>Ga0224504_10000340_pt1 | contig 20813 bp, 20 predicted proteins | sample SF_Oct11_sed_USG_3_FD_170160 | JGI IMG/M metagenome (GOLD analysis project Ga0224504, IMG submission 170160) | Sediment microbial communities from San Francisco Bay, California, United States - SF_Oct11_sed_USGS_24 | ecosystem: Environmental > Aquatic > Marine > Sediment | place: USA...
GCGAGAACGGCCAGCGCCATGCCGCGTTTACTTGCGCGCACCGGGGCCATTGAATTCGAGTCCGTTACTCATATAGCTCAGGAAGTATTCGAGATTCCGGAATTCTTCGCTTTGCAGTGCGAACGGTTTTGCCCGTACGTCTCGCACACAACCGGAGAAGCGTTGGTGCAACGAGATCACCGTGCCCAGCTTGGAGCGATAAACCGGGAAATGCGTGGTATGGCCCAGGCTCGGACTCAACCTGTCCGCGCGAACATGGAGCCCGACCGACGTCACGTGGCAATCGGAACACGCGAAATTCAGCTGCCCGCGCTTGCTGTAGTAGAAGCGCTTGCCCTCCTCGTAGGCGGCGAGCGCGCCAGGCTCGTCCGCATGAATTTGCGTCACAACCGGCTTTCCCCGCGCCGCGTACGCGAGATACGCCGTGATGCTGATCAGCTCTTCGGAGTCATAGGGCCATACCGGCAACTTCTGCGTCTGCCTGCAGTCGTTGATGGCCACCGCCAGCGTCACGACCTCGCCCCTGCCGGCGTCGAAGCGGGGATAAGCCGGGCGGATATCGCCCGTGGATTGGCCAAAACAATCAGCAAGCCGCGCCCCGTCCGGCAAAGCCTCTTGCCACAGGGTCTCGCCCTGTTCAACCGCAAATTCGTAGGGCGGAAACTCCTCAATGTCCAGCCATTGCCCACGCGCGTCTTCGTCGATCGCATAGATGCCGTTTGCAAACTCCGCAAACGCTACGTCGGGAAATCGTGACTGGAAATATTCGACGAAGGCCTCTCGGTCATCCTCGGGCCCCGCTACGGCTGCCTGCTGCGTCAGCATCGGCACGAGGCTTAGCAACAGCATGGCGGCACTATTCTTCATGCAGGTGTCGATCCGCCGCGACCCACTATTTCAGTACGGTCTCGAGTTCGTCCGTAGCACCCTTGTTGTCGATCCAGCTGACCTTGAGCGTGTCACCCGCCTTTGCGCCACTGAAGCTGAAACTGAAATACGGGTTCTTCGATACTGCCGTGCTGAAGTTGGCAACCATCACCGTCTTCTCGTTGTTCGTGAACGTCAGTTGGGTGATGTGGTGCGTGGGCACCAGTTCGCCGGTGTCAGGGTCTTTTCGCGACCCGGTTTCCATCGGATGCAGCATGAGGCTCTTGATTTCCGCCAAATCCCCCGACAGTTTCGCCTTGACCTTTATCTTGCTCGCCATTACTCGTCTCCCTCCGCCGGGCTAGCCGCCACAGCCGCCGATCGTAACCTTGACCTGCTTCGACGTGCTGTAGATACCTGTATCCGTCTTGACGACCGCAATTACGTCGGACGTTTCACCCATCTTTATCCGGCTCGATACATTGGGCAGCGTCCCCGCCGGAATCTCGAAACTGGCCGCCAGCGGCCGCGGATTGTGCTCGACCACGATACTGATCGACTCCACGTTCTCGAGCGTCGTGCTGATCGTGACCGGCACCACGGCACCGTTTTCCGCTATTTCCGGCACTTTCAGCTTGATCTCCGCGGACGGCGTAGCCTGGTTCGTGCCGAACAGCGTCGACATCGCCGCCCCGGCCTCGGTGGCTGCAAACGCCTTCTCGGGCCAGGCTGCGGCCAGCAGCGTTCTCGGCAGGGCCGCGAGCGCCGCGAACGCGACCCCAGCCTTGAGTAATAGCCTTCTCCCTACATCCATACTCCGTTCTCCATTGGACTACCCCACGCTACAGCGTGTACAGGTAATCGACAATCAATTCGACTTCGTCTTCCGTCAAGATCCCGTGCCTGCAAAATGGCGGCATCCGCGAATCCACATTCCGAACCGTCGCATCGCAGATCTGCTGCTTCAGCGCCGCGCGTTCCGGGAAACGCAATTTCATTGCTACCAGCGGCGGGCCGATCGTACCGGGAAGTTCCCCGTCCTCGATACTGTGGCATGCGAGGCAGTTTCCCTTGCTGCGTTCCATCGCCAGGGACTTGCCCGCCGCGATGCCGTCGTCCGTTGTCGCATGCGCCGCGGCAAGAGCAAGTACCGACATCGCAGCGATTCCGGCCGCAAGCCGGCGAAAATCGCACAACGGCATGAAAAATTTCAGGTTTTTACCGTGCATCTACTAGTGTATGACGCCTCATCAAGGATGATTATTCCATTTTCATTCCACGATCACCCATTCGCCCCGTTGCAGAGAATTATCCGTGCAGCCCGCTCCGCCCACTCCGAGTAGATCGGAGCTCCGGGGTGGAAGCCGTCGCTGGCCATCATGCTGGCGTCCGCGCTGAAGCGAAGGTTCACGAGGCGCGTATCCGGATCTGCTTCGACAGCTGCACCAAGTGCCTCGTTGAATTCCGTCGCGCGGCCGCCGAGGTGCCAGCGCAACGGCTGCGGCAACGCCGGAAAACTGTGCACGGGCGGTAATCCCGACAAAACGAGCAGCCGCACGCCGAACTTTTCCCTGAGCACCTCGCGCAGCTGTCTTTGCCGTTCCAGCCAGGTACCCCGGCTCGTCAGCGCCAGGACATCGTTGACGCCGAGCGAGGTCAGCGCGACATCGTAGTCGCGTGCCTCCATCTCGTGGAGGCGCCGGAGGATATCGGCCGTCGTGTAACCGGTTTTTGCGTGCAGGCCGAACTCGACGCGGTATCGGCCCCCGAGCCGGGAGACCACCTGGCCGAGCAGGGCCTCGTCCTGGCGTGACACGCCGACCCCGGCGGCCGCCGAGTCGCCGACGACGAGGAGTTTCAATGGCGGACCTTTGCCTGCAGAGCCCTCCCTCGCGCCGGGTGGCTCGGGCAGCGTCGGGACCCGAAGGTTCGTCCATATGCCCTGCGCCAAGATAACGGGAGCAAGGCTGATTGTCCGCAACAGGTAATTCATCCGTGCCGCGGATCATGCGTGACGTGGCGAGCCGCGTCCAGCGGGCGGCTCGATCAGGCGCCCGGACGGTAAGGATTCGGCGTGAGCCCTGCCTCGTAGGCTGCAATCAGTCGTTGGGAATCCCGAACCCAGGTACAGGGCTCGCACGCGCACGTGGTCTCGTCGTGCCGCAGTTCTCTGTGCAACGATTCGACGAGCCGCATACCGTATCGCAGCGAGGCACTGAGCGTATGGGTCGGCTTCCTGCTCAGGTCCTCGAAGTCGTTCAGGCAGCTAGTCCAGTGGCACTCCTGTCCGATCGGGCACTCCTTGCAGCGCTCACTCGTGGCCGCGAACAGGCTCTCGTGCGGGCAGTCCCGTGAGTCGATGATTTTCAGGATGAGCAGTCTCGGGTAGGTGAGTGCCTCGATCAGTTCTCTCCGCATCGTCACCTCCTGCCTGCGCACCCGGGATAGTATGGCCTCGTCCGGAAATTTAATTGGACCGGGTTCCGGCGTCCATCGGGGTTTCCACGTAGTTCCGCTTGGATAGCGCGTATAGCCGCAGGTCGCCGGATAAGCCAATCTCCGTAAGGTACAAAGGGAATCCGGCGTGCGTTGGCAAAGAAAATACGCCGCCAGGCAATTAGGTAAGTCGTTGATTAATATGAACTGCAGATTGTTCCTTGGAGAGTTGACGGGAAACACGTCCAGGGGGACAGCATTAGCCAGCGCCGAGGTTCTCAGGGACTGATACGTCCGCACCCCGATTGAATCACGCGAAAACGAAGGTACAGCTCTGCTGACGGAGCTATGGCGAGGAGTAAGGTATGTCAGATTCACACGTCGAAGGCGATACCAGGTACTTGTTCAGACGCGATAAGACCTGGTGGGTCAAGGTTGCCGTACCGCGGACACTGCGGGACGAACTCGGCTACGACCTGCGCCGCTCGCTACACACCCATGATCTCGATGCCGCGCGCGAGACGCGCTGGGAGGTCGTAGAGGAGTTCCGGAGCGAGATCGAGAAGGTTCGGACCAGCAAGAACGGCGGCGAGGCCGGGGAGAAAAAAACCTCGGTCAGCGGCAACGGCAAGTCATCTTCCGGTCCGCTTACCATGGATCAGCACATCGTCGAGATCGTCAGTGACTCCGGTGAGGGTGCGCAAAAATGCGGCCAGTTACTCGGCCTGGTCAGCGGCAAAATGGGCAACGGCGTATGGACCGTCGAGATCATCCCGGCCGAAATCCAGCCGCCGGCGCGTTCGCGAGAGGGCGCCAGCGGCATCCGCGTGCGCATGGGGTCGAAGTACATGACCAATATGGGCAACCAAGCGGACATGGTCGTGGCCTTCAACGAGCAGGTCCTCTACTCCCGCATCCAGAACGGCGCCTACAAGGAAGGCACCGTCGTGCTGCTCGAGAACATGTGGGCCGAGGACCCCGAGCCGAAGGTGCGCGAGCAGTACGCCGAAGCACTCGCCGACTTCAAGAAGCGCGGCCTGATCGTGCACGAACTGCCGATCCAGCAGGAATGCCTCAAGCTCGTAACCGACCCGCGCAAGGGAAAGAACATGTTCGTGCTCGGCATGCTTTGCCGCATTTACAACCGCGACGCGGACAAGGCCAAGGAAGAAATTGCCAAGATCTTCCGCAAGAAGAGCGACAAGGTCATCAACATCAACCATGACCTGTTCGACGCCGGCTACGGGTTCGCCCTCGACAACATCGGCTACCAGTTCAGTATCACGACGGCGCCGGAGGACCGGCTCGAGTCCGCGCTCGTCATGAACGGCAACACGGCGGCAGGACTCGGCGTCATGGCGGCAGGCATCGAACTCGTCTCGATGTACCCGATTACACCGGCAACCTCGGCGTCGCACTACCTGGCGGACGACTTCCCCCTGACCGGCGGTTTCGTCCACCAGGCGGAGGATGAAATTGCCGCGATCGGCTTCGCGATCGGCGCTTCCTACGCCGGCAAGACCGCCTGCACAATCACGTCTGGTCCCGGCATCGCACTCAAGACCGAGATGATCGGCCTTGCCGTCATGGCCGAGATTCCGCTGGTCATTATCAACGTGCAGCGCGGCGGCCCGGCGACAGGCCTGCCGACCAAGGTCGAACAGGGCGACCTGCTCGCCTGCATCTTCGGCGCGCCAGGCGATGCGCCCAAGGTGGTGCTCGCCGCCTCCACGATTTCAGAGTGCTTTCACTTCGTAATCCTGGCGCGCAAGCTCGCCGAGTCGTTCCGCACGCCGGTCCTGATTCTCACCGACGCCAACCTGGCGACAGGCGTGCAGGCAATCGAGCGGCCCGAAGCGACGGACGAGTGGTTCGCCCCGCCCGTCGACCAGTCGAAGTGGGACGAAAACGTGCTGCCCTATGACTGGGATGAGAAGACCGGTCTGTCGGAGCGCCCGATCCCCGGCATGCGCGGTGGCGAATACATTCTCACGGGTCTTGCTCACAACCGTAATAGCAAGATTGCCTACGACACCAAATCCAACCAGGAAGGCATGGACATGCGCAGCCGCAAGCTGGCCGCACTGGCGGCGACGCTGAAGCCACCCGAGGTGCACGGCGATCCGGAAGGCGATCTGCTGATCGTCGGCTGGGGTTCGACGATCGGCGCCATCGAGGAAGCCGTCGACCTGGCTCGAGACGCAGGCAACAAGGTGTCCTCCGTGCACCTCAGGTTCCTGTCGCCTATGGAACCCGGCCTCAAGGAGATCTTCTCCAAATTCAGGAAGGTCAAGACCGTCGAACTCAACTACAGCGACGCGCCTGACGCACCATTGTCCGGTAGCGAGAACCGGCGCTACGCACAGCTCGCGTACTTGCTGCGGGCGCACACGCTCATGGATATTGACTGCTGGTCCAAGGTCCCGGGCCACCCGTTGTCACCCGCCACCATCGGCCGGGTCATTGACGAAACCCTCGAACAGATAGAAGGAGCAGAATGATGTTCGGCTTGAAAGGTGACTGGTCTCTCGACGTAAAGGAACGCTATTTCACGCTGGAGGATTACTGCGGTGCCGAACCACGCTGGTGTACGGGCTGCGGTGACCACGGGATACTGGCCGCGGTGCATCGCGTGTGCCGTGACGCACAGCTCAAGCCCGAAAAGACCGTAGCCGTGTCCGGCATCGGCTGCTCCAGCCGGCTGCCTCACTACATGAATACCTACGGCTTCCATGGCCTGCACGGACGCGCGCTGCCGGTTGCCTGCGGCGTCAAATCGCGGCGCCCCGATCTTGACGTCTGGGTCGCGACCGGCGACGGCGACTGCTTCTCGATTGGTGCGGCGCACTGGATCCATGCCATGCGCTACAACATGGACCTGACATTGCTGGTATTCGACAACGGCATCTATGGCCTGACCAAGAAACAGACTTCACCGACGACACCGCTCGACGTGCCCACCAATACCCATCCGTCGGGCGCACTGCTGCCGCCGTTGAACCCGTTGACCGTGACGCTGGGCATCACGAATATCTCGTTCGTCGCACAGATCGTGGACTGGAATGCACAGCTCAGGCACGAAGTGATCAGGATGGCTCACGCGCACAAGGGAACGAGCTTCGTGAGAATCATCCAGCGCTGCCCTGTCTACGTCGAATCCATCGGCAAGGCGCTCCAGGACGAGCCCGCGAGAATGCAGCTCCTCACACACGAGAAAGGCGTGCAGGTCGACGACTCGGTCAAGCGGCAGTTTCCGAATCAGGCGGAGCACGATCCGTCCGATATCCATGCCGCTCGCCAGTTGGCAGAGGACGAGAGCGTGCTGCCCCTCGGCATTCTCTACCACAACCCCGACGCACCGCGTTACGACCTGATGTCGTCGGTGGGCCTCGAGATGACGGCGGAAGAGAAGCTCGCCGGCCTCAACGAAGCGCTGGACCATTTCGCCATCTGACCCCGGAGCGACCATGGACTCCGCAGCCGAAAACAAGAAGTCCGCCGTGGAAACGGCGCAGACGGAAGTCGAAGACGGTGCAGCCGTGATCAACCTGCTGCGCCGCTTCCATTACGGTGAACCGTCGGCGGCCGCATCGACCTCGGCGCCCGCCGGTGCAATCCTGCCCGCACTCCTGAATCCCTACCGGGATTCGTCGGCGATCCGCTACCAGTATCCGCTCTACCTCGTGCCGCGAGGCGACGCGGTGGAGACAGTCCTGGCGAGGCCGCTCTCCGAGCACCTGGCGGAGTCGATCGAGACCTTTGCGCCGGCCGCCGAGCAAGCCAGGATGCTAAAGGACAACCTGCCGTGGCTGGAACGCTACCTTCGACAAAAGCTGACGGGGCCCGATCCGGTCGACGCGCCGTCGCTGTTCTCGGAGGCGGCCGAGGCGCTGCAAGAGCACCTGGACCTCAGCGACAGCAACCAGGAGACACTCGCAGCCAACCTGGCCGAGCTGGGCGCCAGGGTAGCGGAAGGCAGCCAGTACCTCGGCTACGGGCCCGACGTGCCGCTGCACCTCTTTGTGCACGCGATCCGGCACCTGCTCGCGCCGCGCCGCGCCAAGCTGCGCCACAAAGTCGAGAAGTGCGCCGCCGCTCTCGAGTCGCTGCTCCTCGTCGAGCAATCCAAGTCGAGCGAAGGCAATGAGCCGGAGAGCGTCAGCAACAGCGTGGGTCCTGCGGGGCAGTTCCTGGACAGCGACGCCTTGTCGGGCATGCTGGAGAAACGGTCGCACGGTTCGCAGGAGATGGCGCCCGAAAGGCGATCCAGGATCGAGAATGCGCTCGGCGAATTGACGTCCTGGGACGATAACGCCGTGCTGGTTCGAATTGCGGGCCGCGTCGTCAACCCGTGGTTCGCCGAGCAAGCCGATCTGGATATCGTCGAGAGCTACGAGGCATGCGCGACCGCAAGCGAGCTGTTCCTCGACGACGCCGTGCGCTTCGCTCGCCTGTTCGCGGCATTGCGCATCGCCGGCCTCGAACTCGATGATCAGTACGATCCGGCCGTGCACGACTCATGGTTCGCCAGCTTTGACTGGCAGGCGTTCTCCGACGAGGAACTGCAGCTCGTGCCGCGCGCGGTGGCGCTGGAGTCAGCCGACTACCTCGCAACCGACGGTTTGCCCGCATTCTCGCACCTGCTCGGCTCACGGCTGCCGGTGCACGTGCTCACATGGGTACGCGCCTATGACAATCCGGCCGTGAAACCCGGCGAGGGCCCCTTCGATGCGTATCGCTTCGAGCTTGCGAACTTCGGCATTGGCCATCGCCAGGTCGTTGTGGCGCAGACATCGGCTGCGCGTCATGAGGGCCTGCTGGCAGGTTTTACGTGCGCCATCGACAGCAATCGGGCAAGCCTGCACCTGATCAATCGCGGCACGCAGACAAAGTCGAGCAAGCCGATCCTCGAGCCCTGGTTCGTCGCCAGCGCGGCCCTTGAGAGCCGCGCACACCCCTTCCTCCTCATCGATCCGGACGCCGGCGACCAGGCCGCAATGCGCGTCAGGTTTGACGGCAATCCGCAGCCGGATGCCGACTGGCCGGTCGAGACACTGGAATACCAAAGCGCCGATGGCGAAGAGACGACCATGGAGCTGGCATTTACGTTTGCCGACTACGCGTTGCTGATGCCTGCTCTGCACGAACATTTCCGTACGGTGCCTACGGGCTTCGCATCGGAAGAGCTCGTCACCGTGTCCGAGTTCCTCGATACAAGCGAGGAACACCGCGATCGCCTGGTCCCGTTCGTGTGGGGCATCGGCGAGGACGGCGTACTCGTCCGGCTGGTGGTATCGCGTGCGCTCATTTTCGCCTGCCGGGATCGGCTCAACTACTGGCACGCCCTGCAGGAACTCGCCGGCGTCCAGAACTACTACGTCGAGGAAGCGATCGAGCGGATTATCGAAGAGCAACGCGCCGAGTTGGAAGCCGAACGCGAGCAGCTGCGAAAAGAGCATGCAGAGGAACTGGAGTCCGTTCGCTCGGAGGCCGCCGGCGAGGCCATGGGGCAGCTTGTCGACGTGCTCATGGGAGCGGACTTGTCCGGCATGGTCGTCGGTGGCGGCCAGCTTGCCACGATGCCGGCTGCCCGCCCGGCCGAGGTCGAGGCGCCGGCGGAAGCCGACGAGGCCGGAGCGGAAGCCGAGCCAGCCGAGGTCGAAGAACCCGAAGAGGAGTTGAGTTTCGACGAGCCCTGGCTCGACACGCCGGCGTGCACGACCTGCGACGACTGCATGGGCATCAACAAGATGATGTTCGCGTACAACGAGGACAAGCAGGCGTATCTGACAGATCCAAAAGCCGGTACTTATGAAGATCTCGTCCGTGCGGCCGAGATCTGCCCGGCCAAGTGTATCCATCCCGGCAAGCCACTGGACCCGAACGAGCCGAACCTGGACGAACTGATTGCCCGAGCGGCGCCATTTAACTGATGAACAGCATCCTCGTAGCGCCCGCAATCATGGTTGGCATCGGCCTTTTCTTCGGCGCGATCCTGGCCATCGCGCAGCGCTTTCTCAAGGTGGACGAGGATCCGCGAATCGAGGCAACCAACGAACTGCTGCCCGGGACAAATTGTGGCGCCTGTGGGCAACCGGGATGCCTGCCATTCGCGGAAAAAGTCGTGTCCGGCGAGATCGAGCCGAGCAAGTGTACCGTAAGCACTGCCGAGGCCATCGAGGAGATCGCAGAGTATTTGCAGGTCGATGCCGGCAGCCAGGAGAAGCTGGTTGCGAGGCTGCGGTGTGGCGGCGGTCGCCTGCAGGCCAACCAGATCGCCGAGTACCAGGGATTCGAGGGCTGTCGGGCGGCGGCGCTCGTATCCGGCGGCGGCAAGGGTTGCGCCTGGGGCTGCCTCGGTCTCGCAGACTGCGAGCGTGCCTGCACCTTCGACGCGATCCACATGAACGCCAACGGGCTGCCGCAGGTGAACACCGAAAAATGTACTGCCTGCCCGGACTGCCAGGCGGCATGTCCCCGCGACCTGTTCGAACTCGTGCCACTGAGCCAGAACCTCTACGTCCAATGCAACATACCGCTCGCGGGCGAGGCCGCGACGCAGCTGTGCAACGTAGCCTGCGACGCCTGCGGCAAGTGCGCTGCCGATGCGGCCCCGGGGCTGATCACGATGAAAGATAACCTCCCCGTCATCGACTATTCGTCCGGCGGCGAGCCGAGACCGGACGCCGTGTTCCGCTGTCCGACCCGTTCGATCGTCTGGCTCGAACGCGAACAATTCCAGGACCAGGAGTCCCGGAAAGCGGGGGCCGGCTGATGGCCACGATGCGCAACACCGCGATCCGCTGGTACCGGAAAGTATTCGGCGCACCGGCCGGCTCAGACATTCGCGATGAAGGCCTCGCCACCGTACTCGATGGCAATACCGCAGTCGCGTTATCGGAGGCGGGAATCGCCACGCATGCCGTTCTCGGTGGCGGCGCCCCGGTGGCCCCGGCCGATGGTGTGTGGCTCGGCGAAGTCGCTCACGGCACCAATTTGTTCGGCCAGGCACTCGCCGCACAGTCGGCGGAGGGCCCCCGCGGCATCGTCGCCGCAGCGACGGGTCTATCGCTCGCGGGACGCCGCGCAACGGCATTTCTTTCCGGTACCGATATTGCTGCTTCCCAGGACTTGCTGATTTCGGCAGCCGGCAAACATGTGCCTCTCATCCTGCACGTCGGCGCGCGCGCTGCGACCGGGCACGGCTCCGCCCCGGGTACCGGGCACGAGACCGTGCACCTTGGTGCCGACGCAGGATTCTCCGTACTGTTCGCCGCCAACGTCCAGGAGGCCGTCGATTTCACGTACATCGGGCGGCGCGTCGCGGAGGAAACGCTCGTACCCGTCATGGTGGTCATGGACGGCGAGCAGACCGCGCTCGCAGCCCAGGACGTCCGCCTGCTTTCGCCGGCGCAGGTGAGCGCCCTGCTGGGTGCAGCCGACGATCCGATCGAATCGCCGACCGAAGCGCAACGGCTGCTATTTGGCGAAACGCGGCGCCGCGTACCGGCCTGGCACGACCTGGACGAACCCGTGCTCACCGGCGCCCTCTTCGACGCCCGGAGCTTTGCGCTCGGGGCGATTGCCCGCGGCCCGTTCTTCGACAGCTTCGTCGGTGAATCCCTGGAACTTGCGTTCGCCGAATTCGAACGCAAGACCGGCCGCCGGCACGAGACGGTGTCCCGTTACCGGCTTGACGACGCGGCAACGGTCCTCGTTGCACAAGGGTCGGCCATCGAGACCGCACGTTGCGCGGCCGACTACATCCGCAAGCATCACAAGGTCAAAGTTGGCGTACTGGGTATCCATGTGCTGAGGCCTTTCCCGGCCGACGCAATCGGCGCGGCGCTCGAGGGGCGCGAACGCGCCTTCGTGCTCGAACGCGTGAACACACCACTCGCCGGAGACCCGCCCCTGACCCGCGAAGTCCGGGCGAGCCTGGAGCGTTCGCGTAGCGGTCCGCGCCACGCGTGCCAGTCCGTCGTATACGGCATCGGCGGTTTGCCATTCCGCGTCGCCGACCTGGCCGATCTCTGCACCCGAAAGAATCTTCCCGCGGGCGTGCCGCTGTTCCTCGGCATTTCGTTCGACGACCCATCTGCCGGGCAACCCAAGCGCGAAGTGCTGCTTGACGCGTTGCGACGGGCGTATCCGGATATTGCCGACCGGGGCGTGCGAGCATCAGGCAACCTCGACGCAGGCGTGTCGCCGAAGGCGATGACGATCTCGATCCGGCAGTTGGACGCAGAACTGGGCGGGACGTTCGTCGAAGCGGCAGCTGCCCTGCTGTACAAGCTGGAGGAGGGGCGCGTGCGCAGCCGACCGTCGATCGCGTGGGATGGCTGGGGCGAGGTTCAGACGGACTGGCTGGTGCTCGGGAACGACGATCTGCTTGATCCGGGTGACGGACTCGTTGCAGACGTCACGCTGGACGCCACCCGTAACGAGATTTCACTGCGTGAAAAGGGACGAACATACAGCATCGACCCGGTGGCTGACGGTGAGCGCCCGGAGATGCTGCTCGGCGCTCTGTTCGGATCGTTGCTCGATGCCGGGATGATCGATCACAAGTCACGTCGAATCATCTCGGCGCGCCGCGCGCTGCTCGACGGCTTCAGCGCTGAGCGGCGTGACGCAATCATGAGCGCTTTCGAGACGGGACTCGAGCAGGCCAGCGAGGTGACGCCGCAAACGGACACGGGCGGCGTGGCGTGGGACGGGGAAGCGCCAGCTGCCGTGCGCCACCTCGGTCGTGATGACGACATATTTGCGAGCCTGCCCCGGTTCTGGGACCAGACCGGCGTGCTGTACCGGGACGGCCAGGCGGACCGGCTCACCGCGGATCCATTCCTCGCCACCGGCACGATGCCGCCGCTCAGCGCAACGTTCAACACGACGAGCGGCAAGCGTTCGCGGATGCCGGTATTCGAACCGGCGCACTGTACAGGCTGCGGCATGTGCTGGACGAACTGTCCCGACAGCGCAATCGGCGTCGTCTCTTCGGCACCCGCGGCGCTGATCGACACCGGCATACGGCTCGGGAGTGCGGAAGCCGTTCGGCCGGTCGCATCGAAACTTGCCGCGCGGATTATCGCGGCGAACAAGAAGTCCGAAGACGTAGCGCCGGCGTTCGGCGCCCTCCTCGAGGACGCGTATGCCTGGCTGAAGGAAAAGATGCCGCTCGACGAAGACCGCAAGAAGGCCATCGATGACGGTATTTCTGCGATCGTTCGCGAACTGGGTACGCTGCCGGTTGCCGTCACGCAACCATTTTTCCACGACGCGGAAACCGTGAAGAAAGACGGTGCGGAACTGCTGTCCATCGTCATCAATCCGGACGCCTGCAAGTCCTGCGGCATCTGCGTGCGTAATTGCGAGCCCGAAGCGCTGAAATCCGTCGAGCAGGATGCGGCGATGCTCGCGACAGCCCGCGACCGCTGGTCGGTGTTCTCGTTGGCACCGGACACGACATCCGAAACGATCGAACGCATCGCGGAAAATGCCGAGATAGGCAAGATGTCGTCGATACTGCTGTCCCGTTATTGCCAGTTCGCGATGTCGGGCGGAGATCCGGCGGAAGCCGGGTCCGGCGAGAAGATTGCCGTCAAGCTCGCGCTCGCCGCAACAGAGTTTCGGCAGCAACCACTCGTGCAAAATTTCGCGATGGCCCTGGCCGATGCCGGCGAATCGGTGGCGAAGCTGGTCGACGAGACGCTTTCGCATGCGCTTGCGGTCGAGGACCTCGAGGCCGTGAGTGAGCAGCTCCGGACGACGAGCAGTCCGCGAGTCGATTTGCGTGAGCTCGCGGAAAGCGTCGGACAGGCAGGCGGCGACCATTCTGTCGATACCGACCACCTGTTGCGCCTGCTCGAACTCTCGAAGCGCATCACGGCGGCGCGGCACGATCTTGTCTCGGGCTCTCACGGGCTCGGCCGCGCCCGCTACGGCCTCGCCGTCGCGGGCGGGACTACGGCAGCATGGGCCGGCGCTTTCCCACACAATCCTTTCCAGGCGCCGGTCGTTATCGACATGACCGGCGATGCCGCACAGCTGGCCGCCGGCCTCGTCGAAGGCCATCTGCACGAAACCACGGAGCTGGTGCGGCTCCTGCGCCTCGCGCGGCTGGAGATTGAACAGCCGGACGGTATCGAATGGAAGCGCGCGGCACTGGCGAATCTGCGCTGGCAGGATCTCGCCCGCGACGAACTCGAGTTGTGCCCTCCTCTCGTGCTGATTGGCAGCGACGAGATGCTCGCAGGACAAGGCCTGGGCCAGCTCATATGGCTCCTGAATTCGGGCCTGCCGGTCAAGATGCTGGTCCTCAGCGGCCTGGATTTCGGCCTGCGAGAGTCGAGGACCAACGATCCGCGCGCCAGCCTCGGGCTGCTCGCCCTGGCGCAGCGCGAGGCATTCGTCGCACAAACGTCGATAGCGGACCCCGCACATCTCGGCCAAAGCATGCTCGAGGCACTCGCTTGCGAAGGCCCCGCGCTGCTTCAGGTGTATGCGCCGAGTCCCGCGCGTCATGGCTTCGAGACGCGGCAAACGCTCCATTTTGCGCGGCTCGCCCTGCACAGCCGCACGATGCCGGTGTTCCGCTACGACCCGCACAGCGAAGGGGTATTCGGGTCGCGCATATCGCTCGAAGGCAATCCAGCGCCTGACGAGACCTTGGCGCCACCGGGCGAGGACGACAGGATCTTCACGACCGCCGACTGGGCGTTGGGGCAGGACCGTTTCGGCAGGCAGTTTCCGCCGCTCGCCGCCGACGCGCCGGCTCCGATGCCCTTTCACGAGTGGCTGCAGCTCGACGACAGAGGCCGTAAGAACAAGTCGCCGTATGTCGCCGCCGGCGACGGTGACGAGGAAAAGCGATTTGCCGTCTCTGCCCCCGTTGCGGACGTGGCAGACGGATGCCTCGCAAACTGGCAGACCCTGCAGGAACTCGCCGGCGTGATAACGCCGTTCACGGCGGCGGTTGAAGCCGAGATCCGTGCCGCGGTCGCCGCCGAGCACCAGGCAGAGCTCGACGCACAGAAGCAGGCTTCAGAGGACGAGATCAAGGCGATCCGGGAGCAGACCCAGAACGAGATCGCCGCGCAGATACGTAGCCGCCTGCTCGCACTCGCATCGCAGAAGCGGAGCTGACGGCAATGAAAGTGTTTCGCCGGTTACGCCGCAACTTCGAGCACGGGGTTCATCCGGCCCACCACAAGCAGCAGACGGAGAACCTGCCGATACAGCGAGTTCCCTTCGGCAAGCACTACATCATGCCGCTCGGGCAGCATATCGGTGTGCCGTCGCGTGCTGTCGTCGCGGCGGGCGACCCGGTCGAGCGGGGACAGTTGATCGCGGAGCCCGGCGGTTTCGTTTCGACGGCCCTGCATAGCCCGGTCAAGGGCACCGTAAGCAAGGTTGGCGATTTTCGCGGAGTCGATGGCCGCTTCGCGCCGGCCATAGCGATCGAGGCCGATCCGTTTGCGACGCAGGAAGTCGATCCTGACGCCGCGCCTGACTGGCGTTCCCTCTCGCTCGAAGCATTCATCGAGGCCGTGCAGATGGCCGGCATCGTCGGCATGGGCGGCGCGGCCTTTCCGTCTCACGTCAAATTGTCCGTGCCCGACGGCGTAAAGATCAGGCACCTGCTCATTAACGGCGCCGAGTGCGAGCCCTACCTGACCACCGATCATCGCCTCATGATCGAGCGTCCCGAGGCGTTGCTCGAGGGCGCGGAAATATTGCGGCAGAAGCTAGGCGCCGAAGAGACGGTGATCGGGATCGAGGCGAACAAGCCGGATGCGATCGAGACCATTTCCAGGCATCTCTCGCCGGACCAGCCCGTGCGCATCGTGACGCTGAAGGTCAAGTACCCGCAGGGTGCCGAGAAGATGATGATCAAGAGCGTATTCGGCACCGAAGTTCCGGCCGGGCGCCTGCCGCGCGATGTCGAAGTCAACGTCAACAACGTCGGCACTGTCGTCGCCATCGCAGATTATTTCCTGCGCGGCATGCCGTTGATCGAACGGGTCGTGACGGTGGCGGGTCCGGGCGTATCCTACCCCGCGAACCTTATAGTGCCGCTCGGCACATCCGTGCGTGACGTCGTCAAGTTCTGCGGCGGCCTCGAGGCGGGAACCCGCGAGATCATCATGGGCGGGCCGATGATGGGCAGGCCCATCGCGAGTCTCGACGTCCCCGTGCTCAAGGGCTGTTCGGGTGTACTCGTCTTCACGGAAGAACAGACGGTGCGCCGCAAGGAGTACCCGTGCATTCGCTGCGGCCGATGCCTCGAGGCATGCCCCTATTTCCTGAACCCGTCGCGTCTGGCACGGCTTTCCAAGGCGCGCATGTTCGACGAGATGAAAGACTACAACGTCTTCGACTGCGTGGAATGTGGCTGCTGCACCTTCGCGTGCCCGTCCAACATCCCGATCGTGCAGCTCATTCGTACAGCCAAGGACGACCTGAAGAATCGCAAGGAACCGGACGCGTGAAGCAAAAAGATCCGGACCTGCTGCTTTTCCACGCGCCGTTGTTGCGCCAGGGGATGACGACGCCGAAGGCGATGCGCGACGTGCTGATCGCTCTGGCACCTGCAACCGGCGCATCGCTGTGGTTCTTCGGCATGAGCGCCGTTCTCGTGCTCGGTGCGAGTATCGCGGGCGCGGTGCTCGCGGAGTGGTTGTTCGCCGATCGGGCGTCGCGCGGCGAGTCGCTGCGGGACGCGACCGGTGTGCTGACGGGCCTGTTACTCGGCCTGACCCTGCCGCCCGGTCTGCCGATGTGGATGGCATTTCTCGGCGGCTTCGTCAGCATCGCGCTGGGCAAGGTCATCTGGGGCGGTCTGGGCCATAACCTGTTCAATCCGGCGCTGCTCGGCCGTGCGTTCCTGCTGGCCACGTTTCCCATCGCGATGACAACGTGGGTGTCGGCCCATCCGGAAGGCGGCTTCTTCAGCGTCTATGCGGGTAATCTAGCGCTGCCCTTCATGCAGGCGCCGGTCGACGGGGTGACGGCGGCAACGCCGCTCGGCTTGTTGAAGTTCGAGCAGGAAGTCACGCCGCTGACGAACCTGATGTTGGGCAAGATTGGTGGGTCTCTCGGCGAGACCAACGGAATCCTGCTGCTGCTCGGGGGCGTCTATCTCTGGCTGCGGCGAGACCTCGACTGGCGGATACCGGTCGGAATCCTCGGCACGGTCGTGATCTTCTCCTTCTTCCTCGGCCTGTTCGACGCCGAACGGTTTCCGACGCCACTGTTTTCAGTGTTTTCCGGCGGCCTGCTGCTCGGCGCAATCTACATGGCGACCGATCCGGTGACGTCGCCCGTCACACCGCGCGGCGCATGGATTTTCGCCATCGGCACCGGCGTACTGGTGATGCTGATCCGGGTATTCGGCGGCCTGCCCGAAGGCGTCATGTACGCGATCCTGTTGATGAACGCAGCGACGCCTCTGATCGACCGCTACACGCAGCCGCGCGTATTCGGGCACGGGGCCGAGAAGCAACCATGAGTACGGACACCCTCAAGCAGCCGGCTGCACCGAGTTCGTTAAGGCTGGTAATGACGCTCGCGATAGCCGGACTCGTTTCGGGCGTCGCGATCATCGGCATCTACGAATCGACGCTGCCGACCATTACGGCCAACAAGGCGCGCGAGCTTCGCGAAGCCGTGTTCAAGGTACTCCCGGGGGTCAGCCGCATGCAGGCGCTCGTCTACCGCGACGGCAGGATCGTAGCCGTACCGGAGCCGCAGAAAGACGAACCCGTAGTCTACGGCGGCTACGATGAACAGAGTGACTTCGTCGGCTACGCGATGCCCGCCGCGGGACCCGGTTTCCAGGACACGATAGCGCTGCTGTATGGCTACCTGCCTGGCAAGAAACAGGTCGTCGGCATGGAGATACTCGAAAGCCGCGAAACACCGGGCCTCGGCGACAAGATCTACAAGGACGCCGAGTTCGTCGCCGAATTCAGCGCCCTGTCGATCGAACCCGAGATCGTCGCCGTGAAAAAAGGCACGAGCACCCAGCCCAATCACGTCGACGCAATCACCGGCGCGACGATCTCGGCGAAGGCCGTCGTAAGGATCATCAATGAAACGCATGCGGCGTGGGCCGAACAGTTGCCGGCGCCGGGCTCGGAGCCGCCGTTGACCGGCGAGCCAGCAGACAACGGAACGGGTCAATGAAGAAAAACGAATCCTACGAAGAATTCGTCAAGGGTATCTGGCGCGACAACCCGGTCTTCGTGCAGGTGCTGGGCATGTGCCCGATGCTCGCGGTCACTAACTCGGCGATCAACGCCATAGCCATGGGCATGGCGTCGATGTTCGTGCTGGTCGGCTCGAGCTTTCTGGTTTCGCTGTTCCGCCATGTCATTCCGAAGCAGGTGCGCATTTCCTGCTTCATCATCATCATCGCGACCTTCGTCACCATCGCCGACTACACACTGCTGGCACTGGTGCCCGCGGTACACAAGGAACTCGGTGCCTTCATCCCGCTGATCGTTGCGAACTGCCTGATCCTCGGCCGCCAGGAGGCCTTCGCGTCGCGCTATCCGACCCGGCTCGCCGTCATGGACGCGCTGGGCATGGCCGGCGGTTTCATGCTGGCATTGTTCTCGCTCGGCGCCGTGCGGGAGATCCTCGGTGACGGTGCGCTGTTCGGGTTCAGGCTCTTCGGCGAGAACTTCGAACCCTGGATTGTCATGATCCTGCCGCCGGGAGGCTTTCTCACGCTCGGCGTAATCCTGCTCTTCTTCAACTGGTTCAAATACAAGAAGGACGAGTTCCTGGCCGACGTCGCCGAAGCCGAGAGGAGCGGTAGCTGATGGACAACCTGCCCTGGATCTTCGTAAGCGCGCTATTGGTGAACAACTTCGTACTCACCTACTTCCTCGGGTTGTGCCCGTTCCTCGGCGTTTCAAATTCCCTGGCGACATCGGCGCGCCTGGGCCTGGCCACGACCTTCGTCATGCTCGTGACTGCCGTTTGTGCCTGGGTTCTGAATACCTACGTGCTGATACACGCCCCCTATCTGCGCCTGATCTGTTTCATCGTCGTTATCGCCAGCACGGTGCAGTTCATCGAAATGCTGATCAAGAAGCTCAGCCCGGCGCTGTTCCGCGCCATGGGTATCTTTTTGCCGCTGATTACGACGAACTGTGCGATCCTTGGTCTTGCGATTTTCGCGACCAATCGCGGCTACGGTTTCGTGGAGGGTATCGTCTATGCGCTGGGTGCCGGTATCGGTTTTACGCTGGCCATGGTCCTGCTGGCCGGCCTGCGCGAGGAATCGGAGCTGTCGAACATCCCGAAACTGATCCAGGGAACGGCGATGAACCTGATCATTGCCGGCGTGCTGTCGATGGCATTCATGGGGTTCGCCGGGCTGTTCAGCTCGTCCTGAGGGGGCCGACTTTGCTATGACCAGCTATCTACTGCCCCTGCTCGCAATCGTCGCCCTGTGTGCCGCCTGGGCCGTCTTCCAGCAGTGGCTGGCGGCGCACGACCCCGACGCGAAGCGGCGTTCATTGAAGTGCGGCGGCTGCGGCCGCCGGGATGAGTGCAACGATCCGGACCGGCGATAGGCTCGCCGCGGCTGGCGGCGAATCCCTGTCCGCACGATGCCGCTCCGGACCGAAAAATGCGGCGGATACCGAAGTACCCGCCGCATCGGGTTCGCAATACCTGTGGTATTGCTTGAGGGAGTCGGTTGCAGCTGTCCGGTCAACATTGCCAATTCATCCGGTAATCGGATTTGCGCTCTATATCCGTGTTTTCGTGTATCGGCTACGTCTACTGGCGTTCATTGTCCGGCAACGGTCCGGACACGGCCATAGAAGGCGCGTCAGCGCAAAGTCAAATTCGGGTCAAAAGCCTGCCGGGCAGGGCTCAGCCGTTCAGGCGGTAGCCGAACCCCTTGATATTCTCGATCGGGTCGCCGATGTCGGGCGACCGATAGAGCTTGCTGCGCAGCAGGTGGATGTACTGCTTCACGTCATTGGCCGCGGCGCGGTCGCTGTCCGGCCAGAGGTGGGCGATGATTTCGTCGCTGGAAAATACCCGTCCCGGCTCGCTCGCCAGTAACGTGAGCAGCTTGTATTCCTTCGGGGAAAGCGACAGGAACGATTCGCCGACCGTCACGGTCTTGCTGCGATCGTCAATATGGATGTCGCCGACGTCGAGGCTGCTGAGCGTCTCGGGGACCTCGAGCCTGCGGAGGATAGCCTGGACTCGCGCGTCGAGTTCACGAACATCGAACGGCTTGGTCAGATAGTCGTCTGCACCCATGGCGAGACCCCTGACCACGTCATCGGTGTCGTCGAGCGCCGTCAGGAGCACCACGGGAACCGCCGAACTCGCGCGGATGGCCTCGAGTACCGCCCATCCGTCCAGCCTTGGCAGCCCGACGTCGAGCAGCACGAGTTCGGGCACTCCCGCATTGAACGCCTTGAGGCCCTCGACACCGTCTGCCGCCGAGCTGACAGCGTGCCCCTTGGCCTCGAAATAGGCACGAAGTAACTCCTGGATCGGGATATCGTCTTCGATAAGCAGCACTCTCATGAGTTGCCCTCCGGGTCCGACGCCTGCGTTCGCGCGCGCCTCGCTTCATTCTGGAGTTGTGCCATCGCCGATTCCACATCCGCGGGCGCTCGCAGTTCGCCCGAGTCCATGCCGCGGCGGTACGCGCTGATGCGTTCCTCGAGCGCTCGGGCCGCGGCGCTGATGCCCGGATGGCCGAAGGTGCTTCCGGAACCCTTGAGCTGGTGGACCCTGTGACTCAGTATCTCGAACCGCTCGGCGTCCCGCGGCGCGTCCAGCCACGCCGTCATTTCATCCTCCACTGCCTGCACCTGCTCGGGCAACTGTGACACGAATGCCGCCGACAGCCGCGCCAGTTCCATCGCCACGATTTCATCCGGCGTCGTCATGCGCATCACTCCGGAATTGTTGCCAGATTTGCCCGATCCTGTCGGAAAGTGACATGGGGTCGAACGGCTTGACGATTACGTCGAACACCCCCAGGCGCTTGTAGTGCGCCATGTCGCCGGCCTGTACCTTGGCCGTGATAAACACGGCCGGCGCGCCTGCGGCGCTCTCCCGGCTGCGCAACGCGCGCAACGTCGCGGGACCGTCCACCTCCGGCATCATGACGTCAAGGAGCAGCAGGTCGGGGCCGAAGTCGTCGACCACTTCCAGGGCGTCGGAGCACGATCCGCATGCAGCAACGGTATAGTCGCCGACCATCTCCAGCGACATGCTCACGATCTTGCGAATATCGGCATCGTCTTCGACGTACAGGATCTTGTGCAGGCTGTCGTTCCGCATGGCGGGTTCAATCCGCGTGCGCTGCGAATCCGGCGCTGGCCGCGATTCGTTCGGCACCCGCCTCTACGTCCCAGTGCGGTTGCATTATCGGCAGCTCGAAATAAAAACACGTGCGGACACCGGGTACGGATTCGAAGGCAATTCGGCCACCGAGCCTGTCGATTATGGCCTTCGAGATG
>Ga0224504_10000341_pt1 | contig 20776 bp, 8 predicted proteins | sample SF_Oct11_sed_USG_3_FD_170160 | JGI IMG/M metagenome (GOLD analysis project Ga0224504, IMG submission 170160) | Sediment microbial communities from San Francisco Bay, California, United States - SF_Oct11_sed_USGS_24 | ecosystem: Environmental > Aquatic > Marine > Sediment | place: USA: California...
AAAGCTCATTATATCGTCTACCTCCAAATTCAGGTATAGGTTTTCCTTTAATAAAATTTTTAAGATAATTTTTTGATTTCCCCAAATATTTTATCCATTTACCCAATTGTGCTTTAGGTAGTTCACCACCAAATTTATAACCAGGAGGATCTATTTTTTTCCTAAAATCTATTCCATAACCTGTCTTATCAAATATTTTATCTCTTGTTTTAGGAAAATAAGATTTACTAAATCCTTTTTCTAAAGATGCGGGATTACCATAAAAGAATCCTTTACCTGTAGATGGATTTGCAGCTGTAAAAGAATAGTTAATCTTTGGATTAATAGTTGCTAGTTTTCCATGTTTAAGACTTTGTCCAATACCTTTAGCAATTGGTAAAGCATTTTTAGCATATTTTCCTACAATAGGTGCGGCAAAAGCAGCACTAAGATAATCACCTTTAGCTAAATAACCATCAGGTTTAAATGCTTCATATGCATAAAAAGGTGCTGCATATTTCCATTCATTAGCCATCCAATTTTTTGCATACTTACCTAATCCTCCTTGTCCTCCGCTATATAATGTAGCATATGCAGCAGCAGCATCCATACCTAAATCTGAAGTTCTATCTAAACTAAAATCTCTAGATAGTTCATCTCCCCAATGTAAAGGATTAAGTTTATTATATAAACTTGCCATCATAGCCGGTGCATTTCCAGAAAGATCTTTATCTCTAAGTCCTTCATTCATTATAATTTCACCTTGTTCATTTTCAAATCCTGAATTTCTTGCTTGTTCTTGTAATTCATTAAAACTTTGAGTTTGACCTGGTTTCCACATAGTCGCATTTGGTCTTAAGTCCATTGCATAACCAATAGCTTGACCTGGATTAGTTATAACATCCCAAGCCTTAGTTGCAAAACTAATTTCTGGATCTCCTTTTGTAACTTTTCCAGTTTTAGGATCCATAACATCTAATTTATCAGGACCTGCTTTAAGTGAATTACGATCAAGATCATATCTATGTTGTCTTAAGTTATATAGATTATTTATTTTATCCATATAAGTTACCGGAAGAGTTTCTAAATTCTTTGCAATTTTTTTATCTACCCAATCTTCTAAACTTTTTCCTTTTTCTATTATTCCAGTTTGTTTTTTTGCAACTTCTTTTTGTTTTAATAAATCTTCATATTCTTTTTCAACAGATTCTTTTCTAGGTGCATAAAAATCAAAAACACTTTTACCATCTTTAGTAACATTACTATTTAATATGCTAATTTTATCTTCTAAAGATAAGGCTGGATTACTATAAGCTTGTTCTATTAATTTTCTTTCTTGTCTTGGGATGTCCATATTATCCCTCATATAATTAGCTTCTGCTATATCTTCTTCTGTTAACTTTTGTAATTCTTTTTCTTTATATAAAGAAAATTTTTCTTTATCTTTATTTTTTAAATCTTCTATATTAAAACTAGGTAAATTACTATAAATTCTATTATAGTCCATATCAGAAAATGCATCATAACCTACATTTTGAGCATTTTCTTGTCCTTCACGATAAGTTTTTTCAGCAAATTTTCTTTGATTAGTAACAAAAGAATTAGTAATTTCTGCTTCATCTTGAAACTCTTTAGATGGTGTGTAATTTCCTTCTAATACTCTATTTAATTTTTCTCTTCTTATTTTCTTTTCTGTAGGAGTCTTACCTTGATCTACCCACCAATCTTGATATTTCTTATCTGCATCAACAGCAATTTTCCATATTTCTTTACCATCTATATTTTCAGTTCCACTAACTCTTCCAAAATCAAAATCTTTTTCTCTATCCCATTTTACTCTATCTTTTTCTGTTTTATCATAATTACTTAATATCTCATTTGTGTTATAATCATATACATCTTCAATTCTTTTTGATACTAATTCTTTAAAATGTGATTGCATGTCTTTAGTAACACCATCTTTTGGTGATAACTCATTAATCACTTGTTTAGGAGTTTTATTTTCTTCTAATGCAGTAGTAAGTATTTTATTCATCATTGAATTATCATAGTATTCTTCTCTCCAATCTATGAGTTCACCCATTTGTTCTCGTACTTGTTCACCATCTAATCCCCACTTATTTACAAAGTCTCGGTCTTTAAAACCATTATTAATTATTTTATTTTGCAACACCTGATATGGCCAAACTGAATATGCACCATTATTATTTTTTTGTATATAATAGTTACCTTCATTTCTTAGTTCATTAACTTGTTCTTGTGTTAATGTCTTATTTTCATAAAGAGGTTTAATTTTATCTGATTTTTTAGACTTAGAAACATCTTTTAGATAATTATCTATACGTTCATTTTCTTGTTTTTCGTATTCTTGATATGCTTGTTCTTGTATGTCATTTGATCTAAGATTTATCAACCTTCTCATCATCTCATCAGTATCAAATTTGTAAAAGTTTGGATACGGATTTTTATCATTATATATACTATTATAAAATGCATCAGCAAAGTTCTGCTTTAGATTAGGACCTTTATAATAAGTCTTTCCATAGTTTGGATCTGAATCTTTTTGTTTAGATCCATACTTCTGCGTCTTCATTTTTAATTTCTTCTGCATTTTTAATCTATTTCTATCATCTATAGACTCACCTGTTTGAGCTTTAGGTAATGATTGAGGGATACTTGTAATTCTATATTTTTTCATAACTATATTTCTTCAAATGTATAACCTTGTGCTTTTAATCTTTCCATAGTAGCTTCATCTACTACATCTCCTAATTCTACACTACCACCTTCTTTCCATCTTCCATCTCCCCATTTTTCCATATTTTTGTCTTTTACACCAGTTCCTGGAACTAACATTTCTCTAATTTCTCTTACTAATTCTTTTGATCCTAATTTATTATTAGTCACGTCAGGTAAAAAGACATCTGGATTAATGTTAAAAACACTATTTCTTTCTCCGGGTTTTCCTATATAAGATAAGTCTACTAAGCCAAGTTTATCTCCAACTGATCCAATATTATCTAGACCCATATAATCAAGTCCTACACCTAAGTCATTAAGTTCTTTAACAGTATTATATATAACATCTGAATCTACTGATAGACCTTTAGAATAATCTAATTTAGGCATAAATTGTACAAATCTATTTCCAACCCTGAAAGCTTCTGTAGGAAAGGCTGCTTCAGCATAAGAACTATTAAATTTTTTACCGGCATTTATAAGATTTTGCATATCATTCTCATCTCCAAAAAACTTTCCAAATTTTATATATTCTTTATCATTTAATAAATTATTATATATTCTTCCTTGACCACCCGCTAATTGATCCCCATGTTTACCTCGTGCTTGTGTAATAGGTAACCCTGAATAATCTAATCTAAATTTACTATATTCATCTTGAATATTATATAACTTTTTTTGCACCTCCATTTGTGCTTTTTCAAGTTCATCAATTTTAGCTTTTTTAGCAGGTTCACTTAATCTTTTATCATATGTTACTCTATCTATTGCTTTATCAAATTGTTTTACTTTATTTGCAAATTTAGCATGATCATATCTACTAGTTAATTGTTTTCCAAAATCTCTTAATCCAGATATTTCAGCAGCTCCTTTTCCTAACGAATAATAATTGTTATTCTGCATCATGTTCCAAGCAGCTTCTGTACGTAATAATTCTTCAGGAGGTGTGAATAAAAATTTTTTACTAGTAGTTATAGAATTAGGTGGGTTTAAATATTTCATCCATTTACCATATTTTGCTTTAGGTAAATCTCCTCCTAATTTCTTTTCTTCCAATGTACTTCCTGCAGCTCCTGCTGCTCCTAATCCTAAACCTAATGTAGGTAATCTATTAAGAAGCCATGATAAGTTTTGATACATTTCAGGAGATTCTTCCATAAAATCTAATATTCTAGTATTGCTTAAATAGGATTTACTATTATTAGATTTTACTACCCCCATAGGATTTTTTTTAAAAAACGTTGAAGCTGCTTGTAATTTTTCTGGAGTAATGTTTTCATACCTATGTTTAATTAACCCTTTTAATAACATAGCTTCTCTAAGTTCATTTAAATAAGCAGAAGGTTCTTTACCTGATTTTCTAAAATAACTATATGCCTTTTGTTGATGTTCATGCATAAATTTTTTTGGTCTAATCATTTTAAGAGCATCTCTATCAATTTGAAGTTGTCTACCTCTTTGTAAACCATGACCTCTTATTTCATGAGCAAGTATGGGTATACTAAATGGAAAAGTATAATCTATTCCCATTTTAATGTTACCAGGTAAAACTTTTTCACCAAGTTGAATTAGATCTTTAGTTTTTTCTCTAGTTAGGTCAAAACCAGATTTTTTATTATTATTTGTATTAAAAATATTAGAAGGCTTTAGATTAAAATCATCACCATGCCATAGATCACTAATTATGTTATTAGGATGAACATAAGAAGCCTTAGAATACATACCATCATTTCCAAAAAAGTTTGGTAATCTATTTTGATCTGAAAGCTTATTACGTGCTACAGAAGCACTATTCCTTATATCACCCATTATTTCTAATTCCTGCAATCTTGCTTTATAATTTAATTCAGCTTGTTTGTCAATAAAATTTTTAGGATATCCAATATATTCTAAGTGTTCAGATTCTTGTTTAAGCAATCTTTTTTTTCCTTCAGGACTTTTTAATTCATATAACATGTCACCTACATAATTCTGAATAGGTTCTATTCCTGTAGCTAAACGTTTAAGCATCTCTTGTTGTAATAGCGGATCTTTTAAAACATTTGTTTTGAAAAAAGGATGGGAATTTACTACTACATCATCAAATTTAGTAGCAAATGGTAATGTTTTTTTAAGAGCTTTAGATATGGTACCTACTTGTGCTTTAGGTAGTTGTCCTCCTTTTTTAAGATCAAAATGAAGAGGATTAGTTTGTGTTAATATAAAAGGTTTGCCAAATTTGTTAAGTAACCTAGGAGCTAAATCTTTAAAATAAGAATCATCTTGAGCTCCTATTTCACTTTTTCCTTCTATCCATTTATCGACATAATCTTTTGGATGAAATCCCCAAACATCTCTTGTTGTAAAATCAAACTTTTTAGGAGTTATTCTTCTAACAAATGTCATATGACCCCCTATGTCATCTATAGGTTCAATTGGATTTCCCCATAAACCAAAGTTAGGAAGATATCCATCTTTAAACGAACTTTCAAATGGAAGTATTTCTCCAAATTCATCAAATAGTGTATTATATGCTCCTATAAGTCCATCAGGATTTTTTGACTTAACAGCTTGTTCTATAATTTCATCTTTCCATCTAGTAAACTCATCATATGTTCTATGTGATTTTATTTGAGGATCTGCTACATCCATCCGACCAAAAAGTTTTTTACCACTAAGAGGTTCTTTATTAGCGAAATTAGAAAGTAATTCATAAGACTTTAAAGGACCGTGATAATCAGTATATTTTTTTAATGCATCTTTACTTTCTAGTTCTGATAACCAACGTGATTCTTTAAACTTTGAATCATCTCCAAAGTAAAGATCTACTAAACTTCTATCTTGATGACCTGGAAACCCTGTTTCTTTTCCAGAATAAGTTTCTAATAATTTCTTTTTTGAATCAAGATCTTCTAAAAATTTAGACACATTATAATGTTCATTTCCTGAACTTAAACCCATAGCATGCTTTGCATACTTCTTCATAATCTCTGGAGCAAGAATAGCTGAAATATCTATACCCTTATCTATAATACCTCTTGACAATCCTTGTATAATCTTATTACTACTACCTGCTCCTGTTATTAAAGGTTTAGCAAGACTAATTAAACCCAATTTAGCTTTAGGCAATTCTTCTACTACATATCCACCCTTTACATATTTATCTATTTCTTCAGGAGTTAATTCAAGTTGAAAACCACCTTCTTGTTTATCTTGTAAATGTTCTGGCAATTGATCTTTCCAAGAACCTCTTCCAAATGCTAATGCAGCTTCTTTGTCTTCACCAAAATCATATACCTCTCCTCTTTTTAAAGCTTCTTGATATATTGGCCACCATCCATTTTCTCCAGATACTTCCTTCCAGTTTTCTTGATCATCAGCATAAGGTTTAGAATCTTGAAATAAAGTTGGAAATGCTACCCAACCTCTACCATCAACGTATTCTGCAGCCATTAAATGAGATGATACACTTGTAGGAAACTGAAGTCCTGAAGGAGTCCATGCTTTATAATTATAATTATCTCTTACACCTCTTCTTTGTTTTACACTATGACCATCTTGAGCTTTAGGAACATCTTTACGTGTAAAATCAGAAGATCTTTCTGTATCTTGAATATCACTATCATCATAATTAGATAATAATTCTTCTCCAGGTTGTATGTCTCTTATAGCTATTAAAGATATATGATCTCCATTATCTACTTCAGTAACATTAGGTTCTTGGTCACTATGATTATACATACCTAATATTTTAGAAGGAAATGGTGCTTGATACATTTCACCATTTTTTTCAAATTCTTTTCTTATATGAGATACTCCAATTACATTTCCTTCTTGAACTGATTGGTTACTAAATAATCCATCTCCTGCTCCTTTTATTTTAGATGGTCTAATTTCTACATCTACATAGATTGGAGTATCAATACCATGTTCTCGTGAATTAACAAAAGTACCTTCAATATTATCTTGATCTTGCGATAGCTCTCCACCTAGCATGTTTTTTGGTAATGGTGAATTTGTATTTTTAGTAGGAGGTTTATTATTGACTAATTTTAATTTTCTTCTTTCTCTATTTTTTCTTCTCTCTATAGCTTCCCAATTATTTATTGCATTATATAACCCAACTCCAGTAATTCCTGTTGCAATCCCCACTCCTGTTTGTAGAATAGTTTTTTGCAACTTACCTTTTAATTCTTTTTGCATTTCTAACAGGTTTTCTGTTAATATTGCTATTTCTTCTTTATTATGATCTTTATAAATACTAGCCTCATCAAGTTTTCCTTTAGCATTTATCATTTGATTGTATAAATCATCGTGTATGGTAGATAATTTCATATGAATTTTGCGCCATTTGATCATCCATTCATCTTTAGCTTCTTTAGAAGCCCATGCAGTGTGTAAATTTGGTATATTATTTACATGATGAAATAATTCTTCATCAGCTTTTATAGCTTCTCCATTTATATAACCCCACATTCCACCACTTCCAAGAGGTTTAGTAGTTCCTATATTAGACAAATCTATTAACTTGTCAATTTTAATTATAGCATCATCTATCACCCCTCTTTCTGATGAATGTGGCGTATACATACTATCTATTGCTTTTATACCTAAGTTTCGTAACTCTTCATGTTTATTTAAAGCAGCTACATCTTTTATACTTATATTAGGATATCCTGGGATGGATACCATATCAGATGCTTGTCTAACAGCTTTTTCAAACCCCTCTATTTTTTCAATAGGAGGTAGTCCATCTAACCCTAAATCTAATTTTAATAATCCTCCAAAATTTCCACCAACATCATTTCCTCTACCAAAAGATTCCATAAGACCCGTAGCATTAGAACCATAGACAGCATCACCTAAGTTAAGTAATTGTCTATTTTCAGCTTTTACATCACCTAAAGTAGTTAACCATTGTTTAGCAACTTCTTCATTAGGAGCGTTCTTAACCCCTCTAACAAAAGTAGATTGTTGTTCAATAGCATCATCTACTATATTAGAATCAAATGCATTTTTATAATCTCCTATTAAATCTCCTTTATCATTTTTATATAACCAAGTAGAGTATGAAGGATATTTTTTTATAAATTCTAGTTGATCAGGAGAAGGATTAGAATCTACTATTTTATTCATTTCCATTCTTTCAACAGCCTCTTTTCTATCTCTAATACGATTCCGTTCATTAATTTTTTTTACATAATCATCAGTTAAATTGTCATGAGTTATTTTAAAATTTTCATCAAGAGATGTTCTTTCATTAATAAGAGATTCTATTTCATTTATTCCATCTCTTCTTTTTGCATATGTAGATGGAAAAAGCCCGTCATATCCTTTTTCTTTCAGTACGGCAAATTTCAATTTATTCTTATTTTGAGCACGTCTTAGACTATTATGTACATCATGATAATTCATGTCTTTAGGATTATATCTAATAGTAGGTGTTACACTAGGTTTTGGAATTGTTATAGGTTTTGGTTTAAAATACTTAACTAATTTAGCTAAACCTGTTTGAGCTTTTGGCAATTCTTCTTCTACTATATACCCTCCTTTTACATATTCTTTTATCTCAGCATCAGTAAGTTCTTTTGTTTCATACTCTCCTCCTTCTTTAGCAGTAGGTAGTTGTCCTCCCTTTGACACTGAATTAGGATTTCCATAAGTCAAGTCTTCCTTATTATCTTCTTGATTTCTTTCCCAAAAATATGCATTTTGTAAATCCTTATAAGGAACATAATCTCTTATAAAAGGAGAAAGATTATTTCTTATACCTTCTATGTCCATGTTCATACCAGAACCAGAAGGGTCCATATTATCTGTAGGATTATTATCTAAAGTAATAGGTTCTAAGGTTCCATTGATTCCTATTTGAGCTTTTGGTAATTCTCCTCCTTGTTCAAGCATAGGATATTCATCCACATAAGATGCTCCTGGAAAAGTATAGTTTTGACCAGGTTGCATCAATACAGGTTCTCCTACATCAGGTACTGCCCATACAGGATAGTCAACTCCTTCCATAGTAATTTGATTACCAGGAATTCTAGTGTTCTTACCGGGGTGAGCCCATTGCCCTCTAGGATCTTCTATCATCTTATAGAGATTTGATTTTTACTATTGCTTAATTTAATAATCATATTTACATCATCACATTGTTCCCTCTTTAAAGTTAAGAAATTTAAGTAATGTCTGAACTTTTTTCTTTCAAGTTCAGATTTATTATAATTTAAATTATCTGGATTAAGAACTCTTGTGTGACCATCTTGAGATGTTACCCAAGTATTTTCCGAAGCATAATTACCTTGTAGTATAGTTGTACCTGGAACTAAAGGTCCTGTTGGAGGATAATTAGAACCTTTAGGAAATTCAGCTCTATCTTTAGTTATATCCCAAAATTGATTAAATCTATATTTTTGTTCTTCTTTAGAATATAAGATGTCATAAGAATTTAAATTCCCATTTAATTTAGGGTATTGTAAAGAAAGATTAATATCATTTTTAGGATATATATTTAAATTTAAATATCCTGATACTTGCTCTGAGTTATACACTATAGCTTGATCAAAATTATAATCTAAAACATGATGTTGATCTACACAGTTACCACTTTGTCTTCTATAACACTCTAAAATATACTCCATTGACCTAGTAGTCATTACATTTTGACCACTAACTATTGGGAATTCTAATTCAACACCAAACTGCTCATCATAAAAATTACAAAAACTATCACATAAAAAATTATGTTTCCACAGTCCGTTGTTTTTACTACTTAAGAAAATATCTTTTGTAGGCAATAGTAAATCTGGATGCCATTCATGAAAACTAATCCAAAACTTAAATTTAGGATCATAACTAATTGTCCATGAAGCATCTTCAAAAATATATGAATCACCTAAATTATATATAAGATTTCTATTATCATCTAATAGAAAATAATCACCAGTTCCATCAGAATTTACAGGAATATATTTTACTCTTCCTTTAAATTCATCTTTTAAATAATAATCTTTCTTACAAAAGTAAAGTACAGAATTAGAGCTGTCATAGGTTGATTGACATCCTATACCTGCAACAGGATTATCTAAATAAGGATAATCAGGAAAATCTTTTATTAATCTGTATGGTAGATAAAGTAAAAACCACCACTTCATTCCTGCTTGTGATATTTCTTGAAGACCACTATTATAAGAAAATATCCTACCCTGATCTTGAGACATATAAAATATACCTGCTGGTGAAGATATTACAGATAATCTATTTTGAGAAGAACCGTATTCATATGATTTATCCGCATTAGAAATATTTTGAGGAGTAGATGCAAATAATCCTCCATCTCCTATAGTAGCTTTAACACCTATATAACTTTCTCTTTCGTCTACACCACTCATAAGTAACGGACTAGAATTTTTAAATGTTATAAATATTCCCGTTTTACCTATTGGTTTAACCCCGCTTATTTGATTTTGAAATTCTTTATAATTATTTACTAAATAAATAAACCAACTATCTTTAACAGCTTCTATTTGTTGAGGTAAAGAATATATTATTCTATCAGGGTAATAAGTATAACACAACTCTGCTACTTGAGGATCATAATATCTACTTTGAGTATTCCCAACAGAAAAATATTGATTAAGAAGTTTAGACACACTTAATGAATAATCATAAAGATATGCACTAAGTCTTCCCATTATATTAGGGTCCATGTTAAACATACTAGGATAATCTGTATAATTATATGGATTATAATATTTTGCACCAAGATTATCACTTTGTTTTCTAAAATCTATAAGAACTTCTGACTCAACAAAAAAGTCTCTAATGCTAGAATTAGCTAAATAAAAATATGATTCTTTTATACCAAAAAATCCAGGATATTTATCAGGAAAACCGTCTTCAGTATCATCTGTATAATTATATTTTCTAGAAGAACTTTTATAATAATCCATGTTAAAAAACGCTCTTGGGAAAGAACCAGTACCAGGAATTGATGGAGAACTAAAGTTAATCACACTTGCTAAATCTGTTACATCATATTTTATACTATTAAGTTTAAATCTAGTTTGAGGAATCATACTATGTAAATAATAATTATATTCAAAACCATCTGGCTCATCAAATAACCAATTATCAAAGAACATCATATTATTTTTTTCAGTATATCTATTTATATAAGTATCCCCTCCAAAAATTATAGGACTTCTAAAAATTTTTGTAAGATCATATTGAGTACTATCTATCGGGCAATTATAATTAATTACTCCAATAGAATTTATCTTACTTAATTGTTGTTCACATGGAGTTGCAGAAACTTGAAATTCACTACCTATTTGACCATATTGATTTCTAGCTTTTTCTTTTAATGCACCATAGTGACTTGCTATTGGTAAGTTAAAAGGAATATCTTTATCGTCTTCATTAAATTTAGGAATATTACCATTTGTATAAACTTGAGCAACAGCATTTTGATTTAATGTTCCTAGTGTTGCTAAAGATTTATCTTCAAAACCTGACTCAATCAAGTTTGGACCTATATTAACTCCATCAGGATATACAGCATTAAAATACGGACCTGATTTACTTCTTATAACAACTGTATCTGATCTTTTTAAATTATTTATTTTATAACTATTATAATTTCCTAAGTTAGTTTGATATTTTTTTACATTTTGTATATTATCTCTTATATAAAAACTATCATCTACATTAAATCTTTTTAATTCACTATTAGAAATTTTAGACATATTACTATAATATCCATGTGCTATAGACTGTAATGCATATTGTCTAAATGGTAACATTGCGTATATTAAAGATAATGCCACATCAGCACCTTCTGAAAAATAAAATGATACATGATTTATTCCTCCCAAAAGTCTAGTAACAGGATCTAAATATGCAAACTCAGGTAGTTCAATTGTTCCGGTAATTGCTAATTGTTTTGGCATACCTGCCTGATTTGCAGCAGTATTTATTGTACTTCTTAAATTTTGTTCAAAAATAGAAAATTGAGTATTTTCATAACCACCAATAGGAGGTGGTAATGCTACAATTAATGCATCTCCTAATGCCTGCCCTGTAGAATAATAAGAATTAAGAAAAGTATTATATGTTGTTACACCAGTAGCTATAGCCGTTAGTGCATTTTGTTGTGGAGTACGTCTTTGTATTATACCACCTGTACCTGGAATACTTGCACCGCCACCAAATGTACCAATTCCTGTAGGGCCAAGGCTAAGATTAATAGGTAATGTACCAGTTGTACCTGCATACGCTGTACCATATTCTGGTATTTTAAGACTATTAGTTGTTCTTTTACCTATCAAAGATATGATAGTTTCAGCTACACCAGTAACTATCATAATATTAACTACAACATCAGATAATAATTTAAATTTAGGATGATCACTAGGTTCTTGAAAATTTAAATCAGCATTTCCTTCTAACGTACCATAAAGTTTAAATTCCGTAGTAGATAAGTAGGGAATTCTGAACATAGTATCCGGAGAATGAAATGTAAATATATCATTTGGTATACTCTGATTAATAACATCACCATTTTCATCGTCATTTTTAATATAAGGATCATTATATAAATAATTATGATTACTAGGATTTGTAGTAGAACCTATAGGTTTAATTGTATTAAACGGATAGTTAGGATAAAGTCCTGTAAAATCTACATTTGAAGATCCTCTTAGTTTATATGTACGCATATTATTAACCATACCTTTAGCAAGTATAGTTTTGTTACCTTCTCTAGAACCTCTAAGTATTTCATAACCTACTATACCTGGTATATCATTACCTTCTTGATCTTTTGGTGTAGTTATATTTTCAAACATAACTCCCATAAGTCTAATAAAATCTCCTGAATTATTAGCATTAGGTCTAAAATGTACTAGATCATTAGTATTACTATTATTTATATAATTTTCTGGAAATTTATGATGTCTAATTTTTTTTCCACATAAATCATATAAACCGCTTTCACCTCCACTAGGTATTTGTGCTTCTGATCCTGTCCAACAATATGAACTAGGATTCCAAATATCAGGTCTATCATCTGGATATTGTTCAGTTGATTCCCAATATCCCATTTCTCCAACAGCTAATAAAACACCTCCATCATCCATTACCCAAGAACCAGAAGAGTTTAACGTTGCTCCATCTAAATATGTAGGATAACTTAATTGTCTAGCAGTATTATATATTTCAAATACTTTGTCATTAGTTCTTAATGAATTATCATCATTAACTTGAGAAGTTTCAAAAACAGTTGATCCACCAGGTATATTGAAATCTTTAGGGGCTCTTCCCGGAATATGATAAGAAGATGATTTATCACCTGTATCATATACCCACCTTATATAAAAAGTATAAACTTCATCTCTAAGGTAATTGGTTTTATTTCCTCCGTTTATATAATAGTCTGCAGGATATTCTACCGAAGCCCACTTAGTTTGAATAAGATTTGCTAAAGGTTGATAATTAAAATCAAATTTTGATCTTGGACCGACCCGCAATAAATAACCATTTACATCTGCAACTTGATCAGATGTTTCAAATACAGGTGTTTGTAATGGTAAGTTTTCAATAGGTACTTTAACTAATCTACTATCTATTACATCAATTTCAACAGTAGTTGTTCTTGTAGAATAATATCCAAATTGTGTTGCTACAGTTTGTTCATTAGTTGAAGATACTATTACTAATTGATATTCATCAAAATTTTCAGAATCTAATTCTAGATTAAGAGTTAATGATCCTTGTAAATCATTTGGACTATAAACAAATTGATAATTACTTTGAGAAAAATAATCTGTTACCTTTTGTCCATCAATACTATAAGCTATTAATGCAAAATAAGTTCCATTAGCTAACGTTCCTCCAGATTGACCTAAAGATAAAGTAAGACAAGGTGTATCCATTAATCTTGCTAATCTAGTATCTTCACAATTTAATGAACTAAGCTCCTCTACAAAAGAACAATCATTAATAATAATTTCTGTTTCATTCCATTGTACATTTGGCCAAAGTATTTTATCCGTTCCATTAAAATAATAATTTAAATCAGACTGACCTAACCAAGTATATTCTTTAGTTGGCCATGTTTTAGGATCTCCTATATTTAAATATCTATCAGGATTAAATCCATCTGACCAATATACTATCCAACTACAATCTTGTGCTTCTCTAGAGGCTCCTGATATTAATTGACGTTTATCAAAATTTAAACAAGCATCTTGAACAATCTCTCTATAACTACAAACATCTTCTTCTAGTAATCCTATTTCAGAAGAAATTCTTTCTCCAATAGCATTATGACCAGTAGTAAATATTATCCATTTATCAGAATAAAGATATATAGCTCCAATTATATATTTTTGAGTAACAGTAGTGGGCATTGTTTTACCCGCAGTTATACAAAGAAAATTAGATGATTCATTAGACAATGTACTTACATCACCTTCTCTTGTATTATTTACAATATTTATAGCATGTGTCCACATACCTGGAGACACAAAAGAAGGATCAGAATCTTTATTTAACCCTTTATTAAAAGAATTACTAATTATATCAGATGTATTTTGAAGTCCTTGATTAACTTTTTTTTTCTTTGCCATCTTAGAGTACTCTATTATTACTATTTCTTCTACCTAAATTTGGTGAATAACTCATAAACATGTTATAATATTTACCATACATTGCTTTACGATTTGCTAACCACATGTCTTTTAACTCAGCAAAGTTTGGAGTATTTACAAGACTTAACGCATTGTTACGAGCTCCTCTTAATCTTTGCTCAACAAGCTGCATTCTTTGTGACACATTTTCTCCATTTAAAAATAAGTTTTCAAATATTCTTGACTTTAATGCATACTCATAATATTCATTAAGAAGTTCATGGTCTGGTACTAATAAATTACCATCATTATCAGATAGGTCACCTTGATAATTTAAATAAACTTTTCCAGTATTAAATGATGTAAAAAGAAATCCGTTTTTAATCCACCCTTCATCATGAGTATTATAGTATAAATTAGGACAATCACAATCTATAGTTTGACTGGTTTTCATCCTTAATGGTTTTGTATAACCGGATTTTCTTACCGTACTAGCATTAACTACCTGAATTAACTCATATGGTTCATCTTTACAATTTAAGAATACTCTAGGTTTTTGTGAACTATCACCATATGGTTTATGAGAATTATGTGTTATACATATCCCTTCTTTACCTTCAAAACAACATGTATTATCTGGAGGACATCCACACTCTACACTTTGATTAGGCCAATCTGTGTAAGGTACTTCTTGAATATTTGTACCACTTGCATATCCATCATATCCAACAACTTCTTTAAAGTCTCCACAAATTAAAGCATAATTAAATGTATAAAAATCATCTGGTAGTTTTACTTTACCATGTGTTACATCTAATACAACTTCTTTAGTTTGATTTATCCTAAGTCCTAAATCATAATTAATTTTTCTAACAAGTTTGATAAGCTGTTGAGGCTCAATCATATTTTCTAGAGCAAATGTATGTAAATCTACAGTTACATCTTCTAAAAGTTGATCAAAGGTTCTATATTTAAGTGTGTAATTATAATCCATTATTTTTTCTTTTTTCTTTTAGGTACACAATTATTAACCATTTTTACTCTACCACTTTTAGTTTTTTTACCACTAGGAGATTTTTTTTTACCCTTAGCTACATATCCTTTCCAACAAGTATTTTTTTTAGCTGCCATTATCTTAAAACATTTTGACTATCATCTGCACCATCTGTTGGTACTTTTATAGACATTGTTAATTCTTGTACTACAAATTGTTCTATTTCAGAAAATAAGTATTCTGGAAATGGTAAAGAATCATCTTGTCTAATTAAACATTTATCTTCAGTATCACATGTAAACTCAGAAACATCTCCTCCAAATATTGCTTCAACCCTAATTGCATCCCAATCTACATTAGGAATATATAAGTATCCATTTAAATACCAAAAATAAGGTCTTTTATTATACTTAAAAGTTGTTGATTTAGTCATAGAAACCCAAGTACCAGGATCTGTTCTAAACATTTCTATACTACCATCAATAGAAGAAACTGTTCTAATTACAGGTCCTAATGCTCCATCAAATATAGTAGGGAGTTTTTCTTTTGTTCTTTTAAAATAACATCCTGAATAAACACCTACACAATCAGCTTCTACTTTATCAACATCTATTAATTCTACATAAGGAAGTGTTTTAAATATAGAACTTATTTTCATTAATCTAAATTGATTATCTTCTCTTTTTAAAAGAGATTGTCCATATTTAATTAAAGAATAATAAATTGTTCTATCCGTTAAGAATGGATCTTCCTTAACAGCTTTAAGTGTGTTTCTTACTCTTGATACGGCTTCTCCAATTGTTGTCATATATCAAATTCATTATAATTTTTTAAAGCCTTTTTTTCAGACTTTTTTAGAAAATTTTTATACATAGCACTATTATAAACTTTATCTATTTTAGCTCCTGGTAACACTTCAACATACATATTCCAATTTTCAGAATATGCTTTTGATACTGCTCTTTTAAATTCTCTACATGCAGTAAACCCCCAAAACTCTCTATTTTTCATTTTAAGCTTTGGAGCATAATTTGATAAAAAAATCTTAGCTAATTTACCATCAGTTTCCCAATTCTTATTGCTTACACTCACTCCATATTTATGAGACTTACCGTAATCAATATTTTGTTTTTTACTCTTTTGACAAGTTCCTATAAATACCCAACCTAACTGTTCAGGTAATTGTACACCGTCTCTTGTGTCAATTACAGCTTGATATAAAACTTGATTAAACTTTTTAATCATTTTTCTAATTATTTTGTTATCTAAGTCTTTATACCTAGGGTATGCTTGTTTAAAGTTTTCAAAGAACTCTCTATCTAAGATAGTTTTAACTTGAGGTCTATACCTCGAAGCTTTTACATTTGGTTTGTTAAATTCCTTCATAATAATATAGTAAAAATTTGTGACTTAAACAAATATACAAAAAAACAAAATACCTAAAAAAACAAAACCCCCACTAGTGTGAGGGTCTCGTCTGTCTGTCACAGAAACCAACAAACCTGTAACATATTATCCTATCACAGTAACTGAACATAATCCAAGTCCAGCAGTTGATGTAATTTCAATTGTATTTGTACTTGTAATTACAACTGTATAATCTGTTCCTTGAACAAATTGTGTTAAAGGTAATGCTGTACCTAAAATACTAACTATAAGATTATTTGTATCTAAATTATGAGTAAATACTTCAGCTACACCTGCACCAATAGTAATAGGTCCAGATTCAAATTTAGAAACATCAGCTATAATTGAAAGAGTATCAGCAACAGTTGCATCAGTAGTAATACCTTTACCACCAGAAACTGTTAAGGTGTCTGTAAGACTACTTGCAGTAGTTGTACCTGAATCACCTGTAATACTTTCATATACATTAGCATCATTAACTAGAGGATCAGCTGGTAAACCAGTTCCTAAAAGACCTGCTCCAACTGTTACACCTGCCCAATCAATTTCTAATGTTGCTACACCAGGTGCACTAGTAATTGCTGTTGTAATTGCAGAACCTACTGCACCAACAATTTCTAAAGAATCAGTTACACTACCTGCTGCTACGTTACCTGTATCACCAGCTACATTTGAGTAAATTGATGTAATATCACAATCAACTACTATTGTATTTGTGGAAGGAACACTTACAGAAATTTCAGCACCTCCAACTAAAGTTAGAGTGTCTGTATTACTAGCTGCAACAGCTGTTCCTACAGATGGACCTCCATCATTATTACAATCAATAGTTCCAAAGATTAATTGAGCTGTACCTGGGTCAGTATTAAGTAAGTCATATTGTGCTGCTGTACCTGTACCACTAAGTATTGCACTAATACCACTTCCACCTGCGCCAACATCTGCTGGATCAGCAAGTATACTTAAACTAGCAGTACCTGTAGTAGGTATAATACTAGTTGCTGCAAAATCAATTAATTCAAACCATCTTTCAGGATCAGAAAATAAGTTTTCAATTTGAAGTTGATATGTTGCTGGATTATAATTTAATGCAATACCAGGTCCTTCAATTAAACCTGGACCTACATTTCCTGGAGCGTATATAACACTCTCCATAATCCAGTTAGTCATTTCAGTTTCATCAATAGTGATGTCAAATGTTCTAAGGAAGTTAGCTCCTGATCCACCTGGAGATGTTAAAGTTGAAATCAACCTTACATCTGTTGCATCTACAGTAACTTCATCAACATCTAGTTGCCATGTAGTATCACCTGCATTTGGAGTATTTGGAATTTCTAAAATAGAAATATATCCAAATAATGAGCTAAGTTCTGTTTCAGGTAAAAGTGTAGCATCAATACCAATTGTATAAGTAGTCTCATATGGACCTGGTGTTGATGGATCAACAATTAAAGTTAAAGCAGAAGCTGCGTCTACAGCTACTATACTTTCATTAGCATTTACTACATAAGGAGTTAATGCAGTACCGTCACCAGTTACAACAACATTATCACCTGCAGTTACCTGAGATGCTGAAGGTAATTCAGCTGGATCTAAGCTTAAGCTATAAGTTGTTACAGAACCTACTACAATAGTATCTACTAAAATAGCAGCATCTGTTGATTCTACTACAGTAGTTGGAATAATTAATGAGTCAAATTTACTACAAAAATAATTTATAATTTTAGTGACTATAGTGTCCATATAATCATATCGACTAATTACTGTATCATCACCACATGAGATGTCTGTTCCCGTATATACAATGCATTGAGCATTGAAAACCTCCGTACAGGAAGGAGGACATGGTGCTGTAACAGTATAACTGTTGCTACATCCACAATTTTGATTACAATTTGAAGTTGCCATTTTTATTTTATTTTAATTTATATATATATACATTTTTATTCACAGTTAAAAGATTCAATTTCTGTACAAGGATCTAAATAAGCAATAAATCCTTCTAATCTTATATTAAACCCTCCTATTTGATCAGGTTCACCAGCATCACAATTAAAAGTGTATTCATCAGTTGTAAATTCTACCTGTAAAGGAGTACTACCAGATGTACCATTATTATGAATATTTGTGCTTGCAGATGTATAATAAGGAGCTTTATCACCAGTCCTAACATCACTTATAATATATCTTAAATGAGATTGACCAAAACCAGTACCTACTCCCCCATCTCCTTCTTCTACATCTCTAATTGTTTGTATTGTTAATACTCCAGTAGTATCTAAATTTGGTCTCAAAACTGTAGATAATGTTAAACTGGTGCTTCCACCTGTAACATCATTTCCAGCAATCTGTCTTGGGGTAACTATCCAATCAGCAATAAGACTTCCATCTAAAGTAGTTGGTGCAGGTAAAACAGAAGTTGGAATAATAGAATTACTATTATTAAATTTAATTGCACCAGCTGGAAGTACAGTACAACCTCCTGGACCCGTAAAAACTTGACTACTTTCTGTAGCTACATAATTAGGTTGACTATAATCTACAACACCACCTAAACCATCAGCAATAGGAATCATAGCATTTCCTCTAAAATGAATTTGATTACCCATTCTTCTACATTGAGGTTTCTGTACTCCCGGAAGAAAAAAATCAAAACCTAATAAATCTACCCAACCAGTATCTTGAACTTGTGCTGAAACTTCATATGTAGTTGTATCACCTACTACAGTAGATGTAACATCAATGCCATCTCCTGCTGTAACAACTGTTATTGGAGTATCTAAAGCACTTAAATAATTATAAGTATCACATATAACTAACCATATATTAGTAATTGCATCTGCTACTGTTGATTGTGAATCTACCCAACCTGCTAATGATGAAAATGCTACTCCTCCATTTAATGTTAATTGATCACCAGCTATACATTGTGTAGCAACTGCACTTAACAAATCAGCAGGTAAACCTGTAGCACCTAACAATGCACAATATCCATAAGTATCATCATTAACTAATGCCTCTAATACAGTATCAATAGTATAAGCACTACCACCAACTACTAATCCATCTGCTAATGTACAGTTTACTAATATAGAGGGAAGAGTATATATATCTTTTGGTGCATTTTCTAATGCTGTAATTCTAATATCTAAATTTGTAATTTGTAATTGTAATTCTGCAATTTCATCTATAATGGCACATACTTTTTCTGCAATTAAATGAACATATTCAATAAGTTGCATTGTTGTTGTACCATCTTCTTGAAAACATTCTGCTATAGTTACAACACAATCAGGACATCCTGATTCAGATTCTGTATCTTTAGTAGGTATGTTTTGAAGTTCACATATTTTTTCAATTAATAATTGAATTAGTGCTTTAAAATCAACAGGTCCACAATCAGCAATATTTAAACAAGAAAGGTCGTAATTACTAACATTTGTTTGTTCTAAAATTAAACATAAATCAGTAGCAAGTTTTGCTATTACATCAGATACAGTATCACCTGTACATAATTCAATACATTCAATTGTAGGTCCTTGCCATACCACACAATTAGATGATACTGGTGAACACGGTTTATTATCTAAATTTAAAGGTTTCATATGTTTTCTCTATTTATAATATACAAATTAATTTTTAGATTTGCAAGTTGTACAGTCATTTGTAGAGTTAGAATTACAATTACATTCTGAACATTTGTAATCTGGATCTTTTAAAGCTTGTAAATCAATTAATTCTTTCTTAACCATCCATTTATGAACTTCTTCTGGACAACAGTTTGTAATACCATATCTTTTTTCTAAAACAATATTATACATTACATCAGCAAAATTACATGTAATCATATCATATTTTTCTGGTGTACAGATAGGTGTATTGTAACCTGGTGTTATTACTCTTTTGTTAGGGAAAGTTCTGGGAAGACATACTCCATGTTTACATTCTCCAAATGTTTCAAAGAAATCTGTATCAATTGTAGGTACAGGATCTAAGCATTCTTCTGTTATTATATTTTCATTGCCATCCCAAGTTCCTATTGGACATTCAG
>Ga0224504_10000342_pt1 | contig 20749 bp, 14 predicted proteins | sample SF_Oct11_sed_USG_3_FD_170160 | JGI IMG/M metagenome (GOLD analysis project Ga0224504, IMG submission 170160) | Sediment microbial communities from San Francisco Bay, California, United States - SF_Oct11_sed_USGS_24 | ecosystem: Environmental > Aquatic > Marine > Sediment | place: USA...
GGGATTGGACTATGATCAAACGAGCTGCTACAGCAATGACCGTTATCACAATCGCGATACTCAGCCTCGCGCCGAGCACATTTGCTAATCCCGGTGACGCAAACGAACAAAAAGCCGTTCGTCAGCATTTGCACCTTTGGTTATCGAGTCCAAAGGACGAATCAGTAACATTAGTTCCATTGCGGGGACATTGTCGGGAAGGTTCTGGGCTCCTTACAACATCTCAAAGCACGCGCTAGAAGCGTACACCGACGATCTGGCGGCCGAGATGAGCCTGTTTGATGTGCAGGTAAGCGCTATTAACCCCGGCAATTACAATTCCAAGATTGGAACAAAAGAAGCATCTGCCTTAGCCAAAAAGCCGTACTCACAACCGGGGTCGATATACGCAGAATACATAGCGGAAGATATTGAATACATGTCCGATCGAAGCATGTACAAGGAGCCTGACGAAGTGACGGCAGCGGTAATTCACGCCTTATTTGATCCGGGTCCAAAATCCAATTATCTGGTAGTTCCAAACGAGAAAGAAGCGCAGTGGACCATACACAAGATCATGGAAGAAATGGCTGAACTGAACGCTGACCACAAGTACTCCTACACCGATGAGGAGTTAGTAAAGATGCTGAAGAAGGCAACCGCCGCACAGCGTGAATAGAGACGACTGCGAACAGCGCAGGCGGACTGTCACATGATCCAATGACCAAGTGTTTGAAGATCCGCTAACCGCCCAAAGCCGACTTTGGCCTAAGATGGGTATGAAGGAGCACTGCGGACCCATAGCGGTCATTTGGCACAGGTCCAAACTAAGAATCGTTCAAGCACCGTCTACGTAGTCTCCCGAATTGACGCGATTTCTCTATCAGCGCATAAAATTCAGTTACATTCGATAAAGGCAAACCTGACAAAAGTCAGGGACGCAAAGCCACGGGTCCTCGCCTCCTCCGAAAGGAAATGGATAACCTCCCGAAGGGCCCAAGATCGCCGGGCTGCCGAATCGCCTCAATGACATCACGAAAAGGGGATTCAAAAATGAAAAAAATATTGCAGATTGGCGGAATTGCTTTGCTTGCAGTTGCCTGGGCTCCCACGGCGGGGGCAAATCCGCCCAGCATAAGCACAATCACGGTTGTGGATGATTTTGAAATTGTTCAGTGCGGCGGCTACAACGTCAGAACCAATGCGGATACCAAAATCACAGAGAAAACTTGGTTTGATGGGGATGGAAATCCGGTCCGCGTGCAGGTCCAACTACGCGTGACCAGGAGTGAATATTACAATGATATATATCCGGAAATATCAGTCAGTCAAGGTGCGAAGGGTATCGGTGAGAACATAACAGGTAACTTCGACCTCGTGACCGGAGCTGAGCATTGGACGGGTAATGGGTTTCGATTGACCATTCCTGGAATCGGGCGTGTTATATGGGATGTCGGAACATTTAAGCTTGATGAAGACGGAAATGCAGTGTTCCATGGCCAGAGTTTCCTTGCGGAAGGCAAAACAGGGCTGGCTCTTTGTGAGGTTTTAGCGCCCTGAGATTAGTTACATTGATTGATTACAACCCCGCCCTCAAGGCGGGGTTTTTTGTTTGTTTTTGACCGCGAAAGAGTTTTGTACTTGGTGCAAGTCGGCGCCGGGAACGAAATCTGAGGAAGGTCGCAGAGCACACTCGCTCTTAACTCGACTCTACGCTGACGCGCTGGATCTCGACGAGCTCGTAAAGGACGACCCCGACATCGAGTCGAAAGAGGCGTACGCAAGGGCCTCCGCGGGGCCGTTTCAGTACTATTCGTCGCAGTTCGATCCATCCGAGGTTCCGCCAGAAGAGCATGACAGCGGCGACCTTGCCGACGATGTTGCGGACATTTACAGCGACTTGTCAGCCAGACTCGCGCTAGTGGACTCAGGTCACATGGCCGCAGCACAGTGGGAAATACGCATCTCATTTCTTACGCATTTGGGTAGGCCCGCGAGCGGCGCAATAAGAGCACTGTATTGCTGGTATGTAGACGCGTTTGTGGCCTCAATTCACATTTGGCATGTCCGTATCCGACGCCGAGGGTATCGAAGTTGAATTGCAAACGCACCAGCCTGGTTCGTTAGCGAGAATCGAAAAAGGGTAGAGACAAACACCAGGGCTGAGAATAAGCGAAGGGAGGAGAGGGTGGGGCGGTACGGTTTGTCGGATATCTAACCGATCGTATTGTTTTTGGCTCCTTGACTTCGATAATTCTATCCTCAGGTATTCATCGGGCTTCCATCATGACTGCCTGCCGGTAGTCACCTAGTCTGAGCACATGGACTGAGGTGCTTCACAAATGTGATTCCGGATGGCGAATAGGAGGCGGATCGCTGTAGCAATTTCGACAACTTGAACTAAACTTTTAGCAGGATCTGTCGGAACTACTGCGACCGGACAGATGATGGCTCAGCACGAAGCTACGTATCTATTGGGTATCGATGTCGGATCGACGACCGCGAAGATTGCGGTGGTTGGTGCCAACGGGAAGTTAGTGTTTTCCGAGTACCGACGCCACAAGGCCGAGCAGAGCGAATGTGTGCGCGAACTCCTCCTGCTTGCTCAAAGCCACTATCCCAATACCCGATTTAAAGTTGCCATGTGTGGCAGCGGGGCCAGGCCCATAGCCGACCATCTGGATATTGACTTCGTGCAGGAGGTGGTTGCCAACTCGATTGCCGTCAAATTGCTGCACCCGAAGGCGAGAACTGCGATTGAACTGGGTGGGCAGGACGCCAAGATCATATTCTTCTACTTCGACCAGGCCTCAAAGCAACTCGTTGCATCCGACATGCGCATGAACGGTGTTTGCGCCGGGGGCACTGGCGCATTTATCGACGAGATTGCCCAGCTCTTGCAGATTCCGGTAGAGGAATTTAATGCGTGCGCTGAGCGTGGTACGCAGGCCTATCATGTCAGCGGACGCTGCGGCGTTTTTGCTAAAACCGATATCCAGCCCTTGCTTAATCAGGGCGTCGACAAGGCCGACCTGGCGTTGTCGACCCTGCATGCCGTTGCTCGTCAGACTATCGGCGGTCTGGCACAGGGCAGCACGCTAAAAGCGCCAATCGTTTTTGAAGGTGGACCGCTTACCTTCAATCCAAAACTGGTCCAGGCGTTTGCCGAACATCTTGCGCTGGAACCCGATGAAATCATTGTTCCTGATCAGCCCGAGGTGATTGTGGCCCATGGTTGTGCCTTGTCTACCGAAGTTCTGGTATCGAAACGAGCCCCATTCCACTACGCCAATGATCTGGCGCGTCGGCTGGAAACGAGAAAGTTTCGTAATACTGAGGACGTGGCCAGTGCGGCGCAGGTGTTCTTCGACTCCGCTCCTGTACGTGCTGATTTCTTTGCACGTCACGAGGTGCATGAGCACGAAGCCGATATACACGACGGGCAGGATAGCCTCGACGTGTACCTGGGGATCGACGCCGGGTCTACCACCAGCAAATTTGTATTCCTCGACAAAGAGGAGAACCTGGTCCACTCCCATTACTCGAATAACGAAGGCGCCCCATTGGAGGTTCTGCGATCTGCACTGATAGAGGCGCGAGACAAAGCTCGGCAGCGAGGCATGTGCCTGAATATTCTCGGGGCGGGAACCACGGGCTACGGCGAGGAACTGACCGCTGCCGCATTTCATGCCGACTACCATACGGTTGAGACGGTGGCTCATGCTCGGGCCGCGTTGAAATATCAGCCAAATGCGTCCTTTGTGCTGGATATTGGTGGCCAGGACATGAAGGCCATCTTTGTCAACGATCGAACCATCACTGGCATCACCCTGAATGAGGCGTGTTCCAGCGGCTGTGGCGCATTCATAGAGACCTTTGCTCAGAGCTTGGGCGTCCCGGTTGAGAAAATCGCCGAGCGCGCGTTTGAGAGCACGGCGCCAGCACAGCTAGGGAGTCGTTGCACGGTCTTCATGCGGAGCAAGGTGATTACGGAGATAAAGAACGGCAAATCGCCAAGCGACATCCTCGCGGGACTTTGCCAGAGCATCATTCATAACGTCTTCACCAAAGTCATTCGTCTGCATAACCTCGCGGCACTCGGGGACCATATCGTGGTTCAGGGCGGCACCTTTAAGAACGACGCTATCCTGAGGGCGATGGAACTGCACACAGGAAAGGAGATAACACGGGCTCCATACGCTGAGCTTATGGGTGCCATTGGCATCGCGCTATTGACGAAAGAACACTGTAGCGCGCAGTACGAGAGCTCTTTCCTCGGGTTGGATAATCTGGAGACGCTGGACTATCGGGAGGAATCCGGCAGGCGTTGCCCGTTCTGTGCAAATCACTGCAACAGGAGTGTTGTTCATTTCTCGGACGGCACGCATTACGTCCAGGGAAACCGCTGCGAACGCGGGGAGATCATTGGCGATTTGTCGGATGAATCGGTCAGAGAGCAGGTGCAGTGCGCGACTCAACGAATTATGAGCGTTCCCAACCTCATGGAAGAGCGCGAACGGTTGATCCTGAAGAACTATGAGGTCGCGACTGTATCTCGGGCGCGTAATGTCACGATCGGGATTCCCAGGGCGCTGGACGCCTGGACGCGTCTGCCGTTCTGGAGGGGTTTATTCAGAGCATTGGGTTTTGACGTCAAGGTCTCTGGCAAGAGCAGTCACGAATTATTCGAAAGCGGCTTGGCCACGATCCCTTCCGATACGGTCTGCTTTCCGGCGAAACTTGCTCACGGCCACCACCTGTCCCTGATCGATCAGAATGTCGACCGAACTTTCACGCCCAACGTCATGAATGGCCTGTCGCGTTTTACTCAGCTGGAGGAGGACTATCCTTGCGCTGTCCTTCACGGCTATGGACTGGTGTTGAAGACCAACATTCCGACCGATATACCGCAGGACATACCGGCGTTCCTGTGGAAGAACCCGGCAATGCGCGAGAAGCAGTTGATTCGTTACTTTGAAAAGACGTTTGGAATAGAGAGTTACCTTGTTAAGGAGGCGATCAAGGAGGCTGATCGTTGTCAGTCAGCTTTTCAGAGTGCGCTTGAAAACAGGGCAAGGAGGGTCATGGCGCAGGTCGAAGCAGCGGGCGGTTTCGCCGTCGTGCTGTGCATGCGGCCGTATCAGAATGATCCGCTAATCAACCACCATCTTGGCAAGTACTTCGTGCGCCTCGGTGTACCCGTCATTCCTGCCGACGCACTGCCAGATCTGGGTAAGGAGGATCTCAGCCCTGTCCAGGTTCGAATTAACAGCAATATTCAGGCGACATTCTATGCGGCGGCCCAGGTCGTTGCGCGGCATCCCCATCTGGAACTGGCCCAAATCACCAGCTTTGGCTGTGGCCACGATGCCGTAGTCAGCGATGAGCTGCAGCGCATCGTGCAGAGAGCAGGGAAACAGATGCTGCTCCTGAAGCTTGATGAAAGTGATGTCCGTGGACCCCTGCGCCTTCGTATCCTGTCCTTTGTAGATACGGTACGACACCGACGAGACAGGTCGGTGCAATCGGAAGCCAGCAGTCGCATTGCCCCCGCAAAATTTACAGCAGAAGACAAGCGGGAACGGACAGTGTTCATTCCCAATCTTAGCGTCGGGTTCTCCACAATGGTCGGGGCTATTGTCAATGGGCGTGGTTTTAACGTCAGGGTTTTGCCGCTCGCGGATGATCGGGCCGTCGAACTGGGCAAGCTGTATCTCCATAACGATATTTGTTTCCCCGCACAAATCAATGTCGGGGAATTCCTGCGCGTCATGGAGTCAGAGGATCTGGACGTCAGCAAAATTGCACTCGGGATGCATCAGAACTGCAAGACCTGTCGTGCGGGCCAATACGCGATGATCTCGCGAATCGCATTAGATGCTGCCGGCTACGCGGACATTCCAATCGTTACCACAGGCAATGAACTTAGCGACGTCCACCCCGGCTTTAAGATCGATGCACGCATGCAGCGGCGAATTCTGTATGGCCTCGCTGTACTGGATGCTCTGGAGGATCTGCGCCGTAGTACCCGACCCTACGAACTCAGTACGGGAGATGCTGAAAGAGAATACACAGCCGCTCTCCAAGAGCTGTGCCGGACGTTGCCGCTCAGTCTCAGCGGCGCATGGGCAACACTTGAATCTGCGGTTGCGGCGTTCAATCGCATCCCGCTGAAGAAAGGTCCACCGAAGCCGCTGGTCATGGTACTCGGTGAGATACTGCTGGCGGTCCATCCGCGTGCAAATTACGACCTCGAAAAGTATCTCGAGGCACACGGCATGGAAGTGCTTGGCACCCGCCTGTCAGATTTCTTCCATTGCGGATTCATTCGAGGGCGTGAGGAGAAATCACAGTATTTTGAGGACAAGTCACTGCTCCTCAGCCTGGTCAACCAGGTTGGCGATCGGATGTTTGAGCGGACGCGGATGACATCGGAGAAAATAATGGCGGGATATTCTCGATATCGACGACGCGTTAGTGCCCATGAGCTCTACGAGGGGGTCAAACCGCATATTGATCGGATTCATCTCGATGGGGAGGGCTGGCTTATTCCGGGTGAAATCATGCACGCCGCATCACATGGGTTACACAGCTTTGTCGTCGTCCAGCCATTTGGATGCATGCCGAATCATATTTTCGGGAGGGGCGTTATCCGACTGGCGAAAGACGTGTACCCGCACATACAGATTTTGTCTCTCGACTTCGATCCCGATACGAGCATGGGCAATATCGAAAATCGCTTGCAGATGCTGATCATGAACGCCCGCGAGCTGGATAGACTTTCGATAGCGGTCAATGCGTCGTAATTTCGAGTAGAATTCCGAAAAAGCCACTCACTTGGGGGCACGATGTAGCTGTTTCTGAAGCTCGGCTCTCTGTCGGGCCTGATAATGGTGCTCAGCGCTTGCGGTGCTTCGCCGCCTGCGGCTCCAACGTTCGACCTACTGATAATGAATGGCACCATAGTCGATGGTTTGGGGGCCCCAGCCTATGAGGGCGATATCGCGGTCGTTGGCGACAAAATTGTCGAGTTGGCGAGGGAGGAGGGCTGGATGTAACCGTCGATCAGTATCCCTATACGGCAGGTAGTACCGGGCTGGCGAACGTTATTCCTGCCTGGGCACGAGCTGGCAGCAGGGAAGATTTTCAGGCACGGCTTGACGACCCTGAAACACGAGCCCGAATCAAGGCTGAGTCCATGGCCATACTGAATGGCGCGCGAGCAGCTGGCGACCTTTCAATTATAACGGTGACATCATTTCCGAGCCACCCGGAGTACGCCGGCAAAACCATTGCGGAGGTGACCGCCATGAACGGGCGCGAACCGATGATCGAAAACGGTGCCGAAGTCGCTATGGAGATCCTGCACGACGGCGGTGGGTCTGCGATTTACCACAGGATGAGCGGGATGCCGGCGAGTCGCATCAATTTCATGAACAGGGGGACACTGGCAAAGGGCATGACGGCTGACGTGTTGATATTTGACCCCGAGACTGGGGACGACAATGAGGATTGGGCGCACCCGCATCAATACGCGACCGGGTTTTCCTATGTCAATCTGAAGGGCCCGTGCAGGTTGTATCGACGGCCGATTGTCTCCAGGCAATGGTGCAGAAGAAAGCCGCTGATCTCGCGGGTCGGAAAATACTCATTATCGGCACAGCATTTACTGCAAGCCAGGGTCTATATTCTGAAATTCTGAGGCGTGCTGCACCGCGCGCCAGCATCAATACGATTGCTGCGACGGATTTGGAGAGGAAGATCGCGAGATTCGAGCCCTGGGAAGGCCCGGGAGACAAATCGTTGACCCCCGATCTGCGACAAGCTATTAAGAATACGGATGTCGTTTTTCTTGATCCGGGAGCCTGGTGTCCTGACCTGGTTAAAGAAGAGACTCCGGCGAAGTATCAAAAGCTGTCACTTGAAGTGACGGGAACTGCCGTTTCCGAGGAACGTATGATTGAATATGCGAGTTCCTATCTCGAAGTCGGTTCGGTCAGCTCGATGGTTTCTCAGGGGAGTCAGTAGATGTTGCACTTGGCGATAGCCGCGGGTCTTGTTCTTGGCCTGATTGTGGGCCTGGGTGCCTCCGCTACGGACAGCACGTGGTTGCTGGCACTGGCGGAAGGATCGGCGCCTTTCGGCACGCTTTTCATTAACGCCGTCAGGATGGTCGTCATACCGCTGATTGTCACCGTGATTTTTGCCAGCATCGCGCGCCTTGGCGACCCCAGGAAGCTCGGCAGAATTGGGGGCCTGACCATGGCCTATTACTGGATCACGCTGATTCCTGCCATCGCTATCGGGATGGCTACGATGGCGGTGGGTCTGCGCTTTGCCGCGGAGATCGAGATGCCGCAGGCCGCTGCTACCTCGGTTCCGGAGTTGCAGAGCATTGTCGATTTCCTGGTCGGGCTCGTTCCGGCAAATCCATTTGCGGCGGCGAGTAGCGGAGCAATTCTCCCGTTAATCGTATTTACGGCACTCGTCGCTGCAGCCAGCGGCACGTTGCCAACAGTGCGGCGCGAGCGCCTGATCAATCTGGCTGAAGATGTTAGCGAGGCGCTGATTAAACTCGTCTGGTGGATCCTGTACGCGGCTCCGATCGGTGTGTTTGGCCTGATCGCACCGGTAACCGCAAAACTGGGGTGGGATCTCCTGGTTTCTCTCGGAATATTCATAATCTGCGTGTTCGTCGGACTTGTCTTATTTCTCATGCTTATCACGTTGCCGCTTGTCTACTTTGTAGCGGGCATCGGACCGGTTCGATATTTAGGAGGTGCGTTTGGTGCCACGTCCGTTGCAGCATCGACGACGAGCACGGCGGCGGCGATACCCGTCACGCTCGATGAAACGATCAGGAACCTCGGGGTCTCAAAAACGGTAGCGGATTTGCTGGTTCCGCTCGGTGCGTCGATGCATCGGCCGGGAAGCGCGTTGTTCCAGGGCGCTGCAATTGTGTTCCTGGCCTACCTGTATGGTGTGCCGGTACCAATGGCCGCTGTTGGCGCGGCAATGCTGGCGACGTTTCTGGTTTCTTTGACCGTCGCGCCTGTGCCGTCGTCCAGTGTCGTCACTATGGCACCTGCGCTCGACGCGGTAGGGGTTCCGGTTGCGGGGCTGGCGATTATACTCGGTATCGATCGCATTCCAGACATGATGCGCTCTGCAGTAAATGTTCTCGCCCAGATGTCGACCGCGCTCCTTGTGGATCGTTGGACCGGCGGAGGAGCGAACAACAGCCCCACTAGCGAGCCCAAGTAGTGTCGGACTGCCTGATTGTCAGCGGCACAGCCAGGGAGTTTGCGGAGGAGATTTCGCGTACTGCGGATAACCCTGTTTCTTGCGAGGTATGCACGTCTGCCAGCGAGGCGCTAGCCAGGTACTCCGGTCAGTCGGTGCTGTTCGGTAATCCCGACATGGTTGCTTCCATATTGCGGAAGCTGCCGGCTGTCGAATGGGTCCAGTCGACCTGGGCTGGTGTGAAACCTCTGACCATGGTCGATCGCCGCGACTATGTCTTGACGGGCGTTAAAGAGGTCTTCGGCTCCCAGATATCCGAGTATGTGATGGGCTACCTGTTAGCCCATGAGTTGAGATTGCTGGAGCGAATGCAGCAACAGCGCACGCGCCACTGGTTTACAAAGTCCTCTGGGTTGCTGCAGGGCAAGCGCCTTGGTGTCATGGGTACAGGTTCTATTGGTTCGCATGTTGCGCAAACCGCCAGAGCCTTCAGTGTGAAGGTGGCAGGCCTGAACAGCTCTGGTGCGTCGGCGCCGGCGTTCGACGAAGTATTGCCCGCTGCGCAACTGCATGACTTTCTGGACGGTCTCGATTACCTGGTTAGCACGCTGCCGCAGACCACGGGTACAGACAACCTGCTGGACGAAACAGCGTTCGCTACACTCCCGTCTCATGCGTTCTTCATCAACGTTGGCCGCGGCAATGTCGTCGACGACAGGGCGCTTATAAACGCGCTGCAGAATGATGAGCTCGGCGGTGCGGCACTCGACGTCTTTGACGTGGAGCCTCTCCCGCAGGACAGCCCGCTTTGGGATACACCGAAGCTTTCAATCACTGCCCATATTGCGGCGATAAGTCATCCTTCACTGATCGTCCCGATCTTCCTCGAAAACTATCGCCGCTACAGTAGGGGTGAAGCTCTGCAGTTCGTAGTCGACCTGGACAAAGGGTACTAACCAACAAGAATAGGGAGTTTCTGCATGCAGCGTTGTCGTTACAAAGTAATACTATTTTGCATGCCGCTGTTTGCGGCCTGTACGTCCACGCCCGTGGAGGAGCAGCCGGCCACAGATCCGAGAGTGCTGGCCATACATGAGCGCACAGTATTTGCAGACATGCATGCCCATCCAAGCCGCTTTCATCGTGCCAACGTTGATTCCGTCTCGGCGGAAGAGGTCGAGCTTTATCGCCGGAGCACGGTAGATCTTGTGGTTGCCAACATTAGCAGCGACATGGCGTACGATGGTTCCTACTTCAAACGCGACGGCAGCAAGGTTGAGAAGGGCAGGTACAAGCCGATGCCTGGCGAGGTTTATGCCCTGTCGGCAGACAGGCTGTCACGACTCATGAAGACCTTTGAGCTTGGCTATGCGCTGCACGCGGATACGCCGGATGTAGTGATCGAAGCGCGCAGAACGAAGCAGGTCGCCATCATGCCTGCACTCGAGGGCGCGGATGCGCTCGAGGGGAACCTTGAGAATCTCTACGAGATGCACCGGAATGGCTTACGGCTGATTCAGCTCGTTCATTTTCGCAACAATGAGCTTGGCCACGTCCAGACCTGGCCCTACTCGCCGGGTGGTTTGACAGACTTCGGCCGGAAGGTTGTGCGGGAAGCAAATCGACTCGGTCTCGTCATTGACATGGCGCATGCGAACGCTCAGACGCAAAGTGACATCCTTGCGGAATCAATTCATCCGGTGCTGTTCAGCCACGGTGGTGTGCGTGAGTTCACGGACCATGATCGGGCCGTGACCGACGAGCAGATACGCGCGATAGCGCAAAATGGCGGTGTCGTTGGTATCTGGCCGCACGGTCGCCATATCTCGACGGTTGCCGAAATGGTTGACTACATTGAGCACGTTATCGAGATTGGCAGTATCGACCACGTCGGCATTGGATCGGACCTCCGAGGGGTTTCCAGCTACGCCAAAGGATTCGACAAAGATGCCAGGTTTCATTCAATAGCGAGCGAACTACTTGACCGGGGATACAGTGATGATGATGTCGGCAAAGTAATGGGCGGAAATTTCTTTCGGGTCTGGACGGAGGTGTCGAAGGCCTCAAGCGCCGGGAAGTTTGACGCCTTCGAGATGACCATTCCCGAGTTGCAGGCGGCAATGGATGCCGGAAAAACGACGTCGCGGGAACTCGTGCGCCAATACCTGGACCGCATCGACACGTTTGACGGCAGCGGGCCAAGGCTCAACGCGATGATTTTCATGAATCCTCGGGCGATGGAGGAGGCTGCGGCGCTGGACCGAGAGCGCAAGTCCAAGGGGTCGCGAGGGCCATTGCACGGCATACCCATCGTACTCAAGGATAATTACGATACCCATGACATGCCGACAACTGGGGCGTCCGTCGCGCTGACCGGTTTCGTCCCGCAGGATGACGGTTTCCAGGTACGTAGGCTCCGCGAAGCGGGTGCGGTGATCCTCGGCAAGACGAACCTGCATGAGTTGGCACGCGGTATCGAAACGATTAGCTCGTTGGGAGGTCAGACGCTGAATCCCTATGATCCGCGCAGGAATCCAGGCGGCTCGAGTGGCGGGACGGCAGCCGCCATCGCGGCCAACTTCGCTGCTGTTGGTATGGGTAGCGACACATGCGGATCCATACGCATTCCGGCAGCTAACAACAACCTGTTCGGCCTGCGTGTGACGCAGGGCCTGTCGAGTCGCGATGGGATAATCCCGCTGTCGCATACGCAGGATGTGGGTGGGCCATTGGCAAGGAGCATGGTCGACCTGGTAACAGTGCTCGATATCACTGTGGGCTCGGATCCTGCGGACGCACAGACTTCGGCGGCAGATGGTCACGTTCCTGACACCTACGGCAGTTTTCTGAACGATGACTCCCTTACTGGTGCGCGCCTCGGATTGCTCGTGGATTACCTTAAAGATGAAGCGCCGTATGGAGAGGTATCAGCGGCGGTTCGGCATGCTGTGCAGCTGATGGCGGCAGGCGGCGCGGAGGTTCTGGAGATTCAGATCGACGGTCTCGAACAACTTCGTAAGACAACGAGCGTTATCGACATGGAGTTCAAGTTTGATCTGAACAGGTATCTTGAGCATTCGGATGCGCCGGTTAAATCGCTTACGGAAATTCTGGAAAGCGGCCGCTTCCACCCGAGACTTGAGGAACGCTTTCGGCGTTCCGAAAACGCTGAGAAAAACTCGGACAAGTATTTTGGCAGATTGGCAAAGCGTGACGAGTTGGCGCAGTTACTGCTCGACACTATGACGACACACAATCTGGATGTCCTGGTTTATCCAACGTTGAGGGTAAAGCCCAATTTTGTCGGCGAAGACCAGTCAGGAAGCCTGTGCCATATCGCGGCGCACTCTGGTATGCCGGCGATCTCACTACCGGCCGGATTCACGCCCGATGGCGTGCCGGTGGGTGTCGAGTTGCTTGCACGTCCATTCGAAGAAGGGCGGCTCATTGAATTGGGCTACGCCTGGGAAAAGCTCGCTAATCCTCGCCGCTCACCGCAACTGACGCCTTCGTTGCTACCCGTCGCTGGTTGATATCTCGAAGTTACAATCACGCTTCAAGGTTGCGGCAAGCTTACGACCGGCCTCTTCGGGCATCGCCGTCAGCGGTGGTCGGACGTTGCCCCACCGCTCGTCGCCGGTCGCAATCGCGAGCAATCGCTTCTGTGCCGGGATCGGGCCATGCTCCTCGACGAACAGGCGAAAGCGCTTGAGGTCTTCGTGCAGCGCCGCGGCGCCGCCAATGTCGCCTTGTTGGTAGAGGTCTATTACTTCGCTGATCGCTTTCGCATTCAGGTTCGCCGTTGCACTGATACAGCCTGGCGCGCCGAGTACCATGGCATCGAGTAGAGGTAGCTCCGAACCGGGATAGACGATCATAGTCTCGATCGTAAGCAGTTCCCTCGTGTTGTCCCAGTCGCCGGAACTGTCTTTGATACCAACGATCTGTTCTGGAAAGTCGGCATGCAGCCTTGCAGCGAGCGTGGGCGGTATACCCACGATCGCAATGGGTGGAATGTGATAAAGGTAAATGCGCGCATCCGGGCCGATCGCGGCGATTAACTGCTCAAAGTAGCGATACAGGGCATCCTCTGTGACCGTTTTATAGTAGAAAGGCGGCAGGGTCATGACTGCAGCACAACCCATGTTCAGGCACGCGCGTGAAAGGCGGGCAGTGTCGGCGACATTGGACAGGCCGGTCCCGGGAATCATCCGAGAAGGATCGATGCCTGCGTCAAGCAGCGCGCGGATTGCTGCGATTCTTTCATCGATGCCGACGGACAGTGCTTCGCCGGTTGTCCCGAACGGCGCGATACCCGCGCAGCCCTGATCAAACAACCATTTTGCGTGCTCGATATACAGGTCGGTCGCTATGGTCAGATCGTCGTTGAACGGCGTCAGGATCGGAGCTATCAGGCCACGAATAATATTGTCCTGCATCAGACTCTTTCCTTATTCGGTGGCGGCTGAATGGTTGTCAATGAACTCCTGCCAGTCACTCTCGAGCGGTTTCGGTGTCAGCAAACTGACAACCACCAGCGTCGTCACGGATACGATCACCGCGGGAATGGCGATGTAGTCCGTGTCCATCGGAAACGCGATGCCGAGAATCTCTGTTTCACTGCCCTTGAATATCGAATTAAGTGCAGTGATCGTAATGACCGACAGCATGCCTGAAGCGATCGACAGCACACCGGCGATTCTGGTCACTCGTTTCCAGAAGAATGCGGCCAACAGGGGCGGCGCAAGTGACGCACCGATCATCGTGTAGGAGACCAGCGCCATCTCGAGGATTGTTTCGAACTGACTCATCATCAAGTAGGCAAGCACACCGATACCGATAATACAGCCACGTTGCAGCCAGACGATCTGCGACGATGTGGCGTTCTTATAGAAGAACGCCTGGAAGATGTCTCGCGTGACGTTGGTCGACGTCACCATCAGGAACGTGTTGCCTGTCGAAATGACGATGGCCGCGCCGGCAGCAAGCAGCAGAGAGCCGATGATCACCGGCAACTGCTCGAAGCCGATTCGCAGGATGATTTCTTCTGCCATAGCCCGGTTGACACTTCCGTCTGCGAGGAAGAAGCGCGGGTCATCTGCATAAATCGCGAAACCAACCAGTGCAATCAGCATCATCAGCGTTTCGACAACGACCACACCGATAAACATGCCCATAACTGCGCGACGGGCATTTTGTGCGTTATCGGCAGAGGAGAATTTCTGATACATGCTCGACTCACTCATGAGGAGCAGGAAAGTGGGGAGGGCGATACCTACTACCCACACGAAGTCGTGCCCGCCCATGAGGGACAGATGGGTCGGTTCGTGCTGCTGGATCGTTGCGATCACGGCGTCAACTCCGCCGTGACCCATGATGGCGAACGGTAGCGTGACAATCATCGCCAGCAGCATGATGCTGCCGTTGAAGATATCGATCGATACAATCGAGACCATGCCGGCGAGTACTGTAAAGCCGACGATGAGCACGGCCGCGATGATCATGCCGGTTTCCGGCGTGATTGAACCTTCCGAGAGAATTGCGATGAAACGGCCGCCGCCTTTGAACTGATAACCAGCGATAACCATGTAGGCGACGATAATCGTGATCGTGCCCAGCACTTTGGCGACCTGGCTGTAGCGCTTTTCCAGGAGGTCCGTCAGCGTGTACTGCGCGATCTTGCGCACGCGTGCTGCAATCGTATACACAACGAGGATGCCGACCCACGCGCCGGCCGAGAACCACAACTCCGAGATACCGGTACGGAAGGTTAGTCCGGCGGTGCCGAACAGGCTGCCTGATCCGATCCAGGTGCAAACGAGGGTTGCGACCAGCATATAGACCGGCACGTCTCTGCCAGCGACCATGAAGTCTTCATCCGTTTTGACACTGCGGCTTTTGTAAACGCTGATGCCAAGCAGCATCAGAACGTATAGGGTCACCACGGCGATATAGATCATCAGGCGCCTCTCTTATTGGTTGTTATCAGCCCGTGTTACGCGCGCTTAAACTATCATAATTGATATAGAATCGGCGGATGTTTCAGTTCAATTCAGTCGGACTACTTGCGGTCGTCGCTGTCGCGATGTGCTGGGGTTTTGCGTTTGTCCTATACCGGACCAGCCTTCCGGGCGGAGTCGCCCGCATGCTGTCGCTATTGCTCATTGTGGAGGGGGCCACGCTCGTCTCGACGGGATTTATCGACCTGTTTCTTACTGAATCTGTCCGCGCCGGTGCGGCATTTCCGGTTTGGCGCCAGCTTGAGTTCTTTGTGCACACACTCGGCGACTGCGCCATGCTGGCGCTCTACCCGCCGTTTCTCGCGGCTGCCCTGCAAACGAAACTCACTCGCCCATTCGCGCGTAGAAATGTCCGGTTGGCCGTCAACCTCGCCTCGGTCGCGCTTTTCTTTGCTACGTATTTCACTCCGCTATGGTTGGGCGCCACGCTGCTCTATCTGCTGCTAAGCCTGCTTTTCGGATTTGCGCTGGTGGCGTCAATTCATGCCTGGCATATACAGACCGGGGCGGGCCGCACCCGCGCTCGTTCCTTCGCGATCGCCTTCGGCGTGCGGGATGTCTGCTGGGGATTTGTCTACATAGGTGCCATCGTGATGATCCAGATGGGGCAATATGAGGTGGTTGACGCGGATGCATCATCTCCGATCTATATCGTCTATGCGCTGGGAACACTGCTTGCCGTGCCGCTCATTGCCTATGGCATTCTCCGGACACAGCTTTTCGACCTGGACTTGCGGATTCGCTGGACGATCCGGCAGTCGACTGTAGCGGCGGCATTCGTCACGGTGTTTTATATCGTGACCGAAGGCGCAGACAGATTGCTTGAGTCTGAATTGGGTAGTTGGCCGGGTCTATTGGCTTCGGCGCTGCTTATTTTTTTCCTGGCACCCTTGCAGCGCCTGGCCGAGCACGTTGCCAGTGCTGCAATGCCCAATACCCGCAATACTCCCGAGTACGCGGCGTATCGCAAGTTGCAGGTCTATGAGGCGGCGCTTGAGGACGCGTTACCGGGTGGGATATCGGAAAAGGAGAGGGTGTTGCTGGCCCATCTTCGCGACTCCTTGGGAATCGTCGCAATTGATGCTGATGCCCTGGAGAAGGATCTTCAAAATCAGCGCGCTTGAGGGCTTTTTTCATTACCCGGGATACCGTATAATCCCGCGCCAGCGCACCAGTGGGGCTGCAGTTTGGACCCATCGCTACCAGGACCCTGGTAGATAAGGCCCCGCTCAGGGGTTTTTTGTTGTCTGAGGACAACGTCAGAGCGCGGAGTACGAATGGGCCATTGGCCCATTTTTTGTTTTAGGAACAAATGGTTAGACGATGACTGGAGATGAGCTGGCGAAACTGCTTGAGCCGACGGTTGAGAGACTGGGCTACGAACTGGCGGACCTCGAGGTTCGGTTAGGGGGAAAGGGCGGCATGGTTCGTATCTTCATCGACAAACCGGATGGGATCGACCTCGACGATTGCGAAAAGGTCAGCCTGGCCGTTAGCGCGCTCCTCGATGTTGAGGATCCGGTGCCGGGTAACTATAACCTCGAAGTGTCGTCGCCAGGGCTGGACAGGAAGTTAACAAAAAGTGAGCATTTTCAACGGTTTGAAGGTGAGACTGTAAAAGTGCAGATGCGGTTCCCGATTGAGGGTCGCAGGCGTTTTCGCGGCACCCTGGTGTCGTCGGATGACGAGAATATTGTGGTCGAGGTGGATGGGGAGTCGCACAGCTTACCGCTGAAGACGATCGATACGGCTCGGCTAGTACCCGAGGTGGCATAAAGCCCCGGGATTTGTGGAGTTTTAGGAAATGAGCAAAGAGATCTTGATGGTCGTTGACGCCGTCTCTAACGAGAAAGGCGTTGAAAAGGACATCATATTCGAGGCAATCGAAGCCGCACTGGCGTCTGCGACCCGCAGAAAGCATGGTGAGGACATCGACGTTCGCGTGGCTATCGACCGCGAGACGGGCGACTATGACACGTGGCGGCGTTGGCTGGTGTTCGAGGACGAATCCACCGAACTTGAGACACCGGACCGTGAGCTGCGCATGATCGACGCTGTCGACGTCGATGCGAACGCCGAGCCGGGCGGGTATGTCGAGGTTCCGATGGAGTCGGTCGAGTTTGGCCGCATCGCTGCCCAGACCGCCAAGCAGGTCATCGTGCAGAAAGTGCGCGAGGCCGAGCGCGAGCAGGTCGTCGAAGAATACAAGGAGCGTGAAGGCGAGATGCTTTCCGGCCTGGTGAAGCGCGTCGATCGCAATGGCGTCTACATTGATCTCGGCGGCAATGCCGAAGGATTCGTGCCCCGCGAGCAGATGGTTCCGCGTGAGCCGGTTCGTCCCCAGGATCGTATCAAGGCGCTTTTGACGGAAGTCCGCTCGGAGCCGCGTGGTCCGCAGTTGTTTATGACCCGTACGTCGCCCCAGTTCCTGGTCGAGCTTTTCAAGATTGAAGTGCCGGAAGTGGGACAGGGCCTCATTGACATTCTGGGTGCAGCCCGAGATCCGGGTCTGCGCGCCAAAATCGCTGTCCGCAGCAACGACTCCCGCATTGATGCGGTTGGCGCTTGCGTGGGTATGCGTGGCTCTCGCGTACAGGCCGTGTCGAATGAACTGGCCGGCGAACGCGTGGACATCATCCTTTGGGACGACAATTCAGCGCAGTTCGTGGTGAACGCCATGTCGCCTGCAGAGGTTGTCTCGATCGTCGTCGACGAAGACAAGCACAGCATGGATGTTGCGGTTGAAGAGGACAAGCTGTCGCAGGCCATCGGTCGTGGCGGGCAGAACATTCGCCTCGCGAGCGAGCTCTCTGGTTGGGAACTCAATGTCATGACGGCCGCTGACGCCGAAGAGAAGAGCGAGTCCGAGATGAAAGAGCTGATCGGCCTGTTCTCGAAGCAGCTCGATGTTGACGAAGAAGTCGCGTTGATCCTGGTTCAGGAAGGATTCTCGACCATCGAGGAAGTCGCTTACGTACCAACGGCTGAGCTTGTTGCCATCGAGGAGTTTGACGAAGGCATCGTCGACGAGTTACGTAGCCGGGCGCGGGATGTGCTGCTGACGCAGGCTATTGTTCAGGAAGAGAAGATCGATGAAGTAGAGCCTGCCGAAGACCTGTTGAGTCTTGAAGGCATGGATAAGGGGCTTGCGTTTACGCTTGCAAGCAAAGGCGTCGTCACTCGCGAGGATCTCGCGGAATTGGCAACGGACGATCTCCTCGAAATCAGTGAAATGGATGAAGAAGTTGCAGCGGCGCTGATCATGAAAGCGCGCGCACACTGGTTTGAAGAAGAACAGCAGGCGTAATCGCCAGGAAAGCGGAGTTAATGTATGGCTGATGTGACAGTTACACAATTTGCCGAAGTACTAAAAGTGCCGGTCGAGAAGTTGCTTGCGCAGCTCGACGAAGCTGGCATCAAGGTCAAGGGTTCTGATGACACGATCAGCGATGACGCCAAGCTCGAGTTGCTGTCGCATCTGCGTCGCAGCCACGGGCAGGACGACACGCCGGCCACGGCCGCGGCGCCTCGCCGGATCACGCTTAAGCGCAAGTCGCAGTCTGAATTGAGACTGTCCGGCAGCCAGGGTCGATCGCGGACGGTCAACGTCGAAGTTCGACGCAAGCGCACCTACATCAAGCGCGATGTTCTCGAGAAGCAGGCGCTGGAAGAGCAGGAAGCGCTCGATGCCGAGCGCCGTGCCGAGGAAGAGCGCGTAGAGGCGGAAGCGCGTGAGAAGGAGCGCGTCAAGGCTGAGCAGGAAGCCGCCGTCATAGCCGAGGAAAAGGCAAAAGAACAGGCAGAACAGGCCCTCAAAGACGCTGAAAATCAAGCGCGTAAGGATGCTGAGAAAGCCGCGGCGGATGCAGTCGAAGAAAAGACCCGGCTTGAGAAGGCCGAGGCAGATGCCCGAGCTCGTCGCAGCAAGGATAAAGAGAAAGCCAAGCCGAAACCCAAGCGCGCTGAGACGCGTTACGGCCGGAAGGAATTGCACGTTGCCGGTGACAAGAGCGGCCGACGCAAACGCAAGGCGCCAATGCGCCGTCGTACGGCATCAATGGGCGGGGATTCGAAGCATGGTTTCGAGCGTCCGACCGCTCCGGTTATTCATGAGGTCGAGATTCCCGAGAGCATTTCGGTTGCCGATCTGGCTAAGCGACTCGCCATCAAGGGCAACGAGGTCGTCAAGGTGCTGTTCAATATGGGCGCCATGGTAACGATCAACCAGGTCATCGACCAGGACACGGCAACGCTCGTCGTCGAGGAACTGGGTCATATTGCCAAGCCGGCTGAGTTTGCGGATATGGATGAGCAATTGCTCGCCGAGGAGACGCAGACTGATGGTGAGGTTGTCTCGCGCGCCCCTGTCGTAACGATAATGGGGCACGTCGATCATGGTAAGACGTCGCTGCTCGACTACATTCGCCACACGAAAGTGGCCGCAGGCGAGGCCGGCGGTATCACTCAGCATATTGGCGCCTACTCGGTCACGACCGACAATGGCATGATTACGTTCCTTGATACGCCAGGACACGCCGCCTTTACGGCCATGCGTGCTCGTGGCGCGCAGGCAACTGACATCGTTATCCTTGTGGTGGCCGCCGACGACGGCGTCATGCCACAGACGGTTGAGGCCATACAGCATTCTAAGGCAGCTGGCGTGCCAATGGTCGTGGCGATCAACAAGTGTGACCGCGAAAATGCGGATCCCGAGCGTGTGAAGAATGAGCTCTCGCAGCACGAAGTCATTCCTGAGGAATGGGGCGGCGAGCAGCAGTTCGTCAACGTGTCCGCACACACGGGAGACGGCGTCGATAAACTGCTTGAGTCCATTCTGACGCAGGCCGAAGTCATGGACCTCACAGCGGTGGCCGAAGGTCCCGCAAGAGGCTTGGTTATTGAGTCAAGCCTCGAAAAAGGCCGCGGTGCCGTCGCAACGTTACTGGTTCAGGCTGGAACCTTGAAGCAGGGTGACATGATTATTGCGGGCGAAGAGTATGGCCGCATTCGAAACATGTTTGATGAGACAGGCAGCTCCATCGGTGAGGCTGGTCCCTCGTCACCGGCGGTGGTACTTGGACTATCCAAGACGCCAAGTGCCGGTGATGACTTCCTGGTGGTGAAAAACGAGCGCAAAGCCCGTGAGGTTGCTGAGTTTCGCCAGACCAAGACGCGCGAAGCCAAGCTTGCACAGCAGCAGGCTTCGAAGCTTGACGACATGTTCAACCAGATGCGTGAAGGCGAGCTGTCTACGGTGGCGGTCATCATCAAGTCTGACGTTCACGGCAGCGCAGAGGCTCTGCGTGACTCGCTGACGAAACTGTCCAACGACGAGGTCAAGGTGAAGGTTCTTGGTTCGACCGTAGGTGGTATCACCGAGACCGACGTGAACCTGGCTGCTGCATCGGACGCATTCATCATCGGCTTCAATGTTCGCGCTGACGCTACGGCGCGCACGGCGATCAAGGAGTCGGGCGTCGACGTTCGCTACTACAGCATCATCTACG
>Ga0224504_10000343_pt1 | contig 20742 bp, 18 predicted proteins | sample SF_Oct11_sed_USG_3_FD_170160 | JGI IMG/M metagenome (GOLD analysis project Ga0224504, IMG submission 170160) | Sediment microbial communities from San Francisco Bay, California, United States - SF_Oct11_sed_USGS_24 | ecosystem: Environmental > Aquatic > Marine > Sediment | place: USA...
ACGGTATTTTTTCCGGACCCGCCGAACATACCGCAAAGTTAAAATTTACACCGGAAATGTCGCGCTGGATTGCTGAAGAGCAATGGCACCCGGATCAGAAAGGCTCGTATGATAATGAAGGCGCATGGGTGCTGGAACTGCCATTCAGCAGCGCCCGTGAGTTAGTCATGGATATCCTAAGATACGGCGCCGAAGTAGAGGTGGTCTCACCAGATTTTCTACGTGATGCAGTCGCCGAATCAGCCCGCAAAGCCGCCTCAATTTACACCTGACTCGGTTATGTTCAGGACAAGGTGAGACCAGAAATTGTTCGAGAGAGTGCCCTGAGGTTTGAACGGTGCGATCGTATCAATTTTGCACGGCTCGTGGGGTGGGTAACTTGCAAGGTGAGACGGGGTACTCGTCGAGAGGGCGGCCTGGGCCGTTACCCACGCGCTCATCCAGAGTTCAACCTTCACTGAAACTGCAATCCCCCAGCTTCAGCAACCGCCGTGCGCATCTACCAGAATCCAATATTGTCTGAATATCCACAAAGCCGAGGAGGTGTGGCCTCTTGTTGCAGGACCGTGCGAGACAGGAAGTCGAGAACGCGCCCCCATGGATGGGTTCACGGCATGTCCTGAAACAAGAGGCCACGCCACCTTGGCGACCGGGCAGATAATGAGTCATTGTCCAGCCCTTCTCATGAATTGAGAACCACTTATGTTCTCCTGTGTTTCAAGCAAAAGGAGCACACAATGCAACGGGTACTTTTTCAGCAAACGGGCGACACTCAGATTCAATCACAGGCGACTCGAATACTACCTGGTCATGGCACGGGAGTTCAGGAGCAGGCCGTCAACGATGATGTCTATGATGACGAAGCATCACCGGTTTGGCTGGTGTTTACCGTGCTCGGAAACGTAATTGGGGGAGCGCTGTTGCTTTCAGGAATGTTTGTCCTGCCGCATGTTCTGGCAGAGGTTCTCGGTTAAAACCACCGTGGGTGTCCGCGGCCAGGCTTACCTCTCCTGCCTGTCCGCGGTTTTTTAAACGTGTTTGCCGCCGGTCCAGCCGCCTCGGGATAGTACATCTTCGCCCATCTCGCGCGGGGAACTTTCAAGGTCCGTGGCCATCGAGTCATTCCAACGGTTAAGAAAACCGTAAAGACAAACCGCACCAAGTATCTGGACGATCTGATCCTCCGACCAATGTTCCCGCATGCGCGAGAATAATTCGGCATCGACCGCGTTTGGAACCGAGCCTGCGGCCATTGCAAAGTCCAGCGCCACCCGCTCGGCGTCGGTGTAGTGCGGGCTTGTCTGGTATTCCCAGATCTCGTCCAGTTTTTCCCTGGGAACATCGTGGATTTCAGCCGCAACAAGTGAATGGGCCTCGCAATACTGGCAACCCGCAGCACGGCTTGAGAAATGCGCAATTAGACGCATCAGGCCGAGGTCGACTGCGCCTTCAGGATCCATCACACCTTTGGTTAGCTCACCGAAACCCTTCACCATTTTGGGCCGCCGTTGCATGGTTAGCAGGCTATTGGGAACGAAGCCCAGTATCTTTTCGAATATTTCGAAATCATCCCGAAGCTCAGGGGTGGTTTCCGGCGGTAATGGTTTCATATGTGCCATGCTTTTATCTCACACTGTTGTTTTTCAGTGGTTCAGTCGGTTTATGCTGCTTCGCTGGCCTTATCGACTGCCTTAACCGGGCCATTAACAATGGCATCACGGGTAGCCTGCACAATAAGCTCCACTCCCTCGCTGGTGATATCAAACGGAGGTGTAAAACGCAATGCATTGGTTCCGCCATGAATCACGTTGATTCCGTGCTTACGCATGTACTCTTCGGAAGAATTGGCACCGAAATTCTTGAAACGAACGGGGTCCAGCTCGGCACTGGCCAGAAGCCCGGTGCCCTGTACACAGGTAATGCTGCCACCGAGTTCGTTTTTTAATGCGGTTAATTTTTCAACCAGTTCGCGACCACGGTCCTGGATGTTCTGTCGTAATTCAGGCGTGATGCTGTTCAAGACTGCGACGGCGATGTCCAGTGCTCTTGGGTTAGTTGTCATGGTGTTGCCATAAACACCGGCGCGATAAATTTGTGATGCTGCAGGGCTCAGGGCGAGCACTGAAAGCGGATATTGACCGCCATTCATTGCCTTGGAATAGGTTTCCATATCCGGCACGTCGAGGCTCTCAAAACCGGGGTAATCACAGATGGACAATACACCATGGGCACGCAAACCGGCCTGGATAGAATCGACAAGGAGTAATGCGCCATGTTCCCTGGTCAATTCCCTGGCACGGGCGTAAAACTCGGGCGTAATAGACTGGCCCGGATTGCCTTCACCCATGACGGGCTCCATAAAGAAGGACTCTATAAATAACTGGTGCTTTTCCGCGTACTCAAATACCTGCTCAAGCTGGTCGATGTTGTTTGGTTCAACCGTTAACAGGTTATCGTAATCACGGAAGCTGGCAAGGTACTTGCAACAGGCAGTACGTGTGGAATCGGAAAAACGGGCAGGCCGGTCGGTGCGTCCGTGAAAAGAGCTCTTCAGACTGAGTATGCGAATAGGTTTGCTGGCATGCCTTCCACCCGGATCAGTCATGTTGCGGGCATTGATGTCTGAAATTCGCGCAGCCAGTGTGACCGCTTCCGAGCCACTGTTAAGGCAAAAGAACCGCTCAAATGGGCAGTTGCCACGGGTATGTCCTATTTCCTTGCGCAGCGCATCGATCAGGCGTTTTTGGCTGAAAGACGGGGTCATGACATTGGCCATCACATGTGGTTTGTTCATTGCCTCGAGAGCGCTCTCGGGCGCATGGCCAAAACCGAGCATACCGTAACCGCCGCATTCAAACAGCACGGCACCTCGTGAGGACACGACCCATGGACCCGAGCCTCCCAGTGCCACGTAAGGATTGATCGCATCTACCGGGTAAAAATTGACGAAACCCTCTTGCACTGCGGCCACCAGTTCATCTTCCGGCAGCATCATCAGTTCCGGCATTTCCTCCAGTAAAGCAAGGAAATCGCGGTAAGCTGCATCGACGGCTTCGGCAAGCCGTTCATCCGTTTGTGCAAATCTCAGAACGGTCTCATCATCCAGACCATGGGTTTGAACCGTCCCGCCATGGGCACGCATTGCATTGAGTTTTTCAAGCATTTTCATTGAATGAATTCCTTAATTCCGGAGTCAAAAAATCGATTCGTGCAAGAATATCACACCGCCTGTTGGGCCGTAACCCCCGCCCGGGCAAACTCTTTGATTCGTGTTTGAGGGGGAAAATAGAAAGGCATATAAAACAGCAGGCTAGGGCCTGTTGTTGTGGTTTTTCAACGCCCATTCAACGTGCTCCCGAACCATTTCAGATCCGTATTTCAAACGGCTTTCAAGTGCATCGATAACCGCATCAGAAGTTGGCGCATTTCCCAGGGCGACGCTGATATTGCGTAACCAACAATCAAAACCGATACGGCGTATCGCGCTGCCCTCGGTGCGTTGCAGGAATTGTTCCTCACTCCATTGGAAAAGTTCGATCAATTGCGGCGCATCCAGCCCCTGACGCGGCTCAAAATCCTTCTCCTGAGTAGGCTGGGCGAAGCGGTTCCATGGGCATACCAACTGGCAATCGTCACAGCCATAAATACGATTTCCCATCAGGGGCCGAAGCTCTTCAGGAATACTTTCACGCAGCTCAATGGTCAGGTATGAAATGCAACGCCTGGCGTCTACGGTGAAAGGGGCAACGATGGCTTTGGTCGGGCAAATATCGATACAGCGTGTGCACTCGCCGCAATGTTCAGATGCTGGTTGATCAACCGACAAGGGTAAATCGGTATAGATTTCACCGAGGAAAAACCAGCTGCCTGCCTGCTGATTAATCAGGTTGGAATGTTTGCCTATCCACCCCAGTCCGGCTTTTTCGGCCAGTGCCTTTTCAAGTACCGGCGCGGAGTCGACGAACACACGGTAACCGAAAGGGCCGCTGTGCTCCTCAATCTTGTCCGCCAGTTTTTGTAGGCGCTTACGCATCAATTTATGGTAATCACGCCCCAGGGCGTAGCGGGACACCACTCCCACGGTGGGTTCGGTAAGCAAGCTTTCAATATCAGCTGCAGTTTCAGGCAGGTAGTCCATACGGGCGGATATGACCCGCAGCGTGCCGGGCTCCAGTTCCTGCGGTCTGCTGCGGCGTGTACCGTGGCGCTGCATATAATGCATCTCGCCATGAAATCCTTTTGACAACCAGTTATTCAGGTGGATCTCGTGCTCGGCAAGGTTGATATCGCTGAAACCCAGTTGTTGGAAACCCAGTTCCCGGCCCCAGGTACGAATGTGCCCGGCAAGGTCATCCATGTCGGCTGCAAGCTTTTGCCCTTCATCGCTGTTTTTAGGTTCTGTGGGGAGGTTCACCGAGCGTTTCACCGTTATAATGGGGCCATGTCCAATATCAGTCACAAATTGTATACCGCCGAGCAGGTTCGTGGGATCGATTATGCAGCGATTCATGCATTTGACATCGCAGGTTACAAGCTGATGTGCCGTGCAGGACGTGCGGTGGTTGATGTTGCAACTGAAAGTTTTCCAGACACCCGGCGCTGGTTAATCATGTGCGGTCCCGGCAATAACGGCGGTGACGGTTACGTGGTGGCAAGGCTGGCTGTTGAAGCGGGTATCGATGTTACAGTTTGCTCATTGGTCGATCCCCGACAACTCAAGGGGGACGCGGCCATCGCGTACTCGGACTGGCAAGCAGGTGGTGGTGAAGTCGCCAACTGGCCATTGCCTGTAAATAACACATATGATCTTGCACTGGATGCCCTGCTGGGTACAGGTATTGATCGAGAAGTGCGTGGTGAATTTCGCGGAGCCATCGCTTTCCTGAATCAACTGACCTGTCCCAAACTGGCGATCGACATCCCGTCGGGACTGAATGCAGATACGGGTTGTGTCATGGGTTGCGCTGTCAGGGCCCACAATACGGTGACTTTTGTGGGGCGAAAGCGTGGTATGTATACGGCCGATGGGCCCGATCACTGTGGTCTGATCAGCTTTGATGGCCTGGCAATACCTGCTGAAGCTGCAACTGAACAATCTGAGAGTGCCGGTAAGCTGTTGACGATGGAAAGTCTGCCCGAAACGTTGAAAAGACGGGTGCGCAACTCACATAAGGGCAGCTTTGGCCATGTACTTGCCGTCGGTGGTATTTCGGGTATGAGCGGCGCCATCCGTTTATGTGGTGAAGCAGCACTGCGAAGCGGTGCGGGCAGGGTGACGCTGGCAACCGATCCGGCGCACGCCGGTATGATCAACCTGGGCCGTCCAGAGTTAATGGTCAAGGCCATTGGTGGAGAGGTTGAACTGCTCACAGTTCTTGCCAGGGATTTCGTATTGGCTGTCGGGCCCGGTCTGGGTGAAACCGATTGGTCCGGTTCACTGTTTAAAATCTGTATTGAATCCGATGCGGCACTGGTTGTTGATGCAGATGGTTTGAATTTACTGGCACAACAGTCGTTGGACGAGCCCATATATCGTGACCATTGGATACTTACGCCGCACCCCGCGGAGGCGGCGCGCTTGCTCAATTGTAAGGTGGCGGATATTCAGCGCGATCGCGTTAGTGCAGCAAAGGCGATCGCTAAGCGCTACGGTGCCTGTGTGGTCTTGAAAGGTTGCGGAACGGTTGTGGCTGATGTTTCAGGTGAATATGCCATATGCCCGGCTGGCAACCCGGGTATGGCCACTGCAGGCAGCGGTGATGTGTTAACTGGAGTTATCGCCGCGCTGCTGGGTCAGGTCCTTTCCTGCTATGATGCGGCCTGTATAGGCGCGCTGGTGCACGCACAGGCCGGTGACCGTGCGGCAGCCGGGTTGAGTGAAACGGGCATGATTGCGGGCGATATCATTGATGCCTTGCCCGGTGTGTGGAAGGCGGCGGGTCTGTGAACAAATCTGTAACCGAAGCCGTCAGGGGTGAAATAGGTTTCCCCAATGAGCAGGATGTTGAAAGTTTCGCGAATAAATTTGCGCGTTTTTTGCCACGACCACTGGTCATCTGGCTGGAGGGTGACCTTGGTGCGGGTAAAACAACTTTTGCCAGGAGTTTGATCCATGCCCTTGGTTACGAGGGCAGGGTAAAGAGCCCAACCTACGGATTGCTTGAACATTACCAGCTCGATTCATTACAGGTACTGCACATGGACCTGTACCGCATCAGTGATCCGGGTGAGCTAGAGTTTCTGGGCATTGAAGACCTACTGGACGACCAAACCATCCTGCTGGTCGAGTGGCCGGACAAAGGCGGTTCATGGTTGCCTGAACCGGACTTTATCTTCAGATTTGCCTATGCAGGTGAAGGTCGTGAACTCCACTGGATTGCCCGTACGCAGCGCGTGGAATCATTTGCATTGACGCTGCTGGACACCTAATTACCTTCCTTAGCTAGTTTCTATATCTTCCGGTTTTTTATCAGAAACTATTGCTTTTTCACGAAAAGCAATTCATCATTATATTTACGACAAGGAGGTTTAATCGTGAGGTTTGGGGACCAGTGCACACGCGTTTATTAATTGCAGTCTTACTTTTTCTCGGCTCAATGCAGGCTTTTGCTGCTGAGGTGAGTGGCTTTCGTGTCTGGGCGGATCCCGTTAAAACCCGCGCTGTTCTTGATCTTGACCGCAAAACGGCCTACAAGCTTTTTACCCTGCAAGACCCGCATCGTGTGGTGGTTGATTTACAAGGCACGTCGATTGAAATCCCGGTCGAACTGGATAAAGAACACGCCGGTATCATTTCAAGTGTCCGCTATGGTCAGCCGGATAAAAAGACCCTGCGTGTGGTTTTTGACCTCACCGACAGTGTCGAATTAAAAAGTTTCCTGCTGGAACCCACCGCACAATACAGTCATCGACTGGTGATCGATCTGTACTCCAGATCAAATCGCCAGGCGCCTACCATGGTCAAACATGTCGCGGATATCAGCAAACCCGACCGGGACGTGGTGATTGCCATCGATGCCGGTCATGGGGGCGAAGACCCGGGTGCGATAGGTAAGAAAAAGACCCAGGAAAAACATGTTGTTCTGCAGATCGCACGGCGACTTAAAAAGGCCATTGATGCCGAGCCTGGTATGAAGGCCATTTTGACCCGTGACGGAGATTACTATATTCCATTGCGCGGTCGTTACGAGAAAGCCCGCAAGGCGCGCTCCGATCTGTTTGTATCCATTCACGCCGATGCGTTTACCAAGCGCAGTGTGCGCGGGAGTTCGGTGTTTGTCCTGTCCCCGAGGGGGGCGAGTAGTGAATTTGCACGTCTTCTGGCCGATAGTGAAAATGCTTCTGACCTGGTGGGTGGTGTCACGCTGAACGACAAGGACGACATGCTGGCGTCGGTGTTGCTCGATCTGTCTCAGAGCGCTACACGGGAAGCCAGTAATAAAGTGGCCAATGACATTTTGGGATCGATGAAGCGCACCGGAACCGTACATAAGCCGCATGTGGGTCGCGCCAATTTCATGGTACTTAAATCACCCGATGTACCGTCTGTGTTGATCGAGACGGCTTTCATCAGCAATCCCGGTGAAGAGAAACGTCTGACCGAGAAAGAGTTTCAGCAGCGTATGGCCAGAACCATCACCCGCGGAATTAAGGATTATTTCTACTCCAGTCCGCCTCCAGGCACCTGGATCGCAGCAAACCGTGATGGTCAGAAATATATTGTCGCCCGTGGTGATACGCTCGGTGGCATTGCGAGCCGTTACAGTGTTAGCCTGAACCGTCTCCGCACGGCGAATAATATACGTGGTGACGTGATCCACGTGGGTCGTGAGTTGGTTATTCCTACCAGTTAAATTAAATAAGTTTCTCTAAACAATTAATCTCTAAACAATTAATAAGAGCATAGAGGTTTCCGCTTTCGCGGGAATGACGGTGCCACTGGTCAAGTTCATTCAATATTTCATTTTCGCAACGTCATCCCTGCGGAAGCGGGGACCACTTCCAGAATGATTGCACTATCAGCCAAAACCTCTCCGGAAATAGTCATGCAACAAGCAGGAACTGCAACTCCTTTGCAACTAACTATTGAAGCTTGCACGGAAAACGGCTAAAACGGTGCGCATGCCTATACATCAGTTACCAGACCTCCTGATCAATCAAATCGCTGCCGGGGAAGTGGTTGAGCGGCCCTCATCCGTGGTCAAGGAATTGATTGAGAACAGCCTTGATGCCGGCGCGCAGTCCATTCAGGTTGTGCTGGAACAGGGTGGCAAACGCCTGGTGCGTGTGATCGATGATGGCTGCGGTATTCCGCTTGATGAGTTGCCACTGGCGCTGGCCCGTCATGCGACCAGCAAAATCAACTCCTTGCTGGAGTTGGAGGAGGTCGCCACCATGGGCTTCAGAGGTGAAGCATTGCCCAGTATGTCGGCGGTCAGCAGGATGGCCATTACTTCCCGGGTCGCGGGTGAGGAACATGCGTGGCAGGTCAAAGCGGCTAACGGTGAGATTGAAGAAGCAGTACCCGCAGCGGGAGGAGACGGCACACAGGTTGAGTTACGTGACCTGTTTTATAACGTTCCTGCACGCAGGAAGTTTATGCGAACTGACCAGACCGAGTTCAAGCATGTGGACGAATTGTTGAAACGATTCGCACTCGCGCGTCCGGATGTCGGGTTTCAGTTACAGCATAACAATCGTATGGTGCGACAGTTCCTTCCGGTGCGCACGGATGACGAAATGCTGGCCAGGCTGGAATCGGTGGTAGATGCAGAATTTGTAGAACACGCCTTGCCTGTTGATGAGCAACGCGGTTCGTTTGGGTTGCGTGGATGGGTGGCCGAGCCCCGTTACAACCGTCCGCAGGCGGACCGGCAGTTCTTTTTTGTTAATGGCAGGGTTATAAGAGACCGGCTGGTGGCCCATGCTATCCGGCAGAGCTTTCGGGACGTGCTATTTCACGGTCGTCACCCCGCGTTTGTATTGTTCCTGGAGCTGCCCTATACGGGTGTGGATGTGAATGTCCACCCCCAGAAACACGAAGTACGTTTCAGGGATTCCCGTGCAGTTCACAATTTCATTTTTTCCACCCTCAGCCATAGCCTGGCCAGTGCGGGTGTCGGCAGTGGTGCAATGCGGCCTGGTGCCGGGGTGCAAGACCCTGCTTATGATGCCCAAACCGTTGATCAATCCGGTAACTGGGGCGCACAACAGCCGGCTATGCCGATCAACGTGGCGGAGCAGTTGCAGAGCTATGCACAGCTGGTTTCCTCTCCTCACGGGGCCAGGGGAGGTTCCGGCAGTGTAGATGAAAGCTTGGCAGGGCATGAAGATGGAGAAGTCCCGCCCCTGGGTTTCGCGCTGGCACAACTGCATGGTGTCTATATCCTCGCGCAGAACCAGCATGGCCTTGTACTGGTGGATATGCATGCAGCACATGAACGCATCACCTATGAACGGCTCAAGACGGGACTGGCTGAGGATGGCATTCGCTGTCAGAACCTGCTGGTACCGGTAACCGTTCATGTCAGTGAGCGGGAAGCTGACATGGTGGAAGAACACTCGCAGAGTCTTGATTCGCTTGGCATTGGTTGTGACCGTTCAGGACCACAAACAGTGGTTGTCCGAAAACTGCCTACTCTCTTGCAACAGGCCGACATGACCCGCTTGCTCCAGGATGTGCTTTCAGAGTTGGTTTCAGATGGCAAAAGCCTGAAAATTGAATCAGAAATGGACGAGGTGCTTTCGTCGATGGCGTGTCATGGTTCGGTACGGGCCAATCGCCTGCTTAATATTGCAGAAATGAACGCCCTGTTGCGCGATATGGAAAGAACGGAGAGATCTGCGCAGTGTAATCATGGCAGGCCTACCTGGGTGCAATTGGACATGCAAAACCTGGATCGCCTTTTTCTGCGCGGGCGTTAATATCGTGTCTAAAATAAAACTACCGCCCGCTGTCTTCCTGATGGGCCCTACGGCTTCAGGAAAAACCGGCTTAGCGGTTGAGTTATGCAAGCGCTTTCCACTTGAAATTATCAGTGTAGATTCGGCTTTGGTATACCGGGGAATGGATATCGGTACCGCAAAACCTGATCCAGAGACCCTGAAGCGGGCACCGCATCGGCTAATTGACATAAGGGACCCCTCGGAAAGCTACTCAGCGGCGGAGTTTCGTGAAGATGCCCTGCGGGAAATGAAGTCAATAACTGATGCAGGAAGAGTTCCCCTGCTGGTGGGCGGAACCATGCTTTACTTCCGGGCGCTCGAGCAGGGTCTTTCAGAACTGCCTGCCGCCGATAAGGAAGTTCGCAGGCAATTGGAGCAACAGGCTGCAGAGATAGGCTGGGCTGCCATGCATGAGATTCTGAGGGAAAAGGATCCGCAGGCCGCATCACGTATCCATCCAAATGACCCGCAAAGGCTTCAACGGGCATTGGAAGTGATTGCCATCAGTGGTCGCAGCATGACCGAACTCTATGAACAAACACCGGAATATTCATTGGATTATCGGCTTCACAAGATAATTGTTTCACCGGAGCCACGCAGTATTTTGCATCAACGAATCGAGCAACGCTTTGACATAATGATAGAAGCCGGGTTTATCGATGAAATAACAAAGTTGTTTTCACGGTCTGATCTTCATGCAGGCCTGCCGTCCATGCGCGCCGTTGGTTACCGCCAGGCGTGGGAGTGGTTGCAGGGAAAATATGGTTTCGATGAGATGCGTGAAAAAGCAATTGTAGCAACCAGGCAACTGGCCAAACGGCAGTTAACCTGGTTAAGGCAGGAAAGTGCATCTGTATGGTATGATTTGCAGGCAGAGGATGAGATGCAAAAAGTTGTGAAAGAGCTAGGGGGGTTCCTTGAAGCTTAGGACTTATGCACCCATGTAATCTGTTCCGTAACCAACCGGACATTAATAAAAATCAGGAGGAACAGTTATGCCTAAAGGTCAATCCTTACAAGAACCTTTCTTAAACGCTTTGCGTCGTGAGCGTGTACCGGTTGCCATTTACCTGGTCAATGGAATTAAGCTGCAGGGTCAAGTCGAATCATTTGACCAATTTGTGGTTTTGCTTAAGAACTCAGTCAGTCAGATGATTTACAAACATGCCATCTCAACGGTCGTTCCAGCGAGGAACGTCACTGTTTTTGAGGATGAGGATGAAGGGTAGATAAAGGCTACCTGGTTTGTTTGAAAGGGCAGAGCGGGGTAATCTCGCCATATTATTACACCCGCTTTTTGCGGATACGGGACCGGAACAGCTTGATGAGTTTCAGGAACTGTGTCGCTCAGCCGGTGTAGTAATCGCCGCCGTATTGACAGCGCCGCGTGGCCGACCGGACGCGCGGTTTTTTGTTGGAAGCGGAAAAATTGATGAAGTGGCCGAACAGGTTGCAGCGACCGGCGCAGACCTGATAGTCGTCAGCCGGCCTCTCTCCGCAATTCAGGAACGTAATATTGAGAAGCGCTGCAAATGCCGCGTTCTCGATCGTACCACGCTGATACTGGATATATTTGCCCAACGTGCACGCTCACATGAAGGTAAATTGCAGGTTGAACTGGCGCAATTGCGTCATATCTCGACCCGGCTGGTCAGGGGCTGGACCCATCTCGAGCGTCAAAAGGGCGGAATCGGCCTGAGGGGTCCGGGTGAGACCCAGTTAGAGACTGATCGCCAGCTCTTAGGGCATCGTATTACTCATCTCAAGGGACGACTCGACAAGGTTCGTCAACAGCGGGCTCAAAGTCGGCGCAAGCGGGAGCGGGCACACGTGTTCACCGTTGCCCTGGTTGGGTATACCAATGCAGGTAAGTCAACGCTGTTTAATAAACTGACAGGTTCGAAGGTGGGCACACAGGATATGCAGTTTGCGACCCTGGATCCCACGGTCAGCCAATTACCCAATATTCCCACCGGAAATGTATTGCTGGTTGATACCGTAGGTTTCGTGGGTGATCTGCCGCACGAACTGGTGGCGGCCTTTCATGCCACATTGCAGGAGACCAGGGACGCCGATCTGTTGTTACACGTCATTGACGCTTCGGATCCGTTTCATCAGCAACGTGAACACGATGTTGAAGACGTCCTCAAAGGTGTGGACGCCAGCAAAATTCCTGTCATTCGTATCTTCAACAAGATCGACCTGGTAGACCGGCCGGCAACAACTCATCGTAATGGTGATGGACAGGTGGACCGGATAGATGTTTCTGCCCTGGATGGTACCGGGCTTGAAGAATTGCAGGAAACCATCGCCCTGCGGCTCAAAGGTGAGAGAATCGAAGCCTGGATAAGCCTAGAAGGACGGCATGCAAAACTGCGTTCGCAGTTGTTTGATCTGGGTGCTGTTGAAGAAGAAAAAGTAGGCGATGACGGTCAGTGGTTGCTGCATATCAACCTGTCCCAACAGGACGCTGAGAGGCTTGGCCGGATGCCGGGTGACGAAGGTCTTTTGGTGCGCAATAACATATTGTCACTTTCAGCACTTGTAGCGCAGCAGAGCGCCCCTTAAAATACCTGAATTGAAAACATGTCAACGGATTTGTAACCCACCTTAAGACACCTGATATATATTTGATTGAAGATGCAATACTGCGTCTGGCACTGGAGAATTTAATGCCCTGGAAAGAACCTGGCAAGGGAGATAAAGATCCTTGGAAATCTGGCGGACAACAGCCGCCCGACCTGGAAGAAATATTTGGAAATGTGAGCAAACGCCTGCAGTCACTGTTTGGTGGCGGTAAAGGCGGCGGTTCGGGATCCGATGGAGAAAGCGGAAGCAACGGTTTAGGTGGCTTGTTTTTTCTCGTTCTTATATTGCTCGTCGGTTGGATCGGCCTGAGTTCGGTACATGTGATCGACGAAGCCGAAAATGGTGTCGTTCTGCGCTTTGGCAAATATGTCCGTACCCTGCAACCGGGTTTCAACCTGACGCTCCCCCGGCCAATTGAGACACTCACAAAAGTCAATATCAATAATGTTCGGGTCGTCGAGGATCGGGGTCACATGCTGACCGAAGATGAGAACCTGGTGGAATTTGTCTACAAGGTTCAATACCGTATCAACAATGCACAGCATTTTCTTTTCCTGGTTCGTGAACCTGAACAGACGCTGCGTCAGGCAGCTGAGAGTGCGCTCAGGGAATCTGTCGGCACCAACTCACTGGATGCCATCCTTGAAGGTAACGCGAGAACCAAGGTTCGTATAGAAACTCAGCGCGTATTGCAGGAAACCCTTGATTTTTACCAGGCAGGTTTACAGGTGACGGAATTTAACCTCGTCGATGTGAACGTTCCCATGCAGGTCAGGGAAGCCTACTCCGATGTTATCCGGGCACGTGAGGATCGCGAGCGATTCACCGAGGAAGCCCGGGTGCATGCCAACAGTGTCATTCCGGAAGCCCGTGGTACTGCCGCGCGTATCGAGCAGGAAGCTGCAGGTTACATGGCTTCTACCATTGCGCTGGCAGAAGGTGAAGCCAGTCGCTTTACACAGGTTCTCGCCCAGTACCAAATGGCACCGGAGATTACCCGCAAACGACTTTATCTGGAAACCATGGAACAGGTTCTATCCAGGAACAAAAAGGTATTCCTTGATGTGGATTCGAGTGGCAATATCATGTACCTGCCAATTGGCCAGCCGGACGGTAATATCAATTCTTCAAACATCATTCCTCCCCTTAAAGGGACCAGTGCTATCGGTGTAGACAGTCCTGAGAATAGTGAGAAGACTCGCAGTAGATCCAGGGAGGCAAGACGATGAGCAGACCAGTATTGTTAATTGTGCTGTTAATTTTGGGTGGGCTGGGTCTTGCGAGTGTCTTTACGGTGCATGAAACCGAATATGCCATCCGCTTTCAATTGGGTCGTATCGTCAATGTGGATTACAAACCGGGTTTGAATTTCAAATGGCCGGCTATCAATAATATCCGTAAATTTGATAAGCGAATACTGACCTTGGATACAGATCCCGAACTGATGCTGACCTCGGAACAGAAATACGTCAATGTGGACACGTTTGTGAAGTGGCGGATCGTGGATGTTACACGTTTCTATACTTCCACCCAGGGTAATGAATCCATTGCGTTGAACCGCTTACATGGAATTGTCAGTGACCGTATTCGTAACCAGATCGCCAGTCGTACACTGGTAGAGGTCGTTTCTGAGCAGCGTGTTACCACCATGAAAGCGATTGCCGAAGCGGCCAACCGGGCAGCAGAGGAGTTTGGCATCGAAGTGGTTGATGTTCGAATCAAGAGCATCGAGTTACCCGATGATGTCCGTGAGTCGGTTTTCCGGCGTATGGCCGCAGACAGACAAAAGGCCGCAAACCTCTACCGTTTCGAGGGTAGGGAGGCAGCAGAAAGAATTCGTTCCGATGCTGACCGGCAGGTCCAGGTACTGCTTGCTGAAGCAGAGCGTGAAGGGCAGAAAGTACGTGGTGAGGGTGATGCGATCGCGACCAGGACATATGCGGAGGCATTCGGGCAGGACGAGGAGTTCTACCGCTTTTACCGAAGCCTGCAAGCATACCGTTCTTCATTCGGCTCAGGCAGAGATACGATTGTGATTGATCCGGGTTCCGAGTTTTTCGATTATTTCGGGCAGGACGGGCGCGACTAGAAGCAAGTACGGTGGAGCACCTATTCAAATTGAGGTGCTACCATGGGTAGCGACCTTCTGACCGCGCTGTCACTGGTGTTGATCATTGAAGGCCTGCTACCCGGGCTTGCACCATCGACCTGGTTGAAGGTGATGGCTGATGCGGCTAAATTGGGTCCACAGGGCATCCGGATTGCTGGCATAATCAGTATGCTGTCTGGTGCGTTATTATTATTTTTTCTGACATGATTTCATTCAAACGAAGATTACTGCTGAAATGACAAAAAGCATTGTTGTGTTGGGCACCCAATGGGGTGACGAAGGTAAAGGCAAGATTGTTGATTTGCTGAGCAGGGACGTTGATGCCGTTGTGCGGTTCCAGGGAGGCCATAACGCGGGTCATACACTGGTGATCGACGATCAAAAAACGGTGTTGCATCTGATCCCCTCCGGGATTCTGAACGAAGGGGCACAGTGCCTCATCGGCAATGGTGTCGTGGTGTCTCTCGAGGCCCTGAAGACCGAGACCGAGGGTTTGGAAGCGAAGGGTGTTGATGTTCGTTCCCGTTTGGGAATTTCCCCCGCCTGTCCGGTTATCATGCCCTACCACGAATTGCTCGATCACGCGCGGGAGAAGGCCAGGGGTGTTAACGCCATTGGCACCACGGGCCGTGGAATAGGCCCTGCCTATGAAGACAAGGTCTCACGCCGTGGAATCCGGATTTCAGATTTGTACAACCCCGGTCTTTTATCTGAAAAGCTCGAAGAGGCCATGGATTACCATAACTTCGTGCTGGATCAATATTTCGGTATGCAGCGTATGTCCTTCGACCGGGTGCTGGATGATGCACTTCAGCTAGGTGCGTGTTTCTCCGAACTGGTGAAGGACGTCAGTGGCGAATTGCATCGCTTGAGGACAGAGGGCAAACGCATACTGTATGAAGGCGCACAGGGTAGCCTGCTGGACATTGACCACGGTACCTATCCATTTGTTACATCGTCAAATACCACTATTGGTGCGGTCTGCACAGGTGCCGGCGTTGGTCCGAGCGCCATCGACTATGTACTGGGAATTACCAAGGCATACACAACCCGCGTAGGCTCAGGGCCATTTCCAACGGAATTATTTGATGAAGTCGGTGCCGGACTCGCCGAGCGTGGTGCCGAATTCGGTGCCACCACCGGGCGGCCACGTCGTTGCGGTTGGCTGGATGCAGTGGCTTTACGCAGGGCTGCCCATACCAACGGTGTCACCGGTTTCTGCGTCACCAAGCTGGATGTTCTGGACGGCGTTGAAACCATCAAGGTAGGTATTGCCTACCGTCTCAACGGCGAATTGCTTGATATACCACCACAGAATGCAGAAGCCTGGGACGACCTTGAAGTTGAATATGAGTCCTTCCCGGGCTGGCAGGAAAGCACCCGGGGAATTACCCGTTTTGAAGACCTGCCCGCCAATGCCAAAACTTATTTGGCCGCCATGGAGGCATTATGTGGAGCACCGGTGCATATGGTATCCACCGGCCCGGATCGAAAGGAAAACATCGTTATCCGGCACCCCATGGAGTAGTTTTATCTGTAAAAGTCTTAAATAATAAAAAACCCGCCAACAGGCGGGTTTTTTATTGTTCAGGTGGTGCCGAGAAGAGGACTTGAACCTCCACGAGCTAATGCTCACTGACACCTGAAGCCAGCGCGTCTACCAATTCCGCCACCTCGGCAGTGGGCTGTGGAAAGGGGGTCCACAGCCCGGTGGTTCAGAAGTAAAGGGGGAACTCCCAAACCGCCGCGAACTTTATCTAGTTCGCCTCGAACTGTCAACAAATTTCCGTGCTTCCGGGTGCTTAAAATCAACGCTTTGTAGTCGGTTTGACGAAGTTGCCTGAAGAATCAGTCAACTTTTGAAGATTCAATTAAAATGGAGATATCCATAAACGCCGGCCAATCCGTCCTGCCGGTTCGAGTTACAATGAGACCTTAATCTGATCAACGAGATATTGAACGTGACAAAATACAACCCCGGTGGAAAAAACCGGAATGAAAGCAGAGAGATAAACGCCTCTGCCCCTGAGCGCAATGAAATCATTGCAATGTTGGAAAAGCGCGGGCAACCGATGCAGCGCAAGGAGCTTGTCAGAGCACTCAAGGTAGAGTCTGATGATAGCCGTGAAATTTTGCGCCGCCGTCTGCGTGCCATGGTCCGTGATGGTCAGTTGGTGCAAAACCGTCGCAGAGCGTTTGGTTTGCCGGCGCGCATGGATCTGGTCAAGGGGCGTATCAGTTCCCATCGCGATGGCTTTGGTTTTCTGATTCCGGATGATGGCGGAACTGACCTGTACATCTCCTCCCGTGAGATGCGCAAGGTACTTCATGGTGACAGGGTTCTTGCCGCTGTTACCGGTACCGACCGGCAGGGTCGTCGTGAAGGAAAGATCACGGAAGTACTCGAACGTGCCAATGACAGTATTGTGGGTCGCTACGTTGAGGAAAATGGTATCGCCCTGGTGGTTCCGGATGATCCACGTATCAATCAGGATGTGATGATTCCCTTGAATGACACGCTCGGAGCGCGTCCCGGTCAGGTCGTCGTGGCAACCATCGTGACCGAGCCTACCGGGCGCAAATCACCCGTGGGCAAAATCACCGAGATACTGGGTCAATCCGGTGCGCCGGGCATGGCAACAGAGATTGCCATCCGCAGTCATGGTTTGCCCTTTGAATGGCCCGATGGGGTTGAGGCGGCCGCTGAAGCATTTGGTGAAGCTGTTCCTGAAGAAATGAAAGCCGGCCGCAAGGATTTGCGTCAATTGCCATTGGTGACCATTGACGGTGCCGATGCCCGGGACTTTGATGACGCTGTGTTCGCGCGGAAGCAATCCAAAGGATGGCGTTTAATTGTCGCAATTGCAGAGGTTTCATCCTACGTTCAGCCAGGCACAGCTTTGGATGAAGAAGCTGTGCGTCGCTCCACATCGGTCTATTTTCCGAGCCGGGTCATACCCATGTTGCCGGAGGCCCTGTCCAATGGTCTGTGCTCACTTAAGCCCGCGGTGGACCGGCTTTGTCTCGCCTGTGAGATAACCGTGTCCGATAGTGGTACGGTTCAACGTTCCCGTTTTGTTGCAGCGGTAATGAACTCGTCCGCGCGTTTAACCTATCAGCAGGTCGCCGACTATTATGAAAGCGGTGTGTTGAAACATCATGACGACATGGATGATGTCAAAAGCAACCTCGATGATCTGCATTCCCTATACAAGACTCTCCTCGCAGCACGTCTCAAGCGTGGAGCAATCGGATTTGAAAGTATCGAGTATGGATTCCAGTTTGACGAGCGCGGCGCAGTTGCCGGACTCATACCCCAAGAGCGAAATGACGCACACAAACTGATCGAAGAATGCATGATTCTTGCAAATGTCGAAGCTGCCCGCTTTCTGCTCAAAAACAAGTTGCCGGCCCCTTACAGGGTTCATGCTTCACCACCTGAAGGAAAGCTTGAGGCATTAGGCCAGTTTTTACGGGGGCAGGGGATTCAAGTTCCATGGCGGGATGATCCGCAGCCAAAAGATTTCGAACAGGTGGCCCGGCAGGCAAAGGGTCGTCCTGATGAGCACCTGATCATGGCGGTTTTGTTACGGTCGCAGAGTCTTGCCGCCTACCAACCCGGTAATGAAGGACACTTCGGGCTGGCGCTCGACGCCTACACTCACTTCACATCACCTATCAGGCGCTATCCCGACCTGCTGGTGCATCGCGCCATTCACCAGCTGCTGCAACGTTCTGGCACGTCGGATTATCCCTATAGCGGTGATTTGATGTCCGAACTGTGTGCACGTTGTTCATTCAATGCACGCCGAGCGGAAGAAGCCGAACGCGATGTGATCGACCGGCTCAAGTGTGCCTATCTGGAAACCCGGATCGGTGAGGAGTTTGAGGGCCTGGTTAGTGGTGTGACCTCCTTTGGATTGTTCGTGGAGCTGGATTATGGTCGAATTAGTGGACTGGTTCATGTGACCGGACTGCCAAATGACTACTACCATTTCGATCCGGTCGCACACCGTATGAAAGGCGAACGTACCGGCCGGGTGTTCCAGCTTGCCGACAGGGTGAAAGTGCGGGTGGTGACAGTCAACCTGGATGAGCGCAAGATCGACTTTGAACTGGTTGAGTAAATGACTACTTCCCAGGAACAGTTATTGATCGGTATTCATGCCGTAACCTCGGCTCTGAAAACGGCAGCCGGCGATGTTGAATGGCTGCGCATATTGGCCGACAGTAACAACAAGCGCTTGCTTGAAATTGAGTCGCGGGCTCACGGCTCGGGCGTAAAGGTTATTCAGACCCGGCTTTCGGAATTGGACAAATTGTCCGGTCAGCAGCGTCACCAGGGTGTCATTGCAGGCTTTAAGGGCAGCAACCTGGCTCCCGAAGGACGCTTGGAAGCCATTTTGGACTCGATTGAAGGCACGCCATTGATCCTGGTGCTTGACGGTATACAGGATCCGCATAATCTCGGTGCCTGTTTACGTACCGCTGATGCTGCCGGGGTCGACCTGGTAATAATTTGCAAGGACCGGTCAGCAGGCATCACGCCGGTGGTGCGCAGGGCAGCTTCTGGTGCTGCCGAGACCCTGACGGTGATCCAGGCCACCAACCTGGCACGGGTATTGCGCACGATGAAAAAAAGAGGAATCTGGCTGGCAGGAACAGGTGACGAAGCCAATGACAGTTTATATGCAACCGACCTGACAGGACCGTTGGCATTGGTTATGGGAAATGAGGGCAGTGGCCTGCGTCGTCTTACGGGTGAGATCTGTGATTACCTTGTCAGAATTCCAATGGCCGGCCAGGTGGAGAGCCTTAACGTCTCTGTGGCGACCGGAATATGTCTTTATGAAATTTGCAGACAGCGGCAAACCAGCTGACATTATCGGCTAGACTTAGCGTATGAATATCAGCAGTCACTGCAGTTTCGAGCTTCCCGCCTGGGTTGAGCCTTTCCTGGTCGACTGGCAGCAACCCTTGAGTTCACTTGATCTGCGTATGCAACTCGCCATCGCGCTTTCAAAAGAGAGTGTTCAGCAGAAAACCGGTGGTCCTTTTGGTGCCGTGGTGGTCAATGAAGAGACAGGCGAACTGGTATCGGTTGGAATCAACCTCGTTACAACTGCGGGTCTGTCTATCGCACATGCAGAAATGGTTGCATTGTCGTTGGCGCAGCTTTCTATGGGGCAGTGGAACCTGTCTCATTCGGGACCACTGCAACTGGTCACCAGTTGTGAACCCTGTGCCATGTGCTTTGGTGCATTGCCATGGTCGGGGATTAAAAGCCTGGTCTGCGGTGCAAGGAAAGAGGATGCCGAGGAAGCTGGATTTGACGAGGGTGACAAGCCGGAACAGTGGGTTGCATCTTTACAGAACAGAGACATTGAAGTAGAGCGTGGCGTTCTAAGGTCTCAGGCGGCCTCCGTACTGGCCCACTATCGTGATACAGGTGGCCCGATTTACAATGCAAGTCATGGTCATGACAAGGATTGAATATGCCTGAATCAAGCAGTTTACGGGTTTCGCTGGCGCAGATCTCACCGCATTGGCTGGATCGGGCAGCGACCCTGGGCAAAGTCGATGATTTTGTCCGGGAGGCAGCGGGGCAGGGAAGTCAACTGATCGCATTTGGGGAAGGCCTGGTGCCCGGTTATCCATTCTGGCCGGAGCTGACCAATGGTGCAGAGTTTGAGTCCAGCGTGCAGAAAGATCTATTTGCACACTATTCTTCACAGGCCGTTGATATTGACAGGGGCGATCTTCAGGGCTTGTGTGAAACAGCAGATCAACATTCGATCGCCATCTATCTTGGTTGTATTGAACGGGCGGCTGACCGTGGAGGTCAGAGTTTGTATGCCAGCCTGGTCTATATCAACGCAAGCGGACAAATTAAGTCGGTTCACCGTAAGCTTTGCCCCACCTATGAAGAGCGACTGGTTTGGTCTGCCGGTGACGGTCATGGCTTAAGAGTCCATGATCTGCACGGTTTCCGGGTTGGCGGACTTAACTGCTGGGAAAACTGGATGCCATTACCAAGGTCGGCCTTGTATGCACAGGGTGAAAATGTGCATGTGGCGGTCTGGCCTGGAAGTGTCAGG
>Ga0224504_10000344_pt1 | contig 20706 bp, 17 predicted proteins | sample SF_Oct11_sed_USG_3_FD_170160 | JGI IMG/M metagenome (GOLD analysis project Ga0224504, IMG submission 170160) | Sediment microbial communities from San Francisco Bay, California, United States - SF_Oct11_sed_USGS_24 | ecosystem: Environmental > Aquatic > Marine > Sediment | place: USA...
TGGACTATTTATTTATAGGATGTTTTTTTAAACACTTCTAAGAAATGTTTATTTTTAGCGAATCGAGGAGGGAGTAGGTTGGTGATTGAACTAATATAGATTAACAATCTTCATTTTTTTTTTTTTTGAAATTTGAATTTGCAATCGTTTTCGTTGAAACATTCTATTAAATGTTTATTTAATAACTAAGAGTTTTTAAATTTGTAGATCTTAAAAACAATGAATTTAAAACAAAAAAAGATGAGTTTACCAAATGAAAATGTTGAAGGTGTTAAACGAAAAATTGAAATTCAAAGAATTACTATTATTGTGCTTACTGCCATTATAGTTGCTTTTGGGGTGTTATTATTATATTAACGAAAAGATTATAAAAATTTATTAAAACTAATTTTAAATAAAGCACATGGCAGATTCTAGAACAGCTTCAAATCGACATATGTATAAAATACAACGTGTTGTTGATATACAGGAAAAAATAATATATTTTTTATTGAGTGTTATTTTTGCTTTTGGATTAACTTATTTTTTAGTAAGTCCTAATTTAGATAAGTCACAAATTTATGTAATGTTTTTACTTTTCTTATCAATTGGTTTATGGGTGTCAGAAGCAGTACCTCCATTCACTGTTGGTTTGTTAATTTTTGGTTTTTTAGTTTTTGGTCTTGGTAATGTTTATAGTGAAATTGACCCGGATAATGCTTCTAAAATGGTTCAAAAGTATGTTCAAACTTGGTCTAATAGTGTTATTTGGTTAATGCTAGGAGGTTTTTTTATGGCCGAGGCTATGCAAAAAGTAGGACTGGATAAAACACTGTTTAAATTAGCGATTTCAAAATTTGGTACAAAACCACGTTATGTATTACTTGGAATTATGTTAGTAACAGCTGTTTTCTCTATGATTATGTCAAATACGGCAACAACAGCTATGATGATTGCGGCAGTACTTCCTTTTATTAAAACACTTGATGATGAGGCGCCTTTTGGAAAAGCAATGCTTATTGGAATACCTGCAGCAGCTTCATTAGGAGGCATGGGAACCATTATAGGATCTCCACCAAATGCAATTGCTGTTGATGCGTTGAATAGTCATGGAATTCAATTCGGTTTTTTAGAATGGATGGTATTAGGTTTTCCTATGGCAATAATTTTGGTATTGGTTTTTTGGTTTTTTCTTATAAAGAAATTTGTTCCTAAAGTATCTGCAATTGACTTGTCTTTTTTAAAAGAAATGGAAGTTAATTCGGGGTCGAAAATTTTCTTATTAAAAAGAAAACTGGTATTAGGTATTTTATTATTAACCTTAATTTTATGGTTAACAGGCAATTTTCATGGTATTCCGGCTTCTGCAGTTTCATTATTACCAATTATGTTATTAACAATGTTTAGAATTGTTTCTGGTGAAGATGTTAGAAAGCTACCTTGGGATACTTTAATGTTAGTGGCTGGGGGATTATCTTTAGGATTGGCAATTAAAGAAACGGGGCTAGCCCAGTATTATGTTTCATTGCTTCAAGGTTATGATCTTAATTTTTATGCTTTAGTAGTTGTATTTTCAGTTTTAACTATTGTATTCTCAAATTTTATGAGTAATACTGCAACGGCAACAATATTTATTCCTATAGCAATTATTTTAGTTTCTCAAAACCAAGAAATTTTACCATTGGTAATTGGGTTTAGTGCATCTTGTGCATTGTTTTTGCCAATTTCAACACCACCAAATGCAATTGCATTTAGCACGGGGAAGATAGGTCAGAAAGATTTTAGATTTGGAGGATTGGTAGCTGGTTTAATAGGTCCAATAGTTATAATTGGTATTGTGTTATTATTGAATATGGTATTATAAATACGATACTAGTTAAGTTCCTTTTTACGAATAATTGCTTTATCATAAAATTCATGAACAATAATTTCAGGATTAGAATAAATATGTATTTCGGTTTCATTGTTCGAATACAAATTTAATTTTTCGGTTGAGTTTATGTAAATTTTCGAATCGTTATTCGCTTTTATAGAAGCGTTTTTAGTGGTGAAATCTTTTCCGTTGTATGCTGTTTTTCCATAAGCTTCCAGGTCTAGTTCGTTTGCAATGCCGTTAATGGTAATAGCTGCCTTGTCTATTAGTTTCAAAAAAATAATTTTGGTGTTAATAGCTCCTTTTAGTTGGCTATAGCCAACTAATTTTATGGTGGTATTTGTGCTTAAAATTTCACAGTTTAATTTAGTTGCGCTTTTCCCAATAATAGTAATGTCTTGAGAGTTTAATTTTAAATTAATCTGGCTAGAATCAAAGGCGTTAATGCTTAAGTTGTCAATAATTAGTGCGTTGTTTGAAGTTATTGTAGCACTGTTGTATGTGTTTATTTCAGTAATATTTTTGTTAACGTTTATATATATATTTAGACCTTTGTTACGTCCAATTACTTGTTCGGTTCTTATGGATAATATGTCATTTTTAACAGTAGTGAGAATTGTGCTTTGTAAATTCGAATCGGTTTCAACAGTTACAGATTGGTCTTCGCTGTAAGTTAAAATAACATTTAAGTCATCAATCACTTCAATTTTTGTAAAATCAGAAATCGCTCTATTTTCAGAGGTTAATATTTTATTTCCTTTTAATTTTTCTTGAGCAGATGTGATAGTTGTTGTAGAAAATATAATAATAACAATAATTAATTGTGTAATTCTCATAAATACCTTTTTATCAAAAATAATAAAATAATTTGTTAAAGAATAATTTGCACATCAAAAAATGTATCTTACTTTTGTGAATATAAATATGAAAAGAAATAATTTAAATATGATTTGGTGGTGGAACTCTCTAATAAAATAGGCGAGAAGTAACAACTATATTGATATACGAATATAAACAAAAAGGACTTATCGCGAGATAAGTCCTTTTTATTTCAATTAAAATGAGAAAAATAAAATTTAAAACAATTTCGGTAAAACAACTAGCAGATACCATTACCCCTGTGGGTATGTATTCAAAAATTAGAGATAAATATGCCAATAGTTTATTGTTAGAAAGTTCAGATTATCACAGCAAAGAGGAAAGTTTTACATTTATTTGTGTAGAACCGTTAATTACGTTGAAGGCAAACGATAATTTATGTACATATACTTATCACGATAAAGTAGTTGATTCCAAAGAAATTAAAGGCGATTTTTATAGTGTTTTTCAAGATTACAGTAAAACCATAGATGTAGAATGCGATAAGGCAATAAAGGCATACAATGGTTTTTACGGTTATATATCGTACAATGCTATTCAATATTTTGAAACAATTAAATTAAATGCAAATAAAGCACCCTCAGAAATTCCCGATTTACAATTTAGTTTTTTTAGGTTTATTATAGCAATCAATCATTTTAATGATGAATTAACTTTAATTGAAAACATAGAATTAGGTGAGGAGTCTCGAATTCATGAAATTCAAACATTAATAAATGCTCGTACGTATGGTTTGTATAAATTTGGTATGGAGGGTGTAGAAACTTCCAATTGTACCGATGATGAATTTAAAAATAATGTAGTAAAAGCAAAGCAGCATTGTAAAAGGGGGGATGTATTTCAATTGGTATTATCACGTCAATTTCAACAAAAATATTCGGGAGATGAATTCAATGTGTATAGAGCATTAAGATCTATAAATCCGTCACCTTATTTATTTTATTTTGATTATGGAAACTTTAAATTAATGGGGTCTTCACCTGAAGCTCAAATCAAAATTGATAGTGAAAAAGCCATTATAAATCCAATTGCAGGTACCTTTAGAAGAACAGGTGATATGGCTAAAGATATTTTATTAGGAGAAAAACTTTCGAATGATAAAAAGGAAAATGCAGAACATGTAATGCTAGTTGATTTGGCTCGAAATGATCTAAGTAAACATGCAAGTAATGTGCAAGTTGAGGTTTTTAAAGAAGTGCAATATTTTAGCCATGTTATTCATTTAGTTTCTACAGTTCAAGGAAAACCAATAGGAAATGCCATTGAAATAGTTGGTGATACATTTCCTGCAGGAACTTTAAGTGGCGCCCCAAAGTATAAAGCTATGGAGCTAATTGATAAATACGAAAATCAAACCAGAGGTTTTTATGGGGGGGCAGTTGGATTTATTGGTTTAGATAATTCAGTGAATTTGGCAATAGCCATTCGGTCGTTTGTGAGTAAAAACAATACCCTCTTTTATCAAGCTGGTGCAGGAATTGTTATTAATTCAACAGAAGAAGGAGAATTACAAGAGGTAAATAATAAATTGGCCGCTTTAAAAAAAGCATTAATATTGGCACAAAAACTATAGGAAAATGAAAATATTAATAATAGATAATTACGATTCATTCACCTATAACTTGGTGCATATGGTTGAAGATATTACAGGTACGTATCCAGCAGTTTTTAGGAATGATGAAATAGCAATAGCTGCAATTGATCAATATGATTTAATAATTTTATCTCCTGGTCCTGGAATACCAAATGAGGCAGGAATACTAAAGGAAGTAATTAAAACGTATGCAGGGAGAAAACCAATTTTTGGTGTTTGTTTAGGTTTGCAAGCAATTACTGAGGTTTTTGGAGGGTCTTTAGAAAATTTAGATACTGTTTTTCATGGTGTAGCAACTACTATGAAAGTAATAGACAATAAAGCTATTGTATATAAAGGTATTCCAGCTGAATTTGAGGCAGCACGCTATCACTCTTGGATTGCATCCAAAAAAGATTTTCCTTCTGATTTGAAGATTACGGCTGTAGATGAATTTGGAGAAATTATGTCTTTACAACACAAAGAACATAACATTAGTGCTGTTCAATTCCATCCTGAATCTATTTTAACACCTTTAGGAGAGCAAATGGTTCGTAATTTTATAGAAAAATATAAGAAATGAAAACAGTTTTAAATAAATTGCTTAATCAAGAGCGCTTAACCAAATTAGAAGCTAAATCTGTTTTAGTTAATATGGCTAATGAAAAGTATAACAACGCTCAAATAGCATCATTTTTAACAGTGTTTTTAATGCGCCCTATTTCTGTAAACGAATTAGCCGGTTTTAGAGAAGCATTGTTAGAATTGGCTTTAAAGGTTGATTTTTCAGAATTCAACACTATAGATTTATGTGGTACAGGTGGTGATGGAAAAAACACGTTTAATATTTCAACTTTAACCTCGTTTATTATAGCAGGAACAGGAAATAAAGTAGCAAAGCATGGTAATTATGGGGTTTCTTCACTAAGTGGTTCATCTAATATATTAGAATATTTAGGGTATAAATTTACCAGTAATGAAACTGTTTTAAAAAAGCAATTAGAAAAAGCAAATATTTGCTTTTTACATGCGCCTTTATTTCACCCAGCAATGAAAGCTGTTGGTCCTGTTAGGAGGGAGCTTGGATTGAAAACTTTTTTTAATATGTTAGGCCCTTTGGTAAATCCAAGTAATCCTCAAAATCAGTTAGTAGGTGTTTTTAATTTAGAAGTAGCTAGAATTTATAATTATTTACTGCAAAATACCAAACAGAATTATGGGATTGTATATAGCCTGGATGGATATGATGAAATTTCGTTAACAAGTGCTTTTAAATTATTTTCTAAAGAAAATGAACAAATGATTACTCCTGAAGAATTAGGTTTAAGGCGCTTGGAGCAATCTGAAATTTTTGGAGGGAATACCGTAAAAGAGGCTGCCGAAATTTTTATATCAATATTAGAAGGAAAAGGAACTGAAGCGCAAAATAATGCAGTTGTAGCAAATGCTGCTTTTGCGTTGAAAACATTAGATTCAAAAAAGTCTTTTGAAACAGCATTTGAAGAAGCAAAAGACGCTTTATTAGGCTTAAAAGCAAAAGAAAGTTTAAAGAAATTAGTAAGTTAGAATATGAATATTTTAGATGAAATTATAGCACATAAAAAACAAGAAGTTAGCCAATTAAGGAAAGAAGTTCAAATTGAAAATTTGGTGAAAAGTCCTAATTTTAATAGAACTCCATTTTCTTTGAAAAAAAGTTTAACAGAAAAAGGCTCAACAGGAATTATTGCCGAATTTAAAAGACAATCTCCTTCAAAGGGAATTATTAATGAAAAGGCTACAATATCAGATGTTACTGTTGGTTATTTAGAGGCTCACGTCGCAGCACAATCTATTTTAACAGATACGCAGTTTTTTGGAGGTACTATGGTAGATTTGATGCAGGCTCGTTCTATAAATGAAACCAAGCCAATTTTAAGAAAGGATTTTATAGTAGACGGATTCCAAGTTGTAGAAGCAAAAGCTATTGGAGCAGATGCTATATTGTTAATAGCGGCTTGTTTAACTAAAGATGAATTAAAAAACTATGGGAAACTAGCGGAGGATCTAGGACTAGATGTTTTGTATGAAGTTCACAATAAAGCGGAGCTAGATAAGATAGATTTGGACAATAAAATTATTGGAATAAACAATAGAAATTTGAAAACGTTTGAAGTTGATTTAGAACATTCACTTGAATTGGCTAGTTATATTCCAAATTCCTGTATAAAAGTATCAGAAAGTGGAATTAGTAGCCCTAAAATTATTACTGGATTAAAAGAATATGGATTTCAAGGATTTTTAATTGGCGAAAACTTTATGAAAGCAAAAGATCCTGGTTTTGCATGTAAAGAATTTATTTCTCAAATAAGATAATAAGATGTTACTAAAGGTATGCGGAATGCGAGATAACGAAAATATTGAAAGCTTAGTAGCTTTAAAACCCGATTATATAGGCTTTATTTTTTATCATAAATCAAAGCGTTTTGTAACCAATTTTCCTAAGATTAAAATTCCTTCAGAAATAAAAAAAGTGGGGGTTTTTGTTAATGAAAAAACAGAAAAAATTGTTGCGTTAGTTCAAGAATTTAAATTAGATGCCGTGCAATTACATGGAAATGAATCACCTGAATATTGTGAAAAATTACGTCGTTCCATTATAATTACCGGATTAAATTCCATTGAAATAATAAAAGCTTTTTCTGTTGATGATGATTTTAATTTTTCAAGAACCAATATGTATCAGGACAAATGTGATTATTTTTTATTTGATACAAAAGGAAAGGATTATGGCGGAAATGGAGTGAAATACAACTGGAAAATATTGAGTGATTATAAAGGGTTAACTCCCTTTTTGTTGAGCGGGGGGATTTCTAAAATTGATGCTTCTGAAATTAATACAATAAAACACCCTGCTTTTGTAGGGGTAGATATTAATAGTGGCTTTGAAATTTGTCCGACAATAAAAAATATAAACGATATTAAAGAATTTAAATACAATTTACTATGAGTTACTTTGTAGATGAGGGCGGATATTACGGTGAATTTGGAGGGGCATATATACCAGAAATGCTATATCCTAATGTTGAAGAATTGCGTCAAAAATATTTAGCAATAATGCAAGAACCTTCCTTTAAGGAGGAATTTGATGCGTTGTTAAAAAATTATGTTGGCAGACCTACTCCATTATATTTTGCGAAAAGATTATCAGAAAAATACAATGCAAAAATTTACCTGAAAAGAGAAGATTTATGTCATACAGGTGCACATAAAGTAAACAATACTATTGGTCAAATTCTAATGGCTAAAAAATTGGAAAAAAACAGAATTATTGCCGAGACAGGTGCTGGACAGCACGGCGTTGCAACAGCAACAGTTTGCGCTTTAATGGGAATGGAATGTATTATATATATGGGAGAAATAGATATAGCACGTCAGGCTCCAAATGTTGCGCGTATGAAAATGTTGGGTGCAACTGTGGTTCCTGCTTTATCTGGAAGTAGAACATTAAAAGATGCAACTAATGAAGCCATTCGTGATTGGATAAACAATCCAATTGATACACATTACATTATTGGTTCTGTAGTGGGACCACACCCATATCCAGATATGGTAGCTCGTTTTCAATCAATTATTTCAGAAGAAATTAAATGGCAATTGAAAGAGGAAGAAGGGAAAGAAAATCCTGATTATGTAATAGCGTGTGTGGGTGGAGGTAGTAATGCTGCAGGTGCGTTTTATCATTTTTTAGATGAAAAAGAAGTTAAGTTAATTGCTGTAGAAGCTGCGGGCTTAGGGGTGGATTCTGGGCAAAGTGCTGCTACAAGTATATTGGGGCATGAAGGAATTATTCATGGTAGTAAAACTTTGTTAATGCAAACTAAAGATGGACAAATTACAGAGCCATATTCAATTTCTGCGGGGTTAGATTATCCTGGTGTTGGGCCTTTACATGCGCATTTAAGTGAATCTAAAAGAGCAGAATTTATAGCTGTTACAGATGATGAAGCTATGCAAGCAGGTATAGAATTGTGTGAGTTAGAGGGCATTATTCCAGCAATTGAAAGTGCTCATGCATTGGCAGTTTTTAGTAAGAAAAAATTTAGTAAAACAGATATTGTAATTTTGAATTTATCAGGTAGAGGAGATAAAGACTTAGATACCTATATTAACTACTTTAAGCTATAGCAAATGAATAGAATTAATAAGAAATTAGAAGAGGATAAAAAGTTGTTGTCGATATATTTTACAGCTGGATTTCCTGAAATAAATGATACTGTTTCAATAATTGAAAATCTTGAAAAAAGTGGAGTAGATATGATTGAAATTGGGTTGCCATTTAGTGATCCCTTAGCCGATGGGCCAACCATACAGGCTAGTTCTGCAATTGCGCTAAATAATGGGATGACTACTAAATTATTATTTGACCAACTAAAAGATATTAGAAAAACAGTTTCTATTCCATTGGTTATTATGGGCTATTTTAATCCAATATTGCAGTATGGAGTTGATGCATTTTGTGAAAAATGCGCTGAAATTGGAATTGATGGATTGATTATTCCAGACCTACCAATTAAAGAATTTTCTGAAAAGTATAAATCTATTTTTGAAAAGGATGATTTGATAAATGTGTTTTTAGTAACTCCTCAAACGTCTGATGAGCGAATTAGATTTATAGATAAAATATCAACCGGCTTTATTTATTTAGTAAGTTCAGCAAGTGTTACAGGTTCTACAAATTCATTTGGAACTGTCCAAAATAAATATTTTGAACGTGTTGCTGGTATGAATTTAATTGCACCTCAAATAGTTGGCTTTGGAATTTCAAATACTGAAACATTTAAGCAGGCTACAAAATTTGCTAAAGGAGCAATTATTGGCTCAGCATTTATTAAAAAACTTAGTGAAAATGGAGTGAAATCTATTGATGAATTTATTGCTGAAATTAAAAGATAAAAAAAGGCTCATTTATTAAATGAACCTTTTTTTTGATGTTATTTAGTTATTTTTCAATATCTATATTAAATATTAAAACCGAATTTCTTGGTATTCTGTTTGGAATTCCTTTTTCACCATAAGCCAAACTTGGAGGTATTATTAAAGTTCCCTTTCCTCCCTGGTTGAAATATGTAACACCTTCAGAAAATCCAGGAATTACTCTATTCAAATCAAAAAGCATTCCATTTTCACTAGAATCAAATACAGTTCCATCTAAAAAAGTTGCCTCATATTTAATTCTGACCAAATTGTTTATATCTATCTCATTTCCAGTTCCTTGTTCTTCAATAATGTAGTACAGTCCAGTTTCACTTCTTTCGGCTTGCAAATTATTTTCTTCTAAATATATTATAATGTCATTTTCAGTTTGAGGTTTTCTAACTTTTACAACTTCCACCTCAAATTTTAAAACTGCATTTTGTGGTATAGCCCCATAAACACCTGAACTTCCATATGCTAAGCTAGGTGGAATGTACATAGTTCCTTTTGACCCTTCGCTAAAATTTGTAATCCCTTCAGTAAAACCAGGTATTACGTTTTGCAGATCAAAAAGAGCTCCATTATCATCGCTGTTGTCAAATTTAGTACCATCTAAAAAGTATGCTGTGTAAATTGCGGTAACGTAATCATCAGCCGTGGGTTTTACTTCACTTCCAACTTCATCAATTATATAATGGACTCCGTTTTCAGTTCTTGTTGCGTTTAAATTGTTGTTGTTAAGATATTGAATAATGTCATTTTCGTTTTGATTGAAATTTCTCATTTCATCATCTTTGCTGCAAGAAATAAAGGTTAAAATTAATAGTAAGGAAATATAATACTTCATTTTTATATAGTTAAAATTATTAGTTTGCAAAGATAGCTTAAAATGCTATTTTAAATATTCTTTTGAGATAGGTTTTTGCTCCATTTTAGAGGGGTTTAACACAATATTATTAACTTGTTAAAAACTTGTAATTTTTTATTTATATCTTTAAGGAAAACATTGAAATATGGATTATCCTATAAAGGGAGGAGATGCTCCCATTGCAATAGAATTGGAGGCAAATAAAAAATATGCCTGGTGTTCTTGTGGCCTGTCTAAAAATCAACCATTATGTGATGGAAATCATAAAGGAACAGAATTGAAACCTTTTGTTTTTAGTAGTAAAGTGTCGGAAACAAAATATTTATGTACGTGTAAACAAACTAAGAATCCTCCATTTTGCGATGGATCTCATAAGTAATTAGAATTTTTTTACTATAAAAATTAATAACAAATGCGTTAATTACAATGGTTTTTGTGTGTTCCAAGGGTTTATATTTAGGGGGCAACTATAATGCTATTTGAAATACAATAAATATTAATAATGATTGGCATTGGTTTTTAATTGAAAATTGTAATTAAAATTGGTTTTAATTAAGCATCAATACTTTCTTGAAAAAACAATTATTACATTTATTAAACTTGATGAACTATTTGATTTTTTTGTAATAGTCTTGATATTAATAAGTTTGTTTTTTTGTTTTGGTTTGGGCTATTAATAACAAGATAATATTTAATTGAAATGAAAAATACTACGTAAATTTGGCGCTTATAAAAAAGAATGCTAAAAAAAATAAATCGGTTTTTTAAAAGTGTATATTTTCTAAAAGGAATTGTAATGTCTATTGCAATGCTTGTTCCAATTTTTTTTAGTAAATATTATTTAAATGATATAAATATAGGGTTTAGTATAGCGCTTGGGGTGTTCTTTTGTTCGCCTGTTGATGTTCCTGGAAGTAACAGACATGTTTTATTTGGAATTTTTATTGCAACACTTTTATCTTTTACTTTAACATTCTTATTTGGGTTAATAGCCCATAATTATTGGTTGTTACTGCCGGTATTAGGGGTTTCAGTTTTCATAATTTCCTATATTTCAGTTTTTGGATTTAGAGCTTCTTTAATTTCATTTGTTGGTTTATTGGCTATAGTGTTAAGTTTTACCAATAATTATGAGGAGGTAGATTTGTTTCAACATGTATTGTTGATAGCACTGGGCGGAATCTGGTATTTGTTAATAACTTATATCAAAATTTTGTTGTTTCCTAAATTTCAAACGGATCAGCTATTTATTAAGGTGCTCGAAAAAACTTCAGACTTTTTGAAAATTCGTGCTGATTTGTTGGTTTGTACTGCCAATCGAAATGAATTGAATAAAAAGTTATTTAATCTTCAATCTGAAATTAACGATTTACACGAAACTTTAAGAGGAATTATTTTATCATCTCGCAGTAAATCTGGTTTTTCTAATAAATTAAGAAGGCAACAACTGGTGTTTACTGAATTGGTCGATATTTTAGAATTGGCTATTTCTAACCCTGTTGATTACGAGAAGATGGATGTGATTTTTGAACAAACAAATGTTAAAGCATTTCAGGAATTGATAGTTGAAATGGCCAATCAACTGGTTCATATTTCAAAAGTTATTAGAAAAGAAGAACGGCTTCAGGTTAATAATAAAATTCCTGAAATATTGAACAATATATTAGGGGATGTTGATTTATACCGTGTTTTAGTTGGAGTGTCTAATGTAAGGGTTGGTACGTTAATGTTGTTAAACTTTAAAAGCTATCAGGAGAAACAGGCGCAAAATATAATTTCTATTGAGAGGGTTTTAAATGATTTAAATAAAAAAGATAAAATTTTAAGTCCAAAAGAAGCCGATAGATTTATAACCCCGCAAGATTACGATTTAAAGAAACTAACGCAAAATTTAAGTTTTAATTCTCCCTTGTTTAGGCATTCACTGCGTTTGTCAATAGTTGTTTTAATTGGTTTTTTGATAGGGAATATGTTCTCAATGCAAAATCCTTATTGGATTTTACTTACTATAATTGTAATTCAGCGTTCTAGTTTTGGTTTAACAAAATCAAGATCAATTCACAGAGTTGTTGGAACATTAATAGGAGCGTTCATTGCAGTTGTAGTTATTTTGTTAACTCAAAATACAATCATATATGGAGCAATTGCAGTTATTTCATTACCGTTATCATTTTCTTTAATACAATTGAATTATAGAAATGCGGCAGTTTTTATAACACTTAATGTAATATTTGTTTATGCATTATTCGAACCCAATATTTTATCTGTTGTTCAATTTAGAATTATAGATACCTTAATAGGGGCAGCTTTGGCATTTGCTGCAACTTATTTTTTATTACCATCATGGCAAGTCCAGAGGATCCATGAATATTTTAGCAATGCTATGAAATGTAGCCAGCAATTTTTGAATGAAATTGCGTTGTTTTATCATGAAAAAGGGAGTGTTTCAACAAAGTACAAACTGCGTAGAAAAGAAGCTTTTTTGGCTATAGGTGAATTAAATGCCGCCTTTCAACGGTTAAATCAAGATCCGAAGTCTAAACAATTAGAACTTTCTGCCATTTATGAAATGACGGTTTTTAACAATACAGTTCTTTCAGCACTTACTTCATTAGGTACATTCATTAGAAATAATAAGACCTCAAAAGTGCCTGAAGAATTTGATATGTGCGTTGAAAATATTAATTCAAATTTGCGTAAAGCAGTGAACATTTTGGAATATAAAACAAACACACCTGAAGACTCCAATTTGTCAATTGAGGAGGTAGAACGTATCTATGAAAAAACGTTTAATAAACTTTCTGAAAAAAGTGATGAAGAAATAGCGTTGGAAAGTGAATATTTATTGGAGGCTGGCGCTCAATTAAAAGAACACTTATTAGTATCTGAACAATTAAAGTGGTTAAATAATTTATCTGAAAAATTACTTTCTTCAAGTAAGAAATATCACTTAAATAATAAATCTGTACAGTAAGTAGTAGTTTTTAAAACCTACTGAAAAGATTAAAACATATCTGATGATTCTTTATATATTAAATTTATAAAGAACACCTCCTAAAACTTGAAAAGACTGCATAGGGTAATTTACAAAACGTTGGTAATTATTTCCAATTGCATTGTTTATTTTTGCGAAAACAGATAAGCGATTTGAGAAAGTATATCCACCATTAAAATTTAAGTCTAAATATGATTTATTTTTAATAATAACACCGTTGTCAGGGGATTCACCAAAGGGAATCACATAGTCTTTGGTTTTTCCGTTGAAAAATATTTTCGTTCCAACAAACCAGTTCTTTATTCTATATTCAGCAGAAATAAAGGCTTTTATTTCTGGTAAATTCCAGGCTTCTAATTGAACGTTATTGGTATAATTTGAATAATTAGCATTAGCGGTGATTTGAAACGCTTTAGATATTTCGAAATTTAGTTCTCCATATATATTAATGGTTTTTAGATGATCATATACTACACCAAACGAGTTTCCTGCCTCATAAGCATTGTTAACAATAATTGTTCCATCGGTCTGTGTTTGGTTTTGAATATATAGGGCTTTGTCTTTTTCGCTTTGATAACTCGCTTTAAAATTGTATCCAATATTAGAGGCTAATTTTCCCTTTGCACCAATAAAAGCATTGTATTGATTGTCGGTTTGCTTAATATTAATAGTTGGTGAAATAAATGGGTTTTCAGCAGCAAAATCTTTATAAGTATTTTGAACCAAATCTCCAGTAACACCAGCCAATAAAATAAAAATATTATCTATTATTTTATAAGACGCAGTTATATTAGGGTAGATTTTAAATGAATTTGTGCTGTTTTCTAAATCAAACGTGTAATATATTTTTGCGCCAATATTTACGTTTGTATTTTCATTTAATAAATTAAAATTAGGACTTAGACCAAGGTTTAAAAAACTGTATTTTATTTTATTTGCAATTGTGTAATTTTCATCAAATTTTCCTGTTAAAAAATCAATTAAAAAATCGCCATTAATATTGTTATCAGCTATTGGATAATTAAATTTTGGTTGGGCTATAAATCTAATCTCAGTACTATTATAATCATCGATAAAACCAGATAATTCGGCTTTGGCTTCTTGGAAAATTGAATCATCATAATTAATATCTCCAGCTAAATAGAAGGTATTGTATATTTGTTTTTCATCTATTGCATCAATTACATTTTGGTTGTAGGTAACGTTGGTTGGTAAGCCGTAATAGTTGTATAGATCTCGTTTGTATCCACCCTTTACTTTCCAGTCAAAATCACGCTCAAATTGTTTGTAATATAAATCAATCGCTGTGTTTGAAAAGTTGTCATTTAACAATAAATCTGGAATATTACCTTTTGATGAATGATAATTTAGTAGTATTCCAAAGTCGTTGTACCTTTCATCACCAGTATGAACAAAAGCTTCAAAAATGGGTGTGACGTAATTTCCATAACTAGCCATCACATAATTTTCATATAAACGTTCTTTGGGAGCTTTTACCACGCCTTTTGCTTTTCCTTTAGTAGGCATAAAGGTTGATGCTACTGGAATTGAAAAAAAGCGATAGTTTATTTGTTCTTTTTGAAAACTTTTAGAAGCATTTGTTACAGGGGTTGATTTTACCTTAAAAGCGTCTGAAATTTTTGGTGTATATGGTTTTACAACTGAAATTTCTTCGGTTTTTAAAGTGTCTATTTTAGTTTCCTGAGAAAATGAAATTGAAGTTATTAGTATTAGGAGATATGTTATTTTGAGCTTTCGCATTGTTTTTTTTGTTTTGAATGATTAAAAGTTTTGAAAAGAGAAACTAATATTCATTTTAATTTTTAACAGATTCGTTTGTTTTTGCTTGTTCAGTTTTAATACGATTTAATTCGGCAGTTGCTTCTTTTAGAACATCGCTAAATTCGGTAAAGTTTTTTATAACACTTTCTAAAATATAGGTCGCCTGGTAGGCGTCATTTAGTTCATTATAATTTTTTGCCATCACAATTAATCCTTTTGCAGCCCAATATTTATAAGTGGCATAATTGGCTGCAATACTTTGAATAATTTCGTTTGAAACCCGGTAGCTGCCATCTTTATTTTCAAAATAGGCGTTGTAATACAAAGCTTCTGCTTTTAATTCTCCCGAAGCAATTTTTTCAACATTAGAGTATGCTGCTCTGGCTTTATCTTCATTTTTAGTAATAATTGCTGAACGAGCAATAATAATAAAGGCATCTGATTTTATTCTATCTTCAATTTTTGGGTTTTGTAATACCAAATCGGCATAATCAACAGCTTTTTTGTAATGTTTTTCAGCATAATAACCTTTCATTAAGTTGGATTGTGCGAATGTGATATTTTGATGTGAATTGGCAATAATTTCAAGCCTTTTCATAAGCGGTATTGCTTTTGACCAATTGTTATTTTCTAAATATACTGTAGACAATCTAGCCAAGGCCTTTTCAGTAAATTCATTTTGCTCTTGGTTAACAATATAAGCGTAGTATGGGGTACTTTGTTGATGTTGATTGTTTGAATATAGTGATTGTGCCAAGTAGAAATTAACTTTTAAAATATGAATACCTTGTGGCAGGCTTTCTAAATATTTTTTAAATCCTTGAATAGCTTTTTTAAGATTGTTTTGGAGATATTGTTTTTCAGAAGATTCATACATGTCATTGTCTAATTCAGCATCAGATATGTTAACAAATTCAACTGTTTTCACCCAAGTGGCATATTCATCAACACGACCCAAATCAACAAAAATTTGACGAATGTTTTTAACTGCCTGATTTGCTTCGGCAGTACCAGCAAATCGATTTACAACTTTTTTATAAGTTGATAACGCTAATTCGCTTTTATCGGTGTTGTAATAAATCAACCCTTTTTTAAGTAATGCTTTAGGAACTAACTGACTATGACCATAGTTTGTAATAAGTTTATCAAAATTATCTATAGCCAACTTGTTATTTCCTTTTTTAATGTATGCATTTCCTAAAACAAAATAAGAGTCATCTCTATAAATAGACTTTTTATAGGTTTGTAAGAATGAATTGAGTGCCGATATTTTTTCTTTTTCGTTTCCAATTAAGCCATAACTAATTGCTTTTTGAAACTGTGCATAATCTGCATCTATGCCTTTTGTTTTTAAAGCGTTGGTGTAATATGTTATAGCATTTTTATAATTTCTATTTATAAAATATCCATCACCAATTCTTAAATAGCTGTCGTTTCGTCTCACAGCATCATTGGTATTTTTATTTATATATTTCTTAAATTCTATAGAAGCGTTGGTATAATCTTTTTGCTTAAAATACGTATATGCTAAATTGTAATTTACGTGTTCAAATTCAGGTGTTTTTGATGCTTCCGGTTTTGAAGAAAACAATTTGAAATCATCTAAAGCATTGTTAAAATTATCCAATCGGTAATTAGATTCTCCTTTCCAAAAAGTTGCTTGTGCTGTGATTATGGCGTCTACCGCAACGGTGAGTGAATTTTCAAAATTTTCTTTGGCCAGGTTATATTTGCCATTGTTTAAAAATTCTATTCCGTTGTAAAATGCAACTTTTTGATATAAAGCGCGATCTTTTGTGTTTTTTTTGCTTTTTAATTGCGCTAATGCACTATTATAATCTTTTGAGGTAATGTATGAACTAACAATTAGATCATTGATTTTTTCCTTGTTTTTAGAATTAGGATACAGTTTTAAATATTCATGTAAAACTTCTGGAACGCTTTTATATGGGTTGCCAATTTCATAGCTTAATTTAGCGTAATTTAACCAAGCATCTTTTTTAATTTTCGGATCAAATGACATTTGTGCAGCATTTCTAAATGCATTTAAAGCAGCTTGTTTCTGAACTAATTTTAAATAACAATCAGCCAAATGATAGTAGGCATTTTGAGCAACGGCATTGTTTCCGTCTATAATTTTATTGAAGTTGTTAATTGCATTTTCAAAATTATTTTGTTTAAAAAAGGCATACCCTAAAAAATAATAATCCGTATTATTCCATTTTCCCTTTTTTCCTTTATAGTTTTTTAAATAAGGAATTGCTTCATCGTATTTTTGCAGATTGAAATAACTTTCTCCTATAATTTTTGAAATTTCTGAATGTTCCAGTCCTCTTGATTTTTTTAATAAAGGCAGTCCATATTCTATTGCTTTATCAAAATTACCTTGTTTAAAATTTATGTCTGCCATATAGTATGAGACATTTGTTTTAAAAGAGGTATCGTTTTCAACTTCACCTAAATATTTTTCAGCGGTATTGAAATCGTCTTGATTGTAGGCTATAAAGCCATAATAATATTTTGACTGAGCACCATATTTTGGTGAATCTAATAAGTTTATAAAATAAGCTTTGGCACTGGCATATTTTTTTGAAGCAAATAAGGAATAACCATAATTAAAATTAAAGGTTTCTTCTTGAGTTAAAGGTAAATTTGTGGTGTTAACTTTAGCATACCATTTTGAGGCATAAGCATAGTTTCCAACCTTAAAATAATAGTTGGCAACATCTAAAAAAGCACTGTTCCTTTTTGTGCTAGTAGGGTACCTGTCTACAAAGTTTTGCATTAATTTATCAGAATCTGATTTCCCCAAACGTAGCGCGCAGTTTGCTGCATAGTACTCGCAATTGGCTTTAAGTTCAGATGAATCATCAAATAGATTTTTTATTTGAGTGAATTGCTGTTGTGCGGCAACGTAAATTTTGTTTTGATATAGTTCTAAAGCGTGGTTGTATTCTTTAAGTGAATTGGTGTAAATAGCTGTTTCTTGAGCTGTTAATGAGTTGGTTATTATGAATAGGAATAAAGGGAGAACAACTTTTTTAAAAATCATTTTGGTGTAAATTGAGTGGGTGAAACTATAATCTAATAACGTAATATTTTTTTGAAATTGTCTTTAGTTGCAATTTTTTTATAAAAGAGATTTTAACAATTTAAATTGAAGGAATGATTTTAATTTGTGAAGTTTTATTATATGTTTGTATAAATATTTTTTTTTGATAAAAATTATAAATTAAATGGCAAACACTATTCTATCGCTTAAAAATTCTGAAATATTTCAACGTGAAAATTTGGTTTTATCCAATGTGAATTTACACTTAAATGAAGGTGAATTTGTATACTTAATTGGTAAAACAGGAAGTGGAAAAAGTAGTTTAATGAAAACATTATACGGTGATTTGCCTTTAGAAAAAGGAAAAGGAAGTATTGTTGGTTTTGATTTAAATGCCTTGAAAGAAAAAGAAATTCCTTTTTTACGAAGAAAATTGGGGATTGTTTTTCAGGATTTTAAGTTGTTGAATGATAGGAATATTTCTGAAAACTTGAAGTTTGTTTTAAAAGCAACTGGTTGGAAAGATGAAGATAAAATTAAATTTAAAATAAACGAAGTTTTATCTAAAGTGGGGATGGACACTAAAGATTTCAAGATGCCATTTCAATTGTCTGGAGGTGAACAGCAGCGGGTTGCAATTGCAAGGGCTTTGTTGAATGACCCCGATTTAATTTTAGCAGATGAACCAACAGGAAATTTAGATCCGGCCACATCTGTTGATGTTATGAAAGTGCTTACGGACATTCATAAAAGCGGAAAAACAATTTTAATGGCCACTCATGATTATGCCTTGATTTTAAAATTTCCGTATAAAACTATTAAATGTGAAGGCGGTGAATTGTTTGAAGTGGTGCAGCAAAGAAGTAATTAAATGATTTCTGTATTAATACCTGTTTATAATTATAATATTAAACCATTAGTTGAAAATTTAACATTCCAATTAAATAAAGTTAATATTCGCTTTGAAATCGTATGTATTGATGATGCTTCTAAAAGGTATATTTCCGAAAATGAATGTATCAAATCCGTTTCTAGTGTTCGTTTAATTAATTTAGAAAAAAATATTGGAAGAAGTAAAATCAGAAATCTTTTAGCAGAAAAATCTACATTTGACTGGTTGCTGTTTTTAGATGCGGATGTTTTACCAAAAAGTGAAAATTTTATTCTGAATTATATTAATTGTATTCAATCAAATAGAGCAAGTGTTTATTGTGGTGGAGTTGTTTATGAAAAAACAAAACCAACCCCGGAAAAGGTATTACGTTGGATTTATGGCAGGAAAAGAGAAGAAATAGCAACCTCAAAAAGAAGTATTAATGCATATAATAATTTCTTTGGTGCAAATTTTTTAATAAATAAAGCTGTTTTTGAGAGTTGTAGTTTTAATAACTCTATTACAAAATATGGTTATGAAGATGTCCTTTTTGCTGAGGATTTAAAAACAAAAAAAATTGGTGTTGCACATATCGATAATCCTGTTTTTCATTTAGGCATGGAAGATAATTTAGTTTTTTTAGAGAAAACAAAACAAGCACTAGAAAACTTGAATACCTTATGCGAACAAAATCTTTTAAAAGGAGATTCTATAAAGATTTTGAAAACATTTCAAATTGTAAAAGCTTATAAATTAAATTGGCTTTTTCGCATATTTTATATTAAATTTCACAAATTGTTTGAATATAATTTGAAGAGTAACAAACCAAATTTATTTCTGTTTGATTTCTATAAACTAACTTATTTTTGTTTTATCAATTGATATATCAAGCTAGGTTATTCAATATTTTTAAATATTTCCATTAATTTTTTTGATTCGTTTTCCCAATTCAATTCTTGGCTAGCTATTTCGAGTTGTTTAGAATAAAAATCTTTTTCTTTTTGAAGTATTGATTTAATTTGAGAAGCCAAAGCCTGTGGGTTTCTATCAATAATAATTTCACCGACCTTATAGTTGTCAATTATTTTCTTCATTTCGGGTAAATTAGATATTAAAATAGGGATTTTTGCTTGAATATAATCAAAAATCTTATTTGGTAAGGCATATCGATAATTCAATCCTAAGTCTTCCTCTAAACTAATTCCTAAATTTGCTAATGGCGATAGTAGAAGAAGTTCTGTAGGTGTTTTTTTTGGAATAAATTTTATTTTATCTTCTAATTTTAAATTTATCATTTTTTGTTTTAGATGTTTTGAAATATCCCCATTTCCAATAATTACAAGTGTGGTATTGGTAATAAATTGCATTGTTTCAATCATCAATTCTAACCCTCTTCCAACGTTGATAGCTCCTTGATATATAATAATTTTATTTTTTTTAAAATCGAATGGAAAAGAACCTTTTTGTAAATATTTAATTTGAAAAGGATAATTTTTAACAACGTTAAAATTAATATTGTATTTAGTGTTGTAATAAATGGCTATAGATTCACAAACCGTATAGCAGTTTTTTAATTTTGGTAAAATATAACTTTCAATTTTTAACCAAAAATTTTGAACAAAAGGGCGATTGATGAGTTCTGGTACTTCTGTAAACAACTCATGACTATCGTAAACCAACTTTGATTTTGAAATGAAGCTTACTAAATAATTTGGAAGCAATGTGTCCAAGTCATTAGACAATAAAATATCCTTTTTTGAAAATAATAATATAAAAAAAAGGCGAAAATTATATTCAGCATAAAATAAAAAGCCTTTGTTAAATAGTAGTTTTAAACGGTAGGTTTTATAATCTCTTGTTAATGGTTCGCTATCT
>Ga0224504_10000346_pt1 | contig 20668 bp, 23 predicted proteins | sample SF_Oct11_sed_USG_3_FD_170160 | JGI IMG/M metagenome (GOLD analysis project Ga0224504, IMG submission 170160) | Sediment microbial communities from San Francisco Bay, California, United States - SF_Oct11_sed_USGS_24 | ecosystem: Environmental > Aquatic > Marine > Sediment | place: USA...
CAACCGGCGATTCCGAGGATGGCCGGAACTCCAAGGAGGACAAACAGCCGCTCAAGGGAAATGGCTACATGGCCATTCAGAGTCTTCGTGACTTTTTCCACGACCGCCTGTACCTGATGGTTCACACAAGGAGTGTCAGCCATGATGGTTAAACTCTCGTTACTAACCGCAATCAGACGGTAGGCATGTTAATCTTTCGGCACCTTCTTGGCCCGCTTTGGCTTTAGCTGCTCTTGCAAGACGGTGATTTCCGCCTGTGCTTCAGCCAGAGCGTTCAGGGCTTGCTCCCGCTGAGCAATGATCGCCCTCAAGAATGCTTCATCCTTCGTCATGTCGTGCTGTCCGTTATCAGTCCAAGGGTTGCCAGTTCCGTAAGAAGCGATGCCAGAGCTACGTTGGAGCCGCGCGATCCTGTGATGGTCGGCTTAACAACAGCGGCTGCCCCGAAGAATGCCATCTTGTTCCCCACAAGGTCGAACATGGTCGATAGAGAGCCGGCATTCGTGATCTGGAAGCGCAATCTTCCCTGCTCAGCAGCGGCGGTTTTGTCCTGTGCAGATGCGATCATCCTGCCATAAATCGTGTTGCCAGCGCCGTCGTCTATTCCCTGGAACGTGACGTTGGACGTATCGAATGGGGCAGCCGGTGCGTCGTTTCTGTGGAGGATAAACTGTGCCGCCGCGCCATTTGCCGAGAAATGACCGCCACCTGTCGGCAGTAGGGCAATCCCTGTCGTGCCTACGCTCCCCGTGCCCTTGCCAATGGTTAACGTCCCATCACGGGCAACCTCGAACAAATCTTGGTAATTGATGAACCGGGTCAACGGATCATTGATGAGAGCGCTTTGCAGACAATCTATCCCTTGGTAGAATCCCGTTCCACCGGCACCTGTATTGACGCCGATCTTCATGGCCACCGTTGCTGAGCCAATCAGCGACACGAGGTTGAGGGCCTTTCTTTCGTCGCCCCCACCAGTTTCCTTTACATCGATCCCGCTCTCATTGCTCACCGACAGTTCAGCCGCCGTGCAACGTCCATCCCCGCCGCTGCGGATACGGGCATTAGCCCCAATCGTGAAAATGCCTCCGTCCAGGTTCCCGGAGGGAATGGTCGAGCGCGCATCAATGGTAACACCGTCCCTCACGAGGCCATTGAGCGTGTCCTCCTGCTCGATTGCAATGAACATCGCCGCCTTGGCGTACCCAACGGTCGAGTTGACCGTGCTCGGAATGGTCGAGCTGATGAACAGCAGCGCTTCATTGGCAGACCCAGCTACAGCACTTCCGTCTTCATCCAACGAGGCCGCCATTCTCAGGAAGGACTGATCGTGGATTGGGGTGAAGAGAAACGATTGGCTGTCCCTTACCCATTCGTAAAGAGCTTTCGGCGTAACATGCACGCTCGTTGTCTTGTTGATACCGCCACGATCCAGAAAGAGATTCTTTGCCGTAATGGCACTGGAGACCGACCCGTTTACTGCATAAATAGGGTCATCATCGCCAAGTGTCGTAACGGGATTGCTGACAAGCACGGCTGAAAGCTTGCGGTCGGTCATTTCGCCACTCCGTAGAGCGATGCCGTCCCGGATGCTATGTTTCCAGAACTGTACAACAGTTGAATGCCGTCGATGGCGGCCGTGGCGAGCCTTACTCCCAATCCGTTATTCACAAACACTGGCACACCCGCCGTGTTCCCGTAATGCCCGATAAAGCTTACGTATTTGTTGGCGTCAGTATTCGATGGGTTATAAATCCAGACAGTCCAATCGCCTCGCTCACCTGCGTTGAAGCCACACCTCTGACCGCCCGTGCTATCGGACATGATAATGTCGGTGTGGGTGGTGTCCGAGATCAGTGCGTCTGCACTCCAAACAGCGCCGCTGCCCTCGGTTGCCTTGAGCCCATATGAATAATCGTTGGTTCCCGAAGAATAGCTCCCGGCGGCGCCCGTTCTCAAGATCATCTGCACACCATCCGTCGCCGGCAATAATCCGGTCCCGACACAGAGGCAAAGATCGTAATTCGCGTTCATACCGACCAATTCGATGGTCGCTGAGGCGCTCGCTGTTTTCGTGTCGAGCAGAACAAGTCCTGCCGTGGAGCGGCTGATATCGGGGTTTTGGTAGAGAAGATGTCTCAGCATTATGTGATCCTGTTGACGTACCCATGAATCATCACGACGTTGATGGACGCCGCGAAAATTCTCACCACGACGCCACCCGTCAATGGAAGCCCAGCAACCAAGGTGAACAGCCCCGACTCGGATGGTACGGTAACTTCAATCAGATCGTCCGGCGCTGATACACCACCGAATTCAACTGTGACCTTGATTGGAGAGGTGTCCGAATTGGCGGCAAACAGCCAAACTTCGTCTATTGCCGAGGCATCGACCGTGTGGACAAGTGTCCCTGGCGTGGCGGACGCGGCAACTTTTATACCCCGGCCATTGGTGGAGCCGGAGAGTAGTTCCTTGGAGAAGATAGCCATCAGATGAACACCTGCGATGCGAGGATTGAGGAGGACGCGCCGGGATCAAAGACAACGGCAGTGACCGCAGCGGCGATCTGCCAGTTCGTCCCGTCGCTGACGAGGACAACGGCATCGTTCTGGTCGTTCAAAACGAGGGTTTCGCTTCCATCGATGGTCTCCGTCAGGTTCCCGTCGATGGTAACAGCATCCGTTCCGACATTCTTGACGCCGATCATGAACCCGGCAGTCGCGGTGGCGGACGCCAGGAGCGTGACGGTAAAAGCCCCGTTCATCGTTACAAGATTGCCGAGATCGCTTGTCGTGATGGTGTAGTTTGAAGACTGCGCGTTGATGCCGTTCCAGGGAATCTTGTTGAAGGCCGCCTGGAGATTGGTATCGATGGACTCAATCGCGGTCTTCAGCTTGTCTGACAGGTCTTCCTTGATGATCTGCCACGTAATTTCGTTCTGTGCTTCGGCAACGCCGTCATCGCTCGGCGCGTTGGCGTTGTAGCCGGTGACGTTGACGGGGGTATAGTATTGAACCATTCACTCGACCCCTATTGCTCTGGGAACGTCTTTCTCAAAGAAGTCTTTCACCCTTTGAAATCCCTCGGATTCCTCACCCAATTCCTGAGAAGCCCCTTCAAGGATCTTGGGCAAAACAATCTCGAATGCTCTTGTCGTCTTGCTCCGGGTGGGAAACTTGATAGGTGAAGCAAGCCATGCGGATGTAGCACGGTTGTTCAGCATGAATGCCATGAATCGGAAGAGTCCGATGTCAACTGCTGCTCCCACCTGCAATCGCAGGAGATTGGATAGAATTGATCCACCGACAAGCCCACCGACTGCTCTACCTGCTTGGTCACTGCGAAGCCTCGCTGCCTCGACTACGGCAAGCTGACGGACGGCCTCAAATCCATTGTCTCCAAGAATCTGCCGAATCCGCGCAAAGCTCTCTTCCGGTGTCGGGCCAAAGTCTTGTGCGAGCGTGCGACCAAGATTGTCCCCAGCCGGGATGATGTCCCTTGTCAGCATCTCTAATTGCTGCTCTGCCCCGGTTGCCCTTTTCTGAGCCGAGGACAGCAATTCGAGCACCGTCCGCTTGCGGAAACTTTGGGCGACATCTGGAGGCAGAACAGAGAAAAGCTGTCTTATATCCGCAGGCGAGGCTGTTTTCATCACATGACGAACGAATTGGTCCTCAGTCATGCGTCCGCCCCTCCCTGCAAGAAGTGGTCGAAATACCTCTCTATCAAAGCGGGACTTGGCAATCTCGGAAGCGGCTTGAACTTGCTCCAGTAGACTGAACAGACTCTCGTCGCCAGGCGTTCTGCGAACAGCACTCACATCAATTAATCCGTGCCTTGCGGCAAGAGACTGTATTAGCGCCTGAGCCTTGTTTTCATCAGCACCAAAGACCAGCCTTCTTGCTTCTGTGCTTAGCCCATCAAAACGGCGGCGCAGCTCCTTAGGATCAACGGCAAAACCACCAGACTGAAAACTGTTGCGAGAGCCAGCAAACATATCATCGATAACGGCACGGCGAGCAGTTTTGACAGCAGGGTGATTTTCACCAAGAACATTGATGATCCTCTTCGCGTCTTCAACATTCCCCTTCAGCAAAAGACCGGGCAGGAGATCGGCGTCCTCGACAAATCCAGGCTGCGTCTCGTCCCGCATCGCACGACTGACGATCTTGGTGCGAAATTTGGTATTTTCCTTACGATAATGGGCAATAGCACGGGTCAGAGACTCTTTGATTTCATCGGTAGGCGCCTCATCAGTCGCCTTGCGGATCTGAGCCGTAAGAGAGGATTCGATCTTCTTCAGAAGACCCGTGGAGATCCCCGGTAGGGCATCGGCATCATCGATTAACGCTGAGATTACCTGTCGCGACTTCCTGAGTTCATCAACCGTTGTCTTCTCCGGAAGCTTATCGAGTCCGTTGAGAATTCTTCGCGCCGTTGGGGGAAATAGCTCGCCAATGGTCTCCGCGGTGACTTCCTGAGTTTCCTTGTTGATAACCTTGGTTTTTGGAAACTCGTCACGAAGTTTCTGCGAGATGGAGCGAACGATATCCGTGCTCGCAAAGCTCTGTTGCTCTGCCGGAAGGGCGTCGATCAACTCTTGCGCCTGATCCTCCAATTCCGTTTGTTTCTTACGAAACAGCAACCGCTGCCGCTGAAGCCCGCGCCGAGAAAGCTTTCCCGCCTCGGAGAACGACAACGAGCGTCTAGAAGCGGTTTTGGCCAGACCAGCGAATTCCCGCTGAATAGTACGCTCGGCAACACCGCCTATCGTCTCAACATCCGCCTCCAAGGCAGCCTGCTGCCCGCGTACCTCTCTTGTTGCTGCCTTCCCAACTTCTGCCGCTGTCTCAACGTCGCCAGTAAGTCGCTCGCGCGCCTCGGAAAGCTGCCTCTCGGCCGTGCGTCGTTTCTCTCTTATCAGTCCGGCACTGCCAGGCACTTTCGATTGCAATTCTTCAGCCTTGAGCAGTGTCGGCACCCCTGTTTTCTGCCCTGTCGAGAGATCAATCCCTAGTTCTGAGGCCGCCTCACGAATCTCCTTTTGTGGCGATTCCGCCATTCTTCTGGCAAGCGGGCCAACGGCAAATTGAGAAACCTTCCCGCCTCCAGCAAGAAGACCACCACTTGTGAAATCCAGGACGCTATCAACAGCAGCGTTAATTCCACGACGCTTAACCATATTTTCGAGCATGGCCCTGTCATCGGAATTATCAAGGTCGATGCCGCCAGCCTTCATGTCGGCTATTACCTCTGCGGCCCCGCCCCCAACCTGACCGGAAACACCGGCAATAACAGCCAAAAGAGCAAGTGAAAGACCGCCGACCGCAAGACCGGGCGCGGCGGCCAAAGCTGCCCCCACACCAGCTATCGCTGATCCCGCCTCTACGCTGGTTCCGGCCAAATCGGCAAAATCATTGAGACTTAAGCCAGTTTCATCCAGAAGCACTTCGCGGAGGGCACCATTCTGACGGACCGTCACAACAGTCCCAGCAGCGGTTTCCCTGAAACCATCCGGGAAAGCCTGCTCAAGCACGGTGTTTCTACGCTCGGGAGAAACGAGAGAGATCATCGCACGAGCGCCCGCCGTACCTGCTCCGCTCTCAATATCAACACCTTGCTCTTGAAGCTCCTGAAGGCTGATCGCCGTTCCCATCCCAGGACCAAGTGGGGTTTCGGGGTCGAGACCAAGGAATTCCCGCGCGGCCTTAATTCTACCGCCTTCAATCGTGACACCAGGAGCAACCGTTACCGGAGGCGGGGCCTCCAGTTCGCCGCTTAGAAACTTGCGTGCCCTGTCAAGTCGATCCTCAGCCACCAGACCCTCCTCCGAGCTGGTCGAGGAAGTCCGGGAAAAGTTTGTCGAGAATCCTCACGCCCTCATCTGCGGACAAAAATCCCCGCTGCACTGCATCTCTTACTTCGTCGGGGCCAAGGCCAACATTTATGCTGTCGGGATCGATGCCCGAGGCGACAAGATCGGGCTCAAGCCGCCTCAGAAAGAATGCCTGCATAACGCGAAGCTTGACTGCGGCATTTTGTTCACTCTCGAAAGCCCCCGTTTCTGGGAAGAGATCAAAGATGAAGTCCCGATCAGCCTCACTGAAGCGGCTTTCGTCACTCACCACCCGAAGGGCAGCCTGGCGGGTCAACTTATTGAAGCGCTCAAACTGTGCCCTGTCCTTGTCGAACGACCCAGGCACAAACTGTGCGACCGTAACATTAAGAAGCCCCCGGAATGCAGGGACGGCGCCCACGGCACCACCTTCGGCCAAAAGTCCCTCCAATGTGGCGGTGTTCCTGAGAAGCGTCTGTGTTTGAAGAACGCGGCCCTCTGCTTCTTTCTTTGTTCCTTTTTCAAAATCGAGGCCGCTTACGTCACTGGCTTGCACATCAAGCCCCACTCGCACACCACCACGATCCAAAACATCAGCCAGTGCCGCTGGATCATTGACATTAATGCTTTCGAAGCTGTCACCAACACGAAAATTCACCACGTTGGGATTTGGCTCCTCTACTCCTGCACTTCGCTCACGCTCTGTTGTTGTCGGTAAGCGTCCCAACTCACCAGTCAGTTTAGCGGCTGATTCCGTGCCAACGGCCACACCCCTCTCAGCAGGCCCGGCAAACCCCGTCGTCGCGGCGTCGAACATCGCCGTGAACTCGTCAGGATTCAGTCCACCGGCTTGAGCCGTCAGCGCAACCCTTTCTCTCAGTTCGGCGATAGATGCAGTAGGATCGCGGCCAACCTCGGCAGCGCGCTCTGCCACCCCAGCAGCGGCCCCCACCAGATCATTGATGTTTTCCCTTACCGCTGTCTGCTGTTGCTGGCGAAGCTGCGTCTCTTGGAGATCGGACAGCTTGCGCCGGATGCGCTGATCCCCAAGAAGGCGGCTTTCCTGTGCGAAGGCTCCAAGGCCGACACCTGTGAAACTAACCATCAGACGCCCCCCAAGATACGGCCAGCCGCATCGGTTCCAGAGAATGACCCAGATCCACCAGCCGCACCGCCGCCACCAAACCGATCCAGGATCGCGGTATCGCCGAATATCTTGTCGGCGGCGAAGGCCCCAAACGCGCCGATGCCTTGTGCGTTTGACGCGGCAAGTTGGGCAAGAAGCTGGTTGTTCGCGGTGAGCGCGGCGCTCATCTGGCCCGAGAGTTTCAAGGCGATGTCAGCCTCCAAGTTAAGTTCGTTGATGAATGTCTGGATCTCGGCCAATTGGGCGTTGGACTGAAGCTCTAGGAATCGTGTCGAGGCATCCAACTCCTCAAGGAAGCTTCTGGCCCTTACATCTGCTTCGGCCTGTCCGAATTCCTGCTCCGCCCTCGCGAGGGTATCGGCCCCAAACGAAGACCCGGACACCCTGCGTCTCGCGAGGTTTTCCCTGAGATCGCCCGTTGCGCGCTGTCTGGCCCTTTCAACGGCAGCAACGCGGGATTCCGTAATCTCTCCGAATCCAGGACGAACAAGCTCTCTCAGTCTGCCGAACTCACCGGCACGCGCGCCAAACCTCTGAGATAGAGCGCTTACGAGTCCCCTTCTCTCAGGACTCGCTTTAATCCCTATATTGCCGAATTTCCCCGTCTTCGTGAAGAAGCTCTCAAGTCCGCCGGCCTTGATTCCGGCAAAGCCAGGGTCAAAATCCTTTGAGCCGCCGAATAACCCAGACATCAGACACCCCTTGTTTCAAAGAGGGCAGTTGGGCCATCCCAATGAAAGGACGTGCCGATCCGCCTCATGACACCGAAGTCTCCGAGCCGTTCCGCAAAGGCCGCTTCTCTGCTTTTGTTCGGCACGGCTGCGAACAGCACCATGTCATCGCGGTATTTCAGGATGAATCTCACGGCGGTCTCCAGCTTGTTCCTCGGCGTTGCCCACCAGAACCATTCGAAATGAAGCCATGGCTTGCTTTCCTCGATTCCGACCACTGCCAACCCAACGGGGATCAGTCCCTTCTTTGTATTCTGCCCCAGAAGCGTGAACACGGCGGGAATGTTTCCAACGATGTCTTTTGCAAGAGATGGGAATTCCTCCTGAGAGATGCCGTCAGGAAAGAGCCTCTTGTCCAACGACCCCTTCCCATGGGCATAAGCGGCCCAGAGAAAGTGCCAGTCCTCGTCCCGGTATTGCCTCGCAACCGAACGCCTTTTCAGCAATACCCTGCGGCTATGCCGCGACGTTGAAGTTGAGGCCGATTTCGAGGATTTGGATGTCTTGCTCCGACGTGACACGGACCTGGAAGGAATTTGCTGTTCCATCAACGGGGACTGGCTGTCTTGTGAGCCGTTCGCTGAAGGCTGCGCGGAAGTAGTTTCCATCTCTGAAGTAGAGTCCTCCTCGGAAAACAGGGCGATTTGAGATTGCCGGGATGTTGATGGTGACGCTTCTGTCATAGACTTCATAGCCTGCAAACTCGAATTTCAAGGTTACGGTCGCGGCTTCGTTCTTTCGATACGAGATCCATCCCTCGATGTCATAGGTGTCGGCATCCCCAGGAGCGGAATACAGCTTCGAAAGCCAATTCGTCTTGATCGCCGCAGACCCGCCATCCGTCGTCCCGATACCCTCCATTCGATAGAGGTTCCCAAGATTGTCACCGAAAAAGACGTATTCCAACCCATCCGCCGGATCGAGCAGGTTCATCATCGCAGAAGGCTGAAACGAGCTTGAGTGTGCTGTTTTCCATTTGCTCCAAGGCGAGACGCCTGACTGGGCCAGATCCTTGAAATAGACCCACATCTCAGGAACGTCTCTCGGGGTCATGTAGATGCGCTGATTCCGCTGATTGTAGGTGATCGTCCAGTTGTCCAGATCCTCGATATCGTTGGAGATCGGGACACTCAGATCGTCCGACCGAACATCACCGAATTTCTCCGTCGCAATCAGGCTTTCGACCCTCCCACCACGGGCGTAAACCATATCGTTGCCGACATACCTCAAAGCCTCTTCTCCGCTCGCTGCGGATCTGGGATAGAGGGGGACAAGCGAGAAATCCGTAGCATCGGACCCCAGAAGTTCGAAGATACTCCCCTTCTGGGTGGACATGACTACCTTGCCAAAAGCTTGTTCAAGGCCGTTGATCGCCCTCAAATCGGAAATCGGAATAAAGAATGGATCTTCCAGAGATCGGGAGCTAGAAGGACGGTCGGAGACGGAAAGGACGGAGGCATCACTGCGCTTGGAACCTACCAGAAGATGCGGCGTCTGGGATGAGTTGCTTTCGACATTGGCGAAAAGCGCACGTTCGTTGTCAACAACACAGTATCTCGCCTTGAACGGGCTCCCGAGGTTCGTCGGCAAGGGCTCTAACGTCGTGCCGTCCCACTGAAGAACTGGTTCAATAAGAGAGAGATCCGTTACCAGAACCTTCTCGTCTATCTGGAAATTCTGCTCTAACCGCCCTCTCAGCCGAGACGCGACGTTGACAGACCCAACGGACGTGAACGTGGTGCTGTCCCACGAATAGACCGTATTGCCGGCCTGAACGAGCATCGACGTGGTGCCATCGGAACGCAGTAGATTGACAAAACCCCTTATCTGGCTTGCGTTCGGCGCCGTCCCGAGGAGATCGAAAGGCTTCCGGTTTCTGAGAAACCTGTTTTCGAGATCGAGGATGAAGTTCTGCCCCTCGGCAGCTTCACGGTCGTTGATCTCGTCCTCCGAAGCGCTCGAATGTATTCCACCCCCGAAGCGCAGGACGATTGTATTGTCGTCCTGTCTCAGGGCCACCATGAGCGTGGATCCTCCGTAGTTGACAGCAAGGCCGCAGCACGACCTAGAGAGGAGTTGAACTCGCCGGAATCAAAGGTCCGCTTTCTTGCCTTCTCGAAAAGCTGCCCAACAACGGGAACCATGGCCCTGAACACGGTGTCTGTAAACGGCATCGTATCCGCCGCCAGGGACAAAACCAGATCCTTGTCGTAGCGATATTTATAGACCCGGCCGTTCACCTCCGCATCGGGAATGCGATCAAGGTAAAGTTCTCCATCGGTGGGGCGGATCACCCCATAATACGGCGTCCCCTCCCACTGAGAGGGGATATTCTGGATAGACACGAGATTAAGATACCCGCCACGCCACTCGTAGATATAATTCCCAAGCGTTTCGTCCAAGAGGGGGAAATGCAATTCCACGAGGTCCGTTTGAAGGACGTAGTCCCTGTCTCCGGTGACAAGGGTGATGGTGTTCTCGGCCAGTTCCTTGGGCTTGACCGTATCCCTGTAGAGATCGTCCAGGGATTCGTTCCATAGCTGAACTGTCAGGTCGATGTGCGTCTGAATCGTTGCGTCCGTCAGGGTCGTCAGAAGACCCGTGTCGCCACGGATGATCTTGACCCGCTTCAGGACTTCGTTGACGCCATCAAGCAGTGTCTTGGCCAAGGATCTTGTCCCTCAGAATTTCCGTGGTATCCGTGTTCTTCTGCGAGATGCCCATCTCCTTCGCAAGTTTGCGAAGTTTCCAGAGGGGCATTTTTTCTACCGCCTCGACAGCTTCCTCGGGGATCTCCACCTCATCCTCCTTTGGAGCCTCCATGCGGGAAAGAACGTCCAGAAGACGATCCACATTGGTCTGTCCGGTCATGCGGCGTTTGTTTTGCTCTTCAGGAAGACGCTGGACACCGTTGATGATTTTCCAGAATTGCTCCTGCGTCATTCCCTTGGGGGGAGTGAGGACTTCCGTCCCGGCTGCTTCGGCGTTCTCCAGCAAGCGCTGCATGGTCGTAGACGGCGCTTGGTCGGGATATTCGATTCCGTGGATGTCCGCGAGCCGCCAGAGTTGTGTCCTGCGAAGCGCCTTCAGAGGGCTTTCATATGAATTGAAGACCACCTCCTCGATGGGCTTCATGTCATGAACGATTTCCATTGATCACCTCGGAAGAAAGGGGGGCCGAAGCCCCCCACGTTGTTACAGCACAGTGGCACCAGAGCGAATGCCCCTGATCCATGTGCCATTGAGGATCTGCGCCGCAGACCAGGCTTTCCAGCCCAACGTCGAAAGCTCGTTGAGCGGGTCAACCGGACCGCCGGAACCGAATCCGTGATTGATGATCTGGATGGGAGAAAAACCGCTGTTGGCGTTCAGGATCTCGGTCGGAAGCGCGTTGTCGAGACCCAGCGAGCCAACAGCATTTCTGCCGTAGATCACCGTCGTATAGAGATCGGCGTTGTCCGACGTTCCCCTGAGCCCGTTCGAGGCCGCACCTGCGGCACCGGAACCAAGATCGATTGATGCGTCCGCCGTGGAAAGGAAGCGAACGCCCTTTCCGGCATTGCCATAGAAGCCGATCTCGCCCGGCATCACTTGCACCTGTCCGGCATAGGTCTCGATGGACTTGAAGCCGGTCAGCTTGGAAACGTCGTAGGCCACATCGGGATGGCAAATACCCCAGAACGCCTGCATGATCGGCACGGTCGCGGTGTTCTCCGAGCCCGTGGTCATGGCGGCGAAGGTGCGCGCGACGTTCCTGTCGAGCGTGTTCACCACACTGTCGAGATTGGCAACGAGCAGTGCGGAGGCGATTGCGCCATCCGAGGCCGCACCACCCGCCCGAACGAGAGTGGCATTGTCTTCCATCTCGTTGCGCTGGACCCAATTGAGCGAACGTCCGGCCTGTTCGGCAAGACGGTCGAGCAATTCAGCGGTTTGGCCGTTGAAATTGAAGGTATCGGCCTCTTCGTTGAGGAGGATATGGTCTCCATACTTGGAGACCGCCTTCGTGACGGGAGTCCGCGTCGGTGTCGAAGCATTCCGAGTCGGGTAGCTGACAGTTCCAGTCAACTCGGTCAGAGCCGTGGTGGTCGGCGTCAGGTGCTCATGGCGAAGCCACAAGGCCGTTGCCGTACCTCCATGCCTGGAAATGGTCGCGGGATCGGACCCTGCGAAGTAGTGGGTCTGATACCGCGCCACTTCCAGAAACCGACGCGTAAACATCACATTTACCGGCTTCGATAAAAGCGCTGCTTCGGTTGTCGTGATAGTAGACACGGGGCGACTTCCTTACTTGGCCCTCACTCACGTCCCATAGGGACGCACACCATGCTTACGCTGTACGGCATCGAACTCCGTCTTGGTCATCTTTCCGATGGCCTCGGCATCGAGTTCGGGATCGGGCTGAGTTTGCGTGGATCGAGCCGCCGCACGAACCGCTTCCCTGTCTTCGGTAGTCGCAGGATCGGGGAGATTCTCGTAAGGCTCTGCAAATTGCTTTGCTATCGCCTTCACCGCAGCATTCCAGGCTTTCGGATTCGTATCGCGCTTGGCGAACGCCATGGCCAGTCGAGGATCGTCCTCGGCTTGGCCAATCAGAAAGCCTTTTGCCATCGAATCCGGGATGACACCGCGCAACGCTTCCGGGAGAGCCTCCTTCAGAACTCCCGTTGCCTTACCGATGTCTTCCTTGAACTGCCTTGCAGCTTCTCTCTTGTCCTGCTCCTCTTGACGGGAAAAAAGCCGGTCGATCTTCTGATTGGTATCGAGCGGCTTGTCCGTTGTCGGCTCGGGTTTCACCTCTTCCGTTTCCGAAAGAAGCGCCTCCAAATCCAGCGCGTCGTCGCCCTCGGTGCCAGTCTGCGACTGGTCCTCGGTTTCGACCGCTTTCTGCTCTTCGGTCATTTACTCACCTTTTCTTCCAAGGTCGATTAGGGCCGCGAGATAACCATCCCGGAAACCCGTCGAGTTTGCCCATTGCTGGGGATCAGCCCCCACCTTCCAAGAGCGCAAGGGGGGAATCGGAACTGCTTGTAAGAGCTGGTTGTACGAGTCCACCGTCTGTAGATTGGCCAGCACCGCCTGCATCTCGGCGGACAAAGAATCCCTCAACATCTGCAAATACCTTCTTCAAAGCCTGTTTCTGCATCGCCGTCAGGTCAATCGGCTCCTGTGTCTGTCCCAACTGGACTTTCAGGGTTTCGATCTGCGTGGCGAATTGGATTGCCTGTATCTGTAGCGCGGTACGCTCCTGCTCCTCCGAAGGTCCGCCGGCTCCGAATACCTCGTAGGTGGAGAATTCCGGCAGATCGTTCCGTTCGATCTCCACATATCCACCATATTCCTCCAGAAAAAGTATTTTCTTTCCGTTAAACTGGCTCCCAAGATCGTATTCCATCTGGAGCCAACGAGGAAAAAAGCCGGTCATTTCGGACTTCGAGAAGTCCAACGTCCTCACCAATCCTCTTTGAAGCTCCGCGCTCTTGGAGAAGGCCGTTGTGTGAGATTTCGTCTCCGCTCCCAAGCGAGGCGCCTGCGTTCCCGTGAAATCGAAATACTGGCCCAGCAAATTGATGTAGACCTGTAGAAGGGCACCCCCTTCACCAATTTGAAGTGCCTCGACATCGCCTATAGAAGGGATCTGGGCGCCAGGATGAAGCAACGGTCCACCATCTCTCCTGTACTGAGGGTCATCGGGAGAGTATTTCACCGGCGGTTGCGTATTGAGCGCAGCCCAATCCATCAGCCTCGCGAGAGCATCCGCCGCTGCCATCGCGAGCGGCATTCCCTTCGTGAGTGGCGAAGGCCCGTATGCCGTCGATAGATCCTCTGGATTGTAAAGCTGATAAATGAAAGACGACATGGACTGCTTGCGAAACCGCAGGCGGATCAGTTCCGGTGGTCCCTCGCCATAAGCCACCGTCGCAATCGTATTCGGAAGCGTAAAAGAGCGCGTCGATTTTCTCGGGACGATGATATCTCCATCGGCCTCGATAATCTTGACATTGCCGTTTTTGTCCTTCTTGAGATTCCTTAGACCAGCGGTGATCCAGCCACCGTTTTCCTTGTCTGGGTCTTTCCCGCCACGCTGCGCTGCAATCGCAATATCCTCGAAACGCTGCGTCTTCACCGAATGAATTGACGGACCTATGTCTATGCCCTCTCGATTGAGGGCGTGCTTGCTGTCGTCTAGGTACGTTCTCCAGATAGACTCCGGGACGAGCATCGGAATCATCTGGTCTCTTTTGACAATCCCTCTCGCAGTGTCATAGAAGACTGACTTCTTGACGTTCCTTCCTCGGGCAACCATCACGCCGTATTTGAACGCCTCGGCGTGGAGATAGTCTACATTCCCCCAAAAGTCGTACTGCCGGTGATTGTGCTCGTGCCAGCCGGAAACGAGTTTGTCGATGTTGTCCTGGGTCAGGTTGGAAGGCGCTTCGGAATTGTCCCCGAGAATAAGTGATTTGTTGGCGTTCTCCAGATAGTCGTCCGTCATGGCCGCGTGAGCCGCAAACCACGGACCGGAATCCGGCTTCATGAAGCGCCTTGCGTCGGATGTCAGAACTTCCAGGGTCTGAGCCTGTAGGGGAAGCTCGATCTCAGCCATCCATGCCTTTCTCGCATCCGGCCTGCCGTTCGTGAGCTTGTGCTGAACGCGAGGAATCATGGCGTTTTGCCGGTCAACCTCTTTCCAGATTTTCTCCCGATCCTCCCGCTCTCTTTCACGGCGCTTCTGCTCATCAAAAATCAGCGTCGCGGTTTGCTTCCGATCCTCGGCGGTGAAGCTGCGCTTTTGACGAACAGAAGGAGCGTGCCCTTCCCTTTTTTCAATTTCTTGGCTCACCAAGGAACTCCCGCGCATCGCGCTCTGCTTCGGCCAAACGCTCGTCCTTCGACATCATGTCCGCCTCAAGATTGTGATAATGCTGCCGCGCCACGATCATGCTTTCGTCTCGCCCAATCGCCCAAACCGTCATCATGTGGGGATGCTCGTGTTCGACGCGAGCTTTGTAGTATCCTTCGGAGAGATAAATATCCCCCTCCTTGACGGCAATTTTCTTGGGCTCCGACAGACCGGACTTCTTACAAACGTCCAGCCACTCCGTCAGCGTCATGCCCTTTTTGAGAAAGTCCCCCTGGATGCTTTTCATCGGAGGGCCGTCGAGAAATGCGGCTGGCTCGGAGCCTGGTTGATCCGCGTGATCATCTTCGGCGCCGCGAAGCGGATCATCATCTTCGCGTAGAACGTCGCCTTCATGATGTCGTCCTTCACGGGTTGGATCTTGCTCTCTCCAACAGCGGAGCGCTTCCTGTGGAGCATACGGAATTCCTCGAACCATTCATGGAGGTGGGAAAACACCTTGAACCTGCCGGTCTTCATCCTCTCAAGGATGTCCATCGCTACAGGTTCCACGGGCTGAGATCCGCCGGTGTCGTTATCATACCTTGCGGAAACCGAGAGCATCGGCAACCCATGTGCGCGGTATTGCTTGTGCAACTGGACGCCGTTGGCTTTGTCGCGGTTCATCCCGTCATGGGGCCACGCTACCGGACAATCGCCGCGCATATTGATGGCAGCAGCGTGATAGGCGGCCGTTTCGCCCTTTTTCTTGTAGCAATCCGTGACGTAGATGATGTCCTTGTCCCTATCGTGAGCCAACCAAACCGCCGCCGCCGGATGGTCGATGCCGAAGTCGATCCCACATATCTCTGCAAAATAATGAGGGATTTCAAACGGATCGCACTTGATATCCTCGGCGGAGATCGGAAACACCCGGCCCTCACCAACCATCGGAACGCCCGTGGTGCGAGCGTCCAGTTCGTAATCGGGATAGGAGGCTTTCAGTTCCTCCTTGCGCTTCTCCGATAGATGAGGAGCGTCGTCCCATGTCGCATTCACGACAAATGTGCTCTTGATGTCGGGATCTTGAAAGTGCTCCACAATCGTCGTGATCCCATGAAGAGGGGTGAATGTGACGTAGATGATCCCCTCATTTGCGAGGATACGTGTCTGAGCCTCGGTGTAGATCCTGTAATCTTCGGCCGTGGGAAACTCGCCCTTCGACGGTTCCTCGTCCAGCCAGACGACGTGAACTCGCTTGCCCTGCCATTTTCTCCAAGTCTGATCGTAGGACTTGAAGACACAGTTCGATTCGCCACCAGAGACATGTGCGACTTTCACGTAATCAACGACATCCGAGACACCGGTCTGGCGCATCTTCGGCTTTCCCAAGAGAAACCGCTTCGGAATCATGCCGGTCCCGTAAGCGTTGCCCATCCCTCCCAGTAATTCAGCCTGCGTGATCTCCCGCGAGGACTCCGAGGTGATCGACCCGACCCATGCGATGATGGGGTGGTCGAATTTCTTTCCCTCCCACCAATCGGGATACATGCCCGTCAGGTGAAAGGCCGTCTCCGCTGCTGCCGAGAGCGTCTTGCCGACCTGGTTGGCCGACATCTCCATGCGCTCGGTAAACTCAGCTCCCGCATTGTGGAATTCGAGCTGCCAGGGCTTCTTCGACCAGCCGTCGATCTTCAGCGTGTCTGGATGCCCGTAGGGACGATATTGAAAGAGGCGGTTTTCCCTCAACGCCTGCTGGATGATCTCTAGCTCATGCGCTTCCATATCTCTCCCGCCCAACCTTCGGTCTCATGGGGTCTGGGCCTTCCATGAAAACACACGATCCTGCCCTTTGGTGCCTCGTAGAGCTGATCGATCTTGTAAGAGTAGATCCCATCGAACCAATCCTGGATGAAACCCATCGGGAATCTTGCAAGGAATTCCTGATCCCCATGATTCGCGTTGATGTGGCCATATGGGTCTCTCGTCCACTCCCGCCAAATATTGGACACATCCTCTGGTATCCGCATGATCGATGACTGCCCCCTATCAGGGTGATTGAAGTCCCGAAGCATCTCCAACCTGTCGATAGGCTTGTACAATTCATCAATGTTTCCAAGGATATAGGTATCAAGGTCGAAAAATACACACGGCCTGTGAGGGAACTGCGGGGAGAACAGTTCCATCTTCGCCCACCAGCCCGTCCAGGGGTATTTCAACTGATAATCAGCGTCTTCCTGGTCCCCCATGACAAGGACACCGGGGATCATGGTTTTCAGGAGGCCGACATACTCAGGACCGTACTTCGTCCCCTGTCTCAGGATGACCCTAGAACACGAGGAAGGTGAAGGTATCTCTGTATCGTTCATACGGGAGTGTGAAAACTTGTGGATCGCCAAAAACTCTGTACCCCCGAAGGTCTCTGTGAAAGTTCACCTTGTTGTCGCGGTATTTCGGGTTCATCACCTCTGCTATGACCACCTTTCCACCCATACCGTCTACTTCGCACTTCTCTGCAATACCCGGAAGATCCTCATCCCTTACATGCAAGAGCACGTTGCAGAACAGCGTACATGGCATGAAACTTCCTTTAACGGGAGGACTTAAGGGATATGGCGTCTCCGTGCCGATGACCCTGAAGTCCCCTTTCGGAAACCTTTCCCTGCACCGCCTGATCCTGTCTTCGTTCACGTCGAGGCCGATATAACCGTCGAAATGCGGATAGAGCCGTCCATTTCCGCATCCTACCTCCACAATCGAAGGCCCGCACAGAAGCCTCAGACATAAACCAAGGTCGAAATGCTCGTGGTCCTCTCCTCCGGGCGTGATGTGGTGGTCCGATTCTGCCGTGCGCCAATAGTCAGATAAGGATGATGTCACGGAGCATCCTATCTACAACGGTATAGCCTTGTTGAACGCACCATTCCTCCACAGATGCCTTGCCATACCTGACGGAAAGGCCCTTCTCCTCCAAGAGGAGCGTCGGATGAAACCTTCTTATAGTGTGTGCGGCACCCCTCAAAGCTTCGCCCTCGGCGCCTTCGATATCGAGAATGATGAGATCGCAAGCGTCCAGATGAAGATCGTCCACCAGCAGAACAGGAATGTCCCCACCATCGCGCATGTAAAAGGCCCCGTAGTTGGTCTTTTCACGCTCTGTCAACTCCATGTGAATCATGCCATGGCGCTCTCCGAGAGCAGCCTGCATCTTGATCACGTTGGCCTCCGGGACATTCGAGGCGAGGCAATGGAAATTGTCAGGATGCGGCTCGAATGTGTAGACGGTCCCGAACAGCGGGGAGAGGTATTTCGGAAAGACTCCACAATTCCCGCCGGCCTGCACACATACCGCTCTTCCGTTCGTATGCCTCAAGGCTTTGTCGATCTTCGCCGTCTCCGAAAAGACAACCTTCTTGCATTCCGTATCCCTGGATGGCCAGAGAAAGCCGTTTATCATCTCAAAAATGCCAAAGCCCCTTGTCAATGAACGCTTCCGACGCCTTCCTGTCGAAATCCAACCCGATATGATCCAAAACGGCCTTCAAGCCCCTGAAATCTCCCGATACGAAATGCTGTGGACGGACCACGAAACCATGAAGCTTATTCATTTCCCAGAACGAGAGATTGATCGCATCCGTTATTTCATCATCCGTCTCGGAAAACATATTTGAATGCCTGACGGACTCCAGGATTTTCTCCAACGGCCTGAAGACCTTGACGAAGATCGGGTTATACTCCGATAAGGCGGGAAGATAGACCGCAGGGCTTTTCATCAGCCACGGACCACCCTGGTATCCCTCTTCTGCCAGAGCAACGGAAATCTCCCTTCTCAACCCAGGACAGGGCTCGGCCATGCGACCTCGGATCATCAATCTTCCGCAACGGTTGATCATGATCCTTTTGATGCGCTCGTTCTCGAAACTGCCCTTTATGTTGCTGGATCTCGGCGCTTCCGTCTGTCCAGTCCATACTCCGTGAAGATTCAGCAGCCCAGAGGTGAGAGATGTCCCGCTTCTGGGAAATCCGACAACAATTATGGGCTCCCCAACCATTCCCGCGAACGTCCCGAGAGGCTTTTCACCTTCCCTCCCAGACGGGCATTCTTCCAAATATACTCCTGCGCCTCGTTTGTGAAGTTGCTCCATCTCTTGCCTTTGCTTAGCGAGTGGCCTTCTGGAGGGTCGAAAAAATGCCCCGTATCGTCCAGAGGAACGCCCGCAAGGATGATACTGTCGTATCCAAGAGCCAGTCCGACATAGCAAGCCGGCAGCGCAGACGATCCCATTCCTGGGAAGGGCCACTCGATGACGTTTTTGTGGCGTGAAACCTTGTTGGTGTGAAGATCGAAGTCGTTGCCATATTCCCTAACGTAATTCTCACGTCTCCCTTGTACCCAAAACCATAGAAGCCAGTCCGCATTGGAGTAGGCGTGTTTTATCCTTCCGGGGAAGAACGTCACCATGTCGTTCAGAGTCATCACCTGTGCATTTTCCGGGATGCTCCCTGTGTCCTCCCAAACACACCTCCCCGATCCGACGATCCACAGCTCCCCGCTATGCCGCCCGATCAGCTTCCTTGCTCTCTCGTTCAGCGGCACGCCGCCCGAGATCGATGTCACTTCCGTATCCGTAAGTCCCATGGTGTACCAATCTCACAGAAGGGTCCATCCAGACCTCATGCCCCAGATCCCTCCAGGTCCGGCAGAAAAAGTAATCTTCGGAGCAATGAAATCCATCCAATATGGGATCTTGGAAATAAGCCACGGATTCACCGATCTGGCCCTCTTCGTAGATCCACTCGGGATTTTTAAGGCGGATTTCTCCGAAAACCTCCCGCTTGATCATCATGAAGCCCGTCCCGGCATAGTCCACGGTAATGGGTCGGTCGAACTGATCCAGATCCTCCACCAGCTTTCCGTCCCTCCACGCAGCATACCCGGAACCGGGCTTCTTCATGGGGTAGACGCCCACAGTTATCGGAAAGTCCAGGTTCCACAGCTTTACGATGTCTTCAGTCGTGAATTCTATGTCCGCGTCGATGAACAGCATCCGCTCGTATTCGGTCGCGCAAAAAGCCGAGGCGCAGACATTCCTGGCTCTCGTCACGAGGGAGTCATTTCCAAGGGTAAAAACTTCGTGAGGAAAGCTCGAAAGCAGCATCTCCCCATGAGCACGGAGGATGGACCGGAAATAAGGTTCCGTGACCTGGTTTCCGTAACATGGAGTCGCGATGAAAAGGCTCATTTTGGCTTCTCGTCAACCTCGACAGGATCGAACAATATCAAATCGACAGGCAGGTTCATGGTCAGCGAGTCCGTGATGGGCGAAACGATGGAATCCTCAAGCAGGAGCCTTCCAGGCTGAGTCGTGTCCTCGAATTGCAAAAGATCCCCGTTCTCCAGCAGCAGATAGCAATAAACCGTCGCCTTCCCAACTGTACTCGGAAGCGAAACGTTAACCAACGGCTGGAAGGTAGATAGCGCAAGCTGCGCGGCCGGGATCTCAAGAGAGACGGGACCAGCAACATCAAACGTCGGCGCCGCCGTGCTTAAAGTCAGTTGCGCCGCAGGCGGTTCGATCTCGATATTGGACGTGACAATGAGAGACGGTGCCGCTGTCGTGATCTGTATCTGCGCCGCATCCGGCTGGCGGATTAGATCCAGAACAAGATCCGCAACGCTGGTGGAGATTTCAAGCTGTGCGGCGGGAATCTCTATCGAGATGTTTGCCCCGGCCTGAACCGTCGGTGCGGTCGTGCTTAAAACGAGTTGAGCAGCGGGTATTTCAATCGCAACATCGCCGCCGAACACCAGAACACTCGGCGCGGTCGTGGATATCTCAAGGTTTGCCGCCGGAACTTCGATCCCAACCGGAGTTTCGATGTCCGGCGCGGTAGTGCTCAGTTCCAGATTCGCCGCAGGGATCTCAATGGAGAAACCCTGATTGATCGTCGGCGCAGTTGTGGAGAGTTGCAGTTGAGCCGCAGGGATAGTAATCCCTACAGGTGTCTCGATCTCCGGCGCTGTCGTTGATATCTCAAGCTGCGCGGCCGGGATGGTTATCGAGACATTCGCCCCGGCGGCGACAATCGGCGTAGCCGTGGATAGCGCAAGCTGC
>Ga0224504_10000347_pt1 | contig 20631 bp, 15 predicted proteins | sample SF_Oct11_sed_USG_3_FD_170160 | JGI IMG/M metagenome (GOLD analysis project Ga0224504, IMG submission 170160) | Sediment microbial communities from San Francisco Bay, California, United States - SF_Oct11_sed_USGS_24 | ecosystem: Environmental > Aquatic > Marine > Sediment | place: USA...
TTGGTCGAGAACAGGGTGCCGGCCGGGTCGGGCTTGGTCTGGTTCCAGTGCCACTGGTAGAACGCTTCCAGCGACAGGTTCTCGGTGGGCGACAAACTGATGTAGGCCTGCCACTGGGGCAGCAAGCCTTCTTTCAGGTTGACCGCGGCGCCGCGCAGCTTGCTGACGTCGAAGTGGTTCAGGGAACTCATGCCGGTGACGTAGAAGGTGCTCTCGCCCCAGTTGATCACCTGCTTGCCGACCCGTACCTGACCAGGCACCGGGCCCAGGTCGAAGTTGGCGAAGGCGTAGGCGTCGAGGATCTCGGCGTGCTTCTCGACCTTGGACTTCTCGTTGCCGCCCAGCTCTGTCCGCTGGGTCTCGTCCGCCTCGGTATCCAGGAAACCGGTACCGCGGGTGAACATCCCGAAATTCTTGTAGTTGATCTGCACTTCGGTCAGGAACTTGAACAGGTTCTGCACCTGGCCGGTGTCGTAATTCAGCGTGCCGTCGTCGTAATTACAGCTGCGCGAATTACCGCCGTTGCTGGTACAGACGATCTTCCTGTCGTCACTCTCCACTCGCCAGGTGGACCCGTACGTCAGGGTCGTGTCCCAGGTGCCGTTGAGCCCGGTCGGGCTGCCGAAATCGACCGCGCCAGCCGATCCGAATACTGCGAGCCCGGCGAAGACCGCGACAGGGATCTTGAGGAAGCGCCTCGTGAGGCTGACGGGATGCGAGACAGGGTTTGTTCTCATTGTGCTCCCCAGGTATTACTTGGTTCGTTGTACCTTTGTTTTTATGGCGAATTCCGCGGAGCGAAATACACGTCGCATCCTTGCTACGTAGCGCCGTATGTAGTTGTTTCTAACTCATTCCGACCCCGGAAAACAACATCGCTCCGGAAATCTCGACGCGCCGCCGCCGGATGCGTTCCTGGCTTGGATTGACTGCATTGCCAGGAACCTGCCGACGCCGAATCCGCATACGTATTGAATGTAGACTGTGAGGCGACGCTTCGCCAATAAAATCAGTGGCATCCGATGGTACGGGGACGCCGCGCCAGGACCCGGGGACATACCCCCTTTTAGCGGCGTCATAGGGCCATAGTGCCCCCCCACGCCATACTGCCAGTCATATCGTGCAGACGGCGCAGCGCAACATAGGTTGCGCGTTGCAATGCACCATAAAAAAGCGGCATCCGCAGCGCTGATTTGGCAGCCTCGTGGACCCTGTCCGCAAGCGTTGCGTCAGAGATAAACCGCCTGCAGGATGTTGTGACGCAGGCTCTCGCCGAGCATCATGCGGGCGTCGGAATCGGCCTGGCGGAGCGCGTCGCCAAATTCGATCCGGCTGTCCTCGCCCACGGTGATGACGCCATAGTGACGAAGACGCCCGATAAAGCCGCGGAACAGACGCCGGTCGAAAAACTCCGGGGCGTTGAGCTGATAGAGCATGGAGATCCTCTGCGCCATGAGCTGACAGAGTTCTTCCAGTTTGGGCTGGGTGAGTACGCCGGGTCCGTGTTTCATCAGCAGCGCTACGGTTACGTAGTAACGCTCCAGCGCCTGCAGCGCGCTGCGCGCGATGACCGACAACTGCACGGCCTCGGCGGTATTCAGTGGCGCCGGCTTCAGGCTCCCGGAGTCCGCGTCCCTGTATATCAGCCCGCGATCGATCATCACGTCGAGCGTCTTGCGGGCCACCGGCTCCAACTCCTCGCGGTGCCATCGCAGATGGAGCTCGCCTTGGATGTAGGGGTAGACCCTCCGCAACAGATCGAGGATGCGTTCCTCCGAGATGCTGGTGCTCTCCAGGAAACAACACGCGATCAGCGACGGCAGGGCGAACAGGTGAGCGACATTGTTGCGGAAATAACTGATGAGCGCCGCGTTGCCTTCCTCCACGGACATGATGTCGCCGAGTTTGTGTGGCTGACGCTTGAGCAGCCCGAACTGTTCCGTGTAGTCCACGATCTTGCGACCGGACAGGTCGCACACCGTCACCTGGGGCGAATAGGGCGCCTCTCGGAGGATGGCCATATGCAGATCCAGCAGCCGTACCAGTTCTACCTCCAGCATGCTGCGCCGGGGCGTGGACAACAGGGCGGTGGCGACCAGATTCACCGGGTTGATCGCCGCCGCCGCGTTAATCTGGGTGAGTATCAGATCACCGAGTTCTCTGACGGCGGACTGCGCCCACGCCGGCCGCTCTCCCTCGACCAGCTCTCTGTCTCGCCAGTCCGGTATGGCGCCGTCCAACACCGTCGCGAGATCGATCGGCTCACCGAAGTTCACGTAGACCTTGCCGAACCGGCTGCGCAGCGCCTTCAGGCTGCGGACCAGGCCAATCAGCGTCTCCCGTTTCTTCGGCTTGCCGGACAGTTCGGAGATGTAGCTGTCGCCCTCGATCAGCCGCTCGTAGCCGAAGTAGACGGGCACGAACGCGAGCGGCGCGTCTGGTCGGCGCAGATAGCTGCGAACCGTCATGGCCAGCATGCCCGGTTTTGCCGACAGGAGCCGGCCAGTCCTGCTGCGACCGCCCTCGATGAAATACTCCATCGGCACCCCGCGAGCCAGGTTCAGCGACAGATACTTGTTGAACACCGCCGCATACAGGGCATTGTCGCGAAAACTGCGGCGCAGGAAGAATGCCCCGCCGCGACGCAGGAACGGTCCGATGAACGGCAGGTTCAGGTTGATACCGGCAGCGATGTGGGGACACATGATGCCGTTTCGGAATACCACGTATGACAACAGGAGATAGTCGATGTGGCTCCTGTGGCAGGGGACGTAGATGATCGAGCTGTTCTCGGAGGCAGCCCGCACACGATCCAGATGCCCGACTTCCACACCATCGTAGAGACGGTCCCACAGGCGTGCCAGCAACCGCTCCATGAAACGTACGAAGGGATAGGAGAAGTCCGCCGCTATCTCATAGGCGTACTCGCGCGCCCTGCCCCATGCCTTGGCCTCGCTGACGCCGTTGACCTGCATCTCCCGGGAGATAGCTGACTGGACGGAGCGGGAATCCAGGATCTGGTTGACCAGCATCCTCCGGTGGGACAGGTCGGGGCCGATGGTCGAGATCCGCTGGCGACGGAAATGGACGCGCAACACGCGGGCCAGCTTGCGCACCGAACGCTCCGGCGGCAGGCCGTCGTCGATGAACTCGCGGATCGAGATCGGCGCACTGAACTGGACCATCACGTCGCGCCCATGGGCGAGGATCATGAACATCTTGCGCAGGGTGCCGCCTATCGCCCAATCCTCGGAGATGAGCAGCTTGAGCGCCGAACCTTCCTTCTCAGGCGAACGCCCCCAGAAGATGGCGACCGGGACGACGGTGACGTCGGCAGGCAGGCCGTTGCCGACAGCCGCGATGATTCTCTCGAGACGTGACAGGTCAGGCGGCTTGCGCCCGGAACGGCGCAGGAAGACGGTGGCCCTGGACTCTTTCAGACCGGGCGCCTGGATACCGCGGCTCGCCGGCTTCAGGCCGGCGCGCAGACACTCCTGGTCCAGTACTGCAGACTCTGCCAGGCCGGATCGTTCCAGCACGAAACAGATCGGGCCGTCACCCAGGGACTGCAGCAACTGCTCTTCGTCCTGCAGCACCCGCGTTTTGACAAGCAGGAACAGGACGCGGCGGACCAGCCCGATCCAGAGACCGTAAATGCTCATGGCACCCCTAAAAAGGAAGGCTCCCGCTGCAGTGCTCGGGTCAGAAAGTCTACCACCTCGTGTCGATTCCGGCCTCGCTGGCTTGGCATCCGGCCCACACTTTTCTATGGTCTCTCCATGGAGTCGTCCGCAGACCTTGCGCCCCCAAGCAATCCACGGAGGCGGTTCATAGATCTCGCGAGCAGACCTGCGGTATTCGCGTTGGGTACCGCGATCAGCCAGCGGGCCGCGCGGTCAGAGGAACTGTTAAGCTGGCCCGAATCAGTCATTCCCCTCATGCCGCTAACCAACCTGGAGCTCATGCATGTCCACACTCGACCTGGGCGTCATCGGTAATTGCCAGATCTCCGCCTTGATCGATGGCCGTGGGCGTGTGGTCTGGTCGTGCCTGCCGCGACTGGATGGCGACCCCGTGTTCTGCTCCCTGCTGGACAGCAACACAGAGCCGCAGAAGGGCTTCTTCGACGTCGAGCTGGAGGACTTCTCCCACGCTGAGCAGTCGTACCTGACCAACACACCGATCCTCGAAACGATCCTGCATGATACTCATGGCGGCGCCGTGAAGATCGTGGATTTCGCCCCCAGGTTCGAACAATTTGACCGAATCTTCCGTCCCACCGCGATCGCCCGTTACGTCGAACCTCTGTCCGGAAATCCGCGGGTACGTATTAGGCTACGGCCGGCGGCAGACTACGGCGCGGGCGTTCCGGACCGGACCTTCGGCAGCAATCACATACGCTACGTGGGACCCGAGATCACGCTGCGGCTGACCACGGACGCGTCCATCAGTCACGTACTCGACGAGTACGCGTTCGTGCTCGACCGACCGCTGACCTTCCTGCTCGGGCCGGACGAGAGCCTGCGTGACTCCGTCGTCAGGACCGTCCGGCAGTTTTTCGAGAAGACCCGTGACTACTGGCAACGATGGGTGCGCACTCTGTCGATCCCCTTCGAGTGGCAGGATGCCGTTATCCGTGCCGCGATCACGCTCAAGCTTTGCACCTTCGAAGACACCGGCGCGCTGGTCGCCGCCATGACGACCTCGATACCGGAAGCTGCCAATACGGTCCGCAACTGGGACTACCGCTACTGCTGGTTGCGCGACAGCTTCTTCATGGTGCACGCGCTCAACCGGCTTGGCGCCACTATCACGATGGAGGCTTACCTGAGATATATCCTGGATGTCGCCGCCGCCACCGAGGGCGGCAGGCTGCAGCCCGTGTACGGCATCCGGGGCGAGGCCCGCCTCACCGAGCGCATGGTCGATTCATTGAGCGGCTACAGGAACATGGGCCCGGTCCGGGTAGGCAACCAGGCCTACGAGCAGGTTCAGCACGACGTCTACGGGTCGGTGATCCTGTCGGCAACGCAGATCTTCTTCGACCGACGGCTCTCTACCACCGGCGGCAGCGAGCAGTTCCAGCTCCTGGAGCTCCTGGGGGGACGCGCCCTGGAGCTCCATGACCAGGAAGACGCCGGCATCTGGGAATATCGTGGCCGGGCCCGGGTGCACACCTACTCCAGCCTGATGTGCTGGGCGGGTTGCGACCGGCTGGGAAGGATCGCCCGCCAATTGGGACAGGGTCAACGCAGCCGACACTGGTTCGACGGTGCGAAGAAGATCCGCGCGCGTATCCTCAAAGACGGCTGGAATGCCGAACTGGGATATTTCGTCGACAGCTTCGGCGGCCGGCACATCGACGCCAGCATGTTGCTGGTCAATGACCTGGGTTTCCTGCCGGCCGACGATCCGCGTTTCGTTGGTACTGTCGAGGCCGTGGAAAGGGAACTCCTGCAGGACGGCCATGTGTTCCGCTATCGCACGCTTGATGATTTCGGCGAGCCGGAGAACGCATTCAACATCTGTACGCTGTGGTATATCAATGCCCTCGCAGCCCTCGGCCGCGTGGATGAAGCCCGGGAACTGTTCGAGAACATGCTGACCAGCCGCAGCGCACTCGGCCTGCTGTCGGAAGACCTTAACACCGAGACCGGTGAGCAGTGGGGCAACTTCCCGCAGACATACAGTATGGCGGGCATCATCAACGTAGCGCTTCGCCTCAGCCAACCGTGGGAGAGAGCATTTTGAGTCGTCTGTTCGCTGTATCGAACCGGGTCGCCGACCCGGTCGGAGGCAAGACCGCGGGTGGCCTGGCCATCGGCCTGCTCGCGGCCCTGAAGCAACATGGTGGCGTGTGGTTCGGCTGGGGCGGCAAGACCCGCCAGGGAGATCCGTCCGATCCCACGATAGTCCGGCGCGGCAACATCAGCTACGCGACTATTGATCTCTTCGAGGCAGACTACGACGACTACTACAACGGATACAGCAACACTTCCCTGTGGCCACTATGCCATTACATGCTCGGTTTCTTCCGTTACGAACGGCGTTTCTCCGAAGCCTACAGGAGAGTCAATGCGCTCTTCGCGCGCAAGATGCTGCCACTGCTGGAAGACGACGACGTTATCTGGGTCCACGACTACCACCTGATACCGCTGGCGGCTGAACTGCGGCGTGCCGGCGTCTCCAACCCCATCGGCTTCTTCATGCACGTCCCGTTCCCCAACATCGACGTGCTGCGAACGCTGCCCGACCACCTGGACATCCTGCGCGCGCTAACCCGCTACGACGTGATCGGTTTCCAGACGCACAACGATGTCCGCAGTTTCACCGAGGGACTGGCGCGCGAGGGCCTGCTGCAGGCGCGACTGGACGACGGCCGTTTCCGGGCAGACGGTCGCGAGATCACCGTGAAAGCGTTCCCGATCGGTATCGACGTCGACGGTGTGATCCGCATGGCCAGCCGCTCGGTCAGCAGTGCGACGGTCAGCCGCACTGTCGAGGGACTGCACGGTCGCGGGTTCATACTTGGAGTCGACCGGCTGGATTACAGCAAGGGACTGCCGGAACGATTCCGCGCCTTCGAGCAGTTGCTGGCACGTTACCCGGAGACCCGTAATCGGCTGATCTTCATGCAGATCGCGCCGCCCACCCGCACTGGGGTGCGCGCCTACCAAGACATCCGCCGCGAGCTCGAGCAGGCGGCCGGCCACATCAACGGTCACTACGCGGAGCCCGACTGGGTGCCGATCCGCTACCTCAACCGGGGATTTTCGCGCAGCATACTGATGGGGCTACTGCGCGCCGCCAATATCGGCCTGGTGACGCCGCTGCGAGACGGGATGAACCTGGTGGCCAAGGAGTTCGTCGCAGCCCAGGATCCGGAAAACCCGGGGGCACTCGTCTTGTCCACACTGGCCGGGGCCGCCATCGAACTCGACGAGGCGGTCATCGTCAATCCCTATGACTCGGAAGGCACGGCCGAGGCTATCCAGCAGGCAGCCAACATGCCGCTGGGCGAGAGGCGCGAAAGGCATGCATCCATGATCGCCACGCTCAGGCGCAATGACATCGATGCCTGGCGGACACAGTTTGTCGACGCATTGCTGCAGTCAGGTGGCTAGGCTGCGGGCAGGCGTCCCCAGACTGCCAGATGCCGGTCGCTGACGGCGGAGACATCCAGGCTGCCGAGACCCGCTCTGTCCAGCTGAGCTTTGATCTCACACGGCTCGAAAGCCGCCAGCAACGAATTGTAGAAGTCCGTCTTGAGTACCGGCGGCTCCTCGCCCGCGTACGCTTCGACGATCTCCCTCGCCCGTTCCGGCGTCTGTGGCCGGCTCAGATCCATGACAAGGATCTCGGCACCGACCTCACCGTAACGACGGACTGTCTGCCACAAGATTTCCGGCTGGTGCAGATGGTGCAACAGGCTGTTGCTCACGATCGCGCCGTATCGGGCTTCAGGAAGAGTCACCTCGGGCAGCAGCCCGCGGATGAAACGGACCCGGCTCTCCAGGCCTGCCGCCGCCAACGCTGATTCGGCGAAGCTCAACATCGCAGCGGATCCATCCACACCGTCGACCCTTGATCGCGGGAAGTCGCTCGCCAGCCTGAGAACGATGTCTCCGGGTCCACAGCCCAGGTCCAGTATCGCGCCGCTGCCCGCATAGCCCGGGCATCGGTCCCTGAAGAGCTCGACGAACATGCGGTTCGGCTCTTCGAAGTCCGCCTCGGCATAGGCACGCGCCTGATCGGCATCATCCATCAACTCAGGTTCGAGCACCCGGTCCATCGATTCGGGATCCTTTCAGACGTCCGCTAGTTGCCGCGAGTATCGCTGCCATCCGACGCATCTACGGATTTCTTCAGCTTCTTCATGTGCTCGTCCTGGATATCCTCGACCGAACGGCCTCTGTCCAGCGCTCTCACCTGCTCGTCAAATATCGTGTCCTCCACATCCGGCGGAGGTTCGTCCTTCGACGGGTCACAAGCCGCAAGACTCAGGGCGAACGCAGACACGAGAATCAGCGCAGATCGATGCATTGTGTTTCCTCTCAAGATCGCTTCACGCTGAACTTATGCTGTGCGCGCCGCGAGCGCAATCCGGATTCCGGCAAAGTTGGTCATGGTAGGCTGGTGGTTTCGAGTCATCCGGGGTGACTGACATGCCCGCATTCACCGACAATGTCGTCGTCATAACTGGTGCATCCGAAGGCATCGGCAGGGCGCTCGCGCTGGCCCTTGCACCACAGAGACCGAAGCTCGTGGTGTCGGCCAGGTCTAGGGAACGTCTGGCGTCGCTGGCCGAGGAGTGCCGGCTGCTGGGGGCGGAAGCCATCGCCGTGGCGACTGACGTGACAGACGAACGGCAATGCCAGGAACTGATCGGCAAGACTGTCGACGCGTACGGGCGCATCGATACGCTGATCGCCAACGCCGGCGCCACCATGTGGACGAGGCTGGACGAACTCGAACAACCCGGGGTTCTCGAGCAGGTGATGGCGGTCAACTACTTCGGCGCCGCCTATTGCACCCGGGCAGCCCTGCCCTTTCTGAAACAGACTCGCGGAAGGATCGTTGCGGTAGCCAGCGTAGCCGGACTCACGGGGGTCCCGGAACGCACCGGGTACAGCGCATCGAAACACGCGATGGTCGGATTCTTCGACTCACTGCGCATCGAACTGGCGGACACTGGCGTCACCGTGACGGTCATCGCGCCGGACTTCGTGGTCTCACAGATACACAGGCGCGCCATGGGCGGAGACGGCCAGCCCCTGGGCGAGACCCCGATGCAGGAAAGCAAGATCATGACCGCGGAACAGTGTGCCCGCCTCATCGTTGACGCCATGGAGAAACGCAGACGGCTGCTGATCACCTCTCTGCGCGGCCGGCTGGGACGCTGGTTCAAATTGTTTGCGCCGGGACTCATCGACCGGATCGCCAGCAGGGCCATCCGTCAGCGGCACTGAGGCTTTCTGTCAGGCGACCGTCAGAGCGGAGAGAAAGTCCGCGAACAGTCGCAGTACGCCATCCAGTTCGTTACCCAGGCGATGCCCCCCCGGGACCAGGTGCAGATCGGCGCCATGTTCACGCGCCCAGCGGATACTGTTGTCGACCGGAACGACCTCGTCGCTCCATCCATGGACGACGGTGATCCGCGGGCAAGCCGGGTGCGGGGTCAGGGGCTCGTAACCGGGCATGTAGAACGCCGGCGCGATCAGGAACAACCCGGCGGCGGATACGCTGGCCGCAGCGGCTGCCGCGACGTGCCCGCCCATGCTGGACCCCACCAGGACGGGCGGCCCTGTCAGGCCGCCGCAGTAAGCGACCAGCTTCCGGACCCTTTCGGAGGGGTCATCCATGCCACGATAGTCGAGAGATTCCGTTGCAAAGCCCATGCGCTCTGCGACCTCGGCCATGGCGCAGATCTTCGTCCCCTGCGGACCACTCTCCTTTCCGTGCGAGAAACAAACAAGCCGGCGTTCCATTGATTGACTCCGTCGCTGACCGCGGAGGCGGTCATGGTTCTCCGGCAGCGGACCGGGCCGCCGCCTTGTCGCGGATCTGTCGCGCGGATGCCTGTCCCCGACCACCTGCTGCTCTCAGGCCAGTCATTCTCCCGGCGGCCCCCAGAGCAGTTCATCGAGAGACGGGCGCCACCGGAAGCGGTCCAGATCGATCCTGCCGCCGATGAATTCGACACCCTCATCCTCGAGGCGACTGCGTTGTTCCCTGGCAGAATCGCTACCCGCCGGCAACGATATCTCGCCGCGCGCGTTGACCACCCGGTGCCAGGGGACGTCACTGCCGTTCGGCAGCGTCCGCAGGGCCCGGCCGACCATGCGTGCCCTGCGTCCCAGTCGCGCCTCCTTGGCGACCTGACCATAGGTTGCGACGGCACCGGCCGGGATCCGGCTCACAGTACGCCATATCCTGTCACGCGCATCGTTTGCCATGCCGGGTCAGCCTCGTGCACCGGTGAGATGCCCTTTCAGGTCATCGCGAGCCTGGCGGAGGATGGAGTCCCGGTCGATGGACTCCAGTATCTCTGCCATCACGGCCCGGGGACCGGCGTCGCCCCAGGACTTGCCGGCAGCGAAATAGCGCTCCGCCGCCTGTCCGACAATGTAGGTGCTGTAATAGGCGACCGCCCCCTGCGCCCCCGCGGTGAGCACGACCGACATGCCCCCCGTGCCGAGCTTCAACGCCGACGACACCAGGTGCACGGCCCACACCGTGCCCATCAGGGCAGCCATCTGCGTCACGATGACCGTCACCAGGGACCCTGCCTCACGACGCGTCATCGGCAAACCATAGACCCTGGACAGATGTACGACCATGCCGGCATCGACCAGGGCGGCCGCGGCCAGGTCGGCCACCGGAACCGGATTGACCGCGACGGCGACGCCCTTGGCTATGCAATAGGTACGGACTATTCGCTGGGCCAATCTGCGTTTCTCTTTGACGATCCGGCGTCCGAGCGTCTCGCTGAGCCGGCCGGCGAACAGGCTCGCATTCAGCGCGGCCAGCGTCTTGCCCTCCGTCTCCAGGATGTTCCAGAGCCGGGTACGGAGTCTCTCGACGTCAGCCGCAACAGGGCTCGGCGGTTGCCCACGAGTAGCTCGACCGCCGACCGCTGTCCTGGGATCCGCCGACACCGTGATGATGTTATTCGCGGCGATCAGCCCGTCAGTGCGCTCTGCCAGACGATCGAGCAGCTCCCGGCATTCCTCTTCCGAATACCGATCGACCTTGTTGAGCACCAGTAACAGCGGTCGCCGCGCATCGGCCAGGTCCCGGAGCGCTCCGATCTCCACGGCGGTGAGGTCCGCTTCCACCACGAACATCAACAGGTCCGCTCGGGCTGCCGCCTCCCTGGCTGCCGCCTCGCGCTCCTCGCCACCGACCTCATCGATGCCCGGTGTGTCGATAAGGAAGACGCCGCCGCTGCGCTCCTCTACCCAATGGGTCAGCGTCGCGGTGCGGGTCTCCCCGTGGAGCGGGCTGGTCGAGAATCGACGCTCGCCGAGCAAAGCGTTGAGAAGCGACGACTTGCCGACGCCCACGCGTCCGAACACCGCGAGGTGGACATGGCCGTGCTCCAGCTTGTCCAGCATCTGGCGGACGCCGTCATAGTCGTGCTGAAGCTGGCCGCGGACCTGGTCCGGCACGCGCGGATCGTCCAGGAGATCCCTCAGGCTCTCTCTGGCCATGGCGAGATGATCGTCACCGGCGGAGCCGATGATCACGTCCTCAGGAGGGGCGGTCGCCCTTGTCCCCCTGCTCTCCTTCGAGCGCCATCTGCGCAATGCGGAGCGTACGTCCCTTAAGATCTTCACCCAGCGATTCCCTGAACAGTCGCGCTGCGGCTGCGGGCCGCAGATCGCCGCCTTCGGCCAGTGACATGGACAGTCCGCGCCCCAGGGCGTCGAATATCAGTCCGTAGGCCACCGCATGTGTCACACCTCCCGCAATGGTACCGACTCCCGGGAAGGCCTTCAGTGCATTGCCCGCGACCGCCAGGAGTATCGGCAGGGTCCGCCCCACGTGACTCTGGCTCAAGTCCAGCAACCGGCTGATCTCAACGTCCCGCGCCGGAGCGTCATAGAGTTTGCAAAGCTCCCTGACCATTGCGGTCCCCAGGTAGCCCTGGATCAACACATCGGTACCCGGGCTGACGGCAGCCAGGGCGCCGATGATCGCCTTGCGCGTATAGCCGCGGACAATGTCTTCCGCCGCCGCCGAGCGGCGCTGCTGCTCGGCGAGTCCGAGACGCTCATCGACGACATGGAACACGGCCCGGTCTCGCAGCGTATCCAGTGCATCCGGACTGGAGTCGATGAGGCGCTGCAACGCCTGACGCAACTCCGCTGTCCCTGAATCGCCCTGCCCGATGGCAGCGGCCGACACGACCAGTGCATCACCGTCTGCACCCGCCTCCCGCAAGCGATCTCCCAGCCTGCTTACGATCATGCCGGCTTCCTGGTCCGAGTAGCGATCGGTCTTGTTGAGCACCAGTATCATGGGTTTGCCGATCGCCGCCAGGGCCGCCAGATCATCGAACTGACGTCGCGTCAGATCCGCCTCACTGACGTACACGACCACATGCGCGCGAACGGCTTCCGCCAGACCCGCCTCATCGTCACCCGGCTCGAGGCCGCTGCCCGGCACATCTGCCAGGATCACGTCGTCACCACCGTCGGTCCGCCAGCGGTAATGGGTCACGCCCCTCGTGGTGCCGCCGGTAACGCCCGCGCGGGCGTCTGCATCGGGCACGAGAGCGCGGATCAGAGAAGACTTTCCGGCGCCGATCTCGCCGAAGAAACACAGATAGAGCGCACCGGCTTCGCGGCGGCGTGCCAGCTCACGAAGCTCTCTCTCCGCGACGGAGATATCGAGGCCCTGCTCGCGCGCCTCCTCGAGGCGCAGGGCCAGCGTGGCCTCGTCCACCGGTGGCGTCGCGGGTCTTCGCCGGCGGCGCTGCGGGAATAGCAGTCTCCAGACCAGCCATCCGGCTAGCAGCGCCACGCCGATGACAAATGCCACCAGGCCCAGGAAGACAGGCAGAGGACCGTCCCTCAATCTGTCCCAGACGTCCGCGAGCGAGCCGGCGACACTGATGGCACTCCCGGCAATGGCGATCGTCGCGAGCACGATCGCGAACACCAGCAACAATCTGGCCGTCATCGAGAGTTTCATGCCGGCGCCTCCCGGACCCGCATAGCCCATGCGATAGAGCCGGACACCGCCAGCGGCAGGAGCCGCTCCAGCGCATCGCCGGGATCGGGGATATTCGGCAACCAATGCAGGATCACCGTCAGCGAGAAACCGGCGAGCATCGCCCGGAACATTCCGGGACCGGTCAGCCGGACCCCCAGCAAGACCAGGATAAGCGGCGGTCCAAAGGCGGAGCCGATGGCGTGCCAGGCGAACAGCACGCGGCTGAAGATCGCATCGGGTATGCCGACTGCCAGCGCGACGGCGAGGACCGACAGCATCAGTACTACCCAGCGTGAGCGCCGCAGCGTCTGCCGGCCCCGGACTCCCGGCAGATCATGGGCGACAGACGACGCGGCCACGAGTAACTGACTGTCGGCGGTGGACATTATGGCCGACAGGACGGCCGCGATCATGACGCCCGCTACGACCGGCGACATCAGGCGATTCGCCACCTCGAAGAGGACCTGTTCGGGTTCGGCTAGTCCGTGGAACAGCACTCGGCCGCACAAGCCAAGGACCAGCATGCCAGCATAGATCACGACCGCCCACGCGATCGCGATGACCCGGGCATGGACGAGGGCGCGATGATCCCTGAGGGCCATGAAACGATTCACGACATGGGGTTGCCCGGGGTACCCGAGCCCGATACCGAGCGTGCCGGCGACAAAACCTATGCCCGCTATCCCGGCCATGCGCGGGCCGGGACCCTCGTCGCCAACTGCAGCCAGCCCCGCTGCCAGCTGATCCAGTCCGCCGACCGCCTGCAACGCGATCATCGGCAGGAACACGGCGGTTGCCGCCATCAGGAGACCCTGCAGGGTGTCGGTCACGCTGACCGCCCAGAAGCCTCCCAGCAAGGTATACAAGACGATGATCGCAGCGCCGATGAGGATCGCGGTCAGATTGTCGAGATCGAAAGTGCTGGCGAATGCCGCGCCGGCCGCCTGGAATTGAGCCGCAATGTAGAACATGAAGGAGAACAATACGATCCCCGTGGCGAGCTGCAAAATCCTCGCCCGCGCCGGTGCCTCGACCGAACGAGCCAGGAATTCGGTAAGAGTCAGGGATCCGTCCGCGGCGCTGCGCCGCTGAAGCCTCTGCGCAACGAACAACCAGTTGATGAGGAAACCGGAGATCGTTGCGGGGAACAGCCACAGGGCGGGCAATCCCCACAGGTAGGCCATCCCGCTGACGCTGAGCAGCGTCCAGGCGGAAGACGAACTGGCGGAAGCGCTGATGGCGGCGACCAGCGGGCCCAGGCGGCGTCCGCCGAGGAAAAAGTCACCATGGCTGGCAGTCCTGCGACTCGCCCATAGCCCGATCAGCACAAGCAATACCTTGTAGGCCACCAGCGTCAGCAGGATAGACTGGGTCTTGGTCATCGAGGCTCCGGCCTCGCGCAGGGTCGCCGGAGTTTATCATCGGCGGCCCATGGCCTGTTTACCCACGGTTGGGACCCCAGCACTGTGGGGGCGGAGGCGGAGAGCTTGAAAGCTGGACACTGGCAGTTCTGGATCGACCGGGGCGGCACCTTCACGGACGTCATCGGCCAGCGCCCGGACGGATCTCTGATCGCCCGCAAGCTCCTGTCGGACAACCCAAGGCATTATTCGGACGCCGCACTTGCCGGCATCGAGGCGGTATTGCGGGACGCGGACGGACCCGCGGCCCATCCCGAGCGGATCGAAGCGGTCAAGATGGGGACTACCGTCGCCACCAACGCGCTGCTGGAGCGTCATGGCGAGCCTACGGTCCTGGTCATCACCCAGGGATTCCGCGACGCACTGCGCATCGGCTATCAGCAGCGGCCGCGGCTGTTCGATCGCCACATCCGCCTGCCTGAGATCCTCTACTGTCGGGTCATCGAGGCACGCGAGCGGATCGATCGCGACGGAAAAATCCTTGAGTCGCTGGACGTCGATCGGCTCGAAAAAGATCTGCAAGCCGCCTGGAGCGACGGACTCCGCTCAGTGGCGATCGCCTTCATGCACGGCTATCGCCATCACGACCACGAGCAGACGGCGGCGGACGTTGCACGCCGCCTCGGCTTCCCCCAGGTGTCCGCCTCCCATCAGGTGGGAGCGCTGGCCAAACTCGTCGCGCGAGGCGACACGACCGTCGTGGATGCCTACCTGTCGCCCATCCTGAATCAGTACATCGACCGCCTTACGACTCGCCTGGGCGACACACGCCTGCTGTTCATGCAGAGCAACGGCGGCCTGGTAGAAGCAGGATTCTTCCGCGGCAAGGACAGCGTGCTGTCCGGGCCGGCCGGCGGCGTCGTGGGCATGGTGGAGACCGCGTCTCGGTGCGGTCACCGTCGCCTCATCGGTTTCGACATGGGCGGCACGTCAACTGACGTGTCGCTGTATGACGGGGCGTACGAGCGGACCCTCGACAGCGTTGTGGCAGGCGCGCGGATCCAGGCGCCAATGATGAAGATTCATACGGTGGCGGCAGGTGGCGGATCGATCATCGGATTCGTCGACGGTCGCCTGCAGGTCGGCCCGGACTCGGCCGGGTCGGATCCCGGCCCGATGTGCTACCGCAACGTTGGCCCGCTGACGATCACAGACGCCAACCTGCGCCTGGGCCTTATCCAGCCGGACTATTTCCCACGCGTCTTCGGTGCGGCGGCAGATCTGCCCCTGGATCGTGAGGCCGTGGCAGCGGGGTTCGACGAACTGACTTCTCGGATCGCGGCGGAAACCGGCCGGGCGCTGGCGCCGGAAGCGGTGGCGGCAGGAGCCCGGCGCATCGCGGTTGAGCGGATGGCACAGGCTGTCAAGCAGATCTCCATACAACGCGGTTATGACGTCGCGGAATTCACATTGTGCTGTTTCGGCGGCGCCGGTGGTCAACACGCCTGCGAGGTGGCCGATGCACTCGGGATGCGGACGGTGTTGATCCATCCCATGGCGGGTGTGCTATCGGCCTTCGGCATGGGACTCGCTGACCTGCGTCATCTGGGTCACGAGACGCTCGAACAGCCGTTGTCGGAAGAAGCCATTGCGTCCGCCAGGGAGCGCCTGGAGGTCATGCAGCAGGTGTCGTCACAGGCGCTGGTCCGGCAGGGCGCCGACGCTGCCTCGGTACTGCACGAATGCCGACTGATGGTCCGTTACGCGGGCGCGGATACGGCGCTCGACGTGCCGCTGGCCGATCTGCATACGGTCAGTGCCGCTTTCGACAAGCGACACCGCCAACGATTCGGTTTCGCCGAGGATCGGCAGCGGATCATCGAGACCATCAGCCTGGAGTCGACCGCCCCGGGGGGCGCCGCCGCACCGCGGACGTCGGATGGTCCGCCCGGAGGCTCACCGACGGTCATCGATCGGAGGAAAGTATTCTTCGGCGATGCCTGGTGCGAAACGCCGGTCTATCGGAGATCGGCTTTGCCAATCGGAGCGGAGATCTCCGGGCCCGCGCTGATCGTGGAGGACAACGCCACCACGATTCTTCAACCCGGCTGGCAGCTTGTGAAGGATGCTCAGGCTAACCTGCTCCTGCAACGGATAACCGCGCCAGACCGGCGTGAACAGGCGGGTACCGAGGCCGACCCGATCCTGCTCGAAGTCTTCAACAACCTGTTCATGCACATCGCCGAACAGATGGGGGTCGTGCTCGAGAAGACGGCACACTCGGTCAACATCAAGGAGCGACTGGACTTCTCCTGCGCGCTTTTCGGCAGCGCTGGCGACCTGGTGGCGAACGCACCGCACATGCCCGTGCACCTGGGATCAATGGGAGAGAGCGTGCGCGCCGTCATCGACGCGTTCGCAGACGACATGGCACGGGGCGACAGCTTCGTCCTCAACGCCCCCTACGGTGGCGGCACCCACCTCCCGGACGTGACCGTAGTGACGCCCTGCTTTGCGGCCGCGACAGACACGGAGCCCATGTTCTACGTCGCATCCCGGGCGCACCATGCCGACATCGGTGGGGTGACTCCCGGATCCATGCCACCCCATAGCGTGACTATCGAAGAAGAAGGCGTACTCATCGAGTCCATGCCGCTGGTCCGCGCCGGTCGCCTGCTGGAGCGAGAGATGCGGACGGCCCTCGCGTCCGGCCGCTACCCGGCCCGCGACCCGGACCGCAACCTTGCGGATCTCAGGGCCCAGCTCGCCGCGAACGCACGCGGCCTGGAGGAGGTGCAGCGGATGCTCGGACAATTCGGGATCAAGACCGTCTGCGCCTACATGAAACATGTGCAGGACAACGCTGCCGAGGCAGTACGCCGCGCCATCGGCAACCTCAGCAGCGGCAGTTATCGTTACGAGATGGACAATGGCGAGCACATCGCAGTAGAGGTCACAGTCGACCGCCACGCCCGCTCCGCGACCGTCGACTTCTCCTCCTCGTCGCCGCAGAGCGGAACCAACTTCAATGCTCCCCTGGCCGTCTGCCGGGCTGCCGTGCTCTATGTTTTCCGGACGCTCGTGGAGCACGACATTCCGATGAACGAAGGCTGCCTGCGACCGCTGGACGTGATCGTGCCGGAGGGGTCGATGCTCAACCCGAGGCCACCGGCCGCGGTGGTCGCCGGCAATGTCGAGACTTCGCAGTGCATTGTGGACGCCCTCTACGGGGCGCTGGGCGTCCTGGCGGCTTCCCAGGGGACGATGAATAATCTGACTTTTGGCAACGACCGATATCAGTACTACGAGACGCTCTGCGGGGGCGCGGGCGCGGGACCGGGTTTTCCGGGCGCATCGGCCGTGCACACGCACATGACCAATTCGCGTCTGACCGACCCCGAAGTGCTGGAGTGGCGTTATCCGATCCTGCTGCGCCGGTTCGAGATCCGTCGTGGTTCCGGTGGCGACGGCGCATCCCGCGGCGGTGACGGGGTGATCAGGGAGATCGAGTTCCGGGAGTCCATGTCCGCGGCTATTTTGTCCAACCATCGACGGGTGCCGCCGTTCGGCCTCGCGGGTGGTGGTTCGGGACAGGTGGGCCGCAACTCGGTGCGACGCGCATCCGGTGCGACCGAGAACCTGGGCCCGACCGGCGCATTCGACGCCGGTCCCGGTGACACGCTGATCGTCGAGACCCCGGGTGGCGGCGGCTACGGGCGCAAGACCGATGACAATGAAGGAAAGTGAAGCAATGACCGAACAGAGAATCCGCAGCCCCTACGCGATATACCGGCGGCTGGAGGGTCTGCCACTCGGACGCTGGCTGTTTACCCGGCTCATCTGTCTCAGGGCGCCCTACTTCTCTTCAATCAGGCCGGTGTTCCGCGACCTGGGACCCGGCAGCGCGACCGTATTCATACGCAAGCGGCGGCGAGTGCAGAATCACATCGGCACCACCCATGCCCTCGCTATGGGGAATCTGTGCGAACTGGGCGCCGGACTCGTCATGGAATCGACGCTACCGCCCGAACTGCGGTGGATCCCGAAGGGCATGTCTATCTCCTACCTGGCCAAGGCGGAGACGGATATAACCGCAGTCGCCACCCTGCAGGAGCGCCCCTGGGGTACTGCGGCGGATGTTCCGGTCGAGGTTTCCGTGCGTGACGCAGGCGGTACTGAAGTCGTTCACGCGACGATTACCATGTACGTGTCCGCCGGGAAGCCAACACCCACTGACGACGCCTGACCCAGACCCACAGCGCGGCGCGCCGGAACGGCAGGTCGCGCCCACCGGGGTGCTGCTGCCTCTAGCCGAGACATCAGTTCATGCGTCAGTTGCGGAGCCGGGATCCCCCTGCAACCAGCGGCGTCTCGTCCACACCAGAGTGGCGAAAAGTCATCGCAATCGCTCCAGGCTGAGCACCGCGGACGCGAGCGAGCCCACCGCGCCGGCCGATGAAACGACGGCGGTCAGTTTTCCGCCCTCGACACCTGCCACGGGGGCCTGGATGACAGGGTGCCCGGTACCGAGGAAGCCCCAACCGTCATTTTCGCCAACCCCCGGGGGGACGCGGTCGGTCAATAAGGAAGATTCCGCTGAACGCGGCCCCGTCCAATCGGGGAAAATTCGCACATGTAGACCTGTGAATTGTGTCAAGGATTCGCCATTGAGTCGGGAGTATTATGATCCGTGCCGAGAACTCAGATGACCACTAAGTCGATATCGAAAGCACGCGCTGACTGGGACCGCTACGAGGTCTGCCGCCGGTTAGTGCGCTCTCACCCGATCAGCATTTCAAACCCGGCAGTCAGCACCGGCTGCATGGACCCCTGCAATGCCAAGGCATTCTGGACAAGCGTCGCCGAATATCCGGATCCGCTTCAGGATGTCCTCTTCGTGATCGCCCATGCACAAGGCTTCGAAGCTTCGCTTGCGGCGCTCGATCGGGCTATACGGGAGGACTTCGTGGCGCGCCACCGGCCCGCCACGATCATCCGCCATCCGGCGGTGTCGCGGATCGAGGCAAGGGCGCCGGCACCGGACCCGCGGATCACCCGCGCGGCCTCCTGAAGAAGGGACGGATCTTGCCCGTGCCTCTGGCGATCTCAAAGTGGTGCGCCGCCCGCTCCCTATCAGGATCGGAGACGCTGGGGATCGACCTCAAGCGGGCCTGGTACTCCATGGGCAGACCGTGGATTCGTGCGCCGCTGCTTACGATCGCGACGTACCAGTCGTAGGGCGACAGCGATTCGTCAATCCAGTCTGTGTCGGCGACGAACGTATAGGCTTCCCGGGCCTCACCGGCGAGTGTCACGCTCAGATCCACTCCGTGATATCCGCCGCCCGCACCCTCGGCTTCATCGAGGTGTCTGCGTTCGCGGACGTGCACCTCATAGAGGACTCCATAGATGACATCGCCGGCACGTCCTGTGTAGAACGCATCGCACTTTCCGGACACGTGGCCATGGGTGTCCGAACGCTTGTGGAACCGCAGGCTGTGTCTCGCGATTGACGCGGTGCCAAGCGCACGACAGGTGGGTGTCCTGAGGCCCAGACGCAATGGATGCATGTTGGAGCCGTAAGCGAAATAGCGGAAAAAACGCCCCATTCTGGCGAAACGGTCTCAGACTGCGAAACGGAACCGATCGATGTTGACTGGCACGACCTTGGCCGACTCGACTGTCTGGCTTACCCGGTAGACGATGTACTTGCCGGCATCGCCCACGGCAAAGCCGACGATGAAGTGCAGGGAGCCCCGCACATCAACTCCCTGGGGATTGGTCTCTGCATCACACTTTACGAAGTACGGTGGATACCCGCCGCCTGTCGGAAATGCGCCTTTCGCCTCGAGACCCCCGAGGAATGCCTCCACCTGATCCCGGACTCGTGCTCTCAGGGATTCTCCCGGGACCTCGAACACGACCCAGCGCGTGCCATGCCTCAATGCCTCCTCGATCATCAGCGCGAGTCGCCGGACCCGCACGGAGCGGAATGTCGGGACGGCCACATCTACGCCCGCCAGCGTCTTCTCTCCGGTCAGCGCATAGCGACCTCCCACTGCCCGCCGGAACACATTGACACCCAACGAGATCAGGCGCTCCGCATCCTGGTCGCCGATGTTATCGACAGGCCGGGTCGCACCGCGCAACAGTCGGGGCGCTTTCGCCCACGGTGTCCAGGCATCGGCACCGCGATCCGCTCTGGCCAACAGGCCGGCCATTGCGCCGCAGGCGGCGCGCGGCTGGTCGGAAGAACGATCCGCACCACCGACCAGCCGCGGGAAGGCAACGATGGCATTCTCGCTGTTGAGGTTGAGGTACTGAAGATGGCCCACCATGTCGTCGGCCGAACGGCAGTCGGACGGCGGATCCATCAACAACAGCGCCCTGCGTTTGCGGCACAACCTCACCGCAGCCAGCAGAGCCGCCGGCCCTATATCGGTCGTCGGTGACGGTGGTGGCAGACACAACATGTGGAACGCAGGGACTTTCTGCAGCGAGAACATCCCTCGCATCTCGGTCGCCGAACCGATGATGTCATAGTCGGTCA
>Ga0224504_10000348_pt1 | contig 20625 bp, 18 predicted proteins | sample SF_Oct11_sed_USG_3_FD_170160 | JGI IMG/M metagenome (GOLD analysis project Ga0224504, IMG submission 170160) | Sediment microbial communities from San Francisco Bay, California, United States - SF_Oct11_sed_USGS_24 | ecosystem: Environmental > Aquatic > Marine > Sediment | place: USA...
CGCAGGCCTGCGCTGGCGTGGTCATTGCGCCGTTTGCGTCCCGCTTGATTCAGCGTATGGGCGCAGCGCGTGCGATGCAGGCAGCGACCGTACTTGCCGCCGCAATGCTAGTCGCCCTCGGCATCGTCCAGAACGTATACGCATGGTTTCCGATGCGCTTCATGCTCGGCGCAGCCGCGGCCATTCTCTGGTCGGCGAGCGAAATCGTTATCAACGAACTGGCCGGTGACAACTGGCGCGGCCGCATTATCGGCGTGTACGGATCGGCTGGCGCTGCCGGTTTTGCACTCGGTCCCCTCGTACTCGTCATCACCGGGACGAATGGCTTATTGCCGTTTGTAGTGACAGCGGGACTGGTCGCGCTGGCAAGCGTTCCTCTGTTCTGGTTGCGCGGCAGGGAAACAGACGGTAGCGACGATGCTGCTTTTGGGCTGATGCGCGTCTTTCGAATCGTGCCGCACATCATGTTGCTCAACCTGGCCTATGCGGCAGCGGTCGAAGCCTTCATCGCGTTCTTCCCACTTTTTGGCATTCACATAGGTCTGGGTGAGGCGCGCAGCCTGTCTCTGCTCACCACGTTCGCGCTGGGCGGCGTATTTCTGCAGATGCCGCTCGGCTGGCTGGCCGATCACATGTCCCGTACCACGCTGCTTCTCGCCTGTGTACTGCTGACGATGGTCGGGTTCATGGCAATGCCCGAGATGATCGGCAGCCCGGTCGCCGGACCTGTATTTGCGTTTAGCCTGGGTGGCATAGAAGGGATGATCTACGCGCTCGGCGTCATTCTGCTGGGGCAACGTTTTCGTGGCGCCGAACTGGCTGCGGCGAGCGTGCTCTACACGGGCATGTGGGGCGCAGGCACCATGATCGGACCGCTGGTCGTCGGTGCCGGAATGGACCTGCTCGGCAACGAGTCGATGCCCTATCTGATTGCCGGAATTTTCGCCTGTTACTTACCGGCCTATTGGTACTCGAGACACAGGCTGAGCCTGGTGCGCTGAACAAATTATTTTGCTGGCGCTGTCCTTGTCACGATGCCTTGCCGCCACCCTTCGCGATCGCCAGCGCTTCTCTTGCAAGCTTTGTAATCTGCTCGTAGTCACCGGCCGCAATAGCTGCTGCGGGCGTCAACCAGCTGCCACCACAAGCGAGCACAGCAGGCACCGCGAGATATTCCGCAAGGTTGCCGGGAGAAACGCCACCTGTCGGCATGAATCGCATGTGCCTGAAGACGCTCGACAGCGCTTTCAACATTGGCACACCACCAGCGAGTGAAGCGGGAAAAAACTTCACCACATCGAGACCGAGATTATGCGCGTGCTGCAACTCGCCGGGGGTCACGATTCCCGGATAGACCGGAACACCGCGTTCCCTGGCCGCCGCGACGACGCCATCATCGAGTCCAGGCGAAACAATAAATTTTGCGCCTGCATCCACTGCGGCGTTGGCCTGATCTGCTGTGAGGACCGTGCCAGCACCAGCGATCATTTCCGGCACCTCATCTGCCACGGCCTGCAGGCACTCGAGTGCCCTGTCAGTGCGAAGTACAACTTCTGCGACAGTAAGCCCACCGGCAGCCAGGGCCCTCGAAATCTGTACGGCAACGGCCGGGTCGTCCGCCTGTACGAGCGGTACAACGGGTGCCGCCTGAAGCGTGTGGTTGATATCGGTGGACACGAGAACTACTCCCTAATTGACAAGTTCCATATTTGGAACTCGGATCCTCATTTGTTCTATATAGATGATTGCGCCTTGTATCGTCAAAACATTGTAGCGTGACTACTCTGGCAATCGATACTCGACCTTTTCGCCGGCAACGGGACAACGAAACGCCAGCAGGTATGCCGTCAACTGCAGGTCGATCCCATCCTGCTCACCGGTGCCGTAAAGACGGTCGCCGATAACCGGGTACCCCAGTTCTGCCAGGTGCCGACGAATCTGGTGTTTTCGCCCGGTCGCAATGCGCACGTCAAGCAGCGACCGACCCGCATCGATTTGCACAAACGAAAACTCGCTGATCGCGCTCTTGCCGTCGAGTGGCTCGTCTACTCGAAGAGGATTCGGTTGCCCGGAAAAGTCTCCGGTGACCCATGCCTGGTAGCGCTTCTCAATCTTGCGGCGTGTGAATATCTCCGACAACGCGGCCGCCGTTCGCTTGGCATGGGCAACCAGGATCAGTCCGTTGGCCGCCCGGTCGAGCCGATGTACGACAAACGCGGAACGTTCTGGCTGCAGGTGCTGTTCGGCCCACCGCGTGACGGTGCAGTGATCACCCCATTTTGAGCCCTGCGAGCGCAGGCCATAGGGCTTGTTCCAGACTGAGTAGTCGCCGACATCTGCGATGAGCTCCGGCTCGGCCGGCACCTCGGCCAGTACGTCCTCATCATAGTAGAGGTGCAACTCATCGCCAGACCGCAGCTTGCGTGTTGCACGGCGCAGGCGCTGCGTGGATTTGCCACGCGTCAGCCAGACCGCACCCCTGGACATTGCCGACTTGATGCGGCCTTTTGACAGGCCACTCGCACGCTGCAGAAGATCGACTGCGGTATCGCCGGTCGATTCAACCTGCAGATGGTGCTCGATAGGGTTCTGAGGCTCCTTCATCCAGCGGCCATGACAGCCTATCTCAGGTATTTGTCAAAGAGCGCGATGGTCCGATCCCAGGCGAGTTTCGCCGCTTCCGGGTTGTAACGGGGCGTGGAGTAGTTATGGAACCCGTGCCGGGTGCCAGGATACGTGTGCATTTCGTAGGGTTTGCCATGCTCCTTGAGCGCGGCTTCAAAATCAGCCCGCATGGCATTCACGCGCGGGTCGTCTTCGGCATAGTGCACCAGCAGGGCCGCCTCGATATTGCCGACCTGATCGGTGTCGGCGGCGCGCCCATAGAACGGAGCGCCAGCGCTCAGCTCTTCGCCCAGTTCCGTTGCGAGGAAATTTGTCATGCCACCGCCCCAGCAGAATCCGGTAGCGCCAAGTTTCCCGTTTGACAGCTCATGGGATTTCACGAAACGGGCACTATTCACCATGTCCTGGCTCAACTTCGCCGGGTCCAGCGAACGCTGCATGGCTCGACCATCGTCATCGTTGCCGGGATAGCCGCCGATTGGCGCAAGGCCGTCAGGCGCCAGGGCCAGAAAGCCTGCGACAGCGGCACGGCGTGCAACGTCCTGGATGTAAGGGTTGAGCCCGCGATTCTCGTGCATGACGAGCACGGCCGGAAAAGGACCCTCGCCCTGCGGCTGAACAAGATAACCGCGCATCTCGCCGCTGGTGCCGCCCTCAGATGCATAATCCACCCAGGTACCTTTGATGCGCTCGTCGGTGAATAACACTTCCTGGGCTTCTGCGTAGTTCGGCAGCAGGGCATTGGCCATAGCCACGCCGGTCACAGCGACCGACGCCGCCCGTTCAAAAAACTGCCGGCGATTGATGCGGCCATGGCAATACTCGTCATAAAGATCGTAAATGCTGTCGTCGATTTTATTCTTGTCCATGGAGCCGATCCTCATCTGTTATCAGTGCCAGACATTCAGGGCTGTCTGCCAGCCGGCGGCCGGCTATCGCTCATTATTTCGTCGAGTCGTTTCTGAGCCCGCCTTAGATTATCAAGATCACGCCGCTCAAGCATTTCACAGTCGTCGCGAACCATATCCGCGATCTCGACAGGATAATACCGGCAGTCTTCAGGACGATCATCATAGATATCACAGGTGAATTTCTTGCCGTCCGGTGACTTCGTCAGCCAGGGACAACGATCAAAGTATTCACCGGTTGCGGGGTCGATCCAGATTTTTCCATCCTGGACGTAGCGAGCAATATCCGGTCGGTAGGTTTCCCACCGGTCCACTTCTTCTGGTGAGGCGGACAGGCCGCCGCTGCCCCACGCCTCACAGCACTTGCCGCATGAATTACAGTCTTTCATGACCCAAGAGTACAGGACATCTCAGGTAGACACAGAAAGTCTGCTGCCTCTACTCACGCCGATCCAGATAGAGCACCGCTTCTCGAAAGTGCTCGGCATCGGGCGTACTGTGCTCCATTCCTGAGATGACCATCAGCTTGGAGTTGACCAGGCCTGCACGTTCAAATTTTCTGTGGACCCGCCTGGTCAGCGTGTTGTTGAAGTCTCGGCTACCGGTTACGAACACGTAACGATTTGGCGCAGCCGTTAACAATTGTTCGGGCTCAACATCCGACCATGATTCGGCGCCACATATAAAAATCGCGCCCTTGAACAGTCTGGCCAGATGAACAGATGCCAGGCCGGCGGCCTTACCCCCACCCGAAAACCCTGACAAATAAACCCTGTCAGGGTCTATCTCGTAACTTTCAGACGCGAGGTAAGGCGCCAGTGTTGCGAGCAATATGCGTTTGTTTGTTCGGGTTCTGTTTCCGGACCGATTGGCGCCGATCCAGATCAAATTTTCTGCATCGATTACGGGCCGCCAGTCGCCCTGTATCTCGCCACCGGAGGTGGGACTGATATACACCAGCAAGCCGGCAGGTTTGCTCGGGTCGTAGGTTTCAGGCACATACATTCGCCAGCTAACTGTTTCGTCATCGTCGAGAGGATCGAGCATGCTCGCAGAGCCGACCAGGTCAACCAGCTGGGCAGGCGTTCGCGACACCTCGAACTGACCAAATTGAATGTCCGGCTTGCCGCCGTCTTGCCCGTAGGAAGGGGTACACCAGTGCACGAGCAAGCATGCAATCAGAGATCTGACGAAGATAACCTTGCAGGCCTCCACGTCACTGCGCCCTGTCGTAAATTCTGAACGAGCAATCGAAATCGTTGCGCTCATCCGCCGCATGCCGTTCATCGCTGCTGAGCCGCCACCTCGACTCATCAACTGCCGGAAAGAACGCATCTCCCTCGACCTCCGCATGCACGCGTGTCAGGTAAATGCGATCCGCGAGCGGCAATGCGAGCTCGTAGATCTGGCTCCCGCCGATCACCATGACCTCGTCGACATCGCCGGCAATCGCAACGGCCTCTGCAACGGACGCGACAACGTCACAACCCTCGGCTGAAAATTCGGGCTGTCGCGTAACGACAATATTCTGCCTGCCGGGCAGCGGCCGACCGATCGAGTCCCAGGTCTTGCGGCCCATGACGATCGGCTTGCCCATCGTTACCGCTTTGAAGCGTTTCAGGTCATCGGAAAGACGCCACGGCAGGTCTCCGCCTATACCGATAGCGTTGTTCGTGGACGCGGCGACGATAAGACTGATCATTGCCACGACTCAGACGGCTACAGCAGCCTTGATGTGCGGATGCGCTTCGTAGTTGAGGATTTCAAAATCCTCAAACTTGTAGTCGAAGATGCTCGGAGGACGCCGTTTTATTGCCAGCGTTGGCAACGGCAAGGTCTCGCGGGAAAGCTGCTCGTCGGTTTGCTCGAGGTGATTGAGGTACAGGTGACAGTCACCGCCGGTCCAGATGAAATCACCGACCTTGAGGTCGGCCTGCTGCGCAAGCATGTGCGTCAACAGCGCATATGAGGCGATATTAAACGGGACGCCGAGGAAGATATCGCAGCTGCGCTGGTAAAGCTGGCAGGACAGCTTGCCGTCAGCCACGTAAAACTGGAACAGGCAATGGCATGGTGGCAACGCCATGTTTTCGATTTCCGCGACGTTCCAGGCGGAGAGGATGATCCGTCGCGAATCCGGCGTCTCCTTCAGCTGCTGCATGATCTGCGAGATCTGATCGACCTTGCGGCCATCCGGCGTTGGCCAGCTGCGCCACTGCACGCCATACACCGGCCCGAGCTCGCCGTTCTCGTCGGCCCACTCGTCCCAGATCGACACGCCGTTATCCTTGAGGTATCGGATATTGCTGTCACCCGAAAGGAACCACAGCAGCTCATGGATTATTGAGCGCAGGTGCAGCTTCTTGGTCGTTACCAGCGGGAAGCCTGCCGAAAGATCGAAACGCATCTGGTGCCCGAACACACTCAGCGTTCCGGTGCCCGTCCGGTCTTCCTTGCGGGCGCCTGTGTCGCGCACCAGTCGCATCATGTCCAGGTACTGCTGCATCTAAGCCTTTACCTCCCCGGCCGAGCGATATGCCATGACCACCATAATAGCGCCACCCGCCATCATTGGCATCGTGAGAATCTGGCCCATCGTGAGCCAATCGAACGCAAGGTAGCCCAGGTGCGCGTCAGGAACGCGGTAGAACTCCACAGCAAAGCGGAATACGCCGTACAGGAGCAGGAACAGGCCCGATACGGCCATGTACGGTCTTGGTTTCGCCGCGTACCACCACATTATCGCGAACAAGACAGCGCCTTCGAGAAACGCTTCATACAACATCGACGCATGCAGCGTCTGGCCGTTGACGTTGAACGCCCAGGGGGCGTCGGTCGGCTTGCCCCACAACTCGCCGTTTATGAAATTTCCGATGCGGCCGAAACCCAGTCCCTGTGGGACGATGGGAGCGACGAAGTCCGTCATCGTCCACAGCGAGTGACCGAGCTTTCTGCCATAGAGCCACATCGCAGTTAGCACACCGACGAGCCCACCATGAAAAGACATGCCACCTTCGGTGATCTTGATCAGATAGAACGGATCGGAAAGCAGTTGCTCCGTGCCGTAGAAGAGCGCGTAACCGATGCGACCACCGAGAATGACGCCCAGCATTCCGTAGAACATCAGGTCGTCAACCTGCTCCGCATTAATGGGTGAATTGGCTCTCTTGCTTAAGCGCCTGGCAAGCCACCACGCGAAAAGAAAGGCAATCACGTACATCAGCCCATACCAGCGCACCGCGACCGGTCCAACCGAAAAGATGATCGGGTCAATTTCAGGGTATGTCAGCATGCAAGCCCGCTCGGCAATTCTCAAAGATCGGTATGATAGAGGAATCTATGCCAAATCGCCTCGCCAAAGAATCCAGCCCCTACCTGCTGCAGCACGCCGAAAACCCCGTTGACTGGTATCCGTGGGGCGACGAAGCGTTCGCCCTCGCCCGGGAGACCGGTAAGCCGATATTGCTCTCAATTGGGTATTCCGCGTGCCACTGGTGCCACGTCATGGCCCATGAATCGTTCGAGGACGAGGCGATTGCCAAACTGATGAACGAAATGTTCGTTAACGTCAAAGTCGATCGCGAAGAACGGCCTGACGTCGACAAGATCTACCAGACGGCGCACCAGCTCATCACACAGCGTGGCGGCGGGTGGCCGCTGACGATGTTCCTGGACGGCGACGACCAGCGGCCATTTTTCGGCGGCACCTATTTCCCGAACGAAGCCCGCTACGGTATGCCCGCCTTCAGTGATCTGCTGGAGAAGATTTCCACTTACTACACCGAAAATCGCGACGACGTTCGCCAGCAAAGCGCACGCATCGTGGAAGTATTCAATCGCATTGAACCCGGACCAGCCAGGGACGGTAAAGCGCTCGACGATGTGCCGTTTGCCAAGGTTCGCGAGACGTTTGAACAGACATTCGACCGTGAATTTGGCGGCTTCGGTTCGGCGCCCAAGTTTCCGCATCCGACAACCATCGATCGCCTGCTGCGTCACTGGCGCTCTACGGCCAATGCTACCGAGCCTGACGTCGAGGCCCTGTTCATGGCCGCGCTGACACTTGCGCGCATGGCCGAAGGCGGCCTGTTCGATCATGTCGGCGGTGGTTTCTACCGCTATTCGGTCGACCGGCACTGGCAAATACCGCATTTCGAGAAAATGCTGTACGACAATGGACCGTTGCTGGCGATCTACGCGCAGGCGGCTATCGCGACCGGCGAAAAACTGTTTGCTGCCGCAGCCAATGCGACGGCGGACTGGATGCTCGCGGATATGCGCGACGACAATGGTGGCTTCTACGCGACCCGCGACGCCGACTCCGAAGGTCATGAAGGCCTTTACTACTTATGGGATCCGCACGAAGCCGAGGAACTGCTTGGCGACGACTATGAGGTCTTTGCACGGCGTTTTGGCCTGAATCAGGACGCGAACTTCGAAGGCCGGTGGCACCTGACCGTGCGCGAGCAGATCACAGACGACGAAGCAGAGACCATAGAGCGGGCAAAGAAAACGTTGCTGGCGAAAAGGGCGACACGCGTTGCACCCGGCCGCGACGAAAAGCAGCTCACATCGTGGAACGCCTTGGCGATCCGCGGCCTCGCGATTGCGGGGCGCGCGCTCGAACGAACTGACCTGATCGATGCCGCGTCCGACGCGGTCGACTTTCTGCGACGGGAACTCATCAGGGACGGTCGCCTCTACGCCAGTCACAAAGACGGCGAGACGCGTTTCGCGGCCTATCTTGACGATCATGCCTTCCTGCTCGATGCAGTCCTTGAGTTACTGCAGGCACGCTGGAATTCAGGACACCTGGAGTTCGCACAGCAATTGGCGGAGCTTCTGCTGGAGTTCTATGAAGACGCGGAACATGGCGGCTTCTGGTTCACGGCCAACGACAGCGAGCAACTGATACACCGCACGAAGCCCCTGGCGGATGAGGCAGTACCATCAGGCAACGGCATCGCGGCGTATGCGCTGCAGCGCCTTGGCTTCCTGCTCGGGGAAACACGCTACCTGGTCGCAGCTGAGAACACTCTGCGTGCCGCGTGGCGAGCCGTTGAGGAGTACCCGCACGGACATGTCAGCCTGCTCACTGCGCTGGAGGAATACCTCGAACATCCTGAGATCATCGTTATTCGTGGTGCCGCGGATGAGATCGGGCGCTGGCGGGATTCGGCAGCAAAGCTGTATGCACCGCGCCGGCTCGTGTTTGCGATCCCCGGAACCGAAGCCCGGTTGCCTGGCGCGCTCGATGAGCGCAAACCCATAGACGGCGAGACGGTTGCGTACCGCTGCCTCGGTACGCATTGCGAAATGCCGGTGACATCCTGGGAAGCCCTGGCGGGCCAGCTTGCCGAGAGCAGTAAGCCACCGCAGGGCTAGTCTGCGCCCTCCAGTAGCCGGTTGGCGTCCTCGAAATATTTCACGTTCTTGTCGATGTCGTACGGCCGCTCCTCGAGGTTCTCGGGATCCCATTCGCTGCGCTCGGTGGTGAAGAAATCGCCACCGTACACATGGATAGCGCCAGTCAGCTTGGCCGTCGGATTCGTGACCGAATGGATGATGTCGTCACCGAGCGGACGCACGTCTGCAGGGCCCAGGGACTTCGCGCCAGCCGCTTCGATACGACCCCTGCCATCGTCTGGCAAGCGCCGCCAGAAAATGTTGTCCTCTCGTCCGCCGTACACGCCGATGGTGGCCCACATGTTGTGGTTATGCGGCATCAGGGTCATGCGAGGCGCCCAAATAACGTTCAGGACAGTGAGTTCATCTGAGACGTGCAGGCGCTGGATTCCACCCCGAGTCGGTTCACCCAGAGCCTGAAGCAGGCTGCGAGGGTCTGCTACGGCACGTGCGACGACTTCCCTCACGGCTTTGGTAGGGGCTGAATCATTGACTGCCGCCGCGCAGTCCGCAATGAACTGCTCGAGTTCGAAGGCCATCAGGGATAGGCCGTCAATGACTGGCCGGTGGCTGGTACAACGTCTGCTCCATCCGCGCCACGGAATGCGATGGGCAGTGATACGACACGCATCCCCATGTTGCGCTGCACCGCGAAATGCAGATGCGGGCCGCTCGAGAAACCGGTGTTGCCGGAATCTGCAATGTACTGCCCGGTCTTCACACGATCACCGGGCTGCACACGAATCGTGTTCCAGTTGAGATGCGCATAGACCGCATAGGTGCCATCGTCATGAAGGATGCGTACCAGGTTAGCGAGGTCCGCGTACTCGTCGACATCGGGTCCACCTTTGAAATTGGTGCTCGCCACCTCGAATACGACGCCGCCGCGCGCCGCCACGATATCGGTACCGACAGGCATCGCAATATCGACGGCATACTTGCTGTCGCGGGTCCGGTGCGTAGCGGAGCCTGGATACGCCTGGGTGATCGGGTAACTGGTACCTGCGGCAAAGGGTGCGCGGTAATTAACACCGCCAGCATGGCGAGCGGCCGGGTCACCGGGGAGGTAGACGTAGCGGTAGCGAACTGTCGGCGCGACCGGATCGCCGAGCGACGGCAGCTCGAGAAGGACGAGTTCGCTGCGCGCCGGCACCAGCCAGCGCCGGCTATGTCCGGAGGGCGGGTACTCGACTTCCTCGATAGTCTCGAACTCGATCGCGACTTCCATAGGCGCGTGAAACTGATTGCGAGCGGTCAAAGTGACGCCGCTGCCATCAAACGTATAGGTAACAGTAAGGCCGCTGCGCGCAACCTGCGAACTTATCGAGCGGGTTTCCGCTGTCTGGCCGCTAGCCGGTGGCCTGTCGGAGAAGATCCATTCGCCGTTCTCACCGCGGTACTTGTACATGGTCTGCGCCGCCACGACGCCGCTAAACAGCAGCGCTACGATTAGCAGCAGCGCTGTGGAAAAACAGGCGTCGCGTCTAGGTGCCAAGGTCTGTTCTTTTCCACCCTTCATCGGTGCGTCGGAGCTCGTAAGCCGGCCAGTATTGATTATCAAGCTTGAGTGTAATCACCTCGACCGTCTCATTCCACGTCATTGTCTTTAAACGGACCGATTCGCGGTGACTAATGTCCTTTACAGCATCAATGAACGCCTGGAGGTTCGGGGTTGGAATGTCATTAACCTCCACGACCCTGCGCCCTGCCCACAGCCCGTAGCGGGTCGCAGGAGAGCCATAGCCGAAGTAGGCGACGTATACACCCTCAGTCGAAACGCCACGCTGCGCTGCCATGGCCCGATGCGGATCCTGAATGAGCGCGCCCGCCCAGGAAATCGCTCTGTCAATACCCTTACCGTCCAGCACGGCGGTACGTATCGGAATCTCCAGCGCTTCGCCGTTGCGCCATACCGTGACCGTCACTTCCGGCTTCTGCACGGCGTGTTCCAGTTCGCGGAATGAAGTCACCACGTCGCCGTCAATTGCCAGCACCATGTCCCCGTTCCTCAGCAGCTCCGACGCGGCGGTGCCGGCGACCAGGCGCGTAATACTCAACGCACGTCGGCGAACCGGGTTGTTTTCCTCGAGCCGCGCGACCCATTTCTCGTCCACACCCATCTTGCGAGCAGCAAACAACGGTGCGTAAACGAACTCAGCTTCCAGAGAGTAGAAAGGCTTGCCGCCGCGCACGATCTCGACGAACTGTTTGGCGACTTCGGAGCCAACGCCGCGATTAAACTGTGACGACTCACCACCAGACTGGATAGCGAAGCTCGACCAGGTGGCCAGCACTTCCCCCTTCTTGTTGACCAGCACGCCGTCGACATCTCCCGGCGCGTTAACCAGGGAAATACCCTCGATATTCGAATCGCGGAAACGCAGTGTGCGCGAGAGCGGCAGCATCAGCGGGTCGACGGATGACACTGTGCTCTGTTGATGTACGAGCTGATGATCACCTTTGATACCGACCACCCACACATCGTCTCCCGGCCGCAGGGTCTTGGTGTTGAATGTGGCTTGCTGGACAGGTGTGGTGCCGATGCTCTTCGGATCATATGAGACGATCGCATAGTTGTGTAGCGGGTGCAGTTGCTCAACCTTGCCTTTAACTTCGAGCGAGCCGGCAAAGGTGATAGTGACATCACCGATTGAGATCGGCACCGTGTTCCGGTCGACGAGCACGTAGCCGCGTTCCTTGTCGACTATCAGGCCAGTACCGTAGTAGTGACGCTCGGCAACGCCCGACAGCGTATAAGGCAGGTCAAATGTCACGACGACCAGTGACGGGGCTATCGACCGGATGATGGGGTCCTTGTAACGGGTCAGCCGGGTGCTGCTGACCTTTGGTGGCTCCGGATCGGGGCCGGCGGCGAGATCACGGCACGGCCAGATTCCGAGCTGATCGTCGCGCACGCAGCGCTGCGCAGGAAACCATACGCGGTCCATTTCCAGGAGGCGCACGGTGGAGTTTTGCGGGTTTTCCATGTTCACGAAGCGTACGAGCGTGCGCTCGCCATCTGCCAGCTCGTCAAGCGCTGCCTCGAAATCATCCAGGCTGTTCACGGGCTTCCCGTCCACCTCGACAATTACCGCACCACGCGGAATTGCCGCACGCGAAAACAGATACCCGGGATTTGCCACGTAGACGCCTTCAGCAGGACGGTTGTAATGACGTGCCTGCTGATAGGACAGGCGATTTACGACAGCATCACCGAACTCAATGTACTCGCCGGGCGTAATGGCGTGCAGGTCATCGACCGTTACTTTTGCATCAATGCGCCGGCCACCGCGCTCGAGCCGGATATCAATATCCTTGCCGACATGCGAGTCAAGTATTGCCTCGAGCGGCACAAACTGGGTCACCAACTTACCGTTAATACGCAACAGAATGTCGCCAGGTGCCAGGACTGCCGCAGCCGGCGAGCCTGGAATGACCTGCTCCACGGTAAGCATGCCCGTCTTGGCAGGACCCGCCTCACGAGCGATGCGTTCCGATTCGTCCGTTAGTCCAAGCCGACGGAGTTCGTCGTAAGGTTCACTGCGGAAAGTCGTCTGCAAGGTGCCACGAGGGACGGTCGTCCCCTTCTGCAATTCCCGTAGCGCGCGTTCGATGCGATCCAGAGGCAGGAAGAAACTGCTTGCGGCCGAGCTGTTGGCACCCGCGTTAAGCGCGACAACCTCGCCGTCTATGTTGATGACAGGAGAACCCGATGAGCCGCCCGAAGTCCCTGACGCAGCCTGCAGGTAAAACGTATTGAAGTCGTTGTATTTGCCGCGGCCATATTCGGGTGCCTGGCGGTCGAGGCGTGCGATCGTTCCCGCGAGGATGGAGAGTTGCTCGCCGGCATCATTACCGATAACGCGAATTTCCTTGCCAATGCCAGCGCCGTTGGGCACGAGAGGCAGTTCGACAGGTTCTATGTATTTGAGATCGGCTGGGTCGAAGCGAAAGAAGCCGAAGTCATGCACGGGATCGCGGTAGACCGGCGTCAGGCGCACTTCCTCGTTGTTGCGAAACACGGCCTCGGCGATAACCGGCCCAGGCGTCACGACGTGGCGATTCGTCAGGATCAGGCCGCGCTCGGCGTCGACAACGAATCCGGTCGCTTGCGACGAGGTATTCCATTCCGTATCGAATGCGCGTGTGCTGTCGACGCGAATCGAAACAACGCCTGTCGAAATCCGCTCCAGCGTCTCCGTCCAGGCCGTGTTTTCGTCGGCCAATACCGGGACATAAATAACCAGTGCGGCGAGTGCCGCGAGAATCCTGCCGTGAGTCATAACTTTCCTGATAGCTGCGGGGCCGCGTGCCCCTGCCCTAGTCTCGACTAGTTTGGGGCGCAGCGGTTCCCTATTTCAGCAGAATCACCGCCCTAAGGCGACTGCACAGGTCACACTGGGCAGTGGGACCTGGTGATTGCCTATTCTGGCTCGTAGCGCAGATTCAGCTCTCTCGCTGCCTTGACATCGTCGAGGCGGCGAACGGGCATCGTGTACGGCGCATCCTTGTACTGGACTCCGTCTTCCTTTGCGGCCCGGACAATGTCGATCATTGCGGCCACGAAGTTGTCCAGCGTCTCCTTGCTCTCTGTTTCTGTTGGCTCGATGAGCAGGCACTCGGGTACCAGCAGCGGGAAGTAGGTCGTCGGCGCATGATAGTTCTTGTCGAGCAGGGCCTTGGCGACATCCATGGCCGTCAGGCTGTAGTCCTTGGACTCATGTTTGAGCGTGACGATAAACTCGTGGCTCGCTCGCCTCTCCGGGAATGCCAGTTCAAAACCGGCATCGCGCAGCTTGACCATCAGGTAGTTGGCATTGAGCGTCGCGAATTCGGCAACCCGTTCCATTCCGTCCCTGCCCAGCATGCGCATATAGACGTACGCGCGCAGCAGAACGCCCGAGTTACCCATAAAGCCTGACAGGCGACCGATGCTCTGTGGAATATCGTCTTCTGCAGCCCAGTCGAAGAACGTCTCGCCGTCTTTCTCGCGTTGCGTGACAACTGGGATTGGCATAAACGGCAGCAGGCGCTGATTCACACCGACCGCACCGGAACCCGGTCCGCCACCACCATGAGGTGTGGAGAACGTCTTGTGCAGGTTCATGTGGATTACGTCGAAGTCCATATCGCCCGGACGGACCTTGCCAAGAATCGCATTCAGGTTGGCACCGTCGTAATACAGCAGTCCACCCGCGTCGTGCACCATTTCCGCGATGACTGTGATGTGACGTTCGAAGACACCGAGTGTCGACGGGTTAGTCAGCATGATGCCCGCCGTCTTCGGTCCCAGCACAGCCTTGAGCGCATCCATGTCGACGTCGCCGTCGGGGCCAGTCGGAATTTCCTTCACAGTACAGCCACACATGGTCGCGGTCGCGGGGTTCGTACCGTGGGCAGCATCGGGAACGATAATCTCGTCGCGCTCGGTATCTCCGCGTGCATCATGGTAGGCCTTGATCATGGCAACACCGGCGAGTTCACCCTGCGCACCTGCCATCGGCGTCAGCGATACGCCCTTCATGCCGGTGACGTCCTTGAGCATCTCCTGCAGTTCATGCATACACGTCAGGAAGCCCTGGCCATGACTGACCGGGCCGAGAGGATGCCGACCCGCAAACTCAGGCAACAACGCGAGCGCATTGCAGGCCCGCGGGTTGTACTTCATCGTGCACGAGCCAAGCGGGTAAAACTGCGTGTCGATCGAGAAATTCTTCTGCGACAGGCGCGTGTAGTGACGGACCGTCTGCAGCTCAGACGCTTCCGGCAAACGCGGCTGGTCGTCGCGCAGAAATTGCTCGGGGATCGACAGGGATCCGGCTTCGACCGGAGCTTGTGCAAAGGCACGGCGACCGCCGCGCGACTTCTCAAAAATCAGTTCACTCATTGATATCAATTCCCAGCGCGCGGAAAGCGGCAGCGTAGTCCGGTTCCTCGGTAATGTCTTCTATGTGTTCGCGGTGTACGACTGTATTGTTCTCATCAAGCACGATAACTGCGCGCGAGAACATGCCGGCCAGCGGACCATCCATAATCTGCACGCCGTAGTTCTCACCAAAGCCGGCGTGGCGAATAGCCGACAGCCCCTCGACATGTTCCAGCTGGTGCTGTTTCTGGAAACGTCTGTGCGCAAACGGCAGGTCGTAGGACACCATGAGTAACGCGAGGTCGTCGCGACCGCCACCATACTGGTCGAACTTGATGACAGACTTCGCGCATACATCGGTATCGACGCTCACAAAAATATTCATGATCTTGCGCTTGCCCATCCACTTCGCTAACGACACGTTTTGCAGCTTGGTATTGACCAGCGAAACATCCGGCGCAAAACTGCCGATGCGCGGCAACTCACCGTAGGTGTGGTAGCTGGCGTTCTCGAACTGAATCTTGGCGACGATTGTCCCTGACATATCAGCCCATAGCCTCCGCAAATGCGGCAATACAGGCATCGATGTCTGCATCCGTCTTGGTTTCTGTGGCGCATACGAGCAACGCATCGGTGCCCGCGGAATCGCTTAGGTCAAAGCCACCGAGAATGTTCTTTGCAGCCAGCGTGTCGAGGACCGGAGCGACCGGTCGATCGAAGCGCAGTGCCACCTCGTGGAAATACGGGCCCTCATACAGACGCTCGATGCCATCAATGGCACACAGCCCGTCGACGAGTCGCGTCGTGTTCTCGTGCGACTTGCGTCCGACCTGCGCAATACCCTCGGCACCGAGCAACGACATGTAGATCGTCGCCGCAGTAACCATGAGACCCTGGTTCGTACAAATATTCGATGTCGCTTTCGAGCGGCGAATGTGCTGCTCGCGAGCTTGCAGGGTCAAGGTAAATCCCGGGTTGCCGTCGAGGTCGGTGGTGCGTCCTACGATGCGGCCAGGCATTTGCCGGACATGCTTCTGTTTGCACGTCATGTAGCCAAAATACGGTCCACCCGATGACAACGGCACGCCTAGTGGCTGACCTTCGCCACAGGCGATATCCACGCCCAGCTCGCCCCAGTTTCCCGGTGCCTTTAGCAAGGCCAGGGTCATGGGATTAGCGATGCCAACAGCGAACGCGCCTTCAGCATGCGCCCAGTCGGTCAGGCGATCGACATCCTCGAGCGTACCGGGGAAAGTCGGTTGCTGCATGACGACGGCGACCGGGTTACGTCCTTCTGGCAGCTGGTCGAATGCGACGTTGCCGGTCGTCGCATCAACGGGCAGCCACTCGAACGTCAGCCCCTGGCTGCCGGCGATAGCTTCGGCTACATGTTCGTAGACAGGATTCACACCGGGTGCGAGCAGGATCAGGCCAGACTTGACGCGACGATTGGCCCGTACCGCCATGAGCGCGGCTTCGGCCAGTCCGGACGCACCGTCGTACAACGAGGCATTGCTGACATCGAGACGCGTCAGCTCCGTAATCATCGTCTGGTATTCGTAGATCGTCTGCAGCGTGCCCTGGCTCGCCTCAGCCTGGTACGGCGTGTACGCACTGTAGTACTCGCCGCGCGTCGCGATATCCCAGACAGCCGTCGGGATGTGATGCTCGTAGGCACCCGCGCCTATGAAGCAGAGCGGTGAACCATCCATCGCCGCGCGGTCGCGCATCAGCCGCGATATTTCCATCTCGCTAAGCGCCTCGGGCACTTCGTGCAGGTGGTCGATACGCAACTCGGCCGGAATTTCGTCAAACAGATCTTCCGTCGACTTTGCGCCGATGGCTGCGAGCATTTCCCGAGTATCTTTCTCGGTGTGAGGAATAAAAGGCATCAGATTCGTCTCAGTCGTCGAGCTCGTCGAGCATTTGCTGGTAAGCGTCCGGCGTCATCAGCTCGCTCTCGTCGAGACCGTCGCTGAGTGTCATGCGAACTATCCAGCCATCACCATAAGGATCGGCATTGATCTTCTCGGGGTCGTCGGCGAGGTCATCATTGACGGCGGCAATGCTGCCCGCAATCGGCGCATACACGTCCGAAGCTGCCTTTACCGATTCAACAACAGCCATTTCGCCGCCCACGTCGACATCCTGCCCGACTTCCGGCAGCTCGACATACACGAGGTCACCCAGTGACGTCGCGGCGTGTTCTGTGATTCCGACCGTCACGCTGCCATCGCCTTCGCGGCGCAGCCATTCATGATCGTTCGTGTAGAGGAGGTCTCCCGGCAATTCATTCATTGTTTGCTCCTGTTGGATTGATGGGTTCTGGCATCATACGTCTATGCGTATTTGCCCGTTTCGTACAAACGGCGTCTTCACGATGCGCACGTTAAGCAACTTGCCGCGGACCTCAACCTGGGCCCGGTCGTAGTCGCCCGCAGGCACCCGCGCGAGCGCAATGGAACGCCCGATGGTCGGCGAAAAACCGCCGCTCGTAATTTCGCCCTCACCCACGCCATCGACGATGACTTTCTGGTGATTGCGAAGCACGCCTTTATCTTCAAGTAACAGGCCGACAAAGCGTTGTCTGTTCGGAGAGTTACGTAGCGCCTCGATAGCGCTGCGCCCTATGAAGTCACGACCGGCAGGCTCCCATGCCACAGTCCACTCCATTCCGGCTTCGAGCGGCGAGACCGTGTCATCCATATCGGTGCCGTACAGGTTCATCGCGGCCTCCAGGCGCAGCGTATCGCGCGCGCCGAGACCCGCGGGTACGACCCCTGCTGCGAGCAAGCGATCCCATACAGCGTGTGCATCAGCTGCGGGCATGACGATCTCCCAGCCGTCCTCGCCGGTGTAACCGGTGCGAGCAACGAACCACTCCCCGGCCTCCATACCGAAGAACGGTTTCATCGCCAGTGCCGCTTCGCGATATTCGGCAGCGATACACGGGGCGGCCAGTTCACGAGCATGCGGCCCCTGCACGGCGATCATCGCCAGCTCGGAGCGTTCGGTGACTCTTACATCGAACGCCTCTGCCTGCTTGCGAATCCATGCCAGGTCTTTCTCTCTCGTCGCAGCGTTGACCACCAAGCGGTAGTCGGTATCGCTCAGGTAATAGATGATCAGGTCGTCGATGACGCCGCCGTCTTCATTGAGCATTGCGGTGTACAAAGCCTTGCCATAGTCCTTGAGCTTTGAAACGTCATTGGCGACCAGGTACTGCAGAAATTCGCGGACGCGTTCGCCCAGCAGATCGACGATCGTCATATGGGAAACGTCGAACACACCGGCGTTCTGGCGCACCGCATGGTGCTCTTCCTTCTGCGAACCGTAGTGCAGCGGCATATCCCAGCCACCGAAATCGACAACGCGAGCACCCGCTTCAACGTGCTTATCGTAATGCGGTGTTTTTAAACCCATAGGACCTGTCCCTTGCGACAACAAAAAAATAGGGGCGGCAGGCAACAGCCTGCCGCCCCTCTGTCCTTGGTTACCTGAGAGATCAGCGAGTCCCGATCGACAGACCGGCTCACATTCCCCTTCGGTGGGCCTTCACGGCCGCTCTCCAGAGCTGATCAGCGTCCACAGTCCCTTTGCCTGAGCGTTTCCGAGCGAGTTGCGCCTTCGGCGCCCCGATCCAACGGGGTCTCTTCTACGAACGCTATAGATCAGTGCGCGCCATGATAGCCAATGCGTATACCAGTTGCCAGCAACCGGCCGGCCGGTGACAATGCCCGGCATTGAAAATCAGGGAGTTGGCATGAAACTAACCAGGATTGTACTGCTATTGCTGTCTTTGTCCTGCGGCGCTGCCGCGCATGCCGACGCGACGTCGGATTTCCGGGCCCTGCTCGACGAGCACTGGGAATGGACGCTCGCCAACTCCCCGGTAATGGCGTCGATGATGGGCGACCGCCGCTATAACCAGGAGTGGGGTGACAACGGCCCGGACGGCATCGAGCAGGACCATGTTGAAACCCTGGCGTTCTTGCGCCGGGCGTATGGAATCGACCGCAGCGCGCTCTCAGCCGATGACCAACTGAACTACGAACTATTCCGACGTCAGCTACAGGACGAGGTCGATGAGCACCAGTTCGAGGGCCACCTCATACCCTTCGATCACCAGGGCGGCATCCAGAACCTCGATATCATGGCCAGCCGCCTGAGCTTTAACGCTGTCACCGACTATGACGACTGGATCGTGCGTCTCAGCAAGATCGACGAGGTGATCGACCAGACCATCGCGCTCGCGGAACGGGGCCGCAAGAAGGGGCTTGTTGCACCCGCGGTTTTGATGCGGCGTATGCCGGATCAGATTGCGGTCCAGATCGTGGAATTCGCTGCTGACAGCCCATTCTTCAGGCCCTTTGCCGAACTGCCGGAGTCAATCCCGGCCGCAGACCGGGAACGTCTGCGCGCCGAGGCCACCGACGTTATCGAAGATACGGTTGTGCCCGCCTACCGGAAACTGGACAAGTACTTCAACAAGAAATATCTGCCCGCCGCGCGCGACACCATTGGCTTGTCGTCCCTACCCAACGGCAGCGCATGGTATGAACACCAGGCACGCTCTTACACGACCACCCGGCTTTCGCCGGATGAGATTCACCGGATCGGGCTTGATGAGGTAAAGCGCATTCGGGACGAAATGGCAGAGGTCATCAGTGAGGTCGAGTTCGAGGGCAGCTTCCAGGAATTCCTGACTTTCCTGCGCACCGACCCGCAATTCTATTTCGATAATCCCGACGACCTCTACAAGGAGTATCTCGCGACAAGCAAACGCCTCGATCCCGAGCTGGTCAAGCTGTTTGGCAAACTCCCGCGCGCACCGTATGGCGTCATTCCGATTCCAGATTCAATCGCGCCCGATACGACCACCGCCTACTACAACCGGCCTGCAGCTGATGGCAGTCGTCCGGGCTACTACTTTGTCAATCTCTACAAGCCGGAAGTGCGGCCCAAGTACGAAATCGAAGTGCTCAGCGTGCATGAGGCCGTGCCGGGGCACCATTTGCAGATTGCACTGCAACAGGAACTCGGCGATGTCCCGATGTTCCGCCGCTTCATGGGCTTCACGGCCTTTGTCGAGGGCTGGGGGCTGTACAGCGAGCGCCTCGGCTATGACATGGGCCTTTACCAGGACCCCTACTCTCGCTTCGGCCAGCTAACCTACGACATGTGGCGTGCCGTGCGCCTCGTGGTAGACACTGGGATGCACTACAAGGGCTGGACACGCCAGCAGGCGATCGACTTCTTCAAGGACAATGCGGCCAAGACCGAGCACGACATCGTAAACGAGATCGACCGCTACATTGCCTGGCCGGGCCAGGCACTGGCCTACAAGATTGGTCAGCTGAAAATCCTGCAGATACGGTCGCGTGCCGAGGTACAGCTGGGCGAAAACTTCGACATACGGGCGTTCCATGATGAACTGCTTGGTGCCGGCGCATTGCCGCTCGACCTGCTCGAGCAGCGCATGGACCGTTGGATGGCCGCACAGTGAACAGCGCAAAATTTCGCGAATGGCTCGAGATCATCGGCATCCTGGCAGTTGTCGCCTCGCTGGTATTTGTCGGTATCGAAATACGCCAGACGAGTCGTGCCGCCCTCGAGGAGTCATTCGTCGGTGACCTGGATACGATGATCGCCCTCGAGGAAATCGTTGTTGAAAACTCTGATGTGTGGCTGCGTGGTTGCCGCGCAGAGGAACTGAATGACGTCGAACGTGTGCAGTTCACGCGTATGTATCACATGCATGAATTCCTGTTCTTCATGCGGTGGTTGCGCGGAACGCAGGGCGTCGCGGCGGCCAACGAC
>Ga0224504_10000349_pt1 | contig 20623 bp, 13 predicted proteins | sample SF_Oct11_sed_USG_3_FD_170160 | JGI IMG/M metagenome (GOLD analysis project Ga0224504, IMG submission 170160) | Sediment microbial communities from San Francisco Bay, California, United States - SF_Oct11_sed_USGS_24 | ecosystem: Environmental > Aquatic > Marine > Sediment | place: USA...
GACCCAGAAAAACTCTAAACTATGAAACACCAGCTGAGCGATTTAACCAATGTGTTGCGTCGACCGGTTGAGTCCACCGTCGGAAGCAGCTATTAGCCCATCTGGCGCAGTTAAAGATGCTGTTGAGTGGTAAGCGGAACTAAATTGGGGCCTCAGTTCGGATGCGGCTGTGGCTGCTTTCGGCCAGCAACAGAACAAAGCCATCAATTAATCTTCCTGAAATGTGTCCTTGGCTGCCCGCAGCTTGACACTGTGCATCGATACGGCGACCCTTTTTCATATGCGCCGTGTTTGCCGCTGTTTCCTCGGATTACTACTACTAACCGCTCCATTGGCCAGTTGTGCTTTTATATCAGCGGCTGACGTGGCAGTTTTGGCCTTATCCTTACCAGCGCCGGCTCAAGAGGGGATGATTGAACTGTCAGGCTATTCACTACAGACAAAGAAAAGGGTCGCCTATAGTGTGAAGACCCTAATCTTTCCTTTGCCCAAAAAGGGTGGCGAACAGCCAAAGTATAGGAGAAATTGAGAAAATTTCTTGCCGCTGCCCCAGTTCCGCGCCGGGGCTTTTAATTGCCGCAAAAAAAAGGACCGTCGGTGATTGACGATCCTGGCCCGCATGCAATTTGGGAGGGGCGGGCGTAAAACAGGGCCGGTTTTTACCAGACCGGCTAACTGGCCCCCTCATATTTTTCCAGGACAGTCAGTGCTGGCGATGAGGGCGGCGGAGATTATTCAAATTTTGTGACCCACTTCCTAAATTGGTCCTGAAGGCTTTATTAAATTGCAGTAAAAAACCGACCCTCGACAGGCCCGGAACAGACATCGGGTCCACGGTCAATCCCGGTCGCATCGCCCTGCGAGTCGAGATGGTTGAAATAGCACCGACAATCACAGGCTACCCGGGTTAATTTGTCCGAGCGGCACACACGGAAGGGTGATGATAGGAATTACCGACTGATCCTAATGGAAAAATTTGTCTAGGCCATGCCACGAGCAAGACCCCGTGTGAGCACCACAAGTGCCACTATCTGGACGAGGTGAAACACGCCGTTATGGTCGAACGGAACGACGATCGTTAGAGTGATGTTGCCGGTTGATTGAATTGCCGCAGCCACGATGTTCAATAAGATCGCGGCGGCGACAGTCCCCGCACCTGCGAGCCGACGCTTTAGTGCGAGCAACAGATAGATGCCCAGGGCTCCAAGCATCGCCAAAGCTTCGTAAACGACAAAGGCCCTGAAACCGCCTGATCCGACCTGCGTTACCGTGAAAAAAACCAGGGCCAGGACGAGCATCGGGATCAACCAAGCGCGAGCTGCGCTCTCCCCCTTCAGATCGAACACCGCACCGACAACGAACATCGCGACAACGAGGCCCAAAGACAGATACAGGGGGCGCCAGAGCCACGATTGCGCCGTTGAACTGAGATCCAGCCCGTGAGCGAGGGCGCCGACAAGTGATGCGAACGCCAAGAGCCCAAAGACCCAACTCCAAACTGCCACACGCTGCCGATGCCTGTTACTTCCTCGACGCAGCACAGCTATACAACCCAACGCAACAACTGTAATCAGAGTGTCCGTAGCCGCCGTCGTGAGCTCCGTGATGGCCGGATTGAAGATCATTCCTGAATAGCTCCTCGTGCAAAATCTTCAGTTGATAGTGCTTATCACACTCGGTAACAATCTCCTCTTCGAGCGCAGGTTTTTCGTACTTGGCCGCACGCAGAACCGAGGCGGCTTTCTGGTTCAACTTTCGGTGTGCGATTCATAGCAGCACCAAGCCGGCTTTTTAGTTACCTGTCGCCAGTTGTTGGATCATCGTTGCCAAAACAATGTGGTGTTGATCCATTCATGCATCCTTTCACGGAACGGTTATTCTTATAGGCAACGGAGTCCTGAGTGTAGAAGTTATATCGGGAAAGCAAATGGCTGCTGTGCAATAAAGGAAATTCGTTTTACAAAATGTACCTTACCCTTCGCGAAAAAAAACCATTATCACCGAGTCAGAAGAGGCCATGACCGTTTACGCCCCCCTTATAGGAATGTTGTGGCGAACCTTGGAGTCCTATGGCTTCGACCCAACCCAGGTCATTCCCGACAATACCTATCGGCCCGGTGCCGAGCCGGGCATTGGTGACCGAATATCGCTGGAGGTTTACGAACGATTTCTGACTCGGGCCTCCGCACTCGTAGCGGATCCTGCTATCGGTTTGCGAGCGGCAAAACAACTCCAACCATCGCATCTGGGCGCTCTGGGCCATGCCTGGATCGCCAGTTATTCACTGCGCACTGCAATTATGCGAACGCAGCGCTTCCACCATATGCTGAACGAACGACTGACTGTTCAGGTGAGTGAACGACCAGGTTTCCTGCAGGTTGAATACCTGCAACCCGACAGTTCAAAGATGCGTGATGAACAGGCAGACGCTTTGCTGGGATCTCTGCTTCATATGTGCCGGCTTAGTTTTGGTTCAGACTTAGCTCCGGCCTACGTGTTCATGCAACGTACAGCGCCATCCGACTCTGGTGCCTGGAAGCGCTTTTTCGGCACGGAGGTGCAGTTCGGTGAAGATCTGGATTGCCTGGCTCTTCACGAGCAGGATGCAGACAAGCCGCTTACGGTATTCAGCCCCCAGCTGTTGTCAGTACATGAAGACATCATGTCACGCCACCTTGCCAGGCTGGAGCAGGGCAGCTTAGGCAATCGCGTACGTGTTGTAATGACGGATCAGCTGCCATCGGGGGGGCTGAAGGAGGGCGATGTCGCCGAGCAGTTGCACATGACCCGCCGGACGCTTTACAACAAGCTGAGGAGAGAGGGCACGTCATTTCGCAAACTGTTGATGGAGTTGCGCAAAGATCTCGTACTGACCTATCTCCGGGACGAATCTTACAGCATCACGGAAATTTCCTTTATGCTGGGCTATGAGAGTGCCGGCACGTTTTCCCGTGCATTCAGGTCCTGGTTCGGCGCATCACCCACCGAATACCTTCGATTACGAAAATGGCGTTGATTAAATAGTCCCCTGAAGATTTTTCTTTAGATTCCAACATAGATGACATCTAGGCATGAGCAGAAAATGCAAAGTAACATTTTACTATCTGGACGGTAACTTTTTATTGGCTGCAGAAATTCCGCTCTTTAGTCTTGCACAGATTTCGAAGACTAAGCGGGGCGAGGTGCTGAGTTCTCAAAAGGGTCGGAAGCAGCCCTTAGCACCCTGGCCGGGCCAATGACTGCTTTCAAACGGGAAGCATTAAGACGAGCCGACGAACTCCGCCAACTTCACGCCGTGATCGACGGCGATGAGTTCGGCAGCCTTCTCGCCGATCATGATGGAAGTGGCGTTGGTGTTTCCGCTGACGATATTGGGCATGATGCTGGCATCCGCCACCCGCAGCTTGCTGACGCCCTTGACCCGCAGGACGGGGTCAACGACGTCGCCAATCCTGCAGGTGCAGCTCAGGTGATACACAGTGAGCGAGAAGTGGAGTGCGATGTCCTCGAGGAGTTCGTCGCTGGGTGCCTCGCCCGGCTGGTAGCCGTGCATTTCGGCCAGCCTCGGAGGCACCATCATAGGCCCAGGCCGGCCTTCGGTCTGAGGCCAGTGGTCCACGATTTCGAGCGCGCGACGCACGACCGCCACCATCACCTTCAGATCGTGATCGTCTTCGTAATAGTTCATCAAGATAACTGGATGGTTCGCCGGGTCGGAGCTTTGCAGAGCGATTTCTCCTTCGCTGTGGGGAAGCACCGGGTTGGCCAACACCAACACATTTTCTGAATCTGGTGCCAGGCGCTGGGCCGGGTCATCGAAGAAACGGTCCGTGTCGATCCTCAGGCAATGGTGCCACAGGTCGTAGTTGTAACCGCAGGGAATGAATGAGATCTGACCGTCGTGACTGTGGTGATCTCCCAGACCGGTCGAAAACCAGGAAGCCGCGTCGTAAAGCGAGGAGGAAATCAAACCTTCCCCGGTGCTTTCCCATTCAGCCAGACGACGTTCGGCTTCCTGCTTCAGCGCCAGGAGTTCTGGAGAAAGCTGGTCATCATCAGCGGGGTCCGCGGGAAGCGGCCCATTGGGTTGGCGCAAGGCATCCGGGCCCATCGAGAGACCAACTTCCATCATGGATAGTCCGATACCAGGCGCAGGGAAAAAGAGGGGAACCTGAATGTGATCTTTCAAATGTTTGCCGACGTGCGGTGAATCCACGACGCAGCGCACACCGACTTTTTCGATATCTTCCCGGGGGCCGATACCGGAAAGCATCAGCAGGTGCGGCGAACCGACTGCGCCCGCACTCAGGATGACTTCGCGGTCAGCCAGAGCGACTTCCGTCTGCCCCTGTTCGGTACGGTATTCCACTCCTTTTGCCCTCGGTTCTGTGCCGTCGTCCTCGAGCAGTATCCGGGTCGCCTGAGCTCCGATGATGATCGAGAGGTTGGGTCGCCGATCGGCGGCGTTCTCCAGGAAGGCTCGATACGTACTGGCGCGCCGTCCTTGACGGGTGTTGGTCTGCAACAGTGAGACCACACCCGTCGCCCCGCCCCGGTCACGCCCGTTGTAGTCTCCCCGGGGGATGCCGGCGGCTTCAGCCGCTGCTACAAATGCTTTTGCTCCCGCTAACGCCGGAGAACGCACCGAAATCCCCACCGGACCGCTATCGCCATGAGCGAGCTTATCGATCACGATCTCGTCGCTTGGATTCAGTTCCTCGATTTTCTTGAAGTAGGGAAGGACTTCGACATAACTCCAACCCGACGCGCCTCCGGCTGCCCAGGAATCAAAATCTCCCGGATGACCCCGAACGTAGGCCATGTAGTTGATGCTCGAGGAACCACCAAGCATCTTTCCACGAGGCACGGGAACACGGCCTCCCTGCAGTCCAAGACCTGCCTTGCCCGGGTCAGCGGTATACATCCAGTCGGTTTCCGAACTAAGTTGCAAGGAGGCGCACGCCGCCGGGATCAGCTCAGTTTCCGGCGGTTGCTTGCCCGCTTCGATAAGCGCTACCTGACAGTTGGGATCTTCGGAAAGGCGAGCTGCAATCACTGCCCCGGCCGATCCCCCTCCGACAACGATGAAATCAAATGAACTTGGCATGGTGGTTTCTCCTGCTTCCGGGGCTGAGACAGTCTGCGGGGGGCGACCCCGCCCTTGGGGAAAGCATAGCTGGTGAGATTGAGACTGGCGACTTTATTTGCCAGTCTTTTGGGTTCGGGGGCAGAAACATGATCGTGCGAAAAAGATCATGGACACCCACATCTTAGAACAATGAAAGATGTGGGTGTCCTGACTTTCCATCCTGACTTTCCCGCAATCGCGGCACCAACAGCAATAACAACTGCAACTCTAGCGCCGAGGTTCCCCATAGCCACTCCGATGCCAGCACCGATCGCAGCGCCAATCGCTATTCCCACACCAACGTTTTTCATTTCACCACCTCCTTAATGGCATAAACATGCGGGCGCAGACTAACATGCAAATAGTCGTTCCGGGTCGTTAGCGGCCATCAGAAACTCTGAATGGCCTGGTTCTGCTAGTAGACGGATAAGAGAACTCCCCTGGATAAGATTCTCAGGAGCGTGTTGTTCTCAGTTCGGCCAGAACCGGTCATTGGCTGGATGGTAGACCCACATTCATTGCAGCTTTAAATATCGACGTTGAATACCAACTTCAAGCGTGTGCCAAGCTACCACGCGAGCAGTTTAGTCCTATGTCCACTGCTCAACTATCTTGCCATCAACGATGCGATGGATCGAGATCTCCGACATGGTTTCGCCGTCAAATGTCCCGCGCGAAGTGAAGCGTGACCCACTCCAAGACGCGACCTAAAGAATGCCACAAAACAGATAAGCTTGACATTAAAGCCCGATTAGAGAAGCGGACGTTCCACGTGCCTTGTTCACGCGATGCCGAAGCGCTCGCTCTTGAAGTTGCAGTCGATCAGGGACTCACGATAGAATTTCCTATCCTTTATCGGGAGAATCTGGCGGAGCTGTTCCGATATCTCGCAGCTGGGGACATTGCACCCGCCGTCTCAGACCGCTTCCCTCTGAAAGAGGCGGCCCGAGCCCATGAACGCGTTGCCACGAAGAGCTCGCGCGGAAAGGCCGTTCTTGTATGAAGAAGCCAAACGCTGCCCACCCGGCGCCGAGAAAGAGCAGGGGGATCCTCCACGACCTCTTCCTCTTTTTCGCTCGCAGGCCCGCGATCCCCACCCTGATCGAGGCGAAGGACCCGGACACGTTCGAGGACTACGTCCACCGCATCCGGCAGCGTGTCGGCATCAGCGTCACCAAGTACGCCGTCCTTAACGTCCACCGCATCGGAATCGAGGCACCGCTGGAGCTCATCTTCGAGGAGCTGCTCACGTGGAACGACGCCTCGGCCTGGTGGCCGAACCACCTGGCCACCGTCCATCGCGTGGAAGGCGACCTCGAGCATGTCCGGATGCTGCTCTTCGGGACCCGGGGCAGCCGGATCCCCCTGTTCACCCACAACGCCATCCGCATCCAGCGCAGCCCCGGCCCCACCGACCTGGACAATGCCCGCTACGTGCTCTACGAGACCAGCGGCGGGTATCCCATCGGTGTCTTCGGCATCTACCTCCGGTCGCGGATCGCCGCGCGGGGGGAAAACGAACGTTCGCAGCTCTTCTTCATGGTGAGCTTCAACTTCTACGGCAAGAGGGACTGGCCCCACACGCACGTCATCAACCCCCTCTGGGAGTGGGTCCACAACCGGGCCACCGCAAACATCCTCAACCGGTTCAAGCGGCTCTGCGAGTCGAGGTTTGACCAGCTTCAGAAGGGCTGACGGCCTGGCTTCAACGACGAGAGGGACCGACCAGTACGCCGATATTTGCGCCCAATGTGAGCCAGCGATTTGCATTGTCCGCGTCCATGGAATTCCCTAATAGTCATAATTGGTGGCGGGCCGCTAATTCGGTGCATGTCCCGCTCTCACTGACAGCTACCTGCCAGCTGTGTCCAGTATCACGTAAATCAGGACGGAAGAACTATATTGGGTCGATCTCGGAAGTAATCACCCTGGACACCCTTTTGTCCCGCTGATGAGCGGAAAGCAGTACTGATCTGCTCCCAGATTTTGAGTGTGTTTAGTTCTCAGTTCGGCCAAATCCGGACATTAACGTTTTAGTTAAGCGGCGCCGTTAGGCGTCCGGTGGAGCCAGCTTGCTGGCGGAACGTACTTGAACGTTTTATATTTTCTTAGGACACCCACTTTTAATCGATGGATACAAGCGTCAGCTACTGGGAAGGGATGGAGGATGTCTTCGACGCAGAAACTGGCACAGCTAAGGGACGAGGCAATCATGGAGCTGGCCGGATATGAGTAGCGAAGTTTCGCTGAGCAATGAATCCGCCTACAATGCGCTTAAGCAACTTCTGCCACAATCAACCTCATCCCGACTCCACATAAGGGAGAGATGAGGCCACCTTCGGCGCGTATTAGCACGGTATTGACCATGTCTAACTCGGAAAACTTCGAAGATCTACTGGCCCAGTTCGATGAATTACAACCGGCACGGAAGCAGACAGAGCCAGGTGTCGGCGACAGGGTGCAAGGCACTATCGTTAGCATTGGCGAAGAGCACGTCTATATCGACCTTGGTTTCAAATCCGAGGGGGTGATGGATATCGATGTGTTAAAGAATGAAGCGGGAGAATTGACCGCGAAGATCGGTGACAAGGTCGAGGCCGCGGTGACGAGCAAGGACAAAGAGACCGGTGCACTGGTCCTCGGCACCCAACACGGACTCAAGGCCCACGACCTATCAGGACTGCAGGACGCTTACAGTCAGGGACTGCCGGTTGCGGGTCTTGTAACCGGCGTCACCAAGGGTGGCGTCGAAGTACAGATCGCCGGACAGCGTGCCTTCTGCCCGGCTTCGCAGATCGACATTCACTTTGTCGAAGATCTGTCTGAGCTAACCGGCCAGCGGCTGGATTTCCGTATCATGAAGATCGAGGGTGGGCGGCGCCCGAATCTGGTGCTATCCAGGCGCGCGATACTCGAAGAGGAGCAGCGCGCCCGAGCCGTACAAACTCGAGCCAGGTTGGAGGTCGGAGCGACCCTACCCGGCAAGGTCACGTCGCTGCAGAATTATGGTGCCTTCGTCGACCTCGGCGGTATTGAGGGCATGATCCATATCAGCGAGTTGTCTTTCGCCCGGCTCGGCCACCCGAACGAGATGCTCCACGAGGGACAGGAGATTGAAGTAGCTGTACTGCGGATCGAGAAGACGGACAACCCAAAGCGGCCGGAGAAAATTGCCTTGTCACTGCGTGCCCTGGCAAAGGACCCCTGGCAGGAGGCGTCAGCGGCTTATGCCGTCGGCACCAGGGTCAGTGGGACCATCAGCCGATTGGAGCCTTTTGGCGCCTTTGTCGAGCTGACCTCGGGCATTGACGGACTGGCTCACATTAGCGAACTCGGTGCCGACAAACGTGTGAATCATCCGAGTGAGGTCGTCAAGATCGGCGATAAAGTCGAGGCGACTGTGCTTGGCGTCGACATCGAAAAACGGCGCATCAGTCTTTCATTAGATGAAAATAAGGCCGCCGAGGCTGAGGTAAACATCGAGCAGTACAGGCAGAAGCCGAAAGAAGAAGGCGCCATGGGCAGCTTCGGCGAGCTGTTACAGCAGAGTATGAAAAAGCAGAAATAGGCGGGCTTCAGCGGTTAACCAGGGCACCAGTGATGTTAGACCTGCGGCACCGAGCTTGGCAGCCATACCTGAAAAACCAGCAAGCGTTCCCAATAAAAGGGGCCGGATACATTTTTCGTTGACCGGCGCAGGACCCATTAATTGAATTGGTAAATGAATAATTGGGGTCGGAGTAAAAACTGACGAAATTGTAATGGTCCGTTCCTGGCCGAACTCGGAGATAGACTCCCCTACGATCAACAACCAGGGGAGTTCTGCTATGCGCCGGACAGAAGAATCGGTCGATTGAGAGGCCACTTGGGCCGCTAACGACCCGAAGGCGAACTGGCCCTCACTCCAGCGCACTTGGCTGTACAGGGAGGTTGCTACTATCACCCTGCCCATCACCCATGAGACTGGAGAGTGCTGATGTTACGGTGGCTGCATCAACGTCAATTCCGAGTTTTCCTTGATTAACTGTCCGCTTAGCTGAATAAGATCCATGATCGATTCCGAAAATGGAGCTTTTCTAAATCTTTTTCTGGCCGAACTGAGAACTAAACTTCCCTGCTGCTGCCCTGACACTTTGTCCCCCGCGTTGCGCAGTGGTAACTTGTTCTGATGGATACCAAGAAAGGACAGATGTACATCGGCCGTGAAAGTGAAACCGATGAACCGGTGCTGCTGAAAGCGAGTTCACTGACCACCCACGGCGTTGTTTTCGGAATGACGGGCTCGGGCAAAACGGGCCTGGGTGTCAATATCCTGGAAGAGGCGGCACTGAGCGCGATCCCCACTTTGATCCTTGATCCCAAGGGCGACATGGGAAACATCATGCTCAATTTCCCAGACACCACGCCGCAGGACCTCGAGCCCTGGATGGACGTGGTCAAGGCCAAGCGTAAGGGGAAAACCGTGGCGGAGCTGGCCACCAGGGAATCCACCGAGCGCAAACAAGAGCTGGCATCCCATGGCATAACGCCGGAACGTATTGCCCGACTGCGTGACACTACCGATTTCAAGATTTATACACCAGGCTCCTCCATCGGCATCGGCATCAACGTCCTTGGTTCGATGAAGGCGCCCGACCTGGACTGGTCGGTCAATGCCGAGACCATCCACGATGAAATCGAAGGCCTGGTTTCTGCAATCCTGGTTCTGGCAGACATCAAGTCCGACCCTGTCTCCGGGCCTGAACATATCCTGATATCCAGGATCGTTGAGACCTGGTGGCGCCAGGGCAAGGACCTCGACTTGGCAACGCTTGTGGGCCAGATACCCAAGCCGCCATTCCGCAAGCTCGGTGTATTCGACCTTGAAATGTTTTTCTCCGAGAAAGATCGTATGAAGCTGGCTCTGCAGCTCAACACCCTTCTTGCATCACCCTCCATGGCCTCGTGGCTGGAAGGTGAGCCACTGGACATTGAAAGCATGATCGGTGGCAACGGTAAAACGCCATGTGCCATTATCTACATGGCGCATCTGAACGAGAATGAGCGGCAATTCGTGGTGACGCTGCTGTTGTCCAAGGTGGTGACCTGGATGCGCTCAAGACCGGGAACCGGCGAGTTGGGCGCATTGGTCTATATGGATGAGTGCTTTGGCTATGTTCCTCCTTCAGCAGAGCCACCCTCCAAAAAGCCGATCCTGACCATCCTCAAGCAGGCTCGCGCCTTTGGAGTGGGGTTGCTGCTGGTGACCCAGAACCCGGTGGACATCGACTACAAGGCGATGTCCAATGCCGGCACCTGGATTGTCGGGCGCCTGCAGACCGAGAACGACAAGCGGCGGGTACTGGAAGGAATCCGGGGCGGGCTGCCTGACCTGAGCGCGCGAATCTCCAATCTGCAAAAACGCCAGTTCCTGATGTACCAGGCCAAGAAATCGACCCAGGTATTTCTGTTTCGACGCCATTCCATGTGCTATCGATTCGGGCCGTTCACCCGCGCCCAGGTTGCGGATTTGATGGCGGAATACAAAAATAGCACCGCCCGGGCGCCGAGGGTCGAAGCGGCAAGGGATACCGGGGCTGCACCGGCGGTGATACCTGCAGGCCCGGCTGAAGTGACGGAGACAGCCGTTGCCATTGCCCCCACCGTGGCGGCTGGAATCGGGGTGTCCTACCTGGACCCTGCAGCACCCTGGGCGAAGTCGTTGGACATGGACCCCACCGGTACATGCCTGGCCCCAGCCGCGGCGGTGACGGTGCAATTGCTATACGACGATGTCCGTGCGAGCGTGAATCACACCGAGTCCTACGAGGCGATAATTTTTCCGTTGGACGGCATGATCGACGTGGAGGAGGTACATGCCGTGGATCACGATGTGCGTGACTTCGTCGCCGAAGCACCAGCAGGCGCCAGTTATGAGCTTGGCAATACCAAGCTTCAGAACAAAACATTCTGGACGTCCTTGCAGGCTGACCTGAAGAACTTCCTGGTATCCAACCGCAGCATCGAAGTCACTAAGTGCCCACCTCTTAAGCTGTACTCCAGGGTGGGAGAGGCCGAAGAAGCATTTGCCGCTCGATGCCGTGAGGCCGCGGATAATGCAGCAGATATCAAGATCGCCAGGCTCAGAACGCAGTACGCGAAGCGCATCGACCGCCTGCAAAACCAGATCTCAACTGCTGATGCCAGGGTGAGAGAGATGGAGGTGGACTCTTCCAGTCGAACCCAGAGCGAGGTTCTGTCGGGAATAGGCGACCTGCTGGGCGCGGTACTGGGTGGCAAGTTCGGTTCCAGCACCATCAACAAGGCCGCTTCCAGGAGAGCCGCTTCCAGGAAGGCGAAGGCCCGGCTTGCAACCGCGCAGGAAAAGCTGGATGTGAAGCAGCAGGACCTGGTGGAATTGGAAGAAGAACTGGAAGATGCCCTGGTCGCCATTGCTGACGAACATGACGCCATGGCCGATGACCGCGAGGTACTGGAAATCGGGCTGGAGAAAACCGATATTCATGTGGCCGAGGCCAGGTTGGTGTGGGTGCCGGTGGCATGATCGGTAAGTGATCGGTAGTTAAGGGACTTAGGGCGTATACCCCGGTTGACCAGACCCGGGAGTCAGGTCCGGACGGGCATACCTGTCGCCGAAGCCTGATCGACATCATTTGATACCAACCCTGCAGAGATTCGCACGCAGGTGTTTGTTACCATGGGCCAGGCCGTTAAAAAAGAATTTATGCACATCCTGTTTTTCAATCCCCAGGGTAACTTTGACCAGGACGATTCGCACCTGACCGAACACCAGGACTTTGGCGGTCAGTTGGTTTACGTCAAGGAAGTCGCCATGGCCATGGCGGATGCCGGCCACTCCGTGGATATCGTAACCCGCCGCATCATCGATGCCGAGTGGCCGGAGTTTTCTGAGTCCCTGGACAGTTACGACGGCTATGAATCAAAGCTGAGAATTATCAGGATTCCGTGTGGAGGTGATCTCTTTCTGCCAAAAGAACAACTGTGGGACCACTTGCCTGAATTCGTCGATCGCACTCTGGAATTCTATAAAGGCGTTTTTCCCGACTTCGTTACCGCCCACTACGCCGACGGCGGATACAGCGCGGTTTTGATGGAGGCGGCAACCGGCCTGCGGTTCACTTTCACCGGCCACTCGCTTGCAGCCCAGAAATTGGACAAGCTCGGCATGGAAGTTGCCAATGCCGAGGACATGGAAGAGAGGTTCCAGTTCTCCAGGCGAATCGCAGCCGAACGCGAGACTATGGAACGGGCTTACCGCATCATCACCTCGACCCGGCAGGAACGCATGGAGCAATACGGGCACGATCTGTACAAGGGCGCCGTAGATGTCAGCGACGATTCGAAGTTTGCCGTGATCCCGCCAGGCGTCAACACCAAGGTGTTTTCCACCGATGAAGGCGTTGAAGACGCAGAGCTCGAAAAAAGACTGCAAGCATCCCTGCACTACCCGGACCACCCTCACATGCTGGTCGCCAGCCGTGTTGACGAGAAGAAAAATATCGGAAATGCCTTGCAGGCCTGGGTGGAGAACCCGGCATTGCACGAACACACCTGTTTTGCCCTTTGCATACGCGGACTCGACGATCCGTGGGCGGATATCGGCGGGCTGACGCTCGAGGAGCAAGAATTGCTGCAGCCCATGCTCGATATGATCAGCGAGGCGGGACTGAAAGAGCGCGTTGCGTTTTTGAATCTGCAATCCCAGGCTGAACTGGCCGCCGCCTACCGCTATTTCGCCCATCGCAAGTCTCTGTTCCTGCTGCCTTCAGTCTACGAACCGTTTGGACTGGCGCCCATCGAGGCAGCCGCTTGCGGCCTGGCCTGTGTTGCGACGAAAAACGGTGGCCCATCGGAAATCTTCGAAGACGGATCAGGCATCCTGGTTGACCCGTTCGACATCGCTGATATCGCCCGCGGCATGCAAGAGGCCCTGGATCGCCAGCCGGAGCTTTCACAGCGCGGCCGCGAGCGTGTGCTGGAAATGTATACGTGGAAAAAGACCGCAGCCCGTTACCTCGCCGTCATTCGTGAGGGCGTTCGGCGTGACCCGGCCGACTATATTGCCGTGCCGGAACCGGACGCCTCGGATCGGATCGACACCTACCTGGATGAAGCCAGCTCCTGAGCGAACCCGACAATAAATGCGCTTTGTTGCATGATATTGGCTAGAATGCATTTTTTGTTGCCTTAACACCGGAAAACATGAATCCCTCTCAGTCATTGTTCAATGGCGTGATGTTCAACGCCTACCCGGACAGTATCGGCAAAACGCTGACCGACACGATGAACCTGCTCGCCCACCCGCTTCTGGAAGACGCTTTTTCCCTGTTCTACGTGCTGCCCACTTTTTTCAACAGCGACCTCGATCGCGGCTTCTCGGTGATCGATTACGATACCAACAAGGAACTGGTTTCGCCCGGCGACCTCGAGGCGGCTTCCGGCCTGCAGCTTGGCTTCAAGTTCGACCTGGTGCTGAACCACATGTCCGTGGGTTCCCGCCAGTTCCAGGACATGCTGCAAAAGGGCGACGAGTCGGCATACAAAGATTTTTTCATCGACTGGAACGAGTTCTGGGCGGGACACGGCAAAATGGGCCCCGAAGGCTACATCGTGCCCGAGCAGAAAGCTCTTGACCGGCTGTTCATGCGCAAGCCGGAGCTGCCGATCCTGAAGGTCCGCTTCCCCGACGGCTCCGAGCGGCCCTACTGGAACACCTTCTACCAGGAAGTGAACTACCAGCCCCTGACAGCGGACGACCTGGCCGGAATCGAGGGTTTGCCCGCCGACGAGGCCGCAAGCATCATGTACCGGGTAAACACCGCGATCGCCGCACAGGAGGACTTCCGCACGCTGGATTACAACGGCTACGGGGATGCAGTCGTCGCTGCGGTCGAGCAGAAACGCCAGTACCTCGGCCAGATGGACCTGAACGCCAAGTCAGAAACGGTCTGGACGTTTTATGACGAAACGCTGGGCAAGCTCGCAGGCTATGGCGCGCAATTGGTCCGGCTCGATGCCTTTGCCTACCTGCACAAGGAAGTCGGCCAGGCTAATTTCTTCAACAAGCCAGGCACCTGGGAATACCTGGACCGCCTGAAAAAGCTGGCCTCGGACCACGACCTGACCCTGCTGCCTGAAATTCACAGCGAGTACGGCAGCAGGCTGCACGAAGAGGTTGCTTCGAACGGCTTCCCGGTTTACGACTTTTTTCTGCCCGGCCTTGTGATCGAGGCGCTCGACCGCGGAACAAAAGCAAACTTGCTCCGCTGGATTCGCGAACTGGACGAATCCGGCATTGAGACTGTCAACATGCTTGGCTGCCACGACGGTATCCCGGTGCTCGACCTGCGCGGCAAGGAAGTCGAAGGCGTTTACCGCGAAGGCCTGCTGAGCGACGATGAAATCCAGGCCGTCATAGATAACATCCTGGAACGTGGCGGCCGCATCAAGAACCTGTACGGCGCCGACGGCCGGAAGATCGCCTATTACCAGGTCAACGCGACCTACTTCAGCGCCCTGGGAGAGGACGAACAGAAACTGTTGCTGGCACGCGCCATACAGTTGTTCACACCCGGCATCCCGCAAGTCTGGTACCTGGACCTGTTCGCCGGCAAAAACGACTACGCGGCAGCCGACCGCGGCGGCACCGGCGGACACAAGGAAATCAACCGCACGACCCTCTCGCTCGCCGATATCGAAAACGGGCTGGAAACAGATGTCGTCCGCGACCAGCTGAAACTGTTGCGCTTGCGTAACACGCACCCGGCGTTCAAGGGCACACTGGAAATCGAGACGACCGATTCGCACCGCCTGCACCTGACGTGGCGAAATGGCCAGCACGTGGCCATCCTGGAAGCAGGCCTCCGGAGTCACGCATTCAACGTATCCCACACAGACTACGCCGGCAATTTCAGCGTGATGCGTTTTGCGCGGCAAAAATGGCAAGAAGGGAAAAGACGATGAAAATACTCGCCACCGACATGGACCGCACCTTGCTTCCCAACGGCCACTGGGAAGCCGACGATAACGCGATCGAACTATTCAACGAGCTGACCAGGGCGAATGACGTGCTGGTGGTCTACGTTACCGGCAGAAATCTTGCGCTGACCGAAGCTGCCGTGGCCGAATTCAACGTCCGCCCGCCGGACATCCTGATCGGTGATGTCGGCACGTCCATCCGTAAACATGAAGCCGGCGAGTGGCATTTTGATGAAGGATGGATCGCTCACGTCAGGAAAGTGAGTCCGCGCTGGGACGCAGAAGCGATCAAAACTGCTGTCGCAGATATCAGCGGCTTGCTCGAACAGGAGGCAGAACACCAGAATCCGTTCAAGCAAAGCTACTACGCGGATCACTCGCGTCAGGAGGAACTCCTTGCAGCGATAAACGAACGTGTCCAGGGGCGATATGATGAAGTCATCGTATACAGCTACGATTCCATGGATGACAAGGGCCTGGTTGATTTTCTGCCGGATAGCGCCACCAAGCAGACGGCGCTGGAATACGTGGCCAAAGAGTTTGGTTGCGAACCCGGCGATGTCGTGTTCTGCGGCGACAGCGGAAACGATATCTTTCCACTGACCGCCGGCTTTTCAGGTGTATTGGTCCGAAATGCTGACGAACAACTGGTCGAAAATGTGCAGGAAGCGATGGCAAAAAACCCCGATCTCAGGGTTTATTTCGCTCAAGGAAACTTCCGCGGGCTCAACGGCAATTACACCAGCGGTGTTATCGAAGGCGCGTATCATTACGGCCTGTTCAGCGGCGAGTTCTGAGCAAGTTGAGCGTGGTGGCCCAGTAACAGCATGCAGCCGACGGCAATTGCGGTTCAGCCGGAAACCGGTGCTTCCAACTTTGCCTGATCGCCGGGAAGGGGTTGCGGTTCCTTACCCTGGTTCATGCGAAGCGCGTTTCTGAAGCAGGCCATGGCCACTTCCAGTTCGCCCTTTCTTTCGAGTAATTGGCCGAGCGAGTCGAAGCCCGCCACGGTCGGTTCGATCTCGAGGCTGCGGATCATGTGATGGCGTGCTTTCCCCCACAACTCGTCCCTGGCACACAGTCTTCCCAGTGTCAGGTGCAACAAGGCATCCTCGGGATGCACTTCCAGCCACTTTTCACACTGCTTGAGCCGCCTGGCCGTGTCATCGGGGCCGGGCTCGCCGTAAGGTACCAGCAATGACGGCGACCATTCACGTTTCAGGCTCCGGCGAATGACCTCCTCGGTCAACTCAGGTGCACCGAGCAGTACCGCCTGGTCGGCGTAGGACCGGATGACTTCGGGCGCTCTTTGACTCGCTTTCGGCTGGGATTTCCAGCTGGCCTGGAGCTTCTCCCTGTCCTGGCAGCGTTGCAGTTCTCCGATCGCCGCCTGAAGCCTTAATTCAACCGCTTCCTGGTCGTCGATGACCTTCGCTTTCAGCATCACCGGGACCAATTTCAACAGTGCATCCCACTCTCCCAGTTCGCGGTGACAGCGCGCCAGCATTTCCAGCACCTGTGAGTGGCGGCGACGGCGCTTATGTAAGGACTCGAGGACTTCTTTCGCTTCTGCGAAGTGGTTGTTCTGGATCAGGATGCGGGCTCTGGTCAGATCAACCAGGAACTTTTGCTTACGGTTGCGCGTATCTGCCTGCTCGAGATACCACTCTGCCCGGTCGGATGCATCCTGACCATCCGCGGCTTCGGCTGCGGCCAGGTAACGGGCGGTGGTGCGGCCGTGTGAACTGGCTGATTTCTCGAGCGCTCGTTCCGCGGTACTCCAGTCACCTTCGGTCAGGGCCAGCAGGCCTTTCTCAAGTTGCGCCAGTGAACGCTGATCGCGAATGCGGCGGGCTGTTTCTGCCGGAACCTTCCATAAGCGCACCAACACCCATACCAGCAACCAGAGCAGCAGCACACCCAGCACCAGGGTCAACAAGCTGGTCTCTATGGTCCAGCCGCGGAAATGCATCTGCACCAGGCCGGGGTCGGTCTTGAACACCGGCGCGATGGCTGCCGCCAGCAAAGCCAGCGCCATGGCGATCAGAATGAGAAAAGAGCTTTTCATTCCTGAATCGGCTCAATAGCGGCGGCAGGCTGCGACAGGTTGGAGCGCAACGTGCGCAGATTGGACCAGGGCGCCGTGATATCCGGGATTTCGACCTGGATGTCCATGCCCTGTAAATTTTTCACACTTTGCATGATCGCCTGGTACTGGCTGTCCTGGTGATCGAACCAGTCAGACAGCGATTGATCTACCCGTGTCAGTGCTTTCCGGAAACCTTCCTGGTCCCTGCGCATCAGCGAAAGGTGCGCAATTTCCAATTGCAACCATACCCGCTGGCGAACATAGTCCTTGTCCTGCAGGCTGATTCTCTGGTTTTCGTCATCGGTACTGCGCCGCACCGTGACCAGCCCGGAGAAAACTCCTTTCAGTTTTTCCCACCAGCCATCAGGTTGCGCCTGTTGCCCGGCGCTTGCCGGCGGATCATCCCCGCGGAAAGGCAGGACCGCTATCTTTTCCTGGACCGCATCCAGGTCGTTTGCGATTTGCAGGTAATCAGGCATATCGATCGCAGCCAGGCTGCGTCGTGCGGCCGCGATGTCCTGTCTAACGCCCAGGTAGATTGGATTGTCTAATGCCGCCAGGTGCATATCGGCGACTTCCAGGGTCTGGTCCGCCGCGACAGGATCCAGAAAAAGCTTGAGCCGCTCATTGGCCAGCCGCAGCAAGTAGTCCACTTCGGCGATATCCAGTTCATCAGCGACGTCCAGCTCACGGGTGGATAGCCCGCTCACCGCCGCCTCGGCTGCGGCCAGGCGGCCCTGCATTGAACCCGCGGCAGCCTGCAGTGACCTGGAAAGCTCTAATTGCTCATTGATTGAGGCCTCGGCTGCGGCCAACTTTCGGCGGTCCGCTTCCAGCCGGTCTTGCATGGCCCTGAATTCGGCTCCGATGTCGCCGCTGGCAATCTTCGAAAGCTCATCCCGAATCTGCTGCAATTCGAGGCCAAGCTCCTGGTCACTGCTCTCTAACCGGGAAATTTCAGTAAAAACCAAGTCTTGCTCTTGCTCGGCGGAGCCCTGGCTTAGCCACCACATCCAGCCGGTGCCAACCAACGCCAGCAGTGAAAACAGGAATGCCAAAACCTGTATTGCTCCGCCACTGCGCCTGGGCGGTTCCGCCTCTTCTCGAGCGGGTTCCGGAGAGAGTTCGGGAGAGTTCTCGGGAGAGCTCTCGGGAGGGGGTTCCGCAGAAGGCTCGGGCGACAAATTCGGATCTTTTTCCGCCGGGCTTTCGGGCTCGTCTGATTCAATATCGGTATTTTCGGTATTTTCGGTATTCACCTGCAAAACCTGTGGATTGTCCGAACAAGCCCTGATGCTAACCAAAAGCACGATTCAGTTCACGTTTTATTGCCCGCCATGCGTCCCTGTATCATTTTATGCCCCTTATCGCATTGAGCAAATCGTCGTTACCGGGACCCGCGCTCAGATGAACGTGGGCCGGTCCATAGGCCCGTGACAACCGCTTGAGGCGCTCTGAAATCACCAACCAGTCGCCCTGGCATAACTGAAACCAGATTGCCGGCGGCAGCCGCTGTGAGAGCCCTTTCATGGCATTCGCGCTGGTCCACACTGACAACACTCCGGAAGCCTCCTTCAGAGTTCCGAGTTCTGCCTTGTCCAGGCCGGCAGGTTCCGGCTTATATACCTCCAGCAAACTAGCCTGCCATCCCTGCCTGGAGAGGCTCTCGAGCAGCTTTTTCCGGCCACCGGGAGCAGCAATGATATAGGCCTTGCTGCCCTGCGCCAGGCGGTTGCAATGCTCTTCGGCCAGGGTTTCAAGCAAGGCTTCACTGGTGTAACCCGTGCGGGGCGTGATGGTGACGCGAATACCCGCATCGGCAAGCACCTTGGATGTCGCCGGACCAATTGCCGCCACCCTGGCCTGGAACAGCAGCTTCTGTGGTATTTGCCCAAGCCCGTGGGCGACGGATCTTGGGCTGGTAAAAATGACCAGTGAGTCGGACCCGGCATGTTCCATCCCTTTTATGATCTGCGGCTGCGAAAGTCGGGCATCCAATGGGAAAAAGTTGAAAGCGGGCTGTACCACGGGTGTCAACCCCAGCGGCGCCAGCAATGCCGCAAGCGCTTCTGATTCCTTCCTGGGTCTGGAAATAAAAACGTGAGTGAAGGTCATGAGGCCAGCGACGCGATAATTCGGCCCGCGCCCAGTTCGAGCAACTCTTCGGCAATCAAGGCCGAGAGTTGTGCCCATTCGGCAGCGGCGCCCACCTGCTCGCAGCGCAGCAACTGGCTGCCATCGGGCATACCGACCAGCGCACTGATGTGCATCTGGTCGTCATTGATGCTGGCAAATACCGCCAACGGAACCTGGCAACTGCCCTGCAAGGCCGACGCCACCGCTCTTTCTGCAAGTGTTCTCACCACCGCGTCTGTGTCCTTCAGCGGTTCGATCAGTTGCATCACTTCGGTGTCCTCGGCACGGCACTGAATCCCAATGGTCCCCTGCGTGGCCGCCGGCAGCCAGTCCGGCGCCGCCAGCGTCTCGGTGATCAGGTGATCCAGGCCCAACCGCTCCAGCCCGGCGCAAGCCAGGATAATGGCGTCATAATCACCTTCCTGTAACTTCCGGATTCGCGTGTTCACATTACCCCTGAGATCCCGGACCTCGAGATCCGGTCGCGCCGCCTTCAACTGGCACTGCCTGCGCAGGCTGCTGGTGCCCACGCTGGCTCCTGCAGGCAACTCGGCAAACAACAGGCCTGCGCGGCCCAGCAGTGCATCGAACGGGTTCGCGCGCTTCAACATGACATCCACCGTGAGCCCCGGAACCTGTTCCACCGGCACATCTTTCATCGAATGCACCGCGATGTCCGCCTCTCCGTTGAGCAGCGCCTTCTCCAACTCCTTCAGGAACAGGCCCTTGCCACCGATCTGGGCCAGCGGGCGATCCAGGATAATGTCGCCCCTGGTCACCATCGGCAGCAGCTCAACCGTTTTTTCCGGATAACGGTCACGCAGCAAATCCGCCACGTGGTTAGCCTGCCACAAGGCGAGTTCACTTTTTCTCGTGGCAATGGTTATTTTCTCTGTCATGAAAGCTCACTCAATAATTTTCGCAGGGCGGAAATGTTTCTTCTGCTGACCTCGGGCTTGCGCTCGGTGCCACTGAGTATGGCAAGAGTATGACCGTCCTGGGTGCGTTCCAGACCACGTAGATGCCTGCGTGAGACCAGGGCATTTCGGTGTACCCGGAAAAAATGGCCCGGAAATTTCTGCTCCAGGTCGGTCAGTGATTCATCAATCACGGTCGCGCCTTTTTCGTGCGTTACTGTCGTGTACTTGTCTTCGGAAACGAGACAGATGACACGGTGCAGCGGAGTCAATACCACCTTACCGCCAACGGTGGACCTGACGTAGTGCTCTTCCTCCCCATCTTCGCGGCCGAGGAACCGCCGAGCCTTTTCG
>Ga0224504_10000350_pt1 | contig 20582 bp, 20 predicted proteins | sample SF_Oct11_sed_USG_3_FD_170160 | JGI IMG/M metagenome (GOLD analysis project Ga0224504, IMG submission 170160) | Sediment microbial communities from San Francisco Bay, California, United States - SF_Oct11_sed_USGS_24 | ecosystem: Environmental > Aquatic > Marine > Sediment | place: USA...
CTGGAGCAGGGGCCATACCGCACAGCGGCTGATTTCAAGCACGATGAGATGGATGTTCTAATCAATAATGGGTTGATGAATCACCCCGGCTGGAATGATCCGCAAACGTTTCGAAAATTTGAAACGGAAACTGCCGTGCAAAAACAAGGCGAGCCTCCACCGGCTTATTATGCCCGTGGTGTAGGCGGTAGCAGTGTTCATTTTACTGCCAACTACTGGCGCTTCCATCAAAGTGATTTCATGGAACGTAGTTTGCTGGGTCCGATGAAGGGAACCGGTTTTGCAGACTGGCCAATAAGTTACGAGGAGTTAGAGCCCTTTTACAACAGGGTTGAATGGGAATGTGGTGTTTCCGGTCAACCGGGACCGTTTGACGCCCCGCGTTCCAAACCCTATCCAATGCCACCGATGCCTGTCAAATCATCAGGTGTCCTGTTTGAAAAAGGTGCACGGGCCATCGGCTTGCATCCACAGCCTGCACCGTTGGCGATCCTGTCAAAACCGCACAATGGACGTCCTGCCTGTGTGCATTGCGGTTTTTGTATGGGTTTCGGCTGCGAGGTTAACGCAAAATCCTCGACACTCGCGTCAATGATTCCACAGGCCGAGGCCACCGGGCGATGTGAGATCCGGCCTTTATCAACTGTTTTCCGGGTTCAAACCAACGATGCGGGGCGAGTTACCGAGGTGGTATATCTTGATTCGGAGGGGCAGGAACAGGCACAGAAAACCAAGGCGCTAATATTGGCGGCAAATGGCGCTGAAACACCAAGACTGCTGTTTTTATCGGAATCGGGTCGCTCACCCAATGGTTTGGCCAACTCTTCTGGTATCGTCGGTAAATACCTGATGGGAAATGGGCATTCTGTCACCCAGGCAGCATTTGAACATCCACTGAATGAGTTCAAGAGTGTACAGGTCACACGGATTGTTCACGATTTTTATGAGAATGATCCAGCCCGTGGGTTCTACGGTGGTGGTGGCATGGATGCCAGGCCGTTCCTGGATTCCACTCCTATCCTGCATGCAATGACCGGTCTGCCACCTGGGAAACCAACCTGGGGCCTTGAATTCAAGCGGATGCTTCGACATTACTTTACCCGCAAAATGTCAGTACTGGGCAGTACCACGTCTGTACCCCTGGCAAGCAACAACATAACGCTTGACCCGAACTTGAAGGATGATAAAGGCAGGCCCGCCATACGCATGACTTACATGGATCATGCCGATGACCTCGCCATGGCGACCTTTTTACAGGACAGGGCTGTGGAAATTCTTGGTGCAGCCGGTGCAGCAGAGATTTGGAGAGAACCGGTGGAGGGTGGCACCATACATGCACACTTACTGGGAACCTGTCGCATGGGCAATGACCCGGCGACTTCGGTTGTTGATAAGTACCACCGTAGCCATGATGTTCCAAACCTGTTTATTTGCGATGGTTCGAGTTTTGTCAGTTCCGGCCGCGGACAACCAACGATGACAATCCAGGCTTTGGCGTTCAGGGCTGCAGAGCACATTACACGTTTTGCCCGAAATGGTGAAATTTAATAAATTAGAGGAGACACATGATATGAAGTTCATAGTGAAAATATTGGCAGTAGCGTTTTTGCTTTCGAGTCCGGTGGCACAGGCCGGCGAATTAGAAGTTGAATATTATCCAGTCAGGGAGGATATGCAGTTACCATTTTCTGAGGCGGTCAGAGTAGGTCACATGCTATACCTGTCTGGCCAACTGGGTTATGACGCCAAAACATCCAAGCTGGTTGAGGGTGGGATTGCCGGTGAAACAAGAAAGACTCTGGAGAATATCAAGGCCACTCTTGAAAAACATGGCTCCTCAATGGCTGAAGTGGTGAAGTGCACGGTCTTCCTGGCCGATATCAATGAGTGGGCTGCCATGAACGAGGTATATGTAACCTATTTCCCAACCAACCCACCTGCCCGAAGTGCACTGGGAAGCAGCGGATTGGCGCTTGGTGCACGTACGGAAATTGAGTGCATAGCGACCGTAAAATAGACCATAAAGGCAGGTTCCTCTGACACCCGCTTGGCGCTTCGTTTTTTCTTTTGTGACGAGCGGAAATCAGCTTCCTTTAATTTTTACCAACTGGAGATCACAATGAAGCGCTGGCTATTCCTGGGATTGTTGATTGTTCTACAACTGAGTTTCCAGGCCCGGGCCGAAGAACCGGCTGTCAGCCGTTTTGCGCATCTGGCGCTGGATTGTGTTCATCAGGAATACCCTAACAAGATTTCACATGTAATGAGTGGTGATCAGGATGTTGCTCCACCACGAGAGCTGACACCGGTCTTTTATGGTTGTTTTGACTGGCACTCGTCTGTGCATGGCCACTGGCTGCTGACACGATTGCTGCGTTTGTACCCCGATGCGGAATTTGCCGGTCCGGCCGAAGCAGCTTTAAATGAGAGTTTTAAGGCCGAGCACGTCGCAGTCGAAGTCGCTTATGTCAAGCACCCACAAAGGGCTTCATTCGAGAGGCCGTACGGAGTTGCATGGTTCTTGCAGCTGACTGCAGAATTACGTGAATGGGACGACCCAAGGGCCCGTCGTTGGCTGACGGTTCTGGAGCCTCTTGAAGCCGCCCTGGTCAGCAATATGGAAACCTGGCTCGCGAAGTTGGCATACCCCATTCGGATAGGTGAACATGCTCAAACAGCTTTCGCTTTTGGGCTGTTTCTGGATTGGGCGCGTGCCAGTGGCCGTACCGATTTCTTCAGCCTGGTGGCAGACAGATCAAGGGCCTTTTACTTGAATGACCAGAACTGTCCGTTGGCCTATGAGCCGGGTGGGCAGGACTTCCTGTCACCATGCCTGGCAGAGGCTGATTTGATGCGACGCATCATGAATGCCGACGAATATGCCCGCTGGTTGAGCGTCTTCATGCCGTCAGTACCCGTAAGTGGAGGTGGTGACTGGTTGCCATTAGCGGTGGTCACTGACCCGACTGACGGCAAACTGGCCCATCTCGATGGTTTGAATATCAGCCGTGCATGGATGCTGCAGGGAATGGCTTTCGGTCTACCGGAAGGAGACCCGCGCAGAAAGGCCTTACTTGAAAGTGCGGCGGTTCATAAAAAATCAGGCCTGGCTTCAGTAACCGGTGAACATTACGAAGGCGGACATTGGCTCGGGAGTTTTGCGACCTATTTACAAACAGAACGGGGACTGGGTAAAGAGGAAGACTAATCGAACTTGTTTGATTTCGATCAATAAATGCTTTTGTTCAGTTGATTATCATAGAGTTGTTGTTGCTGGAGAATGATATGGCTACCTATCAAAGAATCCTTGTTGCGGTTGATCTTAGCTCCGAATCAGCACTGGTGGTGCAAAAGGCCCAGCTAATAGCAGGGCCGAATGCCGATATCCATGTCGTGTATGTCCAGGAGCCTATGGATAATGTCTATGTCGGCATAGTTCCGCAAAGTGCCGCGTTCAGTGGTCTTGGTGATCTTGAAGCGCAACTTGGTAAGGAACTGAAAGAGAAACTAATCGTGCTGGGTGAAAAGTTCAAGCTGTCGCCTGACCATTTGCATATCCTCCATGGTTCACCTGCTCATGAGATCCACCGTTTCGCTAAAGACAATAAATGCCAGTTGATTGTCATCGGTACACATGGTCAGAAAGGCCTTCAGCTATTGCTGGGCTCAACCGCAAACTCAGTACTGCACGGTGCTGGTTGTGATGTGCTTTCCGTCAGAATAGGTGCTACTCTGTAAAGAGTCTGTCGCTCGGTTTGTTGCGGCTACTCCGAAAAAAAAAACGAGTTTCAGTTCGTTTTAGGCATGGCCTGTGGCCGTGAGAGGGCATCTTGAATTTTAAAGTTCTGGCATGGATTGCCGTTTTTCTTCTGGTACTGACCTGGTCTGCCATTGAGCCAGCCGATCGGCTGACCTGGTGGATGGAAGTCATTCCGGCAATTCTTGGATTGGGTGTCCTTGTGATGACACGTCAACGTTTTCCATTGACAGAGCTGGTCTATTTCTTGATTTTGATACACGCCATTATTTTAATGGTAGGCGGTCACTACACTTATGCCGAGGTACCTGTCGGTGATTGGCTGCGCGATTTTACCGGTGGAGAGCGAAACAACTACGACAAGCTGGGTCACCTCGCGCAAGGATTTGTCCCGTTCATGATTGCCCGTGAAATCATGATCCGTAATAAGGTCGTGACTGTCAGGGCCTGGTTAAATTTCCTGCTGCTTTGCATCGTGTTGGCGTTAAGTGCGTTTTATGAGCTGATAGAGTGGTGGGCGGCTTTACTAAGCGCAGAGGCAGCGGATGCATTTCTGGGAACACAGGGTTACGTCTGGGATACACAATCTGATATGTTGTGGGCGCTCAGTGGGGGGATATTAGCTCTATTGACCTTATCTCGATGGCATGACCGCCAGATCAGCGACATAACAAATATCCGCTAAAGATCACTACCGAGTGCGGAGCGGCTTAAATTCATAAGCTCAAACCGTTTGTTCACCTGTTCCAGTATTCCATTCGCATCCAGACCGGCCCAGGCCAGGCAGTCCTGCCGTGAACCATGTTCGATATAGAGATCCGGTATTCCAATATTCAGGATATTGAAACTGCCCCCGGTTGAGGCTAGAAACTCGTTCACTCCACTGCCGGCTCCACCCATAGCTGCATTCTCTTCTACGGTGACCAGCAGGCTGTGGCTTTGAGCCATTTCCATGATGACTTCAGTATCAAGAGGTTTGACAAACCTCATATTCACAAGGCTTGCACCGATACGTGAGGCGACTTCGCTGCAGGCCTGAAGTGTACTGCCAAACGCCAGGATGGCGACATCCTTACCGCGTTTTACCACCTCGGCTTTGCCGATGGGTAAGGCCTGCATGTTCTCGTCAACCAATTCGCCGGGTCCGCTTCCACGTGGATACCGCACGGCTACGGGTCCCTTGTACTTGAAGCCCGTGTAAAGCATTTGCCGGCATTCATTCTCATTGGATGGTGCCATGACGATCATGTTTGGAACGCACCGCAGAAAACTCAGGTCAAAACTGCCTGCATGAGTTGGGCCGTCCGAACCGACCAGACCGGCCCGGTCAATAGCAAACAGTACAGGAAGGTTCTGAATCGCAACATCATGGATCAACTGGTCATAGGCTCTTTGTAAGAAAGTGCTGTAGATGGCCACCACCGGGTGTGTGTCCTCGCAGGCCATACCGGCAGCCAGTGTTACGGCATGCTGTTCCGCGATGCTGACGTCGAAATAACGGGTGGGAAAGCGTTGTTCAAACTCCACCAGGCCGGATCCCTCACGCATCGCCGGTGTTATAGCGAGCAGTTTTTCATCCAGTTCGGCCATGTCGCACAACCACTGACCAAAGACCTGCGTGTAGGTTGGTGTTGGCTTAACTGCCGGTGTGACCGGGACAATACCCTGTTGAGGATCAAATGGTGAAACGGCATGATATTTTACCGGGTCTTTCTCTGCAGGTTCATATCCCTTGCCTTTGGCGGTAATGATGTGAAGCAGGTTGGGTCCATCCACGGTCTGTATGGTCTGAAGTGTGCGTAGCAACACGGGTAGATCATGCCCGTCAATCGGACCCAGGTAATTAAAGCCAAACTCCTCAAACAATGTGCTTGGCACAATCATGCCTTTCACGTGCTCTTCCCAACGGCTCATAAAGCGCCACACGCGGGAATCTTTGTGCATCATCCGTTTGCCGCGTTCACGAATATGGGTCACGGTAGGCCCACTCATCATACGCGCCAGAACCTTGGTCATTGCACCGACATTGGGCGATATCGACATCTGGTTTTCATTCAATACAACCAGCATGTTGGGGTCAAGTGATCCGCCATGATTGAGCGCCTCAAATGCCATGCCGGCTGTCATTGCGCCATCACCAATGACGGATACGATCCGACGATCCACGTTTTTATGTGTCGAGGCCAGCGCCATACCAAGTCCGGCGCCAATTGAAGTGGAAGAATGACCTACACCAAAGGTATCGTACTCACTTTCTGAGCGCTTTGGGAATGGTGCCAGACCACCGGATTTCTTGATGGTGCCGATGCGATCACGTCGGCCGGTCAGTATTTTATGCGGATATGCCTGGTGTCCTACGTCCCAGACGATGCGGTCATGAGGTGTGTCAAAAAGATAATGCAGGGCGACTGTGAGTTCAATGCAGCCCAGGCCTGCACTGAAGTGCCCACCACTTTTTGAGATAGCCTGCAGTAAATACTCACGCAGCTCGTCAGCCACCTGCGGCAGCTGATCCTGATCCAGTTTGCGTAAATCTGCCGGTTTGATGATTTGGTCAAGCAGTGGGTATTTCTCAACGTTCATAAGCGGTATTCTACCGGTCCCGGTCGACTGCGTAACCTGCCAGCCACTCAAGTGTGTCGGTATCTCCCGGAAGGTGGGTCAATTCCATCAGTGCACTATCCCGCAGTTCATGTGCTCTCTCAAGTGATTTCTCCACACCAATAATGGCAGGAAAAGCAGGTTTTAACCTGGCCGCATCGGCCCGGCTCGGTTTTCCGGTGACATCAGAGTTACCTATGACATCCAGCAGATCATCAAAAACCTGGAAAGCGAGACCTATCAACTGTCCGTAACTCGACAGGGCATTGACCTGCGAACCTGGCGCCGATGCAAGTAATGCTGGTGCCATGGTGCTGATCTGGATAAGTGCACCGGTCTTGAATGCGTGAATATCCTCCAGTTCGGCCTGAGAAATTTGTTTTCCAAGGCTGTCGAGATCAAGCACCTGGCCGCCGGCCATTCCACTGGCGCCACATGCACGCGCGAGTCCCAGGATAATAGCAATCTGTTCTTGAGGGTGAGCGCCAAGACCCGGGTCAGCCGCCAGAATCTCGAATGCCAGTGCCTGTAAAGCATCTCCTGCCAATATGGCCGTGGCCTCGTCAAACTTACGGTGACTACTTGGCTGCCCCCGTCTAAGGTCATCGTCATCCATGCTGGGCAGGTCATCATGGATCAGGGAATAGGTATGGATAAGCTCAATTGCGGTGGCGATACCGTCGAGCTTGTTATCATCCAAATTCAATGCCCGGCCAGATGCATAAACAAACAAGGGACGGATTCGCTTTCCACCCGCTAAGGCAGAGTAGGTCATTGCCTTTTGCAATAACGGCGGTGTCCGTGAAGGCTCAGGCAGATATCCGGGTAGATTATTTTCAAACCTGGTCTGCCATGCCCTTATGATGGCAGCAGTTTCAGGCATCCGGGTCAAATGGCCTGAGTGTGTCTTCGTCCTGAGTATTGGTCAGGATTTCAATGGTTTGCTGCGCATTGTCCAGTGCCGTTTGGCATTGACGTGTAAGCTCAATCCCGTGTTTGAAACCTGATAGGGATTCATCCAGTGACAGGTCGCCCTGTTCGAGGTTTGCAACCAATTTTTCTAGTTCTGCCAGCGTCTCTTCAAAGTTGGGAGCAGGCTCTGTTTTTTTGCTCATAATCTATGTTCCGGAGTTAGCGAAGCGACACTAACGTACCGCACACGCAGGGTCAACTATCAATGGGTCGCCGGGTGCTGTTGTTCAAGAACAAACTGCAGCAGCGGGTGCTCAGGACGCCATTTTAAGCTGAGATGGTTATCTGATAACCAGCTTGCAAACTGCTCGTTGAAGCACCAATCTCCCATTGACACCAACTCCCCATCCAGTTTGCAAAATGGAATGGAATCTCTTAACCAGGGGGGGATATGTGAAGCCTGAAACAGATTTTTGAGGCTTTTATGAAAACCGCCCCGGCTGAATAGAGCGTCTTGCGTATTAATACGACCAACAACCGAGAGCTTTTTATCGGGAAAGCTATCGAGATGTCGCTCAGTCTTGTTTTCAGTGCGTAAAATTAACTGACCAACATCTGCTCCCAGATCGATTGTGCTTTCCCCTCTTGGCCAGTTGACGGTGGGGCAAGGCAGAATCTCTACATCTGTATGCAACCATAGATGACTCATATACCAACGTAGTATCCAACCGTCCCAATGAAGAGAAATTTTATGGTCATTACCCGCCAGTTGAGCCTGGTTGCAAAAAGTATCCAGTTTATAGACCGGGATGCCGGGTATTGCTGATTGCTTCAGCCAGTGCCGGATTACCAGTCTGAATAACTCCGGCTTGGCGAGGCACTGTGGTGTGACTACCAACACATGAGGATGGGCCAGGTTTGGTTTGATATATTTAACTGCAAGATCTTCCAGCAAATTTCGCGAATCTGACATCGCGTCGCGGGTTAATAGCAGACGCTGGCCAACGTCCGGCCAGCGCTTTTCCAGCAGAGGGATGACCTCGTGACGTACAAAGTTACGATCATGATTTAGATGTTTATTGGAAGGGTCTTCCGACCATTGGATATTGTTTTCTTGCAGGTATGTCCGCAATGCGTTGTTTTTAAACCGCAGCAGGGGTCTTTGCAAAAATCCGTTTCCCAGTGGTCTGCTTTCGGGCATCGCTGAAAGTCCATCAACACCGCTGCCGCGCATCAGGTTAAGCAATAGAGTCTCAGCCTGATCATCAGCATGATGAGCGGTTAACAAACAGTCGCCGGTATTGAGCAGGGCTGAAATGGCCTCGTAGCGTAAATGACGTGCCTCTGCTTCCAGACCTTTGCCCGAGCGATTCGTTAAGCTAATTTTCAGACAGGTCAGCTTTATACCATGCTGATGGCAGAATTTTTCACACTGTAACTGCCACTGATCGGCATCAGGATGAATGCCATGGTTGATGTGTACGGCAGAAACGGCTGTACCCAATTGTTGTTGGGTGTTGTTGAGGGCGTGCAGAAGCGCAGTGGAATCAGCACCGCCGCTGTATCCCACGATATACGAGTTTACGGTTGGGAAAGACCTGAGAACTTGCAGCAAACGCTCTGCATTAAATGCCAAGGAACGATTGCTCATTAACCTGGGAACCTGTTTGATTAGTCCTTGAATTCGCCGTAAGAGAGCAAGCGTTGATAGCGGTCCTCTAAGAGGGCCTCTGTTGTCATGTTATCCAGTTCTTCAAGTTGTGCGGCCAGGCAATCGCCAACCTTTGCGGCAACGGTCTCCGGATCTTTATGGGCTCCGCCGAGTGGTTCCGGGATCACCTCGTCAACCAATCCCAACTGCAAAAGCCTGTCGGACGTGATGCCGAGAGCAGATGCCGCATCTTCGGCAAGCGCCGCGTCATTCCACAGAATGGATGCGCAGCCTTCCGGTGATATCACCGAGTAAGTACTGTATTGCAGAATATTCACACGATCGCCTACACCGATGGCAAGGGCTCCGCCGGATCCGCCTTCACCGATGACGGTGCAAATAACCGGCACCGGCAGTCTGGACATGTATTTCAGATTGGTTGCAATAGCCTCCGACTGGCCGCGTTCTTCTGCTCCCACACCCGGATAGGCTCCTGGCGTATCAATAAATGTTAATACGGGCAGACGAAAACGTTCTGCCATTTTCATCAGTCTCAGGGCTTTGCGATATCCTTCAGGTCGTGCCATACCAAAATTTCTAAAAATTTTGGCCTTGGTGTCACGACCCTTTTGCTGCCCAATAACCACGATACCACGACCACGAAAACGGGCCAGTCCACCCACAATTGCGTGATCATCTGCGAATGCACGGTCACCGTGGAGTTCATGAAACTCGTCGAACAGGAAATCTATGTAATCCAGCGTGTAGGGTCTCAAAGGATGACGGCTAAGCTGTGATATCTGCCAAGGTGAAAGGTCTTTGAAAATGCTGGTCAGCTTTTGCCGCATTTTGGACTGCAGACGCTGAATTTCTTCATCCAGATTGATGGCATTGTCAGAACCAACGTTTCGCAATTCATCAATTTTCGCCTGTAGCTCAGCTATGGGCTGTTCGAAATCCAGATAATTTGAGTTCATGGCAATATGATTCCAGCAAAGAGTGCGAATTATAAACGCAACTGACAGTTTAGTTTAGCCCGAATATTTCGCAAGTGTCAGTTCAGGCCCTGTAAGCCTGACAGGTTACACGGACAGAGTGTTGTCGGGCAAAATTGTTCGGGTACCAGGTATCAGATTAATATTCCAGTGATCCAATGCCCAATTCCACAAACTGCTCAGTGACAAGCCTGATGGTGGACACTGCCCAAGAAATAGTAAGGCCTGCTCAACGGCGGTTGCTGGATCATGGTGTTTGACCGGATCGGACTGGGTGCGTTTACTCAGTTTTTTTCCGTCTGCGGATATCACAACGGGTAGGTGCATATAGCTTGGAGAATCCAGTCCAAGCGCCCTCTGCAAACAAATTTGCCGACTTGTGGAGTCGAGCAGATCGGCGCCTCTCACCACCTGTGTGACTCGCTGAAAATCATCGTCCACAACCACGGCAAGTTGATAAGCAAACAGACCGTCTGCGCGCTTGATGATGAAATCACCACTGATATCTGCAGGATTATCTGAAACGGGTCCTTGCAACCTGTCTTCAAAAGCGCAGTCATTTGCCTCGACCCGGAAACGAATGGAGCGCGGCTTTTTGCCCGGCGGTATCCCGTTCCGGCAGTTTCCGGGATATTTGCCGGATTTAGACAGGTCTTTTCTGGAACACCCACAAGGGTAAGCCAGACCCTTTTCCAGTAAGCGTTCGACCGCGCGCTGGTAAGCATCCCGCCTACTGCTTTGGTACAAGATGGGTCCGTCCGGAACCAATCCCAGTCTGTTCAGGTCATGAATAATTCGGTCCGAGCTGCCTTTAATTTCCCTGGGTGGGTCGATGTCTTCGATTCTGAGTAACCAGAGGCCTCCGGCGCTCCTGGCTTCAAGATAACTGCCGACAGCCGATACCAGTGAACCGAAATGCAAGTCTCCGGTGGGTGAAGGCGCAAATCGACCGACCACTGGCAGTGGATTCATAAAAAACCTGGTTGGCTATTGTCCGACGACCTGGGGAGCCTCATTGAGGAAATCACCAGTAACCAGTTTAACGCCACATTGCCAAAGCACAGCGAGGTCTGAAGCATCCTGTACCTCATCGGCGATGATGGTCATATTACGTGCTTCCACAGCCCTGACAACGGTCCTGATGATTTCCTGGTTTGTCGTGTTGGATGAAAGCCCTTTTGCCAGGCCCGAACGGAGTTTAATCGTGCTAATCGGCAGATGCTCCAGTAGCTGAAGAGTCCTGCGATCATTGTCAAACTCTGAAAGCACGAAGTTACAGCCCAAAAGCTGAAGCTCTTCGACGACACGACGGGTTGGTTTGAGATGTGATTCAGCAACAATTGCTGAAACCTGCAATAGTAGTTGTGAGCCTTCTACCTCGGTTTCATGCAGCATCCGCTGGAACCAGTTAGGAAAGCTGAAATCAAGTATCGAGTTGGTGCTGAGACTGATGATGTGCCTGTCACCTGTGCCTGTGATGGCCAGCATAATTTGGGGAATAACGTAACGGTCAATCGTACCGCCCAGGTCGTTACGTTCCGCAGCCAGCATAAATTCGCTGGCACCGGTATCTCCGCCATCTTCGCGCATAAAGGTCCGGTTTTCGAACAAACCTTCGTTTTCACCTTCCAGGTCTACAATGGATTGCTGGACGGTATAAAAATCGTGGTTATTCAGGGCGTAACGAATACGCTCTACCCAGTCCCGCTCGGCTTCACCACTATGAACTGTTGTCAGGGCTGGCTTGTACCTGACGAGTGTATTGCCTGTTTCCGATGCCTGTTTAAAGGCTGTTTTAGCCTGCCCGATCACCTCTTCGGCATCGCGGGTCAAAGGACCGAGAGTGGTCATGCCTATGCTGCAGGAAGCCGTTTTGGTTTGATCCCCCAGATCGATGATGTGATTCGCATAGTTCTCAAGGATGCAATCCCCCGCCTCTTGCAGGGACGAAGACTCATCTCCTCTGATCAAAACAACAAAACCGTTGTCACTGAAGCGTGAGGGAATGTCGTTTTCATTTGTGCAGCCACTGATAACGTTAGCCAAATCCAGTATGTATGTATCAATACCATCCATGCCCAGGTCATGTTGCAACTGACTGATACCGTCAATCTCGATATACATCACGGCAGTTCTATGGTCATCCCCGAGGCCTTCACCTATTAATTCTGTCAACTTTGCCGTAAATGTTTGCCTGTTGATCATGTGAGTTAAATGGTCAGTTTTACGCAGGCGATCCAATTCTTCATGTAGCACGTGATTGGCATCCTGCTGACGAACCATCATTTGAATGCACTGCTCACCATGAAACTTGGCCGGTGAGAACGTCAGCTCTGCTTTCAGATGCTGATTTCCAAGGGTATTGATGGTGACTGCCAGCGCTTCATCAGGAAAAACTGACTGGTTCATGTCCCGCAGAAGTTTTTTTGGGTCAACGCTTTCGTCAGTTGTCATCAGCTCCAGAAGTGAAATGCCCTCAACATCTTCCAGCGTTTTTACCTGTAACAAATCGAGATAGGCACGGTTGGCGTAAATGTGCAGACCTTCATGGATATAAGCTATGGAGTCGCGTGCGCTATCCAGCAGGAGGTTATAGCGATGCTGCAATTCTTCCTGCTTTTGTAAGAGATCATCGTATTCACGGGCAGTTTTTCCGCCGGACATATGCCGCTTTACCACCTGCATTAACTGATCATTATCCTCCGCATTGATGACCAACAGCGGATGTGTTGCGATTGCTGCTTCAATATTGGCAGTATCATCAGGCTCAACCTGCATGACCACGGGCGTGGAATGTTGATCGGCTGCAACCAAAACCTGGCTGATTTTCATGGAAGAAGGTAAGCGTTTGCCAATCAACACCAGAAAGGGTGTTTTTTCCTGCAGGGCAGTTTCGAGTTCACCCAGGCCGGAGGCACTTACCACCCTGACAGCTATGCCCGAGTTGCGTAGAAAACTATTGATAACCTGAGCATGGTCAGGAGAATTGTCAATCACCAGCAAGTAAGCACTATGCATGGAATTGATTCTCCAACCCTCGATCCTTGAGGATTTTAATTATCATTGTCTGCCCTGATGGTAGTGATAAGTCCAATATTCTATCCGCATTTCATTGCGCATTGATAGCTTCGCAATGCGGGTTTATCCCAATTATCTAATTGATGTAATTATGACGTATATTCAGGAAGTTTTGTAGAAAGAGTATTTAATTGGCTTGTCCAGGGTGATTTTTGCGCGTTTTTCGGGTGAAATTTGAGAACTGTATCCAGTCAAATTCTATCGCCGCTATCCCGTACGCGTTATCATTGCGCATATTTTCAATTGTATTTAAAAAGCCTTCGTTTGATCTGATCGATTAAAACAGACTTAATCAGGGTTTTTTGCTAACCAAACGAATTTTTTATGGCCTCGTGCGTGTAGAATTCGCAAAAACTGCGCCGGAGAAAACAATGGCAACCTACAGTACCAATGAATTTAAGAGCGGTCTGAAAATCATAATCAATGGTGACCCTCATAACATTGTAGAGAACGAGTTTGTAAAGCCCGGCAAAGGCCAGGCATTTAGCCGGGTCAGGGTGCGCAACCTCATGACCGGCCGGGTCGTTGAGAAAACATTCAAGTCGGGTGAAACGGTTGAGGCTGCTGATGTTTTCGAAACGGACGCCCAGTACCTTTACAACGACGGTGAATTCTGGCACTTCATGCACGGTGAGTCATACGAGCAGTATGCCGTCGGCAAAGACGGTGTGGGTGATGCAATCTGGTGGTTGAAGGAAGAGGATGTTTGTGTTCTGACCCTGTTTAATGGGCACCCCATCACCGTAACCCCACCAAATTTTGTCGAAATGGAAGTTGTTGAAACTGATCCGGGTATGCGTGGTGATACTTCAAGTGGCGGTGGTAAACCTGCCAAGCTGTCGACCGGTGCAACGGTACGTGTACCGCTGTTTATTCAGGAAGGCGAGGTGATCAAGATTGATACCCGGACTGGAGAATACGTGTCTCGCGTGAAGGGCTGACGGCTGGTGGACACCGTATTACTTTTCCCGCGCTTGCTGGTGCCGGTCCGGCCACGTTTGCAGGTGCTGGAGCAAATGGCAGTCGTTCTTGAAGGCGAGCATATCAGTGCTGTAATACCACGCTCCGAAGCGGAGGTGAAATATGAAACTGCCGCCCGTATAGAACTGCCCGAACATGTGTTAATGCCGGGGCTCATTAATATGCATACGCATTCCGCCATGTCCCTGTTGCGGGGCTATGCGGATGATCTCAATCTTCAGGAATGGCTTAACGAGCATATCTGGCCCGTCGAGAAGGCCTATCTTGGTCCGGGATTCGTACATGATGGTGCGATGCTGGCTATTGCAGAAATGCTGCGTGGCGGTACGACTTTTTTCAATGATCTTTATTTTTTTCCAGAAGTGACCGCTGCGGCAGCAGTTGATGCAGGCATGCGTGCATGTATTGGCTTACCCGTGATTGATGTGCCTACAATTTGGGCCAATAATGAGAACGAATATATAGACAAGGGTCTGGGCGTCAGCGCGAGCTGGAAAAGTGAGCCATTGATTTCTACTGCCATTGCGCCGCACGCGCCGTATTCTGTTGGTGATGCGGCCTTAAGCAGGATTGCGGAGCTATCGGGGAATCTCGATTTGCGTGTTCATATGCACGTACTGGAATCCAGTTGGGAGATTTCGGAATCATTGCAACACCACGGGAAGGCAACGCTGGAAAGGCTGGATGACCTTGGATTAATGAATGAGCGTTTGCTGGCCGTTCATATGACTCAGTTAAACGGAACCGATCTGGAGGCATTGTCAGAGACCGGAGTGAATGTCATCCATTGCCCGGAATCGAATCTCAAACTGGGCAATGGCATATGCCCGGTCGCCAAGCTTCTCGAGCACAACGTAAACCTTGCTCTGGGTACCGATGGGGCTGCAAGTAATAACAATCTCAACCTACTTGCAGAATCCCGAAGTGCAGCCATGCTTGCAAAAGGGTATTCGGCTGATCCATGTGTACTGGATGCATTCCAGACACTGGAGTTGTTGACAATTAATGCCGCGAGGGCACTTGGAAAAGAACAGCAGCTTGGTAGTGTGGAGGCCGGCAAACAGGCTGACCTGTGCGCCATCCGGCTAGATACGCTACAGACAACACCTATGTATGATGTGGTCTCACACTTGATTTATGCGGCGTCCAGTCAGCAGGTATCCCATGTCTGGGTGAATGGGCGAATGCTATTGCAGGATAAGCAGTTTCTGCACCTGGACACAGGCGATATTATGGATCGTGCAAATTACTGGGCGAAGCGGATTACAAGCGAGACCAGGGCCACACGTTCCAGGGAGTACAAGGTTCATGAATGACATAACGGGAAATATTGATCTTGCTGAACAAGAGAAATTTGATCGAATAGCCGCTTCCTGGTGGGATCCCGATGGAGAGTCACGACCGCTGCATGATCTTAATCCCGCAAGGTTGGCCTATATCACCGAAAGGGTCGGCCTCGAGGATAAGAATGTTGTTGATGTGGGCTGTGGTGGGGGAATTTTGTCTGAGTCCCTTGCTGCGAAGGGGGCAATAGTAACGGGGATTGATATTGCAGCGAAAGCGCTGGCGGTGGCCAGGTTGCACCTTCATGAGTCAGGGTGCCAGGTTGATTACCAACAGATCACGGCGGAGACATGGGCAGAGCAGAATCCTTCCACTGCGGCAGTCGTGACCTGTATGGAAATGCTTGAGCATGTGCCGGATCCGGCATCGGTGGTTGCGGCGTGTTCGGCCATGCTGGAAAAAGGCGGCCACTTGTTTATGAGCACCCTGAACAGGAATGCCATGTCTTTTGCCGTGGCGATTCTTGGTGGCGAACACATCGCTCGCATCATCCCCAAGGGCACACATCAATATGATCGTTTTATTAAGCCGTCAGAGTTATGCCAGTGGTTACGGGCTTCCGGCATGAAGGTCGAAGAGATCACCGGAATTCACTACAACCCGGTGGAGCGGACGGCGCGTACCGGCGGTCATGTGAAAGTGAACTATCTGATTCACGCAGTCAAGACTGAACCATCGGGTGATTAACTTCATTGCAACGTCCGGAGCGAACAGATGGTTGATGGTTCACAGGTAGAGTTCGATCACTGTCGCGAGTTGGCTTTGCTGTCAGGGAGCGTTTTCGAATTCACCAGCAGCTTTTTACCGGCGGGCAAGTTGGAGCCCTTGTTGGCTTTGTATGCGCTCAGGCAGGCAATTGGCAGTATTCCTTTCGGTCACGTGGATGAAACGGTCAAGTGGGCCAAGTTAAAGTGGTGGAGTGAAGAAATCGTTGCTGATCCCGGTGAGTCTTTGCGTCATCCTGTATTACGTGCCTTGTGGTTATCGGGATCGAGAACAAACTTAAGTAATGCTCTGCTTTTACAAATCATAGGCGATGCGATCTCGCAAATAGATGCAGTGCCAGACGGCGATGAAAATACGATGTTTGAGCGGCAGTCGGAGCTGGGAACCACGGAGATTCGGCTTGAGCTTGCACTGGATGATGCTGAAATCGACGCCGACAGTCTGAAGTTTTTGGGTGCGGCCACCAGTTCGTTCCGTTTGATCTCAAGTTTTTCAGCTGGTCAAGTGTCGCAAACGGATCGCTTGCCGTTGAGTTTGCTGGCAAAATTTAATGTCAGTGCGACAGAACTCGAACAAGCATCGCACAGGACGGAACTCGCTCAAATTATCAGCGATCTTACTGAAAATACCCTGGATTGGTATTCTAAAGGCATATCGGCTCTGCACATTGAACCGAATTCTTCAGCAGGTACACATTTACAATTACGCTTGGCAATGGAAAACAGGCAGCTGAATGCTATCTTGAAAAACGTGAATGGTTTCCTTGAGAAAGGTCAACGTTTTGGACCCGCAGATGCCTGGTTTGCCTGGCGCTTCCTGCGTAAACTGAATTGAAATTGATAGTCGGGAACAATGGGCTGTGACAGGGCTTGTGTTAGCCATATTGGAGTTTTGATTGATGCATAGATGTTCAGGAGGGTGTCATTGCGGGCGGGTAAAAATCGCAGTTGAATTGCCGGATGAGATCGTCGTGCACCGCTGCAATTGCTCAATCTGCCGGAAATCGGGTTACTTGCACTTAATCGTGGCAGCGGATCAGTTCAGTCTGCTGGAAGGCGAGACTGAACTGGTTGACTATCGATTTCACACCGGTGTCGCTCGTCACTTATTCTGCGGGTTCTGTGGAATAAAATCGTTTTATATTCCTCGTTCACATCCTGATTCGTTCAGTATCAACCTGAATTGTATCGATCTACCCGAGGGGGTTGATGTGACGATAAAAGAGTTTAACGGCCGCAACTGGAGTGAGAGTCGCGGACAGCTCTCAAGTGATTAATAGTTCCCGTTGCGTGTACTGGAACTCATGGCACCTCTTTGTCGGTGATGAAATCAGGGCCTTTACCTGCCGTTTTTTCGTAGACCCCTTTTTCAACTTTCCGAAACTGCGTAAAGCCATGTTTTTCGATGTTTTCATTTGACAGGGAAGGAGATTGGCTGGTCAGGTTGGGTCGCGAAATTTTTCTACGTACAGGGTTGTGACATTCAGGACAAAATTGAAGTGGTTCGTCTGATAGCTTTTGCATGATGTCGAATACAGTGACACAAAAATCACAGCTTTCCGGACCGACTGCATGGTATTCATATATAGGCATTCATATCACCTCGAAGATTGTCCTGTACAAGAACCGATCGATTAGTTTACTGAAATCAAACAATAATGTTGCCTGATCTTTTGTATCACGACAACGCACAAATCGTTAGAATATTTTTTTACTTCAGGTGCGATCATGGATCTTTCGGGAAAAACGGTGTTAATTACAGGTGCTGCAGGAGGACTAGGCAGCGCACTTGCACAGCAATGTGCTGATCTGGGTGCGGAATTAATTCTGCTGGACAAGGATCGACGCGGACTGGGTGAGTTGAGTGACAGAATGACCGATCAGGGGTTAAACCCACCCGGGCTTTATCCACTGAATCTCGCTGCTGCAGGTGTTGCCGAATTTGATGATCTGGCTAACACCATTAATTCGGAGTTCAAGGGTTTGGATGCACTGGTTCACTGTGCTGTTGATTTCGACAGCCTGCAGCCGTTTGAACAGATCCAACCACAGGACTGGTTGCAATCCATGCAGGTGAATGTCAACGCGCCGTGGTTGTTAAGCTGCACGCTTTTACCGCTTTTGAAACGTTCGGAGAACGCTCACTTACTATTTATGCTAGATGACCTGGATGCCGTATCAGATGCTTTCTGGGGGGCATATGGTGCTGGAAAGGCTGCATTGACGGGTATCGTCAGACAATTTGACGCGGCACTCAGTCATTCCCCGGTTACCGTGCATGGAGTCATTCCCGGTCCAATGCGTACCGGATTCAGGGCCAGAGTCTACCATGCGGAAAACCCGATGGAGCAGCCGGACCCGGCAATTGTCGCCAGCAAAATTACAGAGATATTGACCTGTAATATTCCAGATCGTGATCTGATCTTGAATTTTTCTGTGTAGCGGCGGGTTTTTTAGTCCGGCTGGCCGGCGCTGATTGCCGCTTCATACCCAATAATGGCTTGCTTGGTATTGGTACCCCACCTATAACCCCCAAGTGCACCAAGACTGTTGATGACACGGTGACAGGGTATGAGCCAGGAAACAGGATTACGACCAATGGCTGAACCTGTAGCCCGGCTTGCACCCGCGTTACCAGAAAATGCAGCCAGTTGTCCGTAGGTGCAATGCGTTCCTGCAGGTAGATTCAGTAGCGCTTCCCAAACACGCAGTTGAAACGGACTGCCTCTGAGCCAGACTTTTAGCTGTTTCTTTTCTTTTACATTGAAAATTTCTGTCAGTTTCTCGGTTGCGTCCAGGTTGTTTTGACTCAGGCTGGCATCCGGCCACTGTTCCTTGAACTCTTCCAGGGTATGTTGTCTGCCTTCTTCATGGCAGAAACCAAGGAAACAAACGCCTCTGTCTGTCCAGGCCAGCAGAGCTTCACCAAAAGGTGTGACACCGTAACCGTAGCTTACTTCTACACCTAAACCTTTCTTTTTTGCTTCACCCGGGGTCATGGCTTGCGTACTAATTAATAGATCATGCAACCTGCCGGGGCCCGATAAACCACTTGAAAGAGCAGAGTCAAGCACGGTTTGACCTTGTACCAAACGTTCCATGGCTTGCTTTTTGGTCAGAAACTTTAAAAACTGCTTGGGTGTGACACCGGTCCATTCCTGAAAAAGACGCTGCAGGTAGTGCGGGCTGAGACCCACGTGATGTGCAAGCGCTTCCAGGCTAGGCTGGTCTTGTTGGTTTTGACAAAGCCAATGCAAGGCTTCGGCAATTAATTGATAATGATCTTGAGGTTTCATGTGGCTATTGTAAAAGTTTCATAATCAATAACCACCCGATTCTTGTTATGTGTTTTGGTGAAATCACTGATGGAATTTTTGTGTTTTGAATCAGGGATTCGCTGGTTTTTTTTGGACCAATTAATTTTGGAGTATAAATTATGTCAGATGACCTTTTTCTTAAGATTGTTTCCCGGGAGATTCCGGCGGATATTGTGTACGAGAACGATGATGTTTTGGCGTTCAGGGATCTTAACCCTCAAGCACCGTTGCATGTGTTGATAATTCCAAAAACACGCATACCGACCATCAACGATATGCAACCGCATGATGCTGAGCTGTTTGGAAAGCTGTTTCTGGCTGCACGGGAAATTGCGGCAGAGCAGGGCGTTGCCGAAGATGGCTATAGAGTTGTTATGAACTGTAATTCAGCTGCAGGCCAAACGGTTTTCCATGTCCATCTGCACTTGCTTGGTGGAAGAGGGTTTAGCTGGCCGCCAGGCTAAAAAAGATTGGCAGAGGCAGATATTCAGACCAGTAGTAGTGGTCGCGAATTCAAATTGAACAGGTGAGCGCGAGGGTTGATGCTGAATTGAGGCCTTTGGCAGGTGTCCCGACAGGAAACCAGCTATTCAAATTATTATAAGTCTTAACGAAAAGGGTGCCCCTGCAGGTTATGCAGGGGCAAATGTTCTCGTTGGTATAGCGTAGATCAACCAAGGTTCGCCATAAACCAGTTATAACAAACTTGGTGTTCGATCTTTGTCATTGTTTTGCTTTTTTCATTGGGTTTCTAACGATTCGTGACTGTGCGTCATTAGTAGCATCCTGGCACAGACCGGTGTCACCCATCACTTTAATATTGTCGAAGGTTACTACTTCAGTAAAGTTTGTTGAATCTAACACGGCTACTGTTGCTGTGTTGCATCCCAAAGCGATTTCTAACTCTAATCCAGTGCCATTCGGTAAAGTTATAAATACACTTTCGATACCAGTTCCGCCACCGGCAATTTCGATACCAGTTCCGCCACCGGCGATTTCGATACCAGTTCCACCACCGGCGATTTCAATACCAGTTCCGCCACCGGCGATTTCGATACCAGTTCCACCACCGGCGATTTCGATACCAGTTCCGCCACCGGCGATTTCGATACCACTTCCACCACCGGCGATTTCGATACCAGTTCCGCCACCAGCAATTTCGATACCAGTTCCGCCACCAGCGATTTCGATACCAGTTCCGCCACCAGCAATTTCAATACC
>Ga0224504_10000352_pt1 | contig 20568 bp, 17 predicted proteins | sample SF_Oct11_sed_USG_3_FD_170160 | JGI IMG/M metagenome (GOLD analysis project Ga0224504, IMG submission 170160) | Sediment microbial communities from San Francisco Bay, California, United States - SF_Oct11_sed_USGS_24 | ecosystem: Environmental > Aquatic > Marine > Sediment | place: USA...
CCCCGATAACGTAGGTGACGCACGCGGGCGTGTGTCCAGGCGTGGCAATGACATACGCTTCGATGCTGCCGACGGAGAATGTTTCGGCGTCGGCGAACAGGTGCTCGAACTGGCTGCCATCGGTGGCCAGGTCCTTGAGATTGAACACACCTTTGAAGGCCTGCTGTACGGCTGTGACTTCTTTACCGATGGCTGCTTTCCCGCCCAGCGTCTCGCGTATATACGGTGCGCCGCTCAGGTGGTCGGCATGGACGTGCGTCTCGAGAATCCAGTCAACTCCCAGCTTGTTGTCCTCTACAAATGCAACGACTTCGTCAGCTGATGTCGTTGAGGTTCGGCCCGATGCGGGGTCAAAGTCGAGAACAGGGTCGACGACAGCGGCACGCCCGGTGGCCGGGTCGCTGACTACATAAGTCACCGTAAAGGTGCCTTCGTCGAAGAAAGCAGATACGTCAGGCTGGGCCATGGTTCAGAACCAGATCAATAAAAATGTCTTTATATTATAAAATTCTAATATATATCTGTCAATTTACGATCAGGCCTTAACGAGCGCTTCGCGGATCTGGTCTATCTGCGGACGTAGCTTTGGCGGTGCCTTGCCAAGGCAATGTTTGTCACGCGGACAGTTTGAACTGCGCTGACAGATGATCGTTGCTTCTTTCGATGATCCCTCTCCGATCCAGCCGATGTTGAGGATCTTGGAAATACTCTCCAGCTGCTTGCGCGCTTCTGTCGGGATCGGGGCCGTCCCGCCGCCACGGTTACAGCTGGCCTCAATCATGTCGATCGTATCGTCCGGATCGATATTCTGGGCCTTTAGCGCCGGCGCCAGGTCCACGCCAGCGCAAAGGACGTGTGGGTTACCTGCGGCGTCCTTGCTCCGTATCGACTCACAGCAATACAGTCGTTTGTCATCGCCTGAGCGCAGCACCGATATTTGTGCCGACGGTTTGTTCGAGCGCGAGTTGAGCATGCGAAATACAGCCCAGTGCTGGCAAGGATCCGAAACGAGACGCATGTTGCCCCAGGGTAGCGGGATGCCATTGCCCCTATACACGGCGCGCAGGTTGCCCGGCGGGTAAGCGTCGAAGTAATGCCAGAATGGGTAGGGTGACACGCTCGACATGCGGCGCATCACCAGCGTGTTGGTCAGCTCCGCCTTATCGCCTGAGTTAATCGCGTAGGAATTACGCGCAAGAAACTGCCGAAACGGTGTCTTGGGTGCGAGCAGGGCCGCAGCGAAATAACTGCACTCGAAGTCACGCCATGCGTACAGAATGTCCTTGGCATCGACATTCAATGAATCGGAGTCGTGTCGGCGTCCCGAAACCTGGCCGCCAGACACCTGTGGCGCGCGCGCGCCGTCGCCATCGTGAAGTACCTTGTGTGCTATCTGATTGGCCAGGTCGAATTTAAGTCGCGACGGATTGTCTTCGAGGATGCGGTTCAGATAAACCTTGTTAGGTGCGTCGTAGAACGAACGAACGAGCGTGTTAAGCGGCCGTTCGTGGTCTCCCTTGTCTTTGAATGCCGAGTTATCGAACCACTGAATCTCCAGACCCAGCTCCTTGGCGATCGCGAAGACGTCGTCCACCCGCATCGGGAAATGCTTACGCCCGACGCGCTCGGCGGCGCGTTCGATGTCCGGGAAGCGGTTCTGGTTCTGCTCCTGGTGTGCGCGAATAAGCAGATGCGCGAACTGCCGCCCGGTTGTGCCCGTCTGTGCGAGGAGTTCAGGAATAGCAAGCTGCAGCAGCGACTCTGAAAAGAGGAAGCCGGGCTCAAGAGGCATGCCGCTGACGGCGGCAGAGGGGGTGAGGTCAATGGCCTCTTCGTCGAGCGATTCATCGAAGAACCAGTTTGTGTCCTTCTGGAAAATCTCCGCAATTATCTCGAGTAGTCGCGCCGACGGAACGCGCTTGCCGTTCTCGATCATCGACAGGTAGGACACCGAAGGACCCGCCTCGGCATCTATCTGGACGCAGCGTACCGAGAGGTCTTCAAGCGTTAAGCGATTCCGTTTCCTCAGGCTTTTTATCTTGGTACCCAGGAAGTGCGCCTTGCGGCGTATGCCTTGGTGAACAGTCATGATCTACACCGTGTGTTAAATTAACTATGTAAAATTTTGATTGTGAAATTTAGCATACTTGACGGTAGTATAGCCTGTCGACCCTTGTGGTTGACAGAGGTTCACCTTACAGGCGCTAATGCGGATGCAGTCCCCCACGGTTCAAAATCATGAGTAGTGAAGAAACCAGCAATACTTGTACGTTGACGATTTCCCCGATCTTCGGGCAGTTCATTGATGACGAACTCCTGCCGGCGATCGGCATCGGCCCGGACACCTTCTGGCCCCGGCTCGAAGCACTTATTGATGAGCTGAGTCCGCTGAACCGCGCTCTGCTCGACAAACGCCACGAGATTCAACAGAGCATAGATGCCTGGCACATTGCCAGACGCGGGGCGGCCTGGAGTCATGATGAGTACCTGGATTTCCTGAAGGAAATCGGTTACCTCGTGCCCGAGGGCGAGCCCTTCACTATCGAAACCGAAAATGTCGACAAGGAAATTGCCGAGGTGGCAGGTCCGCAGCTCGTCGTCCCGGTGTCGAACCCACGATTTGCAATCAATGCGGCTAACGCACGTTGGGGAAGTTTGTACGACGCGCTGTACGGTACCGACGCAATTAGTGACGATAACGGGCAGGAACGCTCCGGCTCCTACAATCCCGCGCGTGGCGCGGCGGTGATTCGCTACGCAACCGAGTTTCTCGATGCCACGTTACCCCTTGACGGTATCAGTCATGCGGATGTCAATGCATACGGACTGAATCGCGCTGACGATGGTGATGTGTTCATTGCGTCGCTGGCGCACGGCGAGACGATCGGACTTGCCGATCCGTCCCAATACGCGGGTCACCAGGGTGAAGGGGGACGATGCTGTTACCTTTTTCAAAATAATGGCCTGCACATCGAGATGCTTGTCGATCCGACGCATCCGATCGGTAAGGACGCTACAGCGAACCTGGCGGACGTCGTCCTCGAATCGGCGATAACCACCATTCAGGACTGTGAGGACTCGGTCGCGGCCGTCGATGCCGAAGACAAGGTGGGCGTTTATCGCAACTGGTTGGGGCTGATGCAGGCAAATCTCGAGGCGACCTTTGACAAGGGCGGCAAGAAGATGACGCGTGCGCTTGAACCGGATCGCGTTTACGTCGACCCGCATGGCGAGACATTCGCCCTAAGTGGTCGTAGCCTGATGCTCGTGCGCAATGTTGGTCACCTGATGACGACCGATGCCGTGCTCGATAGCGAAGGTAACCAAGTCTTCGAAGGTATCCTGGACGCAGTGGTTACCACAGCCTGTGCGATGACGGATCGTCGCCGTGACGGTATGCAGCCGAATAGTCGTACTGGCAGCATCTACATCGTTAAGCCAAAAATGCACGGACCGCACGAAGTCGCGTTCACCGACACACTGTTCGGTCGCGTCGAAGAACTGTTCAGGCTCGAACCGAATACGCTCAAGGTCGGCGTCATGGACGAAGAGCGACGCACAACGGTCAATCTCACCGAATGCATTCGCGCTGTGCGCAAGCGCATCGTGTTCATCAACACGGGCTTTCTCGACCGGACGGGCGACGAGATCTTCACCAGTACCCAGGCAGGCACGGTGTTTCGAAAAGATACGATTAAGGAACAGCCGTGGATTCTTGCGTACGAGAATCGCAACGTCGATGTCGGTATCGCCTGTGGCTTGCCGGGCAGGGCGCAGATCGGCAAGGGCATGTGGGCGATGCCAGACGAGATGCGGCGGATGCTCGATACCAAGCAGGCACACCCGGAGGCGGGTGCCAATTGCGCCTGGGTGCCGTCACCCACAGCCGCTACGCTGCACGCGACGCACTATCATGCCGTTGATGTACGCGCTCGCCAGAAAGAACTCGCGAAGCGCGAAATGGCCAGTCTCGATGACATCCTGACGCCGCCACTGGCCGATGTCAGTGGCCTGACGGCGGAGGAAATTGAGGCTGAGCTCGACAACAACGCGCAGGGAATTCTTGGCTACGTAGTGCGTTGGATCGATCACGGCGTAGGTTGCTCGAAAGTACCTGACATCGACGACGTGGGTCTCATGGAAGACCGGGCCACGCTGCGTATCTCCAGCCAGCACATGGCGAACTGGTTGCTGCATGGCGTGGTCACGAAAGAGCATGTTCTGGAGACCTTTACGCGCATGGCGAAAGTCGTCGACAGGCAGAATGAGGGTGATGCATCATACGAACGTATGAGTGACGACTATTCCACAAGCATCGCTTTCCAGGCCGCGTGCGCACTGGTGTTCGAAGGTTGTGACCAGCCAAGCGGTTATACCGAACCCCTCCTGCATCAATATCGTCGGCAAAAGAAAGCGGAGCTTGCCGGCTGACCTGAGCCAAGCGTGCGCTGCACCCCCATCCTGCTGATGTTCTTGCTGGTCGGCCCGGCGGCGGCCGACGACTCGCTCATTATTGCCGTCGCGAGTAATTTCACCCGGACCGCATCCGAACTCGCCGAGAGGTTTCGCGCCGACACCGGCACCGAAGTGCGCGTCAGTTCCGGATCCACGGGAACCTTGTACGCCCACATTGTGAACGGCGCGCCATATGATGTGTTCCTCGCAGCCGATTCCGAGCGACCGAAATTACTCGAAGCGTCGGGCCACGCGGCACCCGGTACGCGGTTTACGTATGCACAGGGTGCCTTGGCGCTGTGGTCTCTCAAGGCGCCCGATTGCCTTGGCGTCCTGCGTGATGACGACGCCGGCTACGTTGCGCTGGCGAATCCACTGACTGCACCGTATGGTGCCGCCGCAAAAGAGTTCCTTGAAGGTGCTGGATACTGGGGCGCGGTCTCGAAGCGAGCCGTGTACGGTGAAAATGCCATGCAGGCACTGCAGTTCGCGGCAACAGGGAATGCGACGATAGTGTTGGTTGCGCGATCACTGTTGACGATTTCCAGCTTGCCCAGGGCCAGTTGTACCTGGAATGTCCCGACTGAGGCGCACGCCCCGATTCTGCAACAGGCGGTTGTCGTGGCCAGTACAAGTAATGTCGATGCTGCCAGACGATTTGCCGCCTTCCTTCGCTCGGACGCCGCCCGGGAAGTTATCGAGAACCACGGCTACGAGCTGCCCGAATGAACCTGTTCTCACCACTATGGCTATCGGTTCAGCTCGCGCTTGTGACGACCGCAGTACTGCTCTTGATTGGCACGCCGATTGCGTGGTGGCTGTCGCGCACGTCGTCCCGGTTTCAGCCGGTCATCCAGACGATTGTGGCAATGCCGATAGTGCTGCCGCCAACGGTACTCGGCTTTTACCTGCTGGTGTTGCTGGGCCCCGACGGCGCGATCGGGAGTTGGTGGGTGCAGCTGACTGGAAGCGCTTTGACATTTTCGTTCTCAGGGCTGGTCATCGCATCGTGCATCTATAGTCTGCCCTTCGCTGTGCAACCCATGCAGAACGCATTCGAGGCACTACCGCAACAAATGCTTGAGCGATCGCGGACCTTGGGCGCCTCAAGGCTGGACATGTTCTTCTCGGTTGCTGCGCCGTTGTCTCTCAGAGGTTTCGTTGGCGCAATGGTATTAAGTTTTGCCCATACGCTCGGGGAGTTCGGCGTCGTGCTCATGGTCGGTGGCAATATTCCGGGCGAGACGCGCGTGATTTCGATCGCAATTTACGATCATGTAGAGACGCTGAACTACGCTGCCGCCCACAGGATGTCGCTAGTTCTGCTGGCGTTTGCGTTCATCACTCTGTTTGTCATGTTCGCGGTTAACCGCAGGTGGTCGTCGCGATGATTGTATTGCGACACAAGGTGCGGAAAGGGAGCTTCAGTCTCGATGTCGATGTTGAGGTACCGGATACCGGAATAACCGGCGTCTTTGGCGAATCGGGATCGGGGAAGACAACTCTATTGAGGTGTATCGCCGGATTGGAGCAAGAGGACGGTCTTCCCGTTCACAAGCGTAACGTTGGCTACGTCTTCCAGGATCCCACGCTGTTCCCCCACCTGACGGTGCGCGGCAACATCGAGTATGGCGCGCGGCGTGCTGCATCGCACAGGGTGGACAGTGCGCCTGTCGTTGACATGCTGGGCATTGGCGACCTGTTGGATCGCAAGCCGGATTCTCTCTCCGGGGGCGAAGCACAGCGTGTCGCGATCGCCGCGGCATTGTTGCGCTCTCCGGATATCGTACTGATGGATGAGCCGCTGGCCTCGCTCGATCGCCGCCGCAAAGACGAGTTACTACCGTACTTTGATCGCCTGCATGACGAGCTGGCCGTGCCCGTTATCTACGTTAGCCACGATATCGATGAGATCAGCCGACTCTGTGATCACCTGATTCTCCTCGAAGACGGCAAGGTTTCGGCCTGCGGCGATCTGTTTGATGTCATATCACGCGTCGACGTGCCCATGTTGTCCGGACAGAATGCGGGTGTGGTGCTGTGGGCAACGCCCATCGGTCACGAGGACGGGCTGACGAGGTTTGACTTCGGCGATGGTGACATCTGGGCGCCGGGTGAATTTGCGGTGGACCGGAATCCAATGCGCCTGCGCGTGGCGGCAAGCGACGTGAGTATTGTTCGCGAACGACCGTCGCAAACAACGATACTGAATGTTATTCGTGCAACGATCGAGGCAGTGCATGCTGTTGATTCCGCGACGGCCCTCGTCCGTCTTGGAATTGGCAATCAGGACCTGCTTGCGCGAGTGACCAACCGCTCAATCAGACGCCTCGGTCTGAAGCCCGGTGACCGCGTGTTCGCCCAGATCAAGTCGGTGACCGTCCGTCATTAGCACCCCGTTTTGTGAAATTGACAGTGTGAAATTTTTTTTGTGAAATTTCTCATTTATCAGGCGTAGACTGCGCGTAGCGGGCATGACTTTGGCCTGCAAAACTGCTTTTAGACACGAGGAATAGTCATGTCACAGTATGCCGACGACATCCAGGCCGCTGCAGGGCTGATCGCCAGCCAAGGCGCCGCCTGGGACGCCATTGACCCAGAAAATGTTGCGCGCATGAAGGCGCAAAATCGGTTTCAGACCGGCCTTGATATCGCGAAATATACGGCCGCGATCATGCGTAAGGACATGGCCCGCTATGATGCCGATCCGTCGCTATACACCCAGTCGTTAGGCTGCTGGCATGGCTTCATCGGCCAGCAAAAGATGATTTCGATCAAGAAGCACTTCAATAGCACCGATCGGCGTTACCTGTATCTGTCGGGCTGGATGGTCGCAGCCTTGCGATCCGAGTTCGGCCCGCTGCCCGACCAGTCGATGCACGAGAAGACCTCGGTGCCAGCTCTGATCGAGGAACTCTATACGTTCCTGCGCCAGGCAGACGCTCGCGAACTCGGCGGTTTGTTCCGTGACCTCGACAAAGCCCGCGAAGAAGGCAATGCCGTCGGGGAGCGGGATATCAAGAACCAGATCGACAGTTATCAGACGCACGTTGTGCCGATCATCGCGGACATTGATGCGGGTTTTGGCAACGCGGAGGCAACCTACCTGCTGGCGAAAAAGATGATCGAAGCGGGCGCCTGCGCTCTGCAGATCGAGAACCAGGTGTCCGACGAGAAACAATGTGGTCACCAGGACGGCAAGGTCACGGTGCCGCATGAAGATTTCCTCGGGAAGATTCGTGCTATCCGCTATGCGTTCCTTGAGCTCGGCGTAGACGATGGCATTATCGTGGCGCGCACCGACTCGCTCGGCGCCGGCCTGACCAAGCAGATCGCCGTGACGCACGAGAAAGGTGACCTTGGGGATCAGTACAACTCGTTCCTCGACTGCGATGAAGTTACGCCCGACGATTTGAAGAATGGTGACGTACTGATGAAGCGGGACGGCAAGTTCGTTCACCCGAAACGCCTGCCGAGCAATTTGTTCCAGTTCCGCGAGGGTACCGGTGAAGACCGCTGCGTGCTGGACAGCATCACATCACTGCAGAACGGCGCCGACTTGCTGTGGATCGAGACCGAGAAGCCGCACATCGGCCAGATTGGTGGCATGGTCAACCGTATCCGGGAAGTTATCCCGAACGCGAAGCTGGTCTACAACAACAGCCCGTCGTTCAACTGGACGTTGAACTTTCGCCAGCAGGTTTTCGATGCCTGGGTGGAAGAAGGAAAGGACGTCTCAGCATACGATCGCGACAAACTGATGAGCATCGAATACGATGACACCGAGCTGTCAGTCGTGGCAGACGACAAGATTCGCACCTTCCAGGCGGATGCGGCTCGCGAAGCCGGGATTTTCCATCACCTGATCACGCTGCCGACGTACCACACGGCTGCGTTGTCGACCGACACTCTTGCGAAAGAGTACTTCGGTGATCTCGGCATGCTGGGCTACGTCCTCCATGTCCAGCGTGAAGAAATTCGAAATGGCATCGCGTGCGTCAAGCACCAAAACATGTCCGGTTCGGATATCGGCGACGATCACAAAGAGTACTTCTCAGGAGATGCTGCCCTCAAGGCGGCTGGTGAAGACAATACGATGAATCAGTTTTCCTGATTCGTCAGCTTTCACGTAAATTAGAGGGCGCAACGATTGTTGCGCCCTTTTTTTTGGTTATTGGGAGCGGCTATGTCTGATCAAGCAGAATCTTACGAAGGCGGCTGCGCCTGCGGGCACGTGCGCTACAGAATGACATCGCAGCCGATGATCGTGCACTGCTGCCATTGCAGCTGGTGCCAGCGCCAGAACGGGTCAGCGTTTGCAGTAAACGCCCTGATCGAGGCGGACCGGGTAGAGACTCTTAAGGGTGACGTCGTAGAGGTTACCGTGCCGTCCCCAAGTGGCAAGAACCAGAGGATCGCCCGATGTCCGAAGTGCCAGGTCGCAGTCTGGAGCTATTACCTGGCCATGCATGGCGGCGTTGGTGAACTGATTCGATTTATTCGAGTCGGGACGCTCGATCATCCGGACCGGGTTCCCCCGGACGTTCACATCTACACGTCGACAAAAGCACCCTGGCTTACGTTGCCGCCCGATCAGCTGGCTGTAGAAGCGTTCTACAAGGTCGATGACGTCTGGTCCGAAGAAAGCCTCAGGCGTAGACAGGCGCTGTCGCACGCGGCCGCTGGCTGAGCGACGGCTCAGCGCTCGATCGACAGGCCTACGTGACCTCAACAACACTATTGGTCTAATCAGCCCAAATAGATATGTAATCGACCCCGTGTTGTCGGTTGTGTGCGCCACGTCCACTCGAATCCGCGCACTGACAGGCAGACTGGGGCTCCAAGAGTACACATGTGATTCACAGGAATTATGGGCTCGGAGTATTTCTACATAGTTTTCTTGCTGATGGTCATCAGTGCCACGCTGTCACTGACGTTTTTCATGGCATGGAGAAATTTCGGGCGCAAACCGCATGCCCTGACGTGGTCAGTCGCATTCCTGGCGGGTTCGTTACAGTGGCTCTGTTCGCTTTATGTCGACCTGTTTCCCAGCATAAAGGCCTATCTCCTTGTTGAAAACGCATTTTCGATGGCGCTGGTTACGCTGGGACTTCGAGGGCATTGCCAGCGCACCCGCTGCAGGTTCCTGCCCAATAATTTATGGCCCTATGCGCTGTCGGTATACGCCATTATTGCGTGGCATATCATTGTTACGCCACATGTCGGAATTCGCATGACCGTAGTGCCAGCGTATGCGGCTGTAACGATGTTGTTGTCCGCCTACATCGTCCTCGCATATCGCGAAAGGACAAGGCCTGCAGAATGGGTTGTCGCGATTGGACTGGGGGTGTTCGCCATCACTCAGGTTGGCGCAGCAACGCTCGCATTCATGCAGGGCGCAACGGGCTATGAATCGATGGCCGCTGCATACCGACATTTCAACTTCCTGACACTGCCGGCGGGCTACGTAGCGGTCTCCACGTTCATTATCCTGATGATGGCGTCGGACATATCCGCCAAGCTCAAGAAGATGGCCGTCCAGGACCAGTTGACCGGGCTTCTCAATCGCCGTGGATTCGAAGAGTATGGCGGTCGTGCCTTTTCAGCCGCACGCCGCGCCGGCCAATCGATATCGGTCATCATGACCGACATCGATCGTTTCAAGCACATCAACGACAAATTCGGACACGCGGCTGGCGATATGGCGCTGGCGCATTTCGCAAGACTGTTTTCCGAGTCGCGTCGTCAGGAAGATGTTGCTGCGCGCGTGGGCGGCGAAGAATTCGCCTTACTCCTCCCGGGGACCGACCTTCGAGGCGCCATGGCAATTGCCGACCAGCTTTGCGCAAAGATTGGTTCGACGCCGCTGGATACGACTGTGGTTGGTCTGCCCATGACGTCGAGTTTCGGCGTCGCCGCCATCTCGGAAAAAGACAAATCGCTGGATGACGTTCTATTGCGGGCTGACAGGGCGCTATATCGGTCGAAGCGTGCCGGCCGCAACCAGGTGGACCTGGAATCGTCACAGCTCTTGCGGGCAGCCGACGGCAAGCTCATACCGGTTTCGTCCTAGCCAAAGGCGGGGTGTCTGGCACTTACCGTGTTGCGGTAGGATAGAGGCCAGAGCAGCCCAACTAACAAGGACAAGAACATGTTGCTGAGTGGCTTCCCACGCGTTCAACTGGCCCATCTCCCCACCCCTCTTGAGATCCTGCCGCGACTGAGCGAAGCGCTTGGCGGCCCCGAAATCTGGGTCAAGCGAGACGATTGCACCGGGCTCGCGACCGGCGGGAACAAGACTCGGAAACTCGAGTTCTCAATGGGCGAGGCGCAGGAGCGAGGTGCCGATACGATCATCACGGTCGGCGCCGTACAGTCCAATCACGTTCGACAGACAGCGGCGGCAGCATGCAAGCTCGGCATGAAATGTGAGGTGCTGCTTGAGCACCGCGTGAGCGATCCGAGCGAACTCTACCGAAATTCGGGCAACGTCCTGCTGGACCGAATTTTCGGTGCTCGACTACGGGAATATGCGGCGGGTACTGACTTCGATGTGGCGATGGAAGAGGTTGCGGGTGAAGTGCGTGCAGCCGGCGGTGTGCCGTATATCGTGCCCGGGGGCGCATCGAATCCCGTTGGTGCTCTTGGTTATGTCGGTTGCGGCGAAGAGTTGCTACAGCAGTGCGAGGAGCAGGATGTTCATTTTGACCATATCGTTACGGCCACGGGTAGTGCGGGAACGCACGCCGGTCTGGCAGTTGGCCTGAGGGGCAGTGGCAGCGACCTGCCGATTCTTGGTATCGGCGTCAACGCGCCGAAGGACGCGCAGGAAGACAAGGTCTACAAACTTGCGGTTGAGACGGCGGAGCTGGTCGAGAAGCCCGGGTGTGTTGCGCGCGAAGATATCATCGCGGACTGCAATTACATTGGCCCTGGCTATGGGCAACCGACCAAGGCGATGAACGAAGCAGTGCTCTTGCTGGCGCGCACGGAAGGCCTGTTGTTTGATCCGGTCTATAGTGGCAAGGCGCTGGCCGGGATGATTGACTATGTGCGTCGAGGTCGTTTCGATAATGCTCAGCGCATCGTCTTTCTGCATACGGGCGGCGCGGCTGGCCTGTTCGCGTACGCGGATATTCTGGATCTCGAGTAAGAGTGAGTTCAGGTCGAATTGCCGGTGACCCGATACGTTATCCTCCTTCGCGGCATCAACGTCGGTGGCCGCAACAGCCTGCCGATGAAGGAATTGCGAGACATCCTCGAATCACTGGGCTGTGAGTCTGTGAAGACTTATATCCAGAGTGGCAATGTGGTGCTGTCCGCTCCTGCGGCGCCGGGCGCCACGGCTATAACGACCGCGATAGAGAAACAGTTCGGGTTTGCGCCACGCGTGCTTGTCATACCCGGTGACCGTTTCGACTCGGTGTCGAGGGCGAATCCATACAAGGACGAAAAGGTCGAAGGCAAGCACCTCCATGTCTCTTACCTGGCAGGTCCGGCCTCCGCGGATGTTGATGGTCTCGAAGCACGCAAGAGCCCACGCGAAGAATTCACGCTCACCGCTGATGCTTTGTATCTACTTGCACCGGACGGGATCGCGCGCTCGAAACTCGCGAACGATGCCGAGAAGCTGCTGGGTGTCGAGGCGACGTCGCGCAACTGGAATACCGTCCGCAAGCTACTTGAGATGCTCGATTAGTTAATCCATGCCGTTCACGGCTTGGTCCAGGGCAGGGGTGCAAGCTTGTCGATTGCCAGACCAGGCTGGCTAATTGCCGTTCGTATTACGGGCGATCAGCAATCATCAGGGGATGGTCAGGTTTTCCTCAGGCCTGTTGACCCAGGCCTGGTTAACCTGACACTCGTGCCAAAACGCGCGCGGAACGTGAGAGGTAAGGACCATGACCCCCAAGATTCGTAGTTTCAGTGGTGCAGCACTGATGCTGGTGATTATTCCGATTATCGCGGGATTACTGGCATGCATGCCGGTACCGATCGGTGACCCGGAGCGGAGCCGCATCGACCCGGGGCTCAATGGGGTCTGGTTGCTGGCTGAAGGTGACAACATAGACATGTACCAGTTTTTGCCATGGGACAAACGGTCCTGGCTAGTGATGGGTACCGAGATCGAAGCCGGTGATGAGTTTGAAGGCGAGTTGCCAGAGATTGAGACACCCGAAGATTTCGCCGCTGCGCTCGAAAACCTCTCGATCGGAAAAGATGGGATTACGGCCCGGTCCGTGATTATCTACAAGGCCTGGCTGGCGAAGATTGGTGGAGAGAAATTCATGACCTGGGAGATGACCGGTCTTGGTAACGAAAAAGGGCGTATTCCTCCTGAGTACTGGCTCGTTTTCAAGCTGGAAAAGGTCTCTGCTGACGAATACCAGTTGTTTATGCTCAACGGCGAGTTCGATGGATTTGCCGACATTCCGACGCACAAGGAATATGAAGGCGATGACTATGTTGCTGATTATCGTCGGGCCTATGAGCGAGTCATCAAACGAAATCTCAATGATGAGGACCTGATTTCGGATGAGGCAGTGTTCACATTGCAGCGCCTTCCGGCCAGCGCCAGCGAGCCCGCACTGGAGCTGTTCGAAGAAGTTATCGAGTTCGAGTAAGGGTCAGTCATGTACTCACATTTCGATGCAACATCCTGGGTGACCCCATTCGGCCTGATCTTTATCGCAGCCATCTTCACCGCGTGGTTTTTCGCTCGGCGTAACGCGACGTCAGTCCGCATAGACCCGTCGCACGTCGACCTGCTGATCCCGATCACAATCATCGTCGGTATCATCGGTGGCACGATCGTTGCGATATTTATGCCCATGGATCACATGGTCGCGGGCGCGGCGATGAACCACGGTATTCGCGTCCGGCTGTTCGGCATGCTCGGTACTGGTGCAATCGCTGTATTTATCTACAGCCGTCTCGTGAACCTGTCGTTTCGGCGCCTGCTCGACGTATTCGCCTTGCCCACCTTGGCCGGGCTCATGATTCACCGCATCGGGTGTTTCCTGGCCGGCTGCTGCTGGGGTGACGTTATTTCTCATGAGCATTCCACTACGTTCGCGTCGCAGGTGCAGTCGACCTCGTTCCTGCAGGGCATTGCGCAGGGCGTCCAGTATCCGCCAGGCACTCTGCCGTACCAACAGCATCTCGCCATGGGCATGATCGATTCCAGTGCCCTTGCGTCCCTGCCCGTGTACCCGGTACAGCTTTACGAGGCGGGTCTGTTGCTGGTGCTTATCCTGGCGTTGTCGCGAGTGCCATGGAAACGGAGTCCGCGCGGAACCCTCGCGGTCATCACGGTATGCAGTTACGCGGTCATGCGCTTCTTCATCGAATATCTGCGGGCTGACGGCCATATCATCCTGGGCAACCTGACGGTGACGCAACTGCAGTGCATCATCCTGTTGCCCAGCATTGTATTGCTACCGCGTTGGAGGAAGTCCGTCGTATCATAGGGCGCATGCGCTCAGTGATTTCGATCAAAGGCCTGACCAAGACCTACGCCGGTGGGTTCCAGGCACTCAAGGATGTTGATCTCGAGATCAACCGCGGCGAGATCTTCGGCCTGCTGGGCCCGAATGGCGCTGGTAAGACCACGCTGATCAATATCGTCTGCGGCATCGTCAACCCCAGCGGTGGTGAGGTGCTCGTCGACGGTTATGACATCGCCACTGAGTTCCGCGAGACACGTGCGAGGATTGGACTTGTCCCGCAGGAGCTGCCCACTGAGACGTTTGAGACCGTCTTCAATACGCTGCGCTTCAGTCGCGGCCTGTTCGGTAAGCCGCCTGACAACGAGCATATCGAGAAGGTCTTGAGGTCGCTGTCGTTGTGGGACAAGCGCGACACGATGATCATGAATCTATCGGGCGGCATGAAGCGTCGCGTGCTGATCGCAAAGGCACTGTCGCACGAACCCGAGGTCCTGTTTCTCGACGAGCCGACGGCCGGCGTCGATGTAGAGCTGCGCCAGGATATGTGGAATGTGGTTGATCTCCTTCGCGAGGAGGGTGTGACCGTCATACTCACGACGCACTACATAGAAGAAGCGGAGCAACTCGCCGATCGAGTCGGCGTAATCAACAACGGCGAAATCATCATCGTCGAGGAGAAAAGCAAGCTCATGCGTGACATGGGCAAGAAGCAGCTGATGCTTCATCTCTATGATGAGCTGAATGAAGTGCCGGCGGAACTGTCACGCTACAGGCTCGAGCTGAGCGATGACCAGCGTGAGCTCATCTATACGTACGATACCCAGGGTGAGCATACCGGCATCACGGACCTGATCCAGGATCTGCGGGATGTGGGTATTCGATTCAATGACCTGCAGACATCGCAGAGTTCCCTGGAAGAAATCTTTGTCGACCTGGTGCACAGAGACCAATGAATTTTCACGCCATAAAAGCGATTTACCGATTCGAGATGGCCCGCATGTTTCGTACCGTCGTGCAGAGCATTGTTGCGCCGGTATTGTCGACATCCCTGTACTTCGTCATTTTCGGTTCGGCCATCGGCTCGCGCATTACTGAGATTGATGGAGTCAGCTACGGGTCGTTTATCGTCCCGGGCCTGATCATGCTGTCGGTAATGACGGAGAGCATTTCCAATTCGTCATTTGCCATTTACTTCCCGAAGTTCACCGGCACGATCTTCGAAGTGCTTTCAGCACCGGTCTCTTACGGTGAGGTGTTGCTTGGCTACGTCGGGGCGGCGGCTACCAAGTCGGTGATTATTGGTTCGATTATCCTGGCTACAGCAAGTCTCTTCGTTGATATCGAAATCGCGCACCCGATCATCATGGCAACGTTCCTCATCCTGACGTGTGTGTCCTTCTGTCTGTTCGGCTTTATTCTTGGCGTCTGGGCCGACGGCTGGGAGAAGCTGACGATCGTGCCGATCCTCGTGATCATGCCGCTGACGTTCCTGGGCGGCACGTTTTACTCGATCAGCATGCTGCCGCCAATCTGGCAGACGATCAGCCTGTTCAACCCGGTCGTTTACCTGATCAGCGGCTTCCGCTGGAGCTTCTACGGGAATGCCGATGTCGCGGTGGGCCTGAGCCTTACCATGACAGTCGGTTTCCTCGTGGCCTGCTTGCTGGTGGTACGGTATATCTTCAAGACCGGGTATCGGCTGAGAACCTGACGGGGCTCAAGAGTCTATTGCCAGAGGCGCATTACCTGGCAAACTTCTTCACGTAGTCCTTGGCGCTCATACCAAACGTCAATCTAAAGGCATTGCGAAGCTCAGCGGTCGTTTCGAATCCAGCCTGCTGCGCAATCTGATCCAGACCTGCCTCACTGTTGGCTTTGTCCGTAAGCAGTGTGGAGGCATACCGCACCCGGCATTCAAGGGTGAATTGCAGGAAGGAGACCTCCATTTCTTCTTCCAGAACATGAAACAGGTGCATTACCGAGCATCCGACATGGTCCGCGAGTTGTCCCACGGTGAGAGAGGGGTCGCAAAAAACCGTCATTTCGGTTTTCAGCTCAGACAGGCGGCGTTTGATTTTTCCGGAAGTTCGGGCACTCAAGCCCAATGGTGCGACATTCGCATGCGCGTGTTGGCGTTCCACAAACGATGCAATTTCTACAAGGTCATCGCGGCTTGGGTCGCAATAGAAGTCACTGACCGTCATGATCAACCCGTCGGAAAATGTGAGGATTTCGGCGCCCTTGAATACGGGCTCGGCACCAGCCGTATCGGTCCGAGCAAATGCAGCGTAGCGCATGACCACGGCATTGGGCGTATGGACTAACTCATCGTCAGGTTTGTACCAATATTTCTCAATATCAAATACACCCTGAATGTACTGCGGAAGATCAGGGCCTGAGCAGGTTTCACCCCAAAGTGCGTCGTACCATGAGGCCTGCGGATGCAGGAGGCGCATCAGTCGTGGCACGTCTCTCGTTTCCCACGCTATCACGTATTCTTTTACTATTTCTTCGCGGTCAAGCATGTGGAGCTACCTGTTGACGGTGTATTCGTCGATGACTTTCTCGATCGCCTCGGCGCATACCGCACAGAACGCTTCGGTTCGCGTAAACATCAGGCAGTTCTGGGCGGATCGATAGTAGCCTTTCGCCTGGTAGTTGCCGCCCTCGAAGGCACCTACTACACCTTTTCGGCCCGACTCTTCGAACAGGGCCTCGGCGAAGTCCTGGTTGTCACGGAACAGCTTGTTCATTTCTTCCTCAGGAACATTATCGGCCCGCATCTGGCGACGAATCTCCTGGTACGCGATGGAGTGCTCCTCATACTTTTCCTTCGGCCAGGATGTCGGCAGCGGCGTGTCAGGCGACACGTGATGCTTCCACTTCAGGTTCTCCGGGTCGAGAAGAGCCGTGACGTTGGGTTCATACGGTTCAGTGATCTCGGTCGGCGACTCGTACATGACCGAACTCGTGTAGTACTCGTCGGCCAGCCCCGCGAAGTGGTGACCGAATTCGTGAACGAACAGGTATGGTGCCCATTCGCTGTTGGCTGCCGCGGTGCTGAAAAGACCGTAGATACCGCCGCCACCGTACACCTCGCTGTTGGTGAGAATCTCAATGAAGTCGTACGGTGTCGACGAGGCGATACGCCGCATCGCCTTGTTGTCGAACGTCAGGACGTAGCGCTCCGAGCGAAATGCATCGTAGGTGGCACCGATTGGCGAATCGCGGAACGTGCCTGTCGATGGGCGTGATACGCCGGACTCGGCCGCCGGTGGCGCCACGGCCCAGACGTTGAAGTCATCCATGCGCTCCTTGAACGGTGAGGTCGAGAAGAGGATGTCCGTCAGTTCCTGTGCCTTGGCGATAAACGCTTCCTGCTCATCGGCGGTGTAGCCATCACCCATTAACAGAAGGTCGACCTTGGTGGCTGGATCGCCGCTCGTATGAATGGCGACAACGTGTTCAGCAAACATGGCTGACTCACGATGCACGAGCACATCGCTCGGGTCGAGCTCGATGCGCCACACTTCAACGAATGTGTTGCCAGGCCCTCGTTTCTTCATCACAAGCTCAAAGAGGGATTCCTGAGCCGGGAACCGGACCGATTCGTGGTAGGAGCGATTAATACGGCGTGACTCGCCGGTTGTTTCCCATTCGCCGTAGATGCTGCTGAAGCTCCGCGACCAGGCGATATCGCCACTTTCAGGATCGACGATCTCGAACAGGTACTTGCCGCGCGAGGTCTTGTCGAGCGGTTGGGACATGTTGCCGGTCCATGGCAGCGGCTCGATGACGACCTGGTCGAGAGAGAACATTTCGGTCGTGTTATTGCCACTGTGGAAGTAGTCGACACGCATCGTGCCTGGCGCGCCCGCAAACACGGTCGTTCCGTAACCCAAAGTGACCAACATTGCGATCAGTGAAACCCGTTTCATGAGCTCTCTCCTCGAGCGATCCTGTATGGTGGGTAGATGTTAGCGCGTTTCATGCTCATGTTGACGCTCGTTTTCGCGGGCGAAATCGTATTCCTGCTCCCGTTCCATACAACGCGGTTTTTTCGTCCGACCATGCTCGAAGCATTCGGGCTGACGAACACACAGCTGGGTGATTTTTTTGCCGCGTATGGCGTTATGGCGATGATTGCGTATTTCCCCGGGGGAGCGCTGGCTGACCGATTTTCCGCGAGATCCCTGCTAACTGCGTCACTCATCGCGACCAGCGCCGGTGGTCTTTACATGGCCACTTACCCCGGCCCCGTCGGGCTCGCACTCCTGTTCGCCTACTGGGGGGTCACCACTATCCTGTTGTTCTGGGCGGCACTGATTCGTGCCACTCGAGAATGGGGTGGTCACGATGAACAGGGCAGGGCGTTTGGCATTCTCGAGGGTGGGCGCGGCCTCGTAGCGGCTTTGCTGGCCTCAGGTGGCGTTTTGTTGCTCGCCATGTTCATGCCGGAGAACCTGGATCAACTCAACAATGTGGAGCGTCGGGCTGCGTTCCGCACGGTCATCTTCTTTTATTCGTTCGTTACCCTGGCAGCTGCGGCTCTGACATGGATCGTGATTCCGCCCGTCAAACATATCGGCGATTCGACTCGCGCACTGTTACGCAACTCCGTTGCGGTGCTGGGGCGGCCGCTGGTCTGGGCGCAGGCTGGCGTCATTATCTGTGCCTATTGCGGCTACAAGGGATTTGATAATTATTCCTTGTATGCCGTGCAGGTCCTGGGTATGAACGAAGTAGATGGCGCAAAGATCACGGCGTATGCGACCTACATCCGGCCTGTTGCAGCGATTGCAGCCGGGTTCGTGGCCGACCGCTGGGCTGCTGGCAAGACGGTCGGGATCTGCTTCGGCCTGTTGGTGGTTTCCTACGGCTTACTGGCAACCACGTTGCCGGCAGGTCCTGGGTTGAACCTCATCTACGGTAATCTTTTTGTCAGCGTGTTTGCCGTCTTCATGCTGCGTGGCGTGTATTTCGCTCTACTCGAAGAGAACCAGGTCCCTCCGTATCTGACGGGCGCGGTTGCCGGAACCGTGTCTTTTATCGGCTACACGCCTGAAATATTCTTTGGACCGATTACGGGCCGCATACTGGACGCAAATCCCGGGCCAGTCGGGCATCAGAATTACTTCCTGTTCCTGACGGTTGTTGCGACAATCGGCATAGCTGTAGTTCTCTGGTTGCTCTGGCTGCAGCGCAATCAGTCGGGATCTCATTGGCCGGGCGTTCCTGCTGAACTGAGCGAAAAAGCGCCCGCCCACGACTAGGTAACCCATCTTGTCTTCCTCCACGAAATTTGACGATCTCGATCTGAAACCGGATTTGCTCGGCAACCTGGCCGATCTGGGCTATACCGAAATGACAATGGTGCAGGCCGAGACTTTGCCCCTGTTGCTGGCCGACATGGATGTACTGGCACGCGCGAAAACGGGCAGCGGAAAAACGGCTGCCTTTGGTCTGGGCGTTCTCAATAAGCTGGATGTGACATCGTTTAAAGTACAGGCGCTCGTGCTCTGTCCCACGCGTGAGTTGGCCGATCAGGTCGCCAAAGAAATTCGCCGCCTCGCCCGGGCAATCCCGAACATCAAAGTCCTTAGTGTTTGCGGAGGTTCACCGTTGCGCGATCAAACGGCGTCGCTGCAACGCAGTCCTCACATCATTGTCGGCACGCCGGGACGCGTGCACAAACATTTGCGCAGCGGCAATATCGATCTCGGTTCTCTCAAGGCGCTTGTACTTGATGAAGCAGATCGCATGCTGGATATGGGATTCATGGATGAGGTTGATGCGATCCTTGCCTACGTGCCGGCGCAAAGGCAAACGTTGTTATTTAGTGCAACGTATCCCGAGGCGATCGCCGATATCAGCAGACGCGTGCAGCATGAGCCACGAACTGTCGATGTGACTGACGATGAGCAGCCTGCGCAGATTACGCAGTCATGGTGCTCGGTGACCCGCGAAAATCGAAACGCCGAGCTGGTGCGGACATTGCGAGCCTGGGGCGGCGAACTCAACCTCGTGTTTTGTAACACCAAGGTGGACTGCGCCGAGGTTGCCAGGTATCTGCAGTCAGAGAAAATAGTTGCGATCGCACTGCACGGCGATCTCGACCAGGCACAGAGAAACCAGGTCCTGGTGCGCTTCTCAAATCGGAGCGCGAGTGTGCTCGTTGCCACCGATGTTGCTGCCCGTGGACTGGACGTGAAAGACATCGATGCAGTCTTCAACTACGAATTGCCGCCGCAAGCGGAGGTGTACGTGCATCGCATCGGTAGAACCGGGCGTGCCGGGAAAACGGGCGTCGCCGTGAGTCTCGTTGAAGATCGCGAGATGTGGCGACTGGAAGAAATCGAGAAGTCGCTCCCGGATGCGCTGCTTCAAAAACGTGGTATTCCGGACGCCAGGCGCGGTGACGACACGCTCGTGCCGTTAATGACCACAATCCAGATCAGCGGTGGGCGGAAAAATAAACTGCGTCCCGGCGATTTGGTAGGTGCTTTGACGGCGCAGGGTGGCGTCCCGGGAAATGCGGTTGGCAAGATCGACCTGTTTGATACTTACGGGTATGTTGCCGTGCGGAACGAACACGTGCCGAGAGCATTACGGCAGCTAAGTGACCGGCCAATAAAGGGCAGGAAATACCGCGCACGGGCCAGAA
>Ga0224504_10000353_pt1 | contig 20550 bp, 17 predicted proteins | sample SF_Oct11_sed_USG_3_FD_170160 | JGI IMG/M metagenome (GOLD analysis project Ga0224504, IMG submission 170160) | Sediment microbial communities from San Francisco Bay, California, United States - SF_Oct11_sed_USGS_24 | ecosystem: Environmental > Aquatic > Marine > Sediment | place: USA...
GAGACCACGGTTGTCACGCGTCCACATCGGCCACCTCCTGAAAAACGAATCGGCGGCCACTACAGAATCACAAACGATTCCAACGAATCAACTTCTTTCCGGACGGACACTTAGAGATCTTTCCTGTAATGATGTTCCCGGCTCGCGCTTCGGTCGTTCAGGGTTCGACCGACGACGCCGCGCCGATATCCGAGAGCTTCATAAAGCCGGTGGGCCGTCTCGAAACGCGTGTCGGTCCAGAGCTCGATGAAAACCGCGCTTCGGCGACGCGCCTCGTCCTCGATCAAGGCGAGGAGACGACTGGCCAGCCCGCGGCGGCGCGCCATGGCCGCGACATAGAGCTTCTGGATCTCGAGGCCGGGGCCGGGGACCGGCTGACACGCGGCCGTCCCGACGATCAGCCCGTCCTGCTCGGCAACCCAGGCAGACCCGCCGAGCGCGCCGTAATGGCTTGCCGGGCAGCGCAGTTCCGGACTCTCGTCATCGACGTCGAGAATACATCCAGGATATTCGCCGTAGGCTGCGGCGATCAGTGCAATGATATCCTCGCCATCGGCGTCTCGTGCCGGACGCAGGGTGATTCCGTCGCGCAAAAAGCCTAGCCCTTCAGCACCGTTCTTCCGGCATAGCGCGCGGCGGGGCCGAGCTCCTGCTCGATGCGGAGCAGCTGGTTGTACTTGGCCAGGCGGTCGGAGCGGCTGAGCGAGCCGGTTTTGATCTGGCCGCAGTTGGTCGCGACGGCGAGGTCCGCGATGGTCGCGTCCTCGGTCTCGCCGGAGCGGTGCGAGATCACCGCCCGGTAGCCGGCTTTGTGGGCCATCTCGACCGTCTCGAGGGTCTCGGAGAGGGTGCCGATCTGGTTGACCTTGACCAGTATCGCGTTGGCCACGCCGCGGGAGATGCCCTCGGCCAGGCGTACCGGATTGGTCACGAAGTTGTCGTCGCCCACGATTTGCACCCGATCGCCGAGCGCCGCGGTCAGCACCTCCCACCCGTCCCAGTCGTCCTCGGCCATGCCGTCCTCGACCGAGACGATGGGGTAGCGGCCGCAGAGCGCGGCCAGGTAGTCGGCCATGGCGCCGGGCTCGAGGGTCGTGCCCTCGCCCGCCAGATGGTAGGCGCCGTCCTTGAAGAACTCGCTGGCGGCGCAGTCGAGCGCCAGCACCACGTCGTCGCCCGGCTTGTAGCCCGCGGCCTCGACCGCCTTCATGACGAAGCCCAGCGCCTCGTCGCTCGAGGCCAGGTTGGGCGCGAAGCCGCCCTCGTCGCCGACGTTCGTGTTGTGGCCCGCCTCGGCGAGCTGGGATTTCAGTGCGTGGAACACCTCGGCGCCGGTGCGCAGCGCCTCGGCCAGGCTCTCGGCGCCGACCGGCAGGATCATGAACTCCTGGATGTCGATCGGGTTGTCCGCGTGGGCGCCGCCGTTCAGGATGTTCATCTGCGGCACCGGCAGGGTCCGGGCATGGACGCCGCCCAGATAGCGGTAGAGCGGCAGGCCGGCCTCCTCCGCCGCCGCCTTGGCCACGGCCAGGCTCACCCCGAGGATCGCGTTGGCGCCCAGGCGCGCCTTGTTCGGCGTGCCGTCCAGCGCGATCATGGTCTGGTCGATCAGCACCTGGTCTTCCGCGTCCAGGCCCGAGAGCGTGTCGAAGATCTCGTGATCGACCGCCTCGACCGCCTTGAGCACGCCCTTGCCGCCATAGCGGCCCTTGTCGCCGTCGCGCAGCTCGACTGCCTCGTGGGCGCCGGTCGAGGCGCCCGAGGGCACCGCGGCCCGGCCCTGGGCGCCGCTTTCCAGGAGCACCTCGACCTCCACGGTCGGATTGCCGCGGGAATCCAGTATCTCCCGTCCGTGGATATCGATGATCGCGGTCATGACGGTCCGTCTCCATTTGCCCCGAGAAAGCCCGCCACTGATACCGGCCGCCCCGAAGCTACGCAAGAGGTACTAGCTAATCCCTCACCAGGCCGTGGAAAAGGTCGATAAGGGCGCCGCGGGTCTCGAACCCGATCCCTGGTGCTTCGGGTGGGCGTGTTTGCCCGTTTTCCACCGGAACGTCGTCGGCAAATCCGCCGAAGGGTTGAAAGTTGTGCGGGTTGGCCTCGCAGCCGCCGAGGCCGAGCGCGGCGGCGATGTGAAGACTGAACAGGTGCCCGCCATGCGGTTGGAAGTCGCGCCGCGACCAGCCGTTGGCCTCCATTAGGTCCAGGATTCGCAGATATTCCGGCAGGCCCAATGTACGGGGTCGAACACCAGCACATCATGGCCCGGCCGCAACCCGCCGTAGCGGAGCAGGTTGCGCCCATCGGCCAGGGAAAAGAGCGCCTCTCCCGCGGCGATCGGCGGCTCGTAGCACTGGGCTATCTCGGCCTGGGTCTCGTAATCCAGCGGATCGCAGATGTCCTCGAACCATCGCAGGCGGTACGGGGCCAGACGCTCTGCCGCCGCGCGGCCGGTATCCCGGCCGAAAGCATTCATCGCATCGACAGCCAATCGCCGCCCGTCGGACAGCAGTGAAAGAGCGCTCTCGATTCGTTGCAGGTCCTGTGCCAAGGGCCGCCCGCCGATCTTGATCTTCGCGTGGGTATATCCCCAGTCCAGGAACCGGAGGATCTCGTCTTTCAGGCGGTTGGCATCGTTTTCGGGGAAGTAATAGCCGCCGCCGGCGTAGACCGGGACGGCTTTGGCCGCCACTGGCTTGCCGGTCATCTCCGCCAGAAAGCGGTTGAGGGGCTTCTCCGCGATCTTGGCGGCCGCATCCCACAGCGCCATGTCCAGGGTTCCCACAGCGACGCATCGCTCGCCGTGGCCGCCCGGCTTCTCTCCGGCCATCAGGCAGGCCCAGGCACGGAAGGGGTCGATCGTCGCACCGTCTCCGGCCATCAGGTCCTCGTCCCGGGCGGCGAGCAACCGCGGCGCAAATCGTTCGCGGATCAGGCCGCCTTGCGCGAAGCGGCCAATCGACGAAAACCCGTACCCCACCACGGGCTCTCCTTTGCGGCGGACGTCGGTGACGAGGGCGACGATGCTTGTGGTCAACGCCGGGCCGTCCGGCGCGACCGACGGGTCGCCATATCGCGAGATCGGAATGCTCCGTTCCCTGATGTCGATTATGCGCAAACCGATCCTCCGAAACGCCCTTTGCCGCAAGCGAACCCGCTCGCCGGCCGGATCATAGCATCACGCTTGCCGGCTGGCCGGCCGCAAGCGAAATTCCACCGCCCCAAAGACACTTGCGGTCGCTCCCGGCGTAACGCAACATCGCGTCGGCCGGCCACCGGGGGCGCGGTGCACGAAAGGCGGGGATCATGCAGCTACAGCTTTGCACTTGGCAGGAGGTCGAGAGCTATCTCGAAGGCTCGACCGGCATCATCATTCCGATCGGGTCGACCGAGCAGCACGGTCCGACCGGCTTCATCGGCACCGACGCGCTCTGCCCGGAGCTGATCGCCCGGGGCCTCGGCGAGCGCCTGGAGGCCATGGTGGCGCCGACCATTGCCACGGGCATGGCCCAGCACCACCTGGGCTTCGCCGGGTCGGTCACGTTCAGGCCCTCGACCCTCATGGCGGTGGTCCAGGACACGGTCAACTCGCTGGCCCGGCACGGCTTCGACCGCTTCTTCTTCCTGAACGGCCACGGCGGCAACATCGCCACGGTGAGCGCCGCTTTCTCGGAGATCTATGCCGAGAGCAGCCTGGGCACCGCCAGCCACAACCGGCCGAGCCTGCGCTGCCGGCTGCAGAACTGGTGGGATTGCGAGGCGGTCAAGGGGATCTCGGCAGAGCGCTTCGGCGATGCCGAGGGCAGCCACGCCGCCGCGTCGGAGATCTCTCTCACCTATTACGGCTACCCGGAAGACGGCGCGCGGGTCGCCGGGGCCGAGCTGTCGCCCAAGCGCGCGCCCAAGGGCACGTTCTACGATGCCGAGGACTACCGGCGCAGGTTCCCAGACGGGCGCATCGGCTCGGACCCGAGCCTGGCCACGGCCGAGATCGGCAAGGAGCTCTACGACGCCGCGGTCGGGGACATCGCCGTCAAGTACCAGGAATTCCTGGCGGAGGCCTGAAACCGCTTTTTTCCCCCAGAAGGCGAAATCCTCGCTGCAGCTTTACGGCTTTGTAACAGTGCCGGGGCTAGTAGAGAGGGAGGATCCGATGGAGGACTGAATGAAAGCGGAAAACAGGCTGTTGCCCGAATGGTTCGACCTCGTTCGCTCGGGCCGGATTCGCTTGCCCCGGTTCCAGCGCTACGAGGTCTGGGGACAGGGCGAAATCACCGGCCTTCTGGAAACGGTCCTCCACGGCCTGCCTGCCGGGGCCACGCTCGTCATGGACGTGCAGGGCGAGGAGAAGTTCGCCAGCCGCACGATGTCCGGAGCGCCCGAGCCGACCGAGCGCTGCCGCGAGCATCTGCTCGACGGGCAGCAACGCGTCACGGCCCTTTGGAAGAGCCTGTACGGCCTGTACGAGGACCGCACCTACTTCGTCTACTTCAAGCCGGACGAGGAGCACGGCGGCCAGGAAAAGCCCCAGATCTATGGCCAGGCGCGCTGGTGGAAGGCCGGGATCCAGCACCCGGTCTGGTGCGACGACCCGCGCGAGGTCTTCAAACGCCGCTATCTTCCGATCCATCTGATGAAGCCGGACGACAACGTCTTCAAGCAGATCCGCAAATGGTGCGACCGGGCCACGGAGAACAACCTCAAGGCCAGCCGCGACCTGGAGGAAAGTATCCTGGAGGTGCGCGAGCACTTCACGCAGTTCAACCTGCCCTTCCTCATGATGCCGGCCAGCACGCCCGCGGACGTCGCGCTCGAGGTGTTCATCAAGCTGAATACCGTGTCGGTGAAGCTCTCGACCTTCGACGTCATCGTCGCCAAGTTCGAGCACACCACCGGCCAGTCCCTGCACCAGCTGGCCAACGACCTGACCAACGAAGTGCCGCAGGTCGAGCGCTACCTGGAGCCCGAGGAGGCGATCCTCAGCGTTGCCGCCATGCGCGAGGGGAGCGCACCGTCGCAGGCCAATTACCAGAAGCTCGACCTGTCGCGGCTGTCGCAGGAGTGGACCTACCTGGTCGCCGGTCTGAAATGGGCGATCGAATTCCTGGAAGCGGAATGCATTTACGACGGAGAGCGCCTGCCCACCACCGTCGTGCTCCCGGTTCTGGCCGCCTTGCACGACGACATGCCGAAGCTGGATGACAAGCGGCGCGAGGCCGAGGCGCTCGTGCGGAGGTACCTGTGGCGCGCCTTTCTGACCCGGCGCTACGAAAACTCGGCGTCGAACCGGTCGCTGCAGGACCTGCTCGGCCTGCGCGACGCCTTTGCGGGCCAGAACAGGGGCATCCCCGTTTTCGACGAAAAGGAGTTTCCCCTGCCGACCGTGGAGGAGCTGATGCTGGCCGGCTGGCCGAAGCGGCGGGACACGCTGTCGCGCGGCATTCTGGCCATTGCCTTGAGGGCCGGCGCCCACGACCTGATCAGCGGCGAGCCGGTTTCGGCCAGTCACGTGCGGCTGCGCGACTGCCATCACCTCTTTCCCTACGCGCTGCTGACCGGCGACGGCCAGATGCCCGGCTCGGAGACCTACTGCGCCCTCAATTGCGCCCTGCTGGGCTGGGAGGCGAACCGCATCCTGTCGTGCGGCGAACCCGCCGCCTTCTTCAGGCTGGGGGCCCAGCGCAGCCACATCGGCGCCCAGGTGATCCGCGATCGGCTGAGCACCCATCTGGTCCCGGTCGAGCAGCTTTCAGTGGGCAGCTACGCCAAGATCGACGACGCCGACGACCGGGCCGAGAAGATCAGGGTCGACTACCAGGCCTTCCTGAGGGCCCGCGCCGAGCTCATGATGGAGCCCATGCACGCACTCTGCGCGGGGCGGAACTGGCCCAAGGAAGGCCTGCCGAAAGCCAAGAAGCCCAAGGCCAAGGCCAGCTGACGCGCCGGCCTCACCCGATGCCGACCGGCCGTGCCTTGGCCAGGCGGTCGAAGGCCATCAGGGTTTCGACCAGGGCCGGCAGGTCCTTCAGGCGCACCATGTTGGGCCCGTCGGAGGGGGCGCTGTCCGGGTCCTGGTGGGTTTCCATGAAGACGGCGGCCACGCCCACCGCCAGCGCCGCGCGCGCGAGCACCGGCACGAACTCGCGCTGCCCGCCGGAGGTCGTCCCCTGCCCGCCCGGTTGCTGCACCGAATGGGTCGCGTCGAAGACCACGGGACAGCCGGTCTCGGCCGCCATGATCGGCAGCGAGCGCATGTCCGAAATCAATGTGTTGTAGCCAAAGGAGGCGCCGCGTTCGCAGACCATGACCCGGTCGTTGCCTGCGTCCCGGATCTTCCGCACGACGTTCTTCATGTCCCAGGGCGCCAGGAACTGGCCCTTCTTGACGTTGAGCGCCCGGCCGGTCCGGGCGGCGGCCACCAGCAGGTCCGTCTGGCGGCACAGGAAGGCGGGGATCTGCAGCACGTCGACGGCTTCGGCCACGGGCGCGCACTGCTCGGGCGCGTGCACGTCGGTCAAGACCGGACAGCCGCAGGTTTCGCGCACCTCGGCCAGGATGGGCAGGCCCTCGGCCATGCCGATGCCGCGGCCCGATGACAGGCTGGTGCGGTTGGCCTTGTCGAAAGAGCTCTTGTAGATCAGGCCGAGCCCGAGCTTGCCCGCCATCTCGGTGAGCGCCTGGCCCGTCTCAAGAGCGTGGGCGCGGCTCTCCAGCGCGCAAGGGCCGGCGATCAGCACGAAGGGCTGATCGTTGCCGACGGTCAGATCGTTGATTTGAACGTGACGGGTCTCGCTCATCGCTCACATCAGCCGTGACTGCTCGACCGCCGCCTTGATGAAGGAGGTGAACAAGGGGTGCGGATCGAAGGGTTTCGATTTCAGCTCCGGGTGGAACTGCACGCCGATATACCAGGGATGGGCGGGGATCTCGACGATCTCCGGCAGCTCGCCGTCGGGCGACATGCCGGAAAACCGCAGTCCCGCGTCTTCGAGCGCCTTGCGGTAGTTGATATTGACCTCGTAGCGGTGACGGTGGCGCTCGCTCAGCTCGCGGACGCCATAGACCTCGGCGATTCGGCTGCCCTGCTCGACGACGCAGGGATAGGCGCCGAGGCGCATGGTGCCACCCAATTCACTGCGGTCGTCGCGCCGCTCGACCAGGTTGCCGCGCGTCCACTCGGTCAGCAGGCCGACCACGGGGTCGGCGCAGGGGCCGAACTCGGTCGACCCGGCCCCGGGAACACCGGCCAGATTGCGCGCCGCCTCGATCACCGCCATCTGCATGCCGAAGCAGATGCCGAAGTAGGGCACCTCGCGCTCGCGGGCGAAGCGGGCGGCGGCGATCTTGCCCTCGGCGCCGCGCTCGCCGAAGCCGCCGGGAACCAGGATCCCGTGCACGCCCTCCAGCTCCTGGGCCGCGCCGTCGGTCTCGAAGATCTCCGAGTCGAGCCAGTTCACCTTGACGCTCAGGTTGTTGGCGATGCCGCCGTGGGTCAAGGCCTCGGCCAGGGACTTGTAGGCGTCGAGCAGGGTCGTGTACTTGCCCACCACGCCGATGGTGACCTCGCCGTCGGGCTGCTGAATGGACCTGGTGACCCGGTCCCAGGCCGCCAGATCGGGGGCCGGCGACTCGATCCGGAAATGGCGGCAGACCTCGCCGTCGAGGCCCTCCTCGTGGTAGGCGCGCGGCACCGCGTAGATCGTATCGACGTCGAGCGCCTGGATCACCGCCTCGCGGCGCAAATTGCAGAACAGCGCGATCTTGCGCCTTGCGTCCTCGGCGATCTCGTGCTCCGAGCGGCAGACGACGACGTCCGGCTGGATGCCCAGGCTCTGCAGCTCCTTGACCGAGTGCTGGGTCGGCTTGGTCTTGAGCTCGCCGGCCGAGGCGATGTAGGGCAGCAGGGTTAGGTGGATGAACATGGCGCCGTCCCGGCCCAGCTCGTTGCCGAGCTGGCGGATCGCCTCGAGGAACGGCAGGCCCTCGATGTCGCCCACGGTGCCGCCGATCTCGCAGACCACGAAGTCCTCGTCGGTCACGTCGGCGCGGACGAACTCCTTGATGGCGTCGGTGACGTGCGGAATGACCTGCACGGTGGCGCCCAGATAGTCGCCGCGCCGCTCGCGCGCGATGACCTTGGAATAGATCTGGCCGGTCGTCACGTTGTCGCTGCGGCGCGACGGGACGCCGGTGAAGCGCTCGTAGTGGCCGAGATCCAGGTCGGTCTCCGCGCCGTCGTCGGTGACGTAGACCTCGCCATGCTGGTACGGGCTCATGGTGCCCGGGTCGACGTTCAGATAGGGGTCGAGCTTGCGCAGGCGCACCTTGAAGCCGCGCGCCTGGAGAAGGGCCCCGAGGGCCGCGGAGGTGAGACCTTTTCCGAGAGAGGAGACCACGCCGCCGGTGACGAATATGAATCGCGCCATGGAGGGACAATATCGATGGATCGGTCGGGCGGGGCAAGCCCCGCGTCACGGCCTCGGGCAAAAAAATCGGACTCCCTTCCGCGGCGCGGAGAGGCTCAGGCCATGGCGCGCCTATTCGACCGGCACCGTGGGTCCTTGCGGGATCTCCGGGACCGGCTCGGCCGGCGCGGTCACCGGCGCATCGAGGATCGATTGCCGTTCGGTGGACCGGCCTTCGATCCAAGTCAGCAACAGGCTGGTCACCATGAAGCAGGCGGCCAGGATGGCCGTCGTGCGGGTCAGCAGGGTCTTCGTGCTGCTGCCGGTCAGGAAGCCGCTCATGCCGCCGCCGCCGCCGCCGCCGCCGCCGATACCCAGACCGCCGCCCTCGCTGCGCTGGAGCAGCACGACGCCGATCAAGGCGAGGGCGAGAAGCAGGTGGATGACAAGCACGACGTTGCTCATGACGGGCCCTCAGTAATGCTGGTGTCCTGCCCGGGGGCGCCGGGTCGACCCGCTATTTAGTCCTTCCCAGCCGGTATAGCTAGGGACAACTGGCCCCGATAGCCCAAAAATCGTCGGCCTTCAGGCTAGCGCCGCCGACCAGGGCACCGTCGACATCCTCCACCGCCAGGATCTCGGCCGCGTTGTCCGGCTTGACGGAGCCGCCGTAGAGGATCCGCACCGAATCGCCCGCCGACCGGCCCAGGATCTCCCGCAACAGGCCGCGAATATGGCCATGGGCCTCGGCGATATCGCCGGCGGTCGCGGTCTTGCCGGTGCCGATCGCCCAGACCGGCTCGTAGGCCACGACGGGGCCCGCCGCCGCCGGGCCGGTTCCGCCGCCCACGGGGCCGCGCTCGGGCAGCGACCCCCGGAGCTGGCTCTCGATCACCGCGAGGGCGCGGCCCGCCGCCCGTTCGGCTTCGGTCTCGCCCAGGCACACGATCGGGACGAGACCGGCCGCCGCCGCGGCCGCGGCCTTGGCCCTCACCTGCGCGTCGCTTTCGCCGTGATCGCTGCGCCGCTCGGAATGGCCGACGATCACGTGGCTGCAGCCGGCGTCGGCCAGCATCGGGGCGCCGATGTCCCCGGTGTGGGCGCCCGATGCTTCGGCGTGGCAGTCCTGGGCGCCCAGCTGGACCGGACTGTCCGCCAGGGCCTCGCCGACCGGAATCAGGAGCTGGGCCGGCGGACAGACCAGCAGGTCGCAGTCCGGCGCCGCGGACCGGGCGCGCGCCGCCAGGTCCCGGGCCAGCTCCCTGCCCGCGCCCTTGAGGCCGTTCATCTTCCAGTTGCCCGCGATCAGCTTGTGCGGCATGTCCGCCCTCCCTCGCCGTGATGTCCAACTAACCCCGCCTACCTAACATGGCATCGCCGCCGCTGGCCAGCCGAAGGCGCACGCGAATTGCGGGTTGCCGCGCGCCTGCCCGCTTTCTAATATGCCGCGCCCTGGCCGCCGGTGCCCGCACGGCCTGCGAAATCGCCGCGACCCCGCCGCCCTTTAAGGAAAGCCGCCCGTCATGTTGATTCAGATGCGCACAAAGGTCGCCAAGGTCCTTGTCGGCCTTCTCTTCAGCCTGCTCATCCTGAGCTTCGCGATCTGGGGCATCGGCGACATCTTCCGCCCCGGCCAGCAGGCCACGGCCGTGGCCGAGGTCGGCGGCATCAAGATCACCCAGGCCGAGTTCAGCCGCGACTTGGCGCGGGAGATGAACAATCTGCGCCAGCGTTTCGGCGTCAACTTCGACGTCGCCCAGGCCCAGGCGCTGGGCATCGTCGACCAGATCATCCAGCAGATGATCACGCGCGCCCTGTTCGAGCAGCAAGCCGAGGAGCTGCGCATGATCGTCGGCGACGAGGAGGTGCTCAGGCGCATCCGCGAACAGCCGGTCTTCCGGAACGAAGAGGGCAACTTCGACCGCTTTCGCTTCGAGCAGGTCCTTCGGAGCAACAGCCTGAGCGAGCCGCAGTTCATCGCCAGCCTGAGCGGCGACATCAAGCGCCAGCACATCATGGACGCGATCACCGGCAGCGGCGCGGCCCCGCGGGCCCTGGCCGAGTCCCTCTATGCCTACCAGCAGGAGCGCCGGGTGGCCGAAACGCTGCGGGTCGGCCGCGACAGCCTGCCCGAGCTGCCCGCCCCCTCCACGGCGGACCTGGAGAAGATCCACGACGAGAATGCCGACCGCTTCCAGGCCCCCGAGTACAGGAGCGTCACCCTGATCCGGCTCGAGGCCGAGGATCTGGCCAAGGAGGTCTCCGTGTCCGAAGACGATCTGCGCGCGGAGTTCGAGGCCCGGCAGGAGGAGTTCCGGGTGCCCGAGAAACGCGCCGTAGAGCAGATCGTCTATCTCGACGAAACCGCGGCCAGCGACGCCAAGAGGCAGCTGGACGGCGGCACGGCCTTTGCCGAGGTGTCCCGGTCCACGCAGGGCAAGGACCCGGTGGGCCTGGGCCTGATGAGCCGCGACGACATGGCCGCCCAGCTCCCCGTCCTGGCCGACACCGCCTTCGCCCTCGACGCGGGGGCGAGCAGCGTGCCGGTTCAGAGCCCCTTCGGCTGGCACATCCTGCACGTCAGCAAGATAGAGCCGGGCAGAGAGCCCGATTTCGACGCCGTTCGCGACGAGCTGGCGGGCGATCTCGCGATGCGCGAATCGGTCGACAGGATGGTCGAGATCGCCAACGAGCTGGACGCGGAGCTGGGCAGCGGCGCCACCTTCGAAGAGGCCGCCGAGCTGCTGCAGCTGGAGCTGCGCCGCCTGCCCGCCATCGACGCCGCCGGAAAAGACCCGGCGGGCGCGGCGGTCTCCGGCCTGCCGCCGCTCGGGGAATTCAGCCAGACGGTGTTCCAGACCGAGCCGGGCCAGGACAGCCTGCTGACCGAGACCCGCGACGGCAACTACTTCGCGGTGCGGGTCGACGGCATTACGCCGGCCGTGACCCGGCCGCTCGAGGAGGTGCGCGCCGAGGTCGCGGCCCTCTGGACGGACCTCGAAGAAGACCGTCTGACCCGCGAGCGCGCCGAGGCCCTGGCCAAGCGCATCGAGGACGGCGAAGCGATGGCCGCCGTCGCCGAGGCCGAAGGCCTGAGCGTGACAGTCACCGACCCGGTGACCCGCCAGCAGACCGAGACCGCGGGCCTGCCGTCGCGTGAGCTGGCCGCCAAGCTGTTCGAGATCGACAAGGGCGAGGTCACCACCGCCGCGGCCCAGGACGGCTATCTCGTGGCCAGGTTGACCGAGATCCGGCCGGTGGGCCCCTCCCAGGAGACGGCGGATGCGGTGGCCGGACTGCAGGAGACCCTGGCCCGGTCCCTGCAGAACGACCTGCTGTCCGGTTTCATCTCGGCCCTGCGGGAGCAGACGGGCGTGCGGGTCTACGAGCGCGTGGTCGAAGAGACCGCGGCGACACTCTAGCGCCCGCCATGCGGGCGATTCCGGACCTCGACGGCTTTCGGCCCGCCTACGAGGACGGACGGCCGCAGGTCGTCTGGACGACCCTGGTCGCCGACCTGGAAACGCCGGTTTCCGCCTTCCTCAAGCTGGCTGACGGCCGGCGCTTCAGCTGCCTCTTCGAGTCGGTCGAGGGGGGTGCGACGATCGGCCGCTACTCCTTCATCGGCCTGAAGCCGGACGTGATCTGGCGCTGCTTCGGCGCGCGCGCCGAGATCAACCGCTCGGCCCGCTTCGACGAGGCGGCCTTCGAGCCGCTCGACGGCGACGCGCTCGAGACCCTGCGCGCGCTGGTCGCCGAATCCCGCATCGACCTGCCGGCCGGCCTGCCGCCCATGGCGTCGTGCCTACTCGGCTACCTGGGCTACGACACGGTACGCCTGATGGAGCGCTTGCCCGAAGAGAACCCGGACGTGCTGGGCCTGCCCGACGGCCTCTATTTCCGGCCGGGCGTGATCGCCGTCTTCGACCGGGTCGAGGACCTGGTCACCGTGATCACCCCGGTCTGGCCGCGCGAGGGCATCGGCGCCGAGGGCGCCTACGAGCAGGCCTGCGCGCGCCTGGCCGACATCGTCGACGACTTCCAGCGCTCGCTGCCCTACCGCCACGAGCCGACCCAGGGCCCCGACGCCCTGCCCGAGCCGGCCTCGAACATGAGCCGCGAGGCCTTCCACGCCATGGTCGAGCGGGCCAAGGAATACATCTTCGCCGGCGACGTCTTCCAGGTCGTGCTCTCCCAGCGCTTCGCCCTGCCCTTCCGCCTGCCGCCCTTCTCGCTCTACCGCTCGCTCCGGCGGCTCAACCCCTCGCCCTTCCTGTTCTTCCTCGAGCTCGGCGGCTTCGCGGTCGTGGGCTCGAGCCCGGAGATCCTGGTCCGCCTGCGCGACGGCAAGGTGACGATCCGGCCGATCGCCGGCACCCGGCCGCGCGGGCGCGACCACGCCGAGGACCTGAGGCTGGCCGAGGACCTGCTTTCGGACCCCAAGGAGCTGGCCGAGCACCTGATGCTGCTCGACCTGGGGCGCAACGATGTCGGCCGCGTGGCGCGGGTCGGCACGGTCGAGGTGACCCAGCGCAATTCGATCGAGTACTACAGCCACGTCATGCACATCGTCTCGAACGTCGAGGGCGAGATCGACCCGAAGCACGACGCCATGGACGCCCTGGTCGCCGGCTTTCCCGCGGGCACCGTCTCGGGCGCGCCCAAGGTGCGGGCCATGGAGATCATCGAGGAGCTCGAGCCCGAGCGCCGCGGCCTCTACGCCGGCGCGGTCGGCTATTTCGGCGCCGGCGGCGCCATGGACACCTGCATCGCGCTGCGCACCGCGGTTGTCAAGGACGGCACCATGTACGTCCAGGCCGGCGGCGGCATCGTCGCCGACAGCAGCCCCGAGGGCGAATACCAGGAGAGCCGCAGCAAGGCCCAGGCCCTCCTCCGCGCCGCCCAAGAAGCCGTCCGCTTCGCCGCCCACCGGGGTTGACGACCGGGATTGGCTCGTTTTCGCGTAAGCGAAAAGGTGCCTGTCCCGCTTTCCCCCTGCCCGAAACGGAGGGAAACCGGGACTGGCTCCGTTCGACATCAGGCGAATGGGGACAGGCACGCCTTCGCTGGCGCGAAGTCGAGCCAGTCCCCGTTTTCGCTCGCATCGTGCATTTCGCCACAAAAATGCCACAACCCGTTAGCGATGTGTAAACCCTCCCGAGTTATTCTGGTTCCCGCGGGTGGACGAAGCCCGCCGCCAACTGGTCGTTCCGCCAAGGGACTCTGAGAGGGAGTTGCCGGCAGATGCCCAGGCCGAAAGGCCTTGGTGTGTCTCCGTCCCCCTAAAGAGAGTGCCCTGCAACGCAAAAGGAACGACCATGCCCAGCACAAAGACCCCCACGCGCTTCGCGCTCGCGCTCCTCGCCGCCACCTGCCTGACGCCGGTCGGTGCGGCCCAGGCCGCCCCCGGCGACCCGATCGGTCCCGAGTTCCAGGTCAATACGACGACGGCCGATTCACAAGTGGGACCGGCCGTCGCCATGGACGCCGACGGCGATTTCGTCGTGGCGTGGCGTAGTTGCACTGTCGGGGATTATGATGGTTGCTTGGACTGGGATGTCTTCGCCCAGCGCTACGATGCGGGGGGCATACCCCAGGGACCGGAGTTCCCGGTCAACAGCACAGCGACGGGCAACCAAATGTTCCCTGCCGTTGCCATGGACCCCGACGGCAACTTTGTCGTCGCGTGGTCAGGCAACGGCCCGGGTGATGGCAATGGCGTCTTCGCCCAGCGGTACAATGCCGCGGGCGAGGCCCAAGGCCCGGAGTTCCTGGTCAATGGGTACACCACGAGCAGCCAATACGGCCCTGCCGTCGCCATGGACGCGGCCGGGGATTTCGTCGTGGTCTGGAATGGATACGGCCCGGGAGATGATTCCGAGGTGATGGGCTCCGGAGTCTTCGCCCAGCGCTACGATTCGGGGGGCGAACCCCAGAGCGGCGAGTTCCGCGTAAACACGACGACCGCCAACAGTCAAAGCGAAGGCACCATTGCGATGGACGCCGACGGCGATTTCGCCGTGGCGTGGGCCAGCAGGTACCAAGACGGCGACAACGCCGGCGTCTTCGCCCAGCGCTACACTGCGGCGGGTACCCCGCAAGGTGGCGAATTCCAGGTCAACACGACGAGCGCCGGATGGCAGGGGTCGCCTTCCCTTGCCATGGACGCGGCCGGGGGTTTCGTCGTGGTCTGGCGTGGCACCCGAGATGCCTATGTCCAACGCTACAACGCGGCGGGCGAGCCCACGGGCGATCAAATTGCGATCGCAGCCGGTGGTGGTGACATGTATCCGCGCACGGCCGTGGCGATGGATGCGGACGGGGATTTCGTTACGGCTTGGACCGATCGTGGTTCGCCCTACGGCTACACGATCGTTAGCCGACGCTACAATGCGGCAGGCGATCCCCAGGGCGTCGAATTCCAGACCGATCCCCATACCAGCGCGGCGGCCGTCGCCATGGACGCCGACGGCGACACCGTCGTGGCGTGGGAAAATTGGAGCAAGGACGGCGACGGCGGCGGCATCTTCGCCCAGCGCTTCGACGGGGCGGAGCGGGTCGCGGGCGACTTCGACGGCGACGGCAAGGCGGACCTGCTGTGGCGCAACCCGGCCACCGGCCAGACGATCGTCTGGCTGATGGACGGCGATACGAAGCTGGCCGAGGGCTCGATCGGCACGGTGCCGACCGCGTGGGAGATCGCCGGCACCGGCGACTTCAACGGCGACGGCAAGGCGGATGTCCTGTGGCGCAACAGCGCCACCGGCAATGCCATCGTCTGGCAGATGAACGGCCTGGAGAAGGCGGCCGCGCAATCGATCGGCGCCGTCCCGACCGCCTGGACCGTCGAGCAGCTCCGCGACACCAACGGCGACGGCCTCTCGGACATCGTCTGGCGCAACACCGGGACCGGCGTAACTGTCGTCTGGCGCATGAGCGGCTTCACGAAAACCGCCGCCGATCCCATCGGCAGCGTCCCCTCGGACTGGGATCTGCACTAGGCGCGCGTCTCCCTCCCCCAAAGTCCGCAGCAACGCAAAGGTAAGGCCATGCTCGAGACAAAGACCCCCAAGCGCTTCGCCCTCGCCCTCCTAGCCGCCACCTGCCTGACGCCCGTGGCAGCCGCCCAGGCCGCCCCCGGCGATCGGATCGGTCCCGAGTTCCAGGTCAATACCACGACCATCGGCGATCAGACCGTTCCGGCTGTCGCCATGGACTCCGACGGCGACTTCGTCGTTGCGTGGCAGAGCAATGGCCAGGACGGCGACGGCGCGGGCATCTTCGCCCAGCAGTACAACGCGGCGAGTGAACCCCTGGGCGGCGAGTTTCAGGTCAATACCGTCACGACCAACGACCAAACGCAGGCGCAGGTTGCCATGGACGCCGATGGCGATTTCGTCGTCGCGTGGACCGACTGCTATAGCCTCTACAATTGCGAAATCTTTGCCCGACGCTACGACGCCGCCGGTGCGCCTCAGGGTGGCGAGTTCCAGGTCAGTACCGCCGCCACCGGCTATCGACGTGGAGGGCCAATCGCCATGGACGCCGACGGCAATTTCGTCGTGGCTTGGCATAGTTGTACCGGTGACCCCTTGATCGAGGTGGTGTGTACCTCCTTTGCGCAGCGTTTCGACAGTTCGGGGGCTAGACAAGGGCCTGAGTTGGCGTTCGCCGATTCTCTGATCACTAATGTCTCGATGGACGCCGACGGCGACTTCGTGATGGTAAGAAGCGGAGACGATGGCAATGGCGATGGTGTCATCGCTCAGCTCTTCAGCGCCACGGGACAGGCTCTAAGCGGCGAAATTCTGGTCAACACGACAACCTCTGGGAACCAAGTTCGGGGGGCGGTGGCCATGGCCCCCAGCGGTGAATTTGTCGTGAGCTGGACCGGCTCTCAAACCTTTAGCTGGGATATCTTCGCCCAGCGCTTCGACGCGTCGGGCAGCGCTGTGGGTGCGGAGTCCCAAGTCAATACATTCAGCCCCGGGGAACAACATTATTCGGTTGTTGCCACGAACGCCGACGGGGGCTTCGTGGTTCTCTGGAGCGGACGAGGCCGGGATGATTCCCGCGGAATATTCGGCCGGCGGTACGATGCCTCGGGCTCGGCGCTGGAAGACGAGCTCCGGGTCAATGTGACTGTTTCCGGCGTTCAAGAGTGGCCCTCTGCGGCCATGGACGCCGACGGCGACTTGGTCGTGACGTGGCACAGCTCTGGCCAGGACGGCGACGCCAACGGCATCTTCGCCCAGCGCTTCGACGGGGCCGAGCGGGTCGAGGGCGACTTCGACGGCGACGGCAAGGCGGACCTGCTGTGGCGCAACCCGGCCACCGGCCAGACGATCGTCTGGCTGATGGACGGCGATGCGAAGCTGGCCGAGGGCTCGATCGGCACGGTGCCAAGCAAGTGGGAGATCGCCGGCACCGGCGACTTCAACGGCGACGGCAAGGCGGATGTCCTGTGGCGTAATTCGACCACCGGCACCGCCATCGTCTGGCAGATGGACGGCCTCGAGAGGGCGGCCGCGCAATCGATCGGCGCGGTTCCGCTCGCCTGGACCGTCGAGCAGCTCCGCGACACCAACGGCGACGGCCTCTCCGACATCGTCTGGCGCAACGCCGGGAGCGGCGTAACCGTGGTCTGGCGCATGAGCGGCTTCACGAAAACCGCCGCCGATCCCATCGGCAGCGTCCCCTCCGACTGGGACCTGCACTAGGCGCGCATAGAGCCGCCTCGAACAGCCGGAGGGAAACCGGGACTGGCTCGTTTCGCGTGAGCGAAAAGGTGCCTGTCCCGCTTTCCAGGGCCGCCTGCCATCGCCGAAGCGAAACTTCGGCTTCGCGCAGGCAGGCCGTCGGCATCGCGGCCGGCCGGTCCGCGAAAATGGGGATAGGAGCCAGTCCCCGTTTTCGCTCGCAGGGCAGCTGGCCGCCGAGGCGTTCGGTTCCTTCAGTTCGGACTGGTGGCTGTGCTGGAGCGGGCCGCGGCCTGACCGGTCGTTTCGCCCTCGGCAGTCATCTCGGTCTTCCGGCGGACGATGGCGCTGATCGGCACCAGGGCGAAGCCGCGCACCTCCAGCTCCGGCAGCCACCGGGCCAGCACTTCGAGCGTCGCGTCGTGGGGGTGGCCGATCGCGATCGCGGCGCCGCGCCGCCGGGCGATCCGCTCCAGCTTGGCGAGCTGCCGGCGGATCGCCTCCGGGTCCTCCGGCTCGTTGTCGAGGAAGATATCGCGAGAGGCGTGGGCCACGCCCATGCGCCGCGCCAGGCCGATGCCCAGGCTCGCGCCCGAGGTCATGGAGTCGATGAACAGCAGCCCCCGCGCCCTGAGCTCGGCCATGACCTGCGCCATGCCGAGTAGCGAGCCGGTGAAGCGGCTGCCCATGTGGTTGTTGATGCCGACGTAGCCCTCGAAGCGCCCCAGGCCCCACTCGAGGCGGCGCTGCAGCTCGCCCTCGCCGAGGCCCGACGAGAGTACGTTGGGGCCCGGGTCCCAGGAGGGGTCGCGCGGCTCCATCGGCACGTGGAGCATCAGCTCGTGGCCGGCGGCGCGCGCCTTGGCGGTCAGCGGCCCCAGCCCCTCGGCATAGGTCATGAAGGACAGCGTGAGCGGCCCCGGCAATTCGACCGCGCGCCGGGCGTTGACCGGGTTGACGCCGAGGTCGTCGATCACCACCGCGATCATCGGCCGGCCGCCGGGATCGAGGATCTCGACCGCGTTCCGGCGCCACAGCGGCACCTCCGGCGCGGCGTCCCGCGGCGCGGCCAGGGGGGCAAGCCCGGCCTGGCGCAGCATGGCCTCGATCTCCGCGGGGCTGCGGCCCGGTATCGGCTCCTCCGGCAGCAGCGGCTCCTCGAAGAGGAAGCCGCCGGTCACCGGTCCTTCGGGCCCGGCCGCCGGCACCAGCACGGCCTCGGGATCCGCCGCCGTTTCGGGAGCCGCCTCGGGCCCCAGGGCGATCACCCAGGTGTCGCGCTCCCTTGCAGCGAAGCCGGCGGCCTCGAGGGCCCGCTCGACCGCCCCGGGCAGCCGGTCGGCGCGCCGGAGCTCCGTACCCACCAGGGTGCCGGCCAGCACCCCGCTCAGCATCACGACGGCCGCGACCAGCACCGGCCGGCGGCGGCGCGGCGGCTCCTTGGGCCGGTGCTTCATGGCCCAGCGCTGGGCCCGGACGGTGGCCCGGGCTTGTCTCGCGGTATCGCGTTGGCGCTTGGGATCGGTCATGGGGGCGCTGCGGGCGGCCTCGATCGGTGCGGGGGTTTCGCGCGGACAGGATACCCGGTCACGCGCCACGCGCTAGCACTCATGGCCCAATATGGTAAATATTCTCCGAACAACGCGGCCCGCGCGGGCGCCGGGAGGCCGCGCGGGCCTTCTTCTCCGGACTTTCTTCCGTCCGCCGAATCAAGCTGATATAACGAAGGGACGAAAGCTAAACGAAACTCATAAGATCGTCGGCCAAGCACCTGATATGTTTCTATTGATCGATAACTACGACAGCTTCACCTACAACCTGTTCCATTTTCTGGGGGAGCTGGGGGCCGAGGTCGAGGTCGAGCGCAACGACGCCATTACGGTGGCGGACGCCCTGGCGCGCCAGCCCGAGGGCCTGGTGCTCTCGCCGGGGCCCTGCGACCCGGACAAGGCCGGGATCTGCCTCGAGCTGGTCACCGAGGCCGCCGGCAAGCTGCCGATCCTGGGCGTCTGCCTGGGCCACCAGGCGATCGGCCAGGCCTTCGGCGGCCAGATTGTGCGCGCCGCGGCTCCGATGCACGGCAAGCTGAGCGCGGTGAAGCACGACGGCGCCGGCCTGTTCGAGGGCCTGCCGGCGCCCTTCGAGGCGACCCGCTACCACTCGCTCACGGTCGAGCGCGACAGCCTGCCGGACTGCCTCGAGGTCTCGGCCGAGACCGAGGACGGGGTGGTCATGGGCCTGCGCCACAAGGAGCTGCCGATCCACGGCGTGCAGTTCCATCCGGAAAGCATCGCCTCGGAGCACGGCCACGCCCTGCTGGGCAACTTCCTGGCGATCGCCGGGCACAACGGCCGGGGAAAGCGACCATGACCGGGGACATGACCGATCTGAAGCAGCTGCTCGGCGTCGCCGCCACCGGCACGGCGCTGACCGAGGCGCAGGCCGAGGCCGCCTTCGACATCATGATGTCGGGCGATGCCACGCCGTCCCAGATGGGCGGGTTCCTGATGGCGCTCCGGGTGCGCGGCGAGACCGTGGCCGAGATCACCGGCGCGGTGCGCGCCATGCGCGCCAAGATGCTGACGATCGAGGCGCCCGAGGGCGCGATCGACGTCTGCGGCACCGGCGGCGACGCCACGGGCACCTACAACATCTCAACCGGCAGCCAGTTCGTGCTGGCCGGCTGCGGCGTGCCGGTCGCCAAGCACGGCAACCGCGCGCTCTCGTCCAAGAGCGGCGCCGCCGACGTGCTGACGGCACTGGGCGTAAACATCGACGCCGACATGCGCCTGGTGCAGAAGGCGCTCGACGAGGCCGGCACCTGCTTCCTGATGGCGCCGCGCCACCACAGCGCCATGCGCCACGTCGGGCCGACCCGGGTCGAGCTCGGCACCCGCACCCTCTTCAACTTCATGGGCCCCCTGTCGAGCCCGGCGCGGGTCAAGCGCCAGGTGGTCGGCGTGTTCTCGGCCGACTGGGTGGTGCCGCTCGCCGAAGTGCTGAAGGGCCTGGGCCACGAGCGCGCCTGGGTGATGCACGGCGCCGACGGCATGGACGAGCTCTCGACCACCGGGCCCTCGGTCGTCGCCGAGCTCAAGGACGGCGAGGTCCGCAGCTTCGAGGTGACGCCCGAGCAGGCCGGCCTGCCGCGCGCCACGCTGGCGGACCTCAAGGGCGGCGACGGGGCGCAGAATGCCCGGGTGCTGCGCGCCATGCTGGGCGGCGAGCACGGGCCGTTCCGCGACGCCGTGCTGCTCGGCAGCGCGGCCGGGCTGATCGTCGCCGGCAAGACCGAGGACCTCGAGCAGGGCTTGGCCATGGCCGCCGAGTCGGTCGACAGCGGCCGCGCCATAAAGGCGCTCGAAGGCCTGATCGCAATCACCAACGAGCAGGTGCCGGCGTGAGCGATATGCTGAGACAGATCTGCGCCGACAAGCGGACCG
>Ga0224504_10000355_pt1 | contig 20520 bp, 23 predicted proteins | sample SF_Oct11_sed_USG_3_FD_170160 | JGI IMG/M metagenome (GOLD analysis project Ga0224504, IMG submission 170160) | Sediment microbial communities from San Francisco Bay, California, United States - SF_Oct11_sed_USGS_24 | ecosystem: Environmental > Aquatic > Marine > Sediment | place: USA...
CATCGTGACCCCCGTTCGATTCGCCGCCGGGCCGGCGGGATTCTCGAGTCTTGGCCCCGGCTTGTGATCGTTGCGCGGCGGATTCTGGGCCTTTGTGGGGCAGCGAGCGGGGCGGACGCAGGAGGCTAGACTCGGACCGTTGCAGCACCTAGGTTCCGGCCATGACGGACCGCGTTCTGATTCTCGACTTCGGCTCGCAGGTGACCCAGCTGATCGCCCGGCGGGTGCGCGAGAGCGGCGTCTACAGCGAGATCCACCCGTTCAACGTCTCCGACGAGACGATCCGCGCCTTCGACCCCAAGGCGGTGATCCTCTCGGGCGGCCCGGCCTCGGTCAGGACCGCCGAGGCGCCCCGGGCGCCGGACACGGTGTTCAAGCTCGGCGTGCCGATTTTGGGCATCTGCTACGGCCAGCAGACGCTTTGCGCCCAGCTCGGCGGCGAGGTCGAGGGCTCGGAGCACCAGGAGTTCGGCCGCGCCTTCCTCGAGGTGACGGGCGAGAGCGCGCTCACCGAGGGCTTGTGGCGCCCGGGCGAGCGCCACCAGGTCTGGATGAGCCACGGCGACCGCGTGGTGCGCCTGCCCGAGGGCTTCCGCGTCGTCGGTACCTCCGAGGGCGCGCCCTATGCCATGTTCGCCGACGAGGAGCGGCGCTTCTACGGCGTGATGTTCCATCCCGAAGTCGTGCATACGCCCGACGGCGCCAGGCTGCTCGCCAACTTCGTGCACGGGGTGGCCGGCTGCGCCGGCGACTGGACCATGGCGGCCTTCCGCCAGCAGGAACTCGACAAGGTCCGCGCGCAGGTAGGCGATGCCCGGGTCGTCTGCGGCCTGTCCGGCGGGGTCGATTCCTCGGTCGCCGCCGTACTGATCCACGAGGCGATCGGCGCGCAGCTGACCTGTATCTTCGTCGACCACGGCCTGCTGCGCGCCGGCGAGGCCGAGGAGGTCGTCGAGCTGTTCCGCGGCCACTACAACATCCCGCTGGTGCACCGCGACGCGCGCGCGCTGTTCCTCGGCAAGCTGGCCGGCATCGCCGAGCCGGAGGCCAAGCGCAAGATCATCGGCGGCACTTTCATCGACGTCTTCGAGGAGGAGGCGGGCAAGCTGGGCGGCGCCGAGTTCCTGGCCCAGGGCACGCTCTACCCGGACGTCATCGAGTCGGTCTCCTTCACCGGCGGCCCCTCGGTCACCATAAAGTCGCACCACAACGTCGGCGGCTTGCCCGAGCGCATGAACATGAAGCTGGTCGAGCCCCTGCGCGAGCTGTTCAAGGACGAGGTGCGGGCGCTAGGCCGAGAGCTCGGCCTGCCCCAGAGCCTGATCGGCCGCCACCCCTTCCCGGGGCCCGGCCTGGCGATCCGCATCCCGGGCGAGGTGACGGCGGAGAAGTGCGAGATCCTGCGCAAGGCCGACGCGATTTATCTCGACGAAATCCGCAAGGCCGGCCTCTATGACGCGATCTGGCAGGCCTTCGCCGTGTTGCTGCCCGTCCGCACCGTCGGCGTCATGGGTGACGCGCGCTCCTACGATCACGTCTGCGCGCTTCGGGCCGTCACCTCGACCGACGGCATGACCGCCGACTCCTACCCTTTCGACCACGCCTTCCTGGCCATGACGGCGACCCGCATCATCAACGAGGTGCGCGGCATCAACCGCGTGGTCTACGACGTGACCAGCAAACCCCCGGGCACGATCGAGTGGGAGTAGCCGTTTGATTTTTCTTGACTTTTCTAAATCCGTTCTCTATATGTGCCCGCATGGCATATAAGACCGATACCCAAAACGAAAACAAGACCGAGGCCCGGGAACGGCGCTGTCTCATGTGCAGGGAGCGTTTCGAGAGCGAATGGGCCGGCGAGCGCATCTGCAAGCGCTGTCGGCAGACCGCCGCCTGGCGCCAGGGCTGAGCCGCAGCGCTCTTCCCTGGAGGCTACCCGCTTTGGTGGACGTCTCCACCGCTTGACGCAGATCATGGCGTGCCGGACCTCTCCGGCTCACCAAGGCTGCGAAGCAGCGTCGTATCCGTGATGGCGGCGTCTGCCCGGCGAGGGAGACGACAATGATCAGAAGACCCGCGTCGACCGGGGCGCTGCCGGCTGTCGTGCTGGCGCTCCCTGCTCGAGGTCACAGGATTAGGGCGATTTCGGCAGGGTGACGCCGATCATGCAATCTCGGGTGACCAGCTCGGCCAGCTGGTCCTCGCTCCAGCCCTCGGTGCCCGCGGGCCGGCGGGGCAGGACCATGTAGCGCATGTCGGCCGTGCTGTCGTGCACCCGGACCTCCCAGTCGTCGGGGATTTCCGTGCCGAACTCGCCGAGCACCGCGCGCGGCTCGCGCACGACGCGCGAACGGTAGGCGCGCGCCTTGTACCAGTCCGGCGGCAGGCCGATCAGGAAGCGCGGGTAGCAGGAGCAGAGCGTGCAGACGATGACGTTGTGCAGCTTCTCGCCGTTCTCGACTACGACCAGGTGGGTCGGACCCATGTCGATGCCGAGCTCGGCGCAGGCCGCCGAGCCGTCCTCCAGCAGGCGCGCCTTGAACGCGGGGTCACTCCAGGCGCGGGCGACGACCCGGGCGCCCTGGGCCGGGCTGCGCGCGTCCATCGCCTCGACGGCGGCGCGCACCTCCTCGGCAGTGACCACGCCCTTCTCGATCAGCAGCTCGCGCACCGCCGTCTCCATGGCTTGGTAGTAGGTCAGCGGTCCGTCCTGGTCCGGGCGGGGCGCGTGGTCGTGGGAATGCTGGCCCGTATCGCTCATGTGCCGCCCTCCTTTGCCGCGCCGGCCGGCTCCAGCCAGTGCTCGAAGATCTCGACCTCGACGCCGTCGTTCGCCCGGCCCTGGTCGTCGGGCCACAGCGTGCCCTGGTCGAAGTGCACGCGGTAGAGCGGCCGTACCGGCTGGCCGTCCCGGGCGTAGGCGAGCTCCTCCGGGTTGCGGAAGCTGCCGCAGATCCGCTCGATCACGCCGGTCTTGCCGCGCACGTAATAGGGCGTGCGGATGTGGCCGGGCGGATGCGCCCAGCGCACCCGGACCCGGTCGCCGGGGGCAAAACGCGCCGTCATGTCCGGTCTCCCGCTGCCCGCGCCTCGACCTCGGCCATCTTGCGTCCCAGCTCGTCGCTGGTGAACACGCCCTTGCCGAGCAGCACGCCGGTGATCGAGGCGATCCAGCGCTCGTAGTAGCTCAGCTCGTCGTAGGCCCCGGAGCCGAGCTGCTCGATGCCGCGCCGCAGCTCGTCGACCCGCACCAGGTCGCGCGTCTTGTCGGACAGCAGCATGAGCAGCGCGTCGACGCGCTTCTCCCAGAGCGCGTAGTCGTGCTCGCCGCGCTCGACCGGGCCAGCCGGCAGGCCGCCCATGTCGTGATGGCCGCGTCCCGGATCGCTCATTGCCGATCGCCTCCCTTGCGTTTCGGCTCAGCTTGCCGCAAGCGCCGTCGCGAGACAAGGCAATGGGGCTTTCTATGCGCCGGCTCCGGGGCCTAAGCTGGCCGGATATCCGGTTGGAAGAAACCGCCATGAGGTTCCTATACCTGGCCCTGGCAGGGTCGATCGCCTGGACCGTGCCCGCCACCGCCTTCGAGGCGGCCGACCTGGACCGCCTGAAGTCGACCGGCAGCTGCATCGGCTGTGTCCTGGACAAGGCGGCGCTGCGCCGCGCCCAGCTGAGCGGGGCGCGCCTCGAGGGCGCCAGGCTGGCCGGCGCCGACCTGTCGCGCGCCGACCTGCGGGGCGCCGACCTGCGCAGGGCCGACCTTCGCGGGGCCAAGCTCAGCGGCGCCGACTTGAGCGGGGCGGACCTCGGGCGCGCCGACCTGGGCCGGGCGATCCTGGACGGGGCCAGGCTCCAAGGGGCCAAGCTGGGGGCGGCCGATCTGAGGGGCGCCAACCTCAACTGGGCTGTTTTGAGCGACAGCGATCTGAGCAGCGCGCGCCTCGGCGCCGCGTTCCTCAACGGCACCGACATGTGGCAGGCGGCGCTCGACGGCGCGCGGCTCGAGCAGGCGGACCTGCGCCAGGCGCTGGGGCTCAGCCAGGCCGGGCTCAACCGGGCCTGCGGCGACGACACGACACGCTTGCCCGAAGACCTGGTCGTCAGGTATTGCGATTGAACGGCAGGCCTTAGTCTCTGCCTAAGAAATGAAAGATCGTAAACCATGGCTTTAGCAGCTCCAGGCCAGAGTTTGTCATGGCAGGACTTGATCCGGCCATCCAGGAGTTGCCGTCCCAGAATGTTTTCCTGGATCGCCGGGTCAAGCCCGGCGATGACAGGGGGTGGTATTAACATATTGATATAATGTGCTTAACTTCGAGGCAGGCTCTAACAGGGAGGAGCGGCGATGAGGCGCGGAATCGATCATCTCGTGCTCTGCGTCAACGACCTGGACGCGGCGCGGCAGGCCTACGGCCGGCTCGGCTTCACGACGACGCCGCCCGCCCTCCACCCCTTCGGCACCGGCAACAGCCTGGTCCAGCTGCAGGGCAACTTCCTCGAGCTGCTGAGCGTCGCGGAGCCCGGCAAGATCCCGCCCACGGCGCCCGGGCAGTTCAGCTTCGGCGCCTTCAACCGGGACTTCCTGGCGCGCCGGCAGGGCATGTCCATGTTGGTCTTCCAGAGCGACGACGCGCGCCGCGACCAGCGGGAGTTCGCGGCCAACGATCTGGAGACCTACGCGCCCTTCGACTTTTCACGCCGCGCGACGCTGCCTGACGGCAGTGCGGTCACCGTCGCCTTCTCGCTGGCCTTCGTGACCGACCCCCGGATGCCCGAGGCCGCCTTCTTCGTCTGTCAGCAGCACGCCCCGGAATACTTCTGGAAGCCGGATTACCAGAGGCACCCGAACGGCGCCATCGCCGTCAGCGAGGTGGTCATGGTCGCGGACGATCCGGCCGCTTTCGCGGGCTTTTTCCAAAAGCTGCAGGGCCCGGAGGGGGCGCTTCAGGTCGCGACCGCCCTGGGGCGGGTCACGCTGCTCGACCGGCGGCGCTTCGCGGCGCGCTTTCCGGACATGCCGGTGCCGCGGGCGCCGGACACGCCGCATTTCGCGGGCTACCGTGTCACGGTCGCGGATCTCGCCCGGACCGAGGCGCTGTTGCGGCAGGCCGCCCTGCCGGTCAGGCGCGAAGCGGGCAGTCTCCGGATCGCGCCCGCCGACGCCTTCGGCGTCGTCCTCGAGTTCGCGGAAAAAGGTGTCTGACACCTTTTTTTGTGCTTTAAGATATTGATTATATTAGTTTTTTCTCCTTGGGATGAAGGTTGAACGCCCCATTTACGCCAGTTACGGGTCGGGTGGCGGGCGTCCAGCCGGCGGCTGGATTTCAGCGGTCGCCTGCGCGATCCTATGCTATAATGACATTCGGGTCCGGGTGCGCCTGGGCCCCTCGAATGGGGGAGCGGCCTTGGGCGAGACGTGCCGGGGCCGGGTCGGACGCGGGAGGTCGGGATGTACAGGTCGGTGACGGAAAGTCAGCAAGGGCAGACCAGGAAGCGCAAGCACATCCACTGGCTCGAGGGAATCGGTATAGGGCTGGCGGTCTTCCTGGTGCTCTTCTTCACCTTCGGCTGGGGCTAGCCGAAGGCGCGTTACGACACGACCCTGAGACTGTGCTGGAAGATCGTCAGGGCATCGGCGAGCGACGGCGTGCGCACAACCTTCTCGCCCCCGCGGCACACCAGATACTCGCTTTCCCGGCCCGGGTCGTTGGTTCGTTTGGCGATGGTGAAGAGCGGTTTGTCCTGGCTGTGCCGGTAGACCGAGAAGATCGCCATTCCGGCCCTCTGGTCGATGGCATAGTCGCGCCATTCGCCGCTCATCACGCGGCGGCTGTATAGCGATAACAAGAGGTTAAGTTCGGATCTGTTGAAGAAGGTGGCGGTGCAGGAAGGCCTGGCGGGACGTTTGAAGTCCTCTATGCGGTGGAGCTTGCCCATCAGCGCGTGCGTATCCTCCCCTGCTGAATTACTATCATATTCTAGTTTCTCTGAAATTAACGCCGCAGTCCAGCCAGGAGACATCGTCGGCGCCCCGGATGACTATATCCCAGGCCGAAGCGGATCTATGCCATTGACCCGAGGTGTCGACTTTGCGAGGAACGGTGCAGGGGCCGTCCGCGACGTCGTGTCGATGGCCTGTTGAGTTTAAGGTCAAGAGGGAGAAGGCATCATGGCGGCGACCACGCCGATCTGCGACTTCGGCTGGAAGGCGGTCGATTTTCAGCTCGAGGGTATCGACGGCAAGACCTACAGCCTGGAGGATGTCCGCGGGCCGAACGGCACCCTGGTCATGTTCATCTGCAACCACTGTCCCTACGTCAAGTCGGTGATCTCGCGCATCGTGCGCGAGGTGGGCGCGCTCGAGGAGAAGGGCATCGGGGCCATCGCGATCATGGCGAACGATACCGAGAGCTATCCCGAGGACTCCTTCGAGAACATGAAGGCCTTCGCCGAGGAGCATGGTTTCGGCTTCCCTTACGTGATCGACCGCAGCCAGGAGGTGGCCCGGGCCTATGACGCCGTCTGCACCCCGGATTTCTTCGGCTTCAACAAGGATCTGGAGCTGCAGTACCGCGGCCGCCTGGACGAATCGAGAACGACCCTGGTCCCGGACGCCCGCCGCGAGCTGTTCGAGGCCATGGCGCGGGTCGCCGAAACGGGCGAAGGGCCGCGCGAGCAGGTCGCGTCCATGGGCTGCTCGATCAAATGGCGGGCCGCGTGACCCGTCGCCGACAGGGGGCCGGCTGCCGGCGGGCCCCGGCCCTTTTAGCGGTTGAAACACAAGGCGTCAGGCTGTATCCGAGGGCCGTGACGCGCAAGCGTGGCGCCGGCCTTCGAGCGCCCGGAGTGGACCGTGGCTGATATATTCAAGGAAGTCGACGAGGATCTAAGGCGCGATCAGGCGGCCAAGGTCTGGAAAAAGTACGGCCATGTCGTGATCGGCGCGGCCGTTACCGTGGTACTAGCGACCGCCGCGTACCAGGCCTGGACCTGGTGGGACGTGAAGCAGCGGACGGAGCTCTCCCGGGGCTATTCCGCCGCCGTAGACCTGTTCGAGCAGGGCAAGACCGAGGATGCGGCCGCCGCGTTCGGCGGGCTGGCCGCGGCCGGCGGCGGCTATGGCACGCTTGCCGCCTTCAACAGGGCGCGCCTGCTGGCCGAGGCCGGCGACACCGCCGCCGCGATCGAGGCCTGGGACCGCCTCGCGGCAAGCCCGTCGACCGGGCCGGCGTTCCAGGGCGCGGCCACGGTGCTGTCCGTCATGCATCAGAGCGACAGCGGCGATCCGGCCGACCTGGAGGCGCGGCTCGAGCCGTTGACCGCCGAGGACAGCGGCTTCCGTCCGATCGCGCTCGAGCTGATCGCCATAATGGCCCTGCGCCGGGGGGACCGCACGCGGGCGCGCGAGATCTACACGCGGCTCGCCGACGACCGCACGGCGCCGGTCGGGCTGAGGGGGCGGGCCTCGCAAATGCTGGCCGCCCTGGAAGAGTAGCTGCGCGCCATGACACTCCGGATCGCCTGCCTTCTGCTCTGCGGCGCGGTCCTGGCCGGGTGCTCCGGCGGTTGGTTCGGCGGGGGGGAAGACGATGCGCCGCTGCCCGGCGAGCGCGTCGCCATCATGACCTTCGGCCGGAGCCTGGAGCCGGACCCCAGGATCGCCGACCTGGAGGTCCGCCTGCCGGCGCCCCGCGTCAATAAGAGTTGGTCCCAGGCCGGTGGCGAACCGGGCCATGCCATGCACCACCTGTCGCTCGAGGACAAGCCGCGCGAGGCCTGGCGGGCGGGCGTCGGCCGGGGATCCGACTCCAGCCGCTGGATCCTGGCCCAGCCACTGGTCGTGGAAGACCGGGTCTACGCCATGGATTCCGAAGCCCAGATTACTGCTTTCGGCGCTGAGGACGGAGACCGGATCTGGCAGGTCGACCTGGACCTCGACGAAGAGAGCGGCGACTACTTCGGCGGCGGCATCGCGTACGAAGCCGGGCGCATCTATGTCACCACCGGTTTCGGCACGGTATTTGCGCTGAATGCCGAGACCGGAGAAACGATCTGGTCGCAGCCTCTGACGGCTCCGCTGCGGGCGGCGCCCACCGTGAGCGGCGGCCGGGTCTTCGCGGTCACCCTCGACAATCAGGCCTTCGCCCTCGCGGCCGACGACGGCCGGCGGCTCTGGAACCACAGCGGCATCGAGGAGGCCGCGAGCCTCCTCGGCGCGGCCAGCGTGGCGGTGTCGGGCTCCGCGGTCGTGGTTCCCTATTCCTCGGGCGAGATCTTCTCCTTGCTGGTCGAGAACGGCCGCGTGCTTTGGAGCGACGCACTCTCGGCGGTCAACCGGGTCGATCCCATCGCGGACCTGGCGCACATCCGCGGCCTGCCGGTGATCGACCGGGGCGCCGTAATGGCGATCAGCCATTCCGGACGCATGGTGGCGGTCGACCTGCGCCGCGGCGCGCGGGCCTGGGACATCGAGCTGGGCGGGGTCCAGATGCCCTGGGTCGCCGGCGAGTTCGTCTATTTGGTCACCAACGAGGCCGAGGTCGTGTGTCTCACCCGCCGCGACGGCCGTATCCGCTGGGTGCAGACCCTGCCGCATTACAAGAGTCCCGAGAACCAGACGGATCCGATCCAGTGGTTCGGCCCGGTGTTGGCCGGCGACCGGCTGATCCTGGCCGGCTCCAACGCGGTGGCCGTATCGATTTCCCCCTACACCGGCGAGATCCTGGGCGAACAGGACCTGCCCGGGGCGGCGGCCGTGTCGCCGGTGGTCGCCGGCGACACGCTTTACTTCCTGACCAATAACGCGACGCTCCTCGCGCTGCGCTAGACCTGGTTGCGCCATGACCTTCACCGTGGCCATCGTCGGCCGGCCGAACGTCGGCAAATCGACCCTGTTCAACCGGCTCGTCGGCCAGCGGCTGGCGCTGGTCGATCGCGAGCCGGGCGTGACCCGGGACCGGCGTGAGGGCGAGGCGCGGCTGTTCGATCTGTCCTTCCGGGTAATCGACACCGCGGGCCTCGAGGAGGCCTTCGACGAGAGCCTCGAGGCGCGCATGCGCGCCCAGACCGAGCAGGCGGTCGCGGCAGCCGACCTAGCGCTCTTCCTGATCGACGCACGGGCCGGGGTGACGCCGCTCGACGAGCACTTCGTCGGTTGGCTACGGCGCAGCGGGACCCCGGTCCTGCTGGCCGCCAACAAGTGCGAGGGGCGGGCCGCCGAGGCCGGGCTGGCCGAAGCCCACGGCCTGGGCCTGGGCGAGCCGCTGGCGCTCTCGGCCGAGCACGGCCTCGGGCTCGTCGACCTCTGCGACGCGCTGCGCGACCTCCTGGAGGCGCACGAGGCGGAAGTCGCGGCCCGGGAGGGCGATGAGGCCGGCGCCGAGGACGGCACCCTGCAGCTCGCCATCATCGGGCGCCCCAACGTCGGCAAGTCGACCCTGGTCAACCGGCTGATCGGCGAGGAGCGCCTGCTGACCGGCGCGGAGGCGGGCATCACGCGCGACGCGATTGCTGTCGACTGGCGCTACAGGGACCGCGCCATCCGGCTGGTCGACACCGCCGGGCTGCGGCGCCGGCCCCGGGTCGTGGGCAAGGTCGAGAAGCTGTCGGTCGCGGACACCCTGCGCGCGGTCCGCTTCGCCCAGGTCGTGGTGCTGCTGGTCGATGCCGAGGCACCAATGGAAAAGCAGGACCTGACGATCGCGCGCATGGTGGTGGACGAGGGCCGGGCCCTGGTGATCGCGGTCAACAAGTGGGACGCCTGCCGGGACCGCGAAGGTGCGATGAAGGTTCTGCGCGACCGCCTGGAACGCTCGCTGCCGCAGACCCGGGGCCTGCCCGTGGTTACGATCTCGGCGCTGCAGGGCCGCAACCTCGACCGGCTGCTCGATGCCGTGCTGGCCGCCTACGAGGTCTGGAACCGGAGGATCCCGACGGCCGAGCTCAACCGGTGGCTGGAGGCGGTGACCACGAGCCACCCGCCGCCGGCCCCCGGCGGACGGCGCATCAAGCTGAAATACGTCACCCAGGCCAAGGCCCGGCCGCCCACCTTCGCGATCTTCTGCTCCAAGCCGGACGACCTGCCGGGCGCCTACCTGCGCTATCTGGAGAATTCCCTGCGCGAGGACTTCGACCTGCCCGGCACGCCGATCCGCATCAACTTCCGCAAGGGCAAGAACCCCTATGCGAAGGGCTCTTGAGCTGAGGCCCCCAAAGCGGAAAGATCCTTGGAGACCCGCATCGCGCCCCGCTCCTCGGGCGAGCGTGCGATCCAGAAGCCGCGCTTGCGGGCAAGGGCCAGCATGGCATGGTTGTCGGCGAGCACGTCGCCCCAGACCTGGCCGATGCCGCGCGTCCGGGCATAGGCGAGCAGGCGGTCGAGCAGCAGCGATCCGACGCCCCGGCGCTGCACGTCGGAGCGCACGACGACGGCGAACTCGGCGCGCCCGCCCTCGGAGTCGGCCACGAAGCGCGCCACGCCCCAGCCGTCGGTGCCGCCCTTCGGATCGAGCCCGATCGCGACCAGCGCCATGTGCCGGTCGTAGTCGATGTGGGTGAGATAGGCGGCTTGGGACGGACTCAGTTCCGGTAGGGACTGCAGGAAACGCATCCGCACATCGTGCGGCGTCAGTCTCTTGAAGCCGGCTTGCAGATCGGCCGCATCTTCCGGCCGGATCGGCCGCAGGAATACCGGCTGACCCTCGGGCAGTCGAAGCATCGCTTCCAAATGCCGGGGGTAGGACGTCCGGGCCTGCGCTCCGAGACCGCTTTGCGCCAAGATCTGGGGACAACAGTCTCTAGTGCGAACGTTCGTGCCATTATTGGCCGAAATATCTAGATGAGGGAACATGATGAAGCCTCTCGGATCAGCGGTTGTTGGCGATCAGGGTTTCGAATGCGCGCAGGGCACGGCCCTTTGCTCCCGGATCGTGCAGGAGCCGCTTGGCCTGATGATAGGCGAGATAGATGCCGTGGATCTCGTAGGCGAAGTCCTGGCTGTTCACGCCCGCGCCCAGGTCGCCCTCGCGCACCGTGCGCTGGACCGCCTTGGTCAGGGTTCTTAGCCAGTTGAGCTGGGATTCGACCAGGAACTCCCGGGCCAGGCCCTCCCGGTCGTCGAGTTCCACGGCGGCGGCGAGAAAGATGCAGCCGCCGCGAATGCCGCCCTTTTCGGTCCAGTCGAGCAGGTTCTCGAAGAGCGCCCGCAGGCGGTCGATGCCCTTGGCCTGCCGCTGGGCCGGCGCGACGACGATCTTGGCAAAGCGCCACACCGCCGTCCTCAGGATCTCGACCTGCAGAGCCTCTTTCGATCCGAAATGGGCGAACAGGCCGCTTTTGGACAAGCCGGTCTTCTTCGCCAGGTCGCCGATGCTGAGCCCCTCCAGGCCGACCAGGCTGGCCTGGTCGAGCGCGGTATCGAGGATCGAGTCCCGGGTTTCTTCACCTTTGCCCATGCAGGTATAATAAAACGAACGGTCGTGCTGTCAAGTGGTATCTCGGAGGGTCGAGTCTCGGCTGGAGATCCTGTCGAAACAAAGGCCGGACCGTCCGCCTTCTTGCAGATCAAGTCTGCTGTCTGCCCAGTGACGGACCTCGGGCGCAATGTGCGTAAGTCCTACGTTTTATTGTTTCGTACCAACATCTCGAAAATAATCTCGAACTGCTTCGACGGTCGACTCTGCGGCTTGGCGGGCAGGCCCATCGTAAACTGTCCGATGAGGGCATGGTATACGAGCCGCGCCCGCGCCGCCGCCTCGATTGGCGTGAAATCCAACCCCAGGAACAGGGATTCAAGGTAGGCGAGCCGGCGCCTATCGATATGCTCTATTGCGGCAAGGGCGGCCGAATCCTTGGCAGCCCAGGCTCGTATTTCCCGGTCCAGTCGGCCGTCCGATTCGAGGACGATCGTGAACAACGATCGAAGGCGCGCCCGCGCGTCTCCGTTGCGTTCCTCGACCTGCGCGATGACATCGTTCGTGGCCCGCGCTTTCCATGCGTCCAGCACGGCTTCAAGGAGCGCGTTGCGGTTCTTGAAGTGCCAGTAGAAGCTGCCCTTGGTGACACCAAGGGCCTTGGCCAATACTTCAACGCGAACGGCGTCGACCCCCTGCGCGGCGAGGGCCTTCAGCCCAGCATCGATCCATTCCCGCTTGCCCAATCGTTTGCTCATGCGCCAACCATACGGTGCCGTATTGACAGACGCAATGTGGCAGCTTAGGTTTGCCCATACGGTTGCGTATGGAGATAGGAGAAGAAAATGGCGAATACGGCCCTGTTTGTGGCCGCGATCCTCACGATTGGGATCGGCGCGGTCCACTCATGGCTGGGCGAGCGGCGGTTGATCGGGCCGCTGTTGTCGCCGCAGCGACGCCAAGGGATATTGGCAAGCAGCACCTTCGCACGGCAGGTCTTGCGCTTTGCCTGGCACCTGACGACGCTGGCTTGGTGGGGGATGGGCGCGATGCTCGTCGCGCTGGTCTCGTCGCCATTGGATGGGCAAGACCGCACGGTCCTGCTGATCATCGGTTTGACGTTCCTGCTGACCGGAACAGTGATATTGATCGTCAGCCGCGGCCGTCATCTGGCATGGCCCGTCTTCCTGATGATCGCCGGGCTTTCAGTCGTACCGTTGCTGCAATCGTCTCCGTAGAGCGGCCAAGAAATGGCGCCGCGAACGGGAGACCAAACGCGCCATGGACCGTGGCACGGGTCGATAGTCGTTCGACCATTACGCCCGTCCGGCCCGCCGCCGGCGATGCGATAATCGAACTTGGACGCGCGGGGCATGGCGGCTGGCTCCTCGGTTCATGGCGCCGGAAGAACAGCTCGGAAATTCACTATGAGTCGGATGGACGCCGGCGATCACGAGAGAACGAAACAACCTGCGGCTGCCGACCACATCCGGTCGAAAGGCGACCTATCGCTTCCGCTTCCACGCTCCCTGCCCATCGTCGAACGGGTTGTCATCCCGAACCCGAACCCGAACCGGAATATGAGGACGCTGGACACTTTCAGGGTCTTGCCGGACATACTACGCCTGTCATCTGCTCGCGTGTGGAGAGTGGTCCATCCTCCGCGCAGCGCAAGCTCTCGCTGTCCAACTTTTGTTGCCGGGCCATGTGCCGACCGGTCCCGAGGCGCCGGGGCAGCCGTGGTTAGGAGAGGTTCATTGCCGCCTTCCGACGTAGCATTTCGAACCCCAGGGGAACGGCTTGAATTCAAGATCTTCTGATCTTCTCAGAGCGGGCTAATTAACCCATCTTTAGAACAATTCACCTACAACCGACCGTCGAGCTGGCTGATTGCCGGTCGATCCATCGCCAGTTCCAACGGAGAGTAGACGATGACGTCTCTGCGTGTTTGTCTGGGCGGCGCGGCGGTATTCGCCGGACTTGCCATTGCAGCCGCGGCCTGGGCCGCTGGCCCTCACGAAGTGCCGATACGGGATTTCGCCAAGAGCACCGTCGAGACGTGGATCAGCAGTCCAACCGTCATCAAGGCGATCAAGAGACAGAACGCACGGCACGCCGGCCTGAGCCAAGGTGACATCGTCGCATTGGACAAGAAGTGGCGCGCCGAGACCTCCGCGGTCAATCGGCCGCTGATCGACCGGGCGTTGGCAAACGAGCTGTCGCGCTTTCTGGCGCAGGCCAAGAAGGAGCAGCACGGCATCGTCACCGAAGTCTTCGTCATGGACAATCGCGGCCTGAACGTCGGCCAAAGCGACGTCACATCCGACTATTGGCAGGGTGACGAGACCAAGTGGCAGAAAACCTACTTGGTCGGTCCGGATGCCATGATCATCGACGAAGTCGAGCTGGACGAGTCGACGCAGACGTTTCAGTCGCAGCTGAGCATGTCGATTACCGATCGGGCGACCGGCAAGGTGATCGGCGCCATAACGGTCGGAATCGACGTCGAGGCGATCGTATGGGCGAATCTCGAGGCCCTGTCTCGATAGCGTGTCCGGATCGACGGGGCTCGGCACGGCAACCGCCATCGACGCTTGCCCTAACCAACCAAAGGGACCACGACAATGTGCGCAAATGCAGGCAGAGGTGATTTGAGAATTGCCGGCATGGTCTCCGTCATCATCTTGATCCTGGCCGCGTCGCCGGCGGAGGCGGAACCGAACAACACCCGGCCCTTCACTCTGGCCGAGCGTCAATTGCTGCTGATCGAGAGGATGACCAACAGCGCCCTGCTTGCGGCGCTTGGAATCGACGCGTCGCCCGGCTTGAGCTCCATCCATTGGTCGCGGGGTCGCTTCGATCGAATGCAAACGGACCTTCGCGAAGGAAACCCGTATATCGGCCTGAGCCCCACGACAGAGCCGAAAATACTCGAAACGCTGGACCAGGCCGACTCGCGATGGCGGCATTACGACTCGATCTTCGGAGAGATCGTCGCGTCCGGGAAGGTCTCGGAGGCGCAGGTGGACGCGCTTGCGGTAAGCCATGCGAATATGATCGAAGCCTTGAGACAAATGGTCGACTCCTATGGGTATTTTGTCTATGGCGGCCGCTACCATTCGATTCTGTCGTCCACGATCAACGGGACGGGGCGGCTGCGCGCCAGCACACAGCTTGTGCTTCGAAGCCTCATGATGGCCGCCTATCACGACTACGCAACGGAGCAGAGACAACAGCTGGCCCAATCGACGAAGGAGTTCGACGAGACGATCAATGGCCTGATCGAAGGCAATCCAGAACGCCGTCTGCTGCCGGCCGCCACGCGGGAAATCAGAGGCGAACTGATGAAGGTCGACGAGATGTGGACGGAGATCCGACCGATCCTGGAGCGGGCGGTCGCCGGCGAGGCCGTCACAAAGGACCAGATCGCTACCGTTGCGCGGTACGCGAACGATATGGCCGTGCCCCTGACGATGGCGCTGATGATGTATCTGAGCGTTTGATGGCCGAGATGGCGGGTGGAGGTGCCGCTGCGTCTTCGTGATAGGCGGCCTTCAAGGCGAAGGCTTGCGAAGCAAGCGAGCGCAGCTCCTTGAAGCCCCGGCCGGCGGAGCGAAGCTGGCGAAACTCTCGGCCCGGCACAAGGTTCATCCGAATCTGATCTCGAAGTGAAAGCGGCAGGCGGCGGCATGAACTCCATCATGGGATCCCACCTAGCAAACGCCGCAAGACTGTCCAACGATTGGGGGCCACCTCTCCTGGACCACCTCACGCGCACCTGCGAGCGGACCGTCGCCCGGCCAGCCGTGCCAGCCGAAGCGCCCAGGTGAACACCCCAAAAGCCGGTTTTCTCAACAGCCCCACTGTCCCTGGAACCCCTGGATCGCTCAGCCGCCCAAAGCGACCTTTGTCACGAGGTCTCGAAACGGCCGGTTATCCAACCGCTCCGCTCGTCAGCTACCAGAACGATCGACAGCTTTCTGGGTGGATCCTCCTTCCACTGGTGTTCCGCGCCTTCGAGCGCGCACGTCCGCTTTCCCGGAGGGGCCTTCCGCTTCACCCTCGGCTACGGCCATCGTCGGTCGGCGCTGCGACGGGCGCGGACACTGAAGCCAGTTTGACCGTGAGCGCTACAAACCACATGGCCTCTTTACAAGTTCTCATAAGTGGGAAATATTCTCTTTTATGGGCACCCTCTCTGTCATCGAGCGGTCGCTGGACGACCGCATCGCCCTCCGCTTGAAGACGCTCCGTCTTGATCGCGGATGGTCGCTCGATGAGCTTTCGAGGCACTGCGGCGTTAGCCGGGCGACTTTGTCGCGATTGGAAAAGGGGGAAGTGAGCCCAACCGCAAGCGTGCTTGGGAAGCTTTGTTCGGCTTACGCCCTTACGATGTCTCGACTGATGGCGATGGTCGAAACGGATTTCGCGCCGCTCGTACCGCGCCGGGAACAGAGAGTCTGGAAGGATCCGGAAACCGGGTTCGGCAGGCGGTCGGTGTCCCCGCCGGCGGAGACCCTCGCGGCCGAGCTCCTGGAGTGCGAGCTGCCCGCCGGGACGCGCATCGAATACGACAGCCCGCCCCGGCCGGGCCTGGAACACCATCTGATCGTGCTCGACGGGCATCTGGAAATGACGGTCGAAGGCCGGTCGTACCGGCTGCGCAAGGGCGATTGCCTGCGCTACCAGCTGTTCGGGCCGAGCGTGTTCGAGACGAACCAGGACCGGTCCGCAAGATACATGCTCGTTATCGTGTGAGGCATCGTGAGCAACCAAATTCGCATCGAGTCGCTTGCAGCCGACAGCATCGACAAGAACCTGGAAGAGCTGGCGGCCGTGCTGAATGCCTGCGTCCACGATGGTGCCAGCGTCAGCTTCATACTGCCGCACGCCATGATCGACAGCATGTCCTTCTGGTCGGACAAGGTGCGCCCTGCCGTGCGCGCCGGGACAAGGTTGCTGCTGGTCGCAAGACTAGGCGGCCGCATCGCGGGCTCGGTTCAATTGGACCACGATACCCCGCCCAACCAGGCTCACCGGGCGGAAGTCTCGAAACTGCTCGTTCATCCGCATTTTCGCGGACGGGGCGTCGCCAAGGCCCTCATGACCGAGCTCGAGAAGCGGGCGAACGAACTGGGCCGCAGCCTGATAACCTTGGACACGAGGACAGGCGACAGGGCGGAGTCGCTCTACCGCTCGCTGGGCTACGAGACCGCGGGCATTATTCCCGCCTACGCCAGGAACCCTTTCGAAGACCGCCTAGATCCCACCACGTTCATGTACAAGATGCTCTGAAAGACGGTGTCTGTAGGACTTGGCCGCGGCCAGCAGGGGCCGGGCCTCCGGACTGCGCCAGAGGCCCGGCCCTTGGCCGTCAGCGTCCCCCGACCGCGCCGTCGCGGCGCTGGTCGGCGCCGCCTATGAAGCCGTCCCCGGTCACCTGGATGATCGACAGGCCGCTGGTCAGGCTGCGCACCGAGACCGGATGGCCGAGCGCTTCGAGGCCCGCCTGCAGGTCGGCCGCGTCACCCGGACCCGTGACCCCGGGAATCGCCGTTTCCAGCTCGGTGTTGCTGTTGCGGTTGCCGTAGTGCGGGCTGTTAATGGCCTCCTGGGGATCGAGGCCGAAATCGATCATGTTCATGATCGACTGGGCCGTGTAGCCGATGATGCGCGAGCCGCCCGGCGAGCCGGTCACGATCTCGACCTTGCCGCCGTCGTCGAAGACGATCGAGGGCGACATGGAGCTGCGCGGCCGTTTCCCGGCCTCGACCCGGTTGGCGACGGGGTTTCCAGCGCTGTCAGTGGGCGAGAACGAAAAGTCGGTGAGCTCGTTGTTCAACAGGAAGCCATGGACCATGACCCCGTTGCCGAAGGAGCTCTCGACCGTCGTCGTCATGGAGAGCGCATTGCCGTCTCGGTCGACGATCGAGACGTGGCTGGTGCCGCTCGACTTGATCGTCGGATCGGGGCCGGCGGCGCCAAAGGCACCGGGAGGATCGCCCGGCGAGGCGGTCCCCATGTCCGTGGGCCCGATCAGCGCGGCCCGGCTTGCCAGATAGTCGTCGTCGATCAGGCCGGCGACGGGCACGGGAACGAAATCCGAGTCCGCGACATAGAAGTTGCGGTCGGCGAAAGCCAGGCGGCCGGCCTGGGCGAAGAGGTGCGCCGCCTCGACGCTGACCCGCTCGAAACCGCTCAGGTCGAACGACTGGAGGATTCCCAGCATCTGCCCGACCGCGATGCCGCCGGAGGACGGCGGCCCCATCCCGCAGACCTCGTGCCCGCGGTAGTCGACGCAGACGGGCGCGCGTTCGATCACCTGGTAGCCCGCCAGGTCGGCGAGCGCCATGTCGCCCGGAATGTTCAGGTCGCCGGTGACGGCGGCGACGATGTCCGCGGCGATCGGCCCCGTGTAGAAGGCGTCGGCGCCTTGCCGCGCGAGGCTCGCGAGGGTCTCGGCGTAAGGCCTGTTGCGCATCAGGGTGCCCGCCGGCTTCGCCTCGCCGTCCGGCGTGGTGAAGTACGCGAAGGCCGTCGGATCGCGGAAGAACAGGCGGGGCTCGCCGGCCACGTTCCTGGCGAGCAGGCCGGCGACCTGGCTGCTGGTCCGCTCGGTCAGCTCGAAACCGCCCCTGGCCAGCCTGATCGCCGGCGCAATCAGCCGGTCCATGGGCAGGCGGCCATAGCGCTCGTGCATGAGTTCCATCATGCGCGGAACGCCCGGCACGCCGACCGAAAGGCCGCTCTGCCAGGCGTTGGAGAAGCCGATGGAGTTGCCCCCGTCATCGAGGAACCGGTCTTCCGTCGCCGCGGCGGGCGCCTTCTCGCGCGCGTCGATCGTCGTCGTCGTCCCGGTTTCGGCGTCGTAATAGACGATGAAGGCACCGCCGCCGAGTCCACTGGACTGGGGCTCCACCAATCCGAGAACAGTCTGGACCGCAATCATCGCATCGGCGGCCGTTCCGCCGTTGTTGAGGACCTTCGCACCGGCGGCCGTCGCCAGTGGATTCGCCGTCACCACCATCTCGCGCTCGGTGGAGACGGCCTGCGGCAGGTCTTGGGCCCATGCCGTCGAGTACAGCGCCGTCGCCAAACACACCGACGCGGTCAAAGCTTTCCATTTCATGTGTCGAACTCCCTGTTGTCCTACGTTGAAGGGATCTGGTTGGAGTGCAGGGCCACGCGGACGTCCCGCCACGCCGGACGAATCCGCCCGCGAATGATCCCGCTGTGCCTCACCGGCCGCGCGGCCGCTTACCACGTGACGCGTCGTCCGGTCAGGCGCTTTGTGCCGTCATTACTTCCCCGAAAAGGTTTTGGGCCCCGCTCCCACATCGGCGCGGCGCCCCAAGGTCTCGCCTCCGTAGGCTCAACCGCGCTTCCGATTCCAAAGCTGCCATTCATGCGGGCGCGGTTCAACCGGCAAAATTCATCCCGCAGGTGATTCTAACGCGAATGTGCGCGGCGCCGCCCGCCGACGCTCAGCCGGCCCGCACCAGCTCGCCGTTCCGCGTGCAGTCGGCGGCGGCCAGCTCGACGAAGGCCTCGGTCAGCGTCTCACGCGCCGTCCGTCTGCACGACGCCATCGGCGGCAAGGTGGTCCACGTCTTTGGATGTGTACCCCAATAGACCCTCGAGAATCTCCCGAGTGTGCTGACCCAAGTCGGGGGCCGGGTTGGCGGGCAGCTCCGGCGCGGAGGAAAGATGCGGCGTCGAGCGCGCAAAACCGAAGGTGCCGAACTCCGGGTCCGCGATCGGCATGATCATGCCGCGCGCCTTCACGTGCGGGTCGGCGAACACGTCCTCGGCGGTGTAGACGGGGCCGCAGGGAACCCCAATGGCATTCAGGGTGTCGACGGCCTCGTCCCGGCCCAGCGCGGCCAGCCATCCCTCGATGACGGGCTGCAAAAACTCGACATTGGCCGAGCGGGCCGTGCCGGACAGGGCGCGTTCGTCCTCGATCAGGTCCTCGCGCCCCATGGCCTTGCAGAGCCGGGACCAGATGATGTTGTCCGGCACGTTCAGCGCGACGTAGCCGTCCCTGGTTTCGAAGGCGCCGCGCGGCCAGAGATTACGGGGCTTGCCGCGCTCGGGGACCTGCCCGGAGACGGAGTAGAGCGCGAACATGGCCTCGTTCAGGCCCAGCATGTTGTCGAGTATGGCCGAATCCACGAGCTGGCCCTGACCCGTCCGCTCCCGCAGGAACAGCGCCTGCATGACGCCGTAGGCGGTTGCCAGGCCCGAATAGATGTCGGCCATGCCGTAGATGGTCCAGGACGGCGGCTTATCCGCGAAACCGACCTGGTGCATGATGCCGCTCATCGCCTCGCCGACGATGTCGAAGGCGGGCCGGTCGCTGTAGGGGCCCCGGTAGCCCTCCAGCTGTCCGAAGCCGGAGATGATCGCCCAGACCAGGCGCGGGTTGAGCGCCCGCATCTCCTTGTGCCCGAGGCCGATCTTGCCCGTGGCGCCGGGGCGCAGGTTCTCCACGACCACGTCCGCGGTCCGGACGAGCTTCCGGAAGATCTCCTGGCCCTCGCCGCTGCGCAGGTCCAGCGCCAGGCTCTTCTTGTTGCGGTTATAGCCCATGAACCCGGCCGCCTTGCGCCTCTCCCCCTTCGTGGCGAAGGGCGGCATCTGGCGGCGCGGGTCGCCGCTGCCGGGGCGCTCGATCTTGATCACCTCGGCGCCGGCGTCGGCCAGCAGCAGGGTGCAGTAGGGGCCGGCCATGTATTGCTCCAGCCCGACGACGCGGATCCCCGAAAGCGGGCGCTGCGTGTCGTTTGCCATGGTTCAATCCCCGATCCACTCGACAAGGGTCGAAACCCCCATGCCGACGCCGACGCAGAGGGTCGCCAGGCCGTAGAACGGCCGGGGTGCGTCGCCGGCCCGGCGCGCCATCTCGTGCATGAGGGTGACGAGGATACGCGCGCCGGAGCACCCGGTCGGATGGCCGAGCGCGATGGCGCCGCCGTTGACGTTGGTCTTGTCGTGCGCGAGGCCCAGGCGCCTCATGCAGCCGATGGTCTGGGCGGCGAAGGCCTCGTTCAGCTCCACGAGCCCGATGTCGTCGATGGCCAGGCCGAAGCGTTCGAGCAGCTTTTGCGTC
>Ga0224504_10000356_pt1 | contig 20496 bp, 14 predicted proteins | sample SF_Oct11_sed_USG_3_FD_170160 | JGI IMG/M metagenome (GOLD analysis project Ga0224504, IMG submission 170160) | Sediment microbial communities from San Francisco Bay, California, United States - SF_Oct11_sed_USGS_24 | ecosystem: Environmental > Aquatic > Marine > Sediment | place: USA...
TCCGCTGCCCGCCTGGCAATTTCACTCGTCATGCCGCGAAACAGGATTGCGTGAAACGGCAGGACTGCGAACCAGTACAGAAGTCCCCACACACCGGCTGGATGGAAGTATGCCGTGACAGTTATAGACCGTTGGCCATCACCGCTGTCGTCAATATCGAACTCAAGCACTCCTGCCCCCGGCACCTTCATTTCCATCAGCATGGTCAGCTGCTTGCCAGGCTGTATTGAGATTACCCTCCACGAATCAACAACATCACCCACCTGCAGGTCGTCAGGGTGGCGCCGCTTGCGGCGCATACTCGGCCCACCCGCGATCCAGTCGAGGCCTCTTCGTAGCCACCAGAGAAAGCGGGCGTAGAAAAAATCACCGTCCTGTCCGAAACAACAAACGACGCGCCACAAATTATCCGCACTTGCTTCGGTATACGCATGGGCGCCAGCGCGCTTGGAATAGAAGCTGTACTCGGCATGAAACTCGCGACGCGCTATAGCCCCCTCAACCCAACGGGCCGGCACGGCATGCTTGCGATCTGCGTCGAGCGCCTCGGCGGCCGCCTCGCGAAAGCCGAGAAGTTTCTGGGGAACAAGTCGGGCCAGCCGGTTATCGTCGGCTATGACGTCCTGGGACAGCCCGTCGATCAGGGCGCGCGCTATGTTGGTTGGTACCGAGGTCACCAGGCTAAGCCAGTAGGACGACAAGCGAGGCGTCAAAACGCGAACGGGGATGATGTAGGGTTTCTTACCAACGAGTTCGGCGTACTGCCGCATGATTTCTTCATAGGTAAGGTCGTCAGCACCGCCAACATCGTAGATCTCACCCGCGGTCTCATCCAACAACGGCGCATCAGCCAGGTAGCGGAGCAGGTTGCTGAGCGCTATAGGGGTCGATCGTGAAAATACCCAGCGCGGCGTAACCATGATGGGCAGATGGTTGACGAGATCGCGTATCACCTCCCAGGCTGCCGAGCCCGGTCCAATAATCATTCCGGCACGAATCTCAGTAACCGGAACGCCGCCTGCTCGCAGGATATCGCCTGTCTCCTGCCGCGACCGAAGATGCGTCGATTTCGGCGTATCCGGAACGAGTCCGCCGAGGTACACAATGCGTTTGACACCCTGTCGTTCCGCGGCAGCTGCGAAATTGCGTGCTGCCGTTGCATCCAGGTCAGGAAAGTTTTTTCCGGCGGCCATCGAGTGCACGAGGTAGTAGGCGATATCGATGCCTTCGAGGACGCTGTTCAGGCTTTCCGCTTCTAGCGCGTCGGCCTCAGCCAGCTCTACATTCGACCACTCACGACTGGCTATAACATCGAGGTTTCGCGACGTTGCGCGCACCTCGATTCCCTGCGACGCGAGGAAAGGCGCAAGATAGCTGCCGATATAGCCACTCGCTCCAAATACGAGTCGCTTGCTCAACGAATGCTTCTTCGAGTCATCAGAATACGTAGGTAACTATTGCAAGGCCCTTGATGACGACATCATCGTCGACGATGGGGCTTTCTACAACACTATCCTCCAGTCGCTCACCTGCCACGTTAACGATGATTCGCCAACTCTCGGTAAGCTCGATGAAGACGCCGACCCCTGCCTCGAAGCTCGTTGTGCTGCCGAGCCGGTAGGCTGGTCTGTCAGGCGTCGCCGCACTCTCGGGTACGCCGAAATCATGATTACTCATGTCACTGCCCAGCCAGTTATAGGCAATCTGCGGCACGAATAAGGCCGTGCCCCAGGGTATTCCACGCGAGAGGCGCACATTGGCCATGCCGCCGCCAATGCGATCGAGTACATCGTGCTGGTACAACAATTCAAGCTCGAATCCCTCGGCAATTTCGTACTGCAGACCCACGCCTCCAAGCAGAGTGTCTTCTCGATCGCCAAGCCCGGACAGAAAGTCGCTGTCATCTTCCTCATAGACGCCAATACGGTACTCCGCTGCGGCGGCGAGTCGGAGTTTGCCGCTTCCGTAGATTCCGTATCGCAATGCAGGACCAAACCACTGCAGGCGCTCTCCGACGTACGTCACCGCCGGGATTACCTGGGAGACGTTCCGCGATGAGTCACGGTAAGGGTTGCTGCGACCAATCACGCCGACACCAAGCCCGACCCGGCCGCGCTCGCCGAGCACTTTATACATCTCCATGCCGATCTGCAGGCGATCGCCCGACGGCATATTGAAGCTCGCACGCGCGAAGCTGGGCGGCCCTTTTGGCTTATAGGCGTTGGAGATCGCCAGAGGCTCACGCGGAATGCCGATAAAATTCTTGTCGATAATGCCGTTCTCATTCTCGTCATGGTAGACAAGCACGGCAATCTGACCATCGATGATATTCTCGAGGGCGTATGTGCCGTCACCAACCGCGGGTAGTGAAAACTCCTGCGCCGGATCGCGCAAATCGCCAAATGCATCAGCGGCATTGTAGATCTGGAAAACGAGCGTCCCGCCGTCGGGCGCATTCTCAAGAAGCAGGTCGAGATCCGCCGCGTCGGACAAGGACGGCACAAGGCAGATTGCGAAGACCGCGATTACTCCAATTGGAGTTTGCTTCGATGGTTCGCTAATCGTGTTCATGAGTGGCTCTTCGGCGACTGCAGAGTCCCGAGACGAGGCCCTTGCGCGCCAGTCATCGATCATGACAGCAACCGATGGCGTGACGAAAAGTACCATGAATCCCGATACGACGATGCCGAATCCGAGACTAACTGCCATAGGAATCAGGAACTGGGCCTGCGGGCTTTTCTCGAACAGAAGCGGCGCCAGGCCGAGTGCGGTTGTCAGCGTCGTAAGCAACACCGGCCTGAAGCGGCGAGCTGCGGAGTCGGCTGCGGCCTCGATGGGCGATTTGCCTTCAGCTCGATATTGATTATAGAGATCGACCAGAACAACCGAGGCATTAACCGCAACACCCGCTAACGCAACAATTCCGAATATCGAAATGAACGACAACGCGAACCCAAGAACAAAATGGCCCAATACGGCACCGGCAACTCCCAGCGGAATCGCGACGAGTATTGCCAGGGGCTGAATATATGAACGTAGCTGGGTTGCGATCAATGCGAAGATGATCAGCAGAACAACGATGAAGGCGCTCCCCAACGACGCGAGATCCTCATTCTGCTCACGCGTTGTTCCCGCGCGTACCCAGCGAAGACCCGGATACTTTTGCTCAAGCTCCGGCATCACTGACGCGAGTATGGCCTCGTTCGCAATGTTGGGCGTTGAGATTGCTTCGTCGACGTCCGCACTCACGGTCACAACACGGCGTCCATCAATACGTTCAATGGACGAGTAGGCGCGACTCTCCTCGACGCTCGCCACCGTTAGCAATGGCGCGCTGCCGCCGCCCGGCAGCTGCACTCTGAAGTTGTCCAGCGCGTCCAGGCTGGTGCGCGTCGATTCCGGGTAGCGAACATAGACACGTATTTCCTCGCGGCCCCGTTGTATGCGCTGTACCTCCTCGCCGAAAAAGCCCCGGCGAACCTGGGTGGCAATGTCAGCCTCCCTGAGACCGGCCGCACGACCGGTCGGCGTCAGTTCAAATACAAGCTGTCGTTTCCCGAGATCAAAACTGTCCTCAATCTGGTTGATACCCTCGACCTGCGCCAGGCTGCGCTTCAGGTCCTCAACCGACGCGACCAGCTGCGCCTCATCCTGATGCGCAAGTTCGAACTCAACATCAGACCCGAAGCGCACAAAGCTCGAAGAAAAACTGACACGCTCGGCACCCTCGATGCTACCGACGCGGCCGCGCCAACGCCGTTCTATTTCGGCCGCCGGGGTCATTCGCTGGCCAAACGGCGTGAGTTCGATGCGAACCTGGCCAATATTCTCTTCGCCGGAAAAACTCGACTGCCCGCCCGGACCGTTGTTTGAAGACGCGCTTCCGCCACTCGTGGACGTAACGGAAACGAACAGGGTTTCGCCGCTCTCCTGTTCAATCTCCTCAGCAACCTCGTAAGCAGCGTTGGTCATTGTCTGAACGGCAGCATCCGTGCGTTCAAATGGCGTACCGTCCGGCATCGTTAATGATGCTGACAGGCTGTTGCCTTCGACGGCAGGGAAAAAGATGAAGCGAACCTGTCCGCTCTGCAGCAGACCGATGCAAAGAATAAAGAAAGCTGCAGCAACGCCGAGCGTCGCGTACCGCCACTTTGCAGCGAACGTAACACCGGATCTGACCACCCGGTCTCTAGCCCATTCAATGCCATTACCGATCTTTGCCTGCAAGCGCTTGATGGGTCCGCGCGACCAGGAACCACCGTGGCTGAGGTGAGCCGGCAAGATACAGAACGCCTCGAGCAATGACACGAGCAAAACGCTGATTACGACCAGCGGAATGGCCCGGGTGATGTCCCCAAAGGTACCGCCTGTAACCAGCAGCGGTGCAAACGCCGCCACCGTGGTAAGCACGCCGACAATGACTGGCGCCAGCATTCGATGGGCACCGCGGCTGGCCGCAGACTCGCCTGCGACACCACTTTGTTGTTCGGCATCGATGTTTTCGCCAATGACGATCGCATCGTCCACGACAAGGCCAAGCACGATGATCAGGCCAAACAGGGAAATCATCGTGATCGTTACACCGAGTGCGCCGAACAACATGATCCCACCCATGAACGCCGTGGCAATTCCGGCGCTAACCCATACGGCGAGCCTGAGGTCGAGCATCAGTACGAGGAACAGAAATACCAGCGCAAAACCGAACGCGCCGTTCCTGAGCAACAGATTGACGCGCTCGCGCAATAGCTTCGTCTCGTCTCGCAGCTCGATCAATTCAACTCCCGGCGGCGGAGAATATCCCTGCAGGAACCCGTCAACGGCTTCCTTAACTTGCAACACGTCTTCGGCTTCGGCGCGCGACACTTTTACAAACACGGCCGGTCGGCCGTTATAGATATTCCTCAGCTGTTTACGCACAAAACCGTCGTTGATATCAGCAATATCGGCGAGCGTGATAACCGAACCGTCAGGCTGGGTCCGAATGACGACCGAATCGAATGCCTCTCCGGTTTGTCGCTTCTGATTAGTGCGCAGAAGAATTTCACCGGAATCGGTGGCGATTGAGCCCCCGGCAAGATCCAGGGACGACTGCCGTACCGCGCCCGCCACCTCCTCGAACGTAAGGTCGTAGCGCCGCAGGGTCGCCTCGCTGACCTCGATCGAGATCTCCAGATCGCGGTCTCCCTCGAGAGAGACAAGAGATACGCCTTGCTGCGTCAGAAGATCGCGCTCGATGTCCTCGGCGGCGCGCCTCAGAGCCATCGCCCCCACGTCGCCAATGACTGCCAGTGTTACGACACCGCCCGTAGGTTTGGGGGCTACAACAACCGGTTTTTCGGCGTTCTCGGGGGGGAAATCGCTGAGGCGGTCTACAGCCGATTCAATATCGTCTTTGACAACCTGCAAATCGGCGAAGTCGCTGGTTTCAACAACCACCCTGCCAACATTTTCCGACGCCGTGGAGGTCACACGCTTCACGCCGTCGATTCCGAGGACGGCCTCCTCAACCCGTCGTGTAACACCTTCCTCAACCTCCGCCGGCGTGGCGCCCGGGAACGGCACTGTAACCACCACCGTTCCCGGCGATATGGTCGGGAACACCTGGCGCTGCAGGTTCACGGCTGACAGCGCACCGCCCACAAGCAGCACGACCATCAACAGATTGGCCGCAACGGGATTGCGAATAAACCAGTCGATCAAACTACGGTTCTTGCTCTCCGGCGGCAGATTCTGCGCGTCCTTATTTAGAAGCACCTGCAACTCCCCGGCTGGAGGCAAACTCGGTCCGCAATACGGGCTCGACTTGCAGGCCGGCACGCACTTCCGCGGGTGGGACCGCGACCACGCCATCTGCTGAATCGAATGCGGCGACAATCAACGTGTTGGACTCGCGGCCGAGTATCTCCACCCTGCGCTCGACAAGTTGACCATTGTCCACAACCCACAATTTATCGCGAGACGTCAGCGCTGCGGGTGGCAGACGGAAGGCATTATCTGTGGGAATTCCGTCTATCTCGATCGCCACGAACTCGCCGAGCGTCAATGCGGCCGGATTCTCGCTGGCGACAAATAGTGTGGCCAGGCGGGTGCGTTCATCAAGTGATGCAGCCTTGCGCACCACAGTGCCCTCAATCGCGGGGCCAGTTGGCGGCAATATGAGCGCGCGACGGTCCGCTAACGGACCAAGTCGCCGCAACTCATCTGCGGAGACCGGAACGGCAATCTCCAGGCTGTCCGTGGAGAACAATGATCCAACGGCTGTGTTAACCCTCACAACCTGTCCAACATCAAGCTGGGTTTCAAGGATGCGAGCATTAGAGGGCGCAAGGACAACAGTGCGCTCAAGATCTAGCTTGGCAGCTGCACGGGCTGCTTCTCCACTGTGGATACGTGCCTTCGCCGCTGCGATCTGAGGAATACGCGCGATCAGGTCCGGAATCGGGCGGTCCGGATAATTGCTCTTCCAAACCTCGCGTTCGGCGGCGGCCTCGGCCTCGAGTCGCGCGAGCTCACTACGCGCAATCTCAATTTCAGCCAGGGTACGGTCCACTGCAAGTTCGTAGTCGGAGGGGTCTATCACGAAAAGAACCTCGCCCGTCAACACAGTGGCTCCCGGACGAAAGGACGGCGAAACTTCGACAACCCGACCTGCCACCTGGGGAACCACGCTGGTTACAGTTCTGGCCTCAACAACCCCATTGAGCTTGACGCGAGGCTCGAACGCGACTGGAACTGGCTCCATCACGGAGACCGAAACGCGACTGGCTGCCGCTTGCGGGCGCACCGGCGACGTATCTGGCCGCAAAGAAGCAGATAGCAGGATCGCAGACCCGACTACGGCAATGACAAAAACCAGCTGGAAAGCGCCCGCGTTGCGACGGAAGAACGTTTTCATAGAATGACCCTTCTAATTCAGGGTCTTAGGATGACTGATTGTCCGCCGCAAGTGTGTTTCGAGTTGTAACGATGCTGGTCCCGCCGGCAGGCGTTCCGGAGGCTCGGGTTACGTTGCAAGGCTTCAAAAAGCGACCCGAGATTTGTCATATGCAAAAAAATCGCCGGTGTCGTCCGGCCCGACAGAGTCGATCACCTGAAGCAGCTGGCCTGCCGAGTAAGCGGGCGAAAACAGCTTTTCCGGTTCGACCCGCCGGGTGAACGGCTGTGACAGGTCTGTCGCCACCGTGCCGGGATGCAACGCAACAACTACAGACTCCGGCCGAGTACGCGCGTGTTCTATCGATGCTGTTTTCAACAGCATGTTGAGTGCAGCCTTGGACATTCGGTACGACGCCCAGCCGCCGAGCCTGTTATCACTGATACTACCGACCCGCGCCGAAACCGCTGCGAATACGGTTTTGTGGTTTTTGCTGAGTTTCGGCAGGAAATGCTTTGCGACCAACGCCGGCCCGATCGAGTTTACCGCAAGCACCTCTGCCATCGCCTGCGGATCAATTTCGCGCATGCTTTTCTCTGGCCTGATCTCGGAACCCCTGTGGAGGACTCCGCTGGCCACAATCACCAGGTCCAGCGGCAGCTCTGCCGTCGCAACGTCCGCCGCCGCTTCGATCGAAGGCTCATCCGTCAGATCGACAAAGTGACAGCGCACATTCTTCCGGTCAAATTCGATCGGCGTGCGCGAAAAAGCATGCACGCCGTCGACTCGTTCATCGCCTGACATCAGTTCGACGAACGCCTGTCCGACTCCGCCGCTGGCTCCGATAACCGCTACGTTGCAGCCGCGCGGAAAGGACGACAGTAACGTCAATTGTTGATCGCTTCCTTTATCGAAGAGAGTAATTCGTCGCTATATGGCTGAGTGCGGGGGCTGAATTGGGAGATCAGCTCGCCATCGCGTCCGATCAGGTACTTGTGGAAATTCCACGTCGGGTAGGTGCCGGCAGCGGCCGCAAGCTGATCGAAGAAGGGGTGCGCGTTACCTTCCTTGACCGTTACCTTTTCAAACATCGGAAACTTGATGCTGTAGGTCAAGCGGCAGAAGTCCTGGATTTCTTCCTCGGTGCCGGGCTCCTGACCCATAAAGTCATTTGACGGGAAACCAAGAACTACAAGGCCATCGTCCCCGAATTCTTCATAAAGTTTTTCAAGCCCTTCGTATTGCGGCGTATTGCCGCACTTGGACGCCGTGTTTACGACGAGCACCACTTTGCCGGCATACGCGTCACCCAAGTTAACGGCGTCTTCCGACGCCAGGAATCTGAAATCCTGATCGAGCAGCGACGCGCCCTCGGAAGCGAAAGATGTGGTTGTGGCCATAATGAGCAATATCCCAAAAAATTTACGCATGTTTAACTCCAACTGCCGGGCACTATACGAAGCTGCCCGAGTCTATAATTTGTAAGCCAGCATGGTGCCTGTTCATTGACCAGCCTGACCAGAGGGATGCTGTAACAAAACGTATCAATAGCCGATTGCAGTTACGCAAAGATACAAACACATACAGAAATAACACTCGACGACTTCGAAGCAGGTTTATCATCGGGTAATGAGGTTATCGAGGAATTTAAAATGACGAAGCGAAGCAAGCCGCTGGCGCTGTCCTTTGTAGCGTTGATCCTGATCGGAGCAAATGCCATGGCCATCGAGGAGCCGCAATTCGAGATTCTTGCGTCGACGGACGATTATGAAGTGCGTCGCTACGATTCCTATATTGTCGCCGAGACCGATGTCGAGGGCACATACAAAAATGCCGGAAACAAGGCCTTCCGAATTCTGGCCGGCTACATTTTCGGTGACAACCGAGCGTCAGAGAAAATGGCGATGACTGCACCCGTAGAGTCTCGTCCTGCCGACGAGAGCATCAAAATGAAGATGACCGCGCCTGTTGCATCCTCCCCAAGCGAGGACGAGGCCGGCTCTTACACCTATTCTTTTGTTATGGAAAAAAAATATTCGCTGGAAACACTACCGGTCCCCAACGATCCGCGCGTCCGCATACGCGTTATCCCGGAACGAACGGTCGCTGTGCATCGCTACAGCGGTTCGTGGAGCGAAAGTAATTACGCAAAGCACGAGCGTTTGCTGCTTGACGCGCTGGCCGACGACGGAATTTCCGCACGCAGCGCCCCAGTTTCCGCACGCTACAATGCCCCGTTTACGCCGTGGTTCATGCGCCGAAACGAGGTGATGGTCGAAATAGAAGGAGACTCGCATCTCGCTTCGGGCAAATAAAATACCCCTGATTCTCTATCGCCCCTGCACCATGGCCTCGGCTCCGCGCATGATCATCCGCAGCTTGATGATCGCCGCCTCAATGTAGCGGTCGCGATCCGACACCGGCGTATTGAGCAGCGCGATTCCTGTCGTGAACAAGATAGCGACTGCCGAATTGGCGGCGAGTTCGGGATGACTCATTGGTACACCTCTCTTCTCTGCATCCAAGACCAGAAATTCCGCGAGATCGCTCGACATTGATGAAAACAGCTTTTCGGCCGCTTCGCGAAACACCGACTCCCGGGCCATGCTTTCCTGCAGGATCATGCGCGATATACCCTGATTGCTGAAAATATATTCAAACAGCGTCTCTACCGAGGCTCTGATCAGGGAGCGGCCATTCGATGTCTGGTCACGAACATCGTGCATCAGGGTCACGAGGCCCTCGCCGTGTTCCTCGATGAGCGCCAGTCCCAGCCCTTCCATATCGTGAAAATGACGGTAGAACGACGTCGGAGCGATGCCGGCAAGTTTGGCCACCTCCCTGAGACTGAGTGTGTCGAAGCTCCGACCTGACGCGAGTTCCGCGGCTGTCACATCCATTAGCTTCTGCCGGGTTTCTGCTTTCTGCTTCTTTCTGGAGACCTTCAACAAGTCGCCCCCTTATTGTCGGATTGGTCCATTCGTGAACCTGCATAGGCATCCTAACAAATTAATGGTACAGTTGTGCGTACAAGTGTACGCTGAAATTATAGGAAGCTTATATGTCGACTTATAAAGCCCCTCTGCGCGACATGCGGTTTGTAATGCAGGACCTGCTGAACCTCGAGAAGCATTACCAGTCGTTGCCCGCCTGCGATGAGGTCAACCAGGAGTTGGTCGACGCGATTCTCGGCGAGGCCAGCAAGTTCGCCGAGGAAGTAATCGCGCCGCTAAATGTCGTCGGCGACGAGGTCGGGTGCGAAATGCTGGAAAACGGCGAGGTCAGGACCGCGCCCGGATTCAAGGAGGCTTACCAGCAATACATCGATGGCGGCTGGCCGTCGCTGGATCAACCCTCCCGATATGGTGGCCAGGATCTGCCCATGTCGATCGGTTTAACCGTTCGCGAGATGAACGGAACGGCGAACTGGTCCTGGGCGATGTACCCCGGACTCTCCCATGGCGCAATGGAAACCATTGACAAGCACGGCTCCGAGGAGCAGAAGGCGATGTTCATGGAGCCCTTGGTCAGTGGTCGCTGGACCGGCACCATGTGCCTGACGGAGGCACATTGCGGCACCGACCTCGGCCTCCTGAAGACCAAAGCCGAGCAAGCGGAGGACGGCACCTATCGCATTACCGGATCGAAACTGTTCGTGTCATCAGGCGAACACGACCTCACTGAAAATATCGTGCATATCGTACTGGCGCGCATGCCAGACTCACCGCCTGGTACGAAGGGTATTTCGCTGTTCATCGTGCCCAAATTTATTCCCAGCGAAGACGGCTCGGTCGGCGAGCGCAACGAGGTAAGGTGCGGAGCCCTTGAGCACAAGATGGGTATTCACGGCAACTCGACGTGCCTGCTGAACTTCGATGGCGCAACCGGGTACCTGGTCGGAGAGGCAAACAAGGGCCTGAACTATATGTTCACCTTTATGAACTTCGCCCGAATCGGCACCGGCTTGCAGGGGCTCGCGCATTCAGAAATCGCGTTCCAGAACTCCCTCGCCTACTCGCGAGACCGCCTTCAGATGCGCTCCCTGACGGGTCCAAAGAATCCCGACGGCCCCGCGGATCCCATCATCGTACATCCCGATGTGCGCCGCATGTTACTGACACAAAAAGCGTTCGCCGAGGGAGGCCGCGCGCTGCTCTATTATGCCAGCGCCCAAGGCGACATTGTGACCATGTCCGAGGACCCGGAAGCCCGGGATTTCGCCGACCATGTTCTCAATTTCCTGACGCCCATTATTAAGGCTTTCCTGACGGAGACCGGGTTCGAAAGCGCCAACCTTGGCCTGCAGTGTTTCGGCGGGCATGGCTATGTCAGGGAATGGGGAATGGAACAAAATGTGCGGGACGCCAGGATCAGCATGCTCTATGAGGGCACGACGGGCATCCAGGCGCTGGACCTCCTGGGCAGAAAGGTGCTCGGCACACGAGGCAAGGCACTGACCCCCGTAACGGGCTTCATCCTTGACTTCTGCAAACGCTCCCGTAACCGCAAGGAGCTCAGGCCTTACCTGAAGACGCTGGTCCGGCTCACCAAACAATGGAAGGCACTGACCCGGAAAATCGGTTTCGCCGCCATGCGCAACCGCGATGCAGTGGGTTCCGCCTCGGTGGACTACATCATGTTCTCCGGCTACGTTTTGCTGGGCGTTGCCTGGGCCGCCAGTGCGCGGGCCGCATACAGGCAGCTCGAGCAAGGCACGACGGAAGAGGCGTTCTACCGCGCGAAGATCCAGACTGCGGAATTTTATTTCGCCAAGATCCTGCCGCGCACCACGTCTCTTTTGGAAACAATAGCGGCGGGTCCGGATACACTCATGGAGATGGACGAGAACCAGTTCATTTTCTAAGCGGACGTGATCAAAAACTGAAGAGGATTGAAATGATTTACTCGGGAAAGGCGATAACCGTCCAGGCGATTCACGATGGCATCGCCGAACTATGCTTTGACCTTCAGGATGACTCCGTTAACAAGTTCAACGCGTTAACGGTGGGTGAGTTGAAGGAGGCAACGGCGGCTATTGCGGCTGATTCTTCGCTCAAAGGTGTGATCGTCACAAGTGGCAAGCCCGTTTTCATTGTGGGCGCGGACATCATGGAATTCGGCGCACTATTTGGGGCAAGCGAAGACGAGATTGCGGAAAAGACACTCAGGATCAACCTGGATGTATTCAATGCTTTTGAGGATCTGCCAATACCCACCGTGGCGGCCATTAACGGAATCGCCCTCGGTGGTGGATTCGAGATGGGGCTGGTCTGCGACTACCGCGTCATGTCCAAAACGGCGCGCATCGGCTTGCCGGAGACCAAGCTCGGCATCATTCCCGGGTACGGCGGCACCACGCGCTTGCCGCGCCTGATTGGCGCCGACAATGCGATCGAGTGGATTGCCTCGGGCAAGGAACAGAAAGCGGACACGGCACTCAAGTTCGGCGCCGTCGATGCGGTCGTTGCACCGGAACTACTGCACGAGGCCGCTGTGTCCCTGTTGCGCCAGTGCATCGACGGCAAGCTCGACTACCAGGTGAAGCGGCGAGAAAAACAGGAGCCGCTGAAACTGAATGATGTCGAGGCCATGATGGTGTTTGAAACAGCCAAAGGGTTTATCGCCAGCCAGGCGGGACCACACTATCCGGCGCCGCTCACCGCTATTAAAGTCATGCAAAAAGCGGCAGGCATGAATCGGGATGACGCTCTGCGCGAAGAGGCCAGGGGTATCGCCAGGATGGCCGGCACGCTGGCAGCGAAGAATCTTATCGGTCTGTTTATCAGCGACCAGGTGCTTGCGAAAAGCGGCAAGGCGCTTGCAAAGAAAGCCGGCAGTGTGGAGCGAGCTGCAGTGCTTGGCGCGGGGATTATGGGCGGCGGCATCGCTTTCCAGTCCGCGCTCAAGGGCACGCCCATCATCATGAAGGACATCGCGCAGGCCGGTATCGACCTTGGGTTGTCGGAAGCCAGCAAATTACTGTCCAAACAGGTTGATCGTGGATGGATATCTGTCGCCGAGATGGCAGACGTCCTGAACAGGATTCAGCCGTCTCTCAGCTATGACGGTTTTGACGGTGTGGATGTTGTCGTCGAGGCGGTCGTGGAAAATCCCAAGGTCAAACACGCTGTGCTTGCGGAGACCGAATCGCATATTCGTGATGACGCGGTCCTTGCATCCAACACGTCGACAATTTCGATCACTCACCTCGCTGAACCCTTGAAACGCCCCGAGAACTTCTGCGGCATGCATTTTTTCAACCCGGTGCACCGGATGCCGCTGGTCGAAGTCATTCGGGGAGAAAAGACGGGAGAGGAAGCCGTGGCGCGAACAGTCGCGTATGCGCTGGCTATGGGCAAGAAGCCGATCGTCGTCAACGACTGTCCAGGGTTCCTGGTGAATCGAATCCTGTCCCCTTACATCGGCGCCTTCATGGGCCTGGTTAGGCGCGGCGTCGATTTCACAGTGATCGATCGGACAATGGAGCGCTTCGGATGGCCAATGGGGCCTGCCTATCTGTGCGATGTCGTGGGTATCGATACAGGGGTGCACGCGGGCGCTGTCATGGCGGAAGGATTCCCCGAGCGCATGAAGTACGATTTCAAAACCTGCCACGAAGTAATGTTCGAAAACGAGCGCTTTGGCCAGAAGAATGGCCGCGGTTACTTCAAATACGAAGCTGACAAGAAGGGACGCCCGAAGAAGATTGTGGATGAAGAAGTTGCCGCGCTGCTTGCGCCAATTGTCGAGGGCAATGAGACGCTCAGTGATGAGGAAATTGTTGATTCGATGATGACTCCCATGTGCCTCGAGGCCGTGCGTTGCCTCGAAGACGGTATTGCAACATCCGCCACTGACGTCGACCTGTCCCTGATCTACGGTATCGGCTTCCCGCCATTCCGCGGCGGTGCGCTGCACTACATCGACGACTTCGGTCTCGAAAAATTCGTGGCCAGGGCCGACGAGCTCGCGGCGGCAGCAGGCCCGCTGAAAGCCATGTACTTACCCACTGAAAAACTGCGCGAGATGGCCGCCAATGGCGACACGTTTTTCGGAACAGCAGCAAGCGGGAGAAAATAGATGAGCCTGAATCCGAGAGATGCGGTAATCGTAGATTTCGCACGTACCCCGATGGGACGATCCAAAAACGGATGTTTCCGCCATACTCGCGCGGACGACATGTCGGCGGCTTTAATAAACGGGCTGTTTGCGCGCAATTCCAAACTTGACCCTGCGGACGTCGAAGACGTGCTCTGGGGTTGCGTCAACCAGACTCTCGAGCAGGGTGTGAACGTTGCCCGGATGATCTCGTTGCTGTCAGTCATACCGCATGAGGTGCCGGCTCAGACGGTCAATCGCCTCTGCGGCTCGTCCATGTCAGCATTGCACAGTGCCGCACAGGCGATCATGACGGGTAACGGCGACATGTTCGTGGTTGGCGGCGTTGAACACCTGGGCCATATCGGCATGACCCATGGCATCGATATCAATCCCGCTTTGTCCAAGCATGCAGCTAAAGCCGCGGGCTCCATGGGCCTGACCGCCGAGTTGCTTGGCAAGATGCACGGCATCACGCGCGAGGCTCAGGATGAGTTCTCCGCCCGTTCGCACCAACGTGCCCACGCGGCAACCGTCGAGGGAAAGTTTGCCGAGGAAATCATCCCGATCGAAGGCCATGACGCCAATGATTTCAAAGTGCTGGTGGAACAGGACGAGACCATTCGTCCCGAAACTACCGTTGAGGGGCTTGCGCAACTTAAACCCGTTTTTGACCCAAAGAACGGAACGGTCACAGCGGGCAGTTCTTCGCAGGTAACGGACGGCGCGTCCTGCATGATCGTCATGGCAGCTGAACGCGCGAAGGCGCTGGGCGTAGAACCGCTGGCGCGAATTCGCGCGATGGCCGTCGCCGGCGTTGATCCTTCAATCATGGGCTATGGGCCGGTGCCCTCAACGCACAAGGCGCTGAAACGCGCCGGGCTGAGCATGTCCGACATAGATCACGTGGAACTCAACGAGGCCTTTGCGGCACAGGCTTTGCCGGTTCTGAAGGACCTCAAGTTGCTGGACATCATGGATGAGAAGGTCAATCTGAACGGTGGCGCCATCGCGCTTGGTCATCCATTCGGTTGCTCCGGAGCACGCATCACTGGAACGCTGCTCAACGTCATGCGACAGAACGAAGGCACGCTTGGCGTTGCCACGATGTGTGTCGGACTCGGACAGGGGATTACGACGGTAATTGAGCGTCTCTAGTTGTCTCTTCAAGACTATAGTATGGTCTAAGATCGAATTGCGGCCTGCTGCATTGATAATTAAAAGCAATCAAAGCTGCATGCGGTTTGCGTACGAAAGGGAGAGACCTAAGTGGAAGTTATTCCTTTTGAGCTATATCTGATACCGGCGCTCCTCGCACCTGTTTTTCTGGCCTGGGGTGCAGACCGCTTCGTAGACGGGGCATCCGCCTTATCGTTCAACGTGGGCATGTCGCCTTTGTTGATAGGCGTCCTGGTGATGGGTTTCGGAACGTCGCTTCCTGAGCTGCTGGTCTCGCTGTTTTCATCCATTATGGGCAACTCTGGGCTCTCTCTGGGTAATGCTTACGGCTCCAACATCGTTAACATCGGACTGGTCCTTGGCCTGGCCGCGGTCTTGAGCCCGGTAATTGTTAAGAGGCACGTGGTACGGCGGGAGTTGCCGTTACTGATACTGGCCACCGCAATTACGGCCTATTTTGTAATGGACTATGAATTGTCGCGCGGCGAAGGACTCATACTGCTTGCTTCGTTCCTGGTGCTGCTGATTTACCTTGTCCGGGCGTCCTCGGATGATCCGACCAAGCGGGAAGACTCCAGCCTGCAACGCAGACTCGAAAAGCGCACCATATCCCTTGGCAAGAGCATAAATTACCTGGTCATAGGGCTGGCTGTTATTTCGATTTGCTCTGTCGCATTGGTTTGGAGTGCAAGGGGCATCGTCACCAATCTGGGCATCAGTGAGCTGATCGTGGGCGTCGTATTGCTGGCGTTCGGAACCTCACTGCCCGAGCTGGTTGTAATCGTGGTTGCAGCCAAGCGCGGTGAACACGAGCTTGCCCTCGGTAATGTAATCGGCTCGAACCTGTTTAATACCCTGGCTGTAGTCGGCACCGCCGGCCTCATCGCGCCGACTGTGTTTGACGCTGAATTGGTCACTCGAGACCTGGCTGTGATGTTTACGTTCACCGCAGCGCTTGTGGTGATGGCCTACGGATGGGGTCGCCGCACGGGTGTTATCAATAAACTGGAAGGCGGTGTGCTGTTATTGGCGGTCGCCGGTTATTTCACCTACCTCGTCTACTCGACTGCCATTTTCGCCTGATAACGGTCGGGCACAGCCGCAATGCGGCTGTGCCTGATAACATCACTGCGCTTGCCGGCGCCCAGATAACGCCCCGCCATCATGCGGTAGCCAGACCATTCCGCGTCGCCAGCCGATACAGCAATACGGCCACGCCAGCGAGCATCAGCAGTCCCAGCCAGCCCCCGAAGTGCCAGGCCTCTCCAAGACGCAGCACGTCCGCCGAGCCTGTCGCGACAATAGGAATCGCGATGAAAATACCCATCAGCGCCTCGCCCGTAATGAGGCCGGCCGAAAAGAGAACGCCTTTCTGGTGAATTTTTTCGACATCCCTTTCCGGGTCCTGAATACGCACGTGGCGCTCGACAAGGTGCGCCAGCAAACCGCCTGCAAAAATTGGAACACTCAGTTCAACCGGCAGGTAAATTCCCACGGCACAGGCGAGAACCGGCGTCCTGAAACTCGCGCCGCGCTTCTTCTGAATCTCGTCGATAATGATAATGACTGCGCCAAGGGCGGCCCCAATGCCAATCATGTTCCACGGCAGCTCGCCACCAAAAATTCCATTGGCGACGGATGCCATCAGATTTGCCTGGGGCGCCAGTAGCGGATTCGGGTGCGCTTCCGTCGGAACACCGATGCCATAAGCTTGCGCCAGGAGACTAAGTACAGGCGCCATCACGAACGCACTCGATACCCCGCCAACCGCCAGCATCAACTGCTGTTTCCACGGGGTGGCTCCGATCAGGTAGCCGCACTTAAGATCCTGCAAGTTATCGCCACCGATGCACGCCGCACAACAGACCACCGCGCCGATCATGATCGTTGCTACCGCACCAATCGGTGAATCCCTTCCCAGCAGGAAGGCCAGTACCAGAGCGGCAAACAGGATAGTTGCTATCGTCAGACCCGAGACCGGGTTGTTGGACGAGCCGACTATGCCCGCCATATACGCCGAGACGGATACGAACAGAAAACCCGTAACGATCATGATAATCGTCATCGGGATACTAACCGACCATTGACTCACGATTGCCTGGTAGAGAATCATCAGTGGCAACACAAACAAGACCAGGCCGATCACAATCAGGCGCATGGGAATATCCCGCTCGGTTGCGGGGATGGCCACTGCATCGCTGTTCCGTTCCGCATGCAGACCGCTGCGGATTCCGGACAACAGTGAGCTTCGCAGCGAAAACAACGTCCAGATGCCACCAATCAACATGGCGCCCACGCCGAGATAACGAATCTGCGACGACCAGATTGCGTAGGCGGCATCTTCCGCGCCGGCGCCAGCAAGTTCCACACTGAGCACAGGGTCGGCCGCGAGAAAGTAGGTCGAGTAAATCGGGATAGCGACGTTCCATGCGATCATGCCGCCCGCCAGCATGACTATGCCGATATTTAACCCAACGATATAACCAACACCGAACAGGGCGGGCGACAGGTTCGTGCCGTAGTAGCCGATCGTCTTGTCAAACCATGCTGACACCGAAGCCGTATCGGGAATCACGCGCAGACCGCTGGTGGCCGCAAGCTTCATAAGCCCGCCGATACCGGCTGCACCAGCAAGCACTTTCAAGCCGCTGCCCGGATTCTCTCCTGTCCGCAAAACTTCGGCTGCCGCTTTACCTTCGGGAAATGCGAGCCCCTGCTCTACGATTAATGAGCGTCGTAAGGGAACCGAGAAAAAGACACCCAGCAATCCGCCAAGTCCCGCAATGGCCAGCACCCAGGAAAAACGAAAATCATCCCAGTAGCCCAGGATGATGAGTGCCGGCATCGTGAATATCACGCCGGTCGCTATGGCGGTTCCAGCGGAAGCGCCGGTCGCGACAATGTTGTTCTCGAGTATGTGGCCACCACCCATCAGTCTGAGAATCGCCATCGACACAACGGCCGCTGGAATCGCCGAAGCAATAGTCATGCCTGCAAACAAACCGAGGTAGGCGTTGGCTGCCGCGAGTATGACCCCGAGAACAATAGCGAGAATGATGGCACGCGGAGTGAGTTCTGGCGGGGCTGGATGGCTCATGGCTTATCCTTGTTATTGGCGGCCGAAATCAGCCCGCATGATAATGCTTGCCCGATACAGGAGTCGAGCTACCTTTGTGTCTTTCCGCAAGAACTGCGAGAAGACAAAAACCACGACCACGTCGGTTTTTTTGCCTGTCGACCGTATAGTAGTATTACGCTGACTTTTGTACAGAGGTAACACCATGAATTTCAGAAGGTCACGAGGGATTTTCGTTCGGATCCTGTCGATCGCTTTGGTCACAGCCGGCTTCACGCAGGCATCGTGGGCTGGAATGGTAGGAACGGATTACATTGTCGAAGCTAATGCGCGTGAAGCAAGCCTCGCCAGGGTGGAAGCCCTGCTTGCAAGCGATGATGTTGCAACACAATTACAGAGCCTCGGCGTTGACAAAGCGGTGATCCAGGATCGCCTGCAAGGACTCACAAATACAGAGCTCGCAAGTCTCGCCGGACAGATCGATCAGCAGGTCGCCGGTGGTGACGCACTTGCACTAATCGGTGCGGTATTCCTCGTGCTGCTAATACTCGAACTGGTCGGTGTTACTGACATATTCAAGAGTATCTAGTGCGTGGCGGAATGACGCGAGTCGTAAATCGCGACAACAAGGGCTGGCTGCTGCCGGCCCTTTTTATTTGGCTTGCCGGTTGCGCAGGCATCCCGGAGCAAGTCCGGGATCTTCCAGATCCGAGTGTTGCCGTTGAGCTTGTCGACACTCCTTTTTTCGCCCAGGAACGTTACCAATGCGGACCGGCTGCGCTTGCCACCGTACTCACTGCAAGCGGCGTGCCTGTAAAACTCGACGACCTTGTCGACAAGGTCTACATCCCGGCTCGTGAGGGTTCAATACAGGTTGAGATGCTCGCGGCCACCCGGACCTCCGGTCGATTGCCCTACGTACTGAACGGATCTTTGGCGGCGATTGTGAGTGAACTGCAGGCGGGTCGCCCTGTCGTCGTCCTGCAAAACCTGGGCGTGTCAATGATTCCACGCTGGCATTACGCGGTCGTCGTCGGCGTCGATGCAGCCGGTGAAACCGTGTTCCTGCGATCAGGTGCCGACAAGCGACGCGAGACGCCATTGAATGTGTTCTTGCGAACCTGGGCGCGCAGCGACTTCTGGGCCATGTCCGTATTACGTCCCGGCGCATTGCCGACTAACGTTGACCGTGAGCGTTATTTTTCATCAGTCGTTGGCCTCGAACAAGCGGGCATGCATGCCGAGGCCATCAGCGCATGGCGAGCCGCACTCGCCGCATGGCCCGACAGTCCGATAGCTCTATTCGGACTGGGCAATGCATACCTGAGTCTCGACAAGTTTGCTGAAGCCGAAAAGGTATATAGAGAACTCCTGGCGGCGCAACCAGCCCTCAACGTGGCACGAAATAACCTCGCAATGGCACTGGCCGGCCAGGCTCGCTACGCAGAAGCGATCGCCGAGATAAACGAGGCCATGGCATCAGAGCCTGACGCAATACTTATTGAAGAACTACGCGATACGCTTGCCGAGGTTCAGCAAATGGCGGCAGATGCCGAGGATATCGCCAGATAAGTCACTCTGACAGGAAGCGCGAGTAGGTTCCCTCTGGCAGGTTCTTGAACTGCAGCTGGCCGATATCGGCAGGGCCATGTCCCGGCGCATCGATAACCACCGCTGTCTTTGCCAGGCCCGTCTCCATGAAGCCGCGCCTGAAGTGGTTGCGAGATTTCACAACGAAAATGTCTATTTCATCGACCGGAACGTTCGCGTGATCGAGTATTGATCGCGTTGTCACCTGGTACCGATCCGGTGTGAGCAGGACCCAGTTGTTGTCGCCGAAGCTCAGTGCCACGAGGTCCGATTCGACCGAACCGCCGATATCGTAGGCCCCGATGAACGAAACAACACCGTCGATAACGACAGGCGCTCCAGCAAGTTCCGAAGTGTGTCCGCCAATGGTAATTTCGATCGCATCACCAACGGCGTAGTCGTTCTTGAGCGTCTCGATGGCGCTTGCATCTTCGATCGTCGCGACGACGAAATTGGATCGCCCCCGTTCGAGCAGCTGGCCGAGAATATGCGTGGCGTCACCCAGCCGATCTGACAGGTTGGCAAGAACCAGCGGCCCCTTTCCTGCGTCGAGTGCTACCAGGCCCTGCTCGACACCTTCGGACAACTTGGGTATGTCGTATTCGAACTCGTCGCGACGACTCCAGATGTACTGCGCCATGTCATCAGCGATCTCGCTTGCCACCGCCCGATCGCCGTT
>Ga0224504_10000357_pt1 | contig 20462 bp, 17 predicted proteins | sample SF_Oct11_sed_USG_3_FD_170160 | JGI IMG/M metagenome (GOLD analysis project Ga0224504, IMG submission 170160) | Sediment microbial communities from San Francisco Bay, California, United States - SF_Oct11_sed_USGS_24 | ecosystem: Environmental > Aquatic > Marine > Sediment | place: USA...
GTCGGCTTCTTTAATGCCGGCCTGTTCCATGGTCTCGGCGCTTGCGCCGTTACCAAGAACTCCAAGCACGTTGAGACGATCCTGGGCTTCATTGAGGTGCTCCTGGTCACGATCGACCAGTGTCACCTCATGCCCTTCCAGGGAAAGGCGTTCACAAAGAAAGTAGCCAACCTGGCCGGCTCCAACGATGAGTATGTTCATCTATAGCCCCTTGGATGTAAAAAAACAGCAAGTCGCTAGGATACCGCAGACCGCAGGCAGAGGAAACAAATTATACCTGTTTTTACTGTATTCTCTTGGCAGGATTCTGTATCCTGTATTATGCAGTTTTTCGCTGACATTCCTGAAGAGCAGTTGCGCCGCGAGCGCCAGAAGGCCCGTGAACTAAGGCGCTCCCAGTGGTGGCGCAACCGGATTGCCTCAGGGCTCTGCCACTATTGCGGCGGTCGTTTTGCTCCTGCCGAGTTGACGCTGGATCATGTCGTCCCCCTGGTGCGTGGTGGGCGCAGCAGCAAAGGCAACTGTGTCGCGGCGTGCAAAGACTGCAATACCCGCAAACGCGATCTGTTGCCTACCGAATGGCAGGAATATCTGGACAACCTTGTTTAAAATTCCGCTGCGCTACTAAAGCTCTTCAAACTGTTCCGTGTCATCGTCGCCATCATCCAGATCGTCATCGTCGAGATCGTCAAAGTCTTCATCCATAAAGCGTTCCAGAAAACGCTGATTGCTGCGCAGACGACGCTGGGTCTTCTCTTGCAACTCCGCAAGCTCCGGAAAGCGCTCTTCCTTGACCTCGACTTCAGCTTGTTCCGTTTCAATGAACTTGTCTTGTTCTTCCGTCATCGCAATCCCTTTTTACATAATCGATAGAGGTCCAGATATTGTTCTGCCGCCTGGTGCCAGGACATATCCTGAGTCATTCCCTGGTGCCTTATCTTCTGCCAGAGCGGCGGTTCGCTGTAAGCCTCCAGGGCTCTATCCAACCCCTGTAGAAGGCTTGCGTACTGATATTTTTCAAACATGAAACCATTTGCCGTTTCGGGTGCGATCCGTGGGTCGATAATCGTATCGGCGAGGCCGCCTGTTGCATGAACCAGAGGGATGCAGCCGTAACGCAGGGCAATGAGCTGGCCAAGGCCGCAAGGCTCATAGCGGCTCGGCATTAGGAAAAGGTCACTGCCAGCATAGATCCGCCTTGACTGGGCATCATCGAAACGGAGCAGAACCTTGGCCCGGCCCGGATAAAAGTCAGCAGCCTCAGCCAGTCGCCGCTCGTAGTCCGGGTTTCCGGAGCCGAGGATGACCAGCTGCAAGTTCCGCGACAGGATCTTCTCCCAGCTCCCCAAAACCAGTTCGATACCTTTCTGCGTGTCAAGACGTGTGACCATGGCCACGATCGCCGTGTCGGGTGCTGTTTGCAGACCGAGTTCTTCCTGCAGTTTTTGTTTGCAGACAGCCTTACCAGAAAGGTCATCCGCAGAGTAGACCTGCGGGAGAGTATGATCCTGGGCCGGAGACCAGAGTTTGCCGTCCAGCCCGTTCAACAGGCCGTGTAGGTGGTCTGCACGCGAGCGTAGCAGGCCATCGAGGCCCATCCCCTGTTCCGGGGTTTGGATCTCCCGACAGTAGGTCGGAGAGACGGTGTTGACCTGGCTGGCATAGCGGAGCCCTGCTTTCAACAGGGAGAGTTTGCCATGATATTCAATCCCGTCGGATGTCAGCAAACTTGAATCAATCCCCAGAGACTTTGCCGTTTCCAAAGGAAAGACGCCCTGGTAGCCGAGGTTGTGAATACTGAAGAGAGAGCCGGTGCCGGCAAAGTAAGGGTCTTGCCTAAGCTGCTGATGCAGGTAAAGCGGGACCAGGCCTGTCTGCCAGTCGTGAGCATGAATGACATCCGGAACGAAACCGAGGTGGCGGGTGAGCTCAATAGCGGCACTGCTGAGCAAGCCAAAGCGTTCTGCATTGTCTGTGTAATCATGGCCTTGCTCGCCGTAGAGTTCGTCGCGGTCATAGTATTCAGGGTAGTCGAGAAAATAGACCTGAACGCCTTGGAATTCTCCTGTCCGATAATTAATTTTGTAACTTTGACCGCCCATGGAAACCGATAGCTTGTTTTGGTTTAAGGGGAGGTCGCCAGTAATTGTGCGAACCTGGCGATACCAAGGCATGACCAGTCGCACATCATGACCGAGTGAAGACAAGGCCGGAGGCAGAGAGCCCACAACGTCTGCAAGCCCGCCGGTTTTGGCGAAAGGTGCAGCTTCCGAGGCGACCATGAGCAGCTTCATTGGTGCTGAGGTCGAGGTTCTTTTGTCTTCTTGAGTGGCCATTTGAGGGGGGCATTCTAACTCAAATCGAGGAATTTATCCAGTCGGTAGCCGACAGCCGCAGCACGGGCCAGGCGTTGACGCAGGTGCTCGGCAGCAGCTGTTGAGATGGTCGGAACCTCTTTGCCCTGGCCTGAACGAAGTTGCAAGATGCCGGCCTGAAGTGCTATGGCTCCAGCCAGAGCGGTCATACCCTCCTGTAAAAACCAGGTCTGCTCCTGATGCCTGTTGACTCCCAGGAACCTGCTGTTTTCGCGGCCCTGGCAGAGGTGTGCAAAAGTTGGGGCATCAACAGCCGGGTGTGGTTGCATGCCGGCAGTCTTGGTCAGAAGGGTGGCCAGGAAAACGGCTCTGCCCTGATCTTCTGACGCAGCGCTTTCCTGCCAGGCAAAATCAAGGCCGTAGGAACCGAATACTTCAAAACAACGAGACTCGTCAGAAAAGCCGAGGGCTTGAGACAGGTTCTGCAGCATCAGCCAGCTGAGGATTGTTACACCAAGCCCTGCCTGAGAGCGCGTTCCTTGCCATTGCCCGGCAAGCATTTTCTCCACCGCTTCAGCCGCAGATAATTCAGCCAACCAACCGGACAAGTCTGCGAAGAGAGCCTTTAAGTCTATCTGTGAAGTCGAATGACCCTCAGAACCTTCTATTGACGAACCGATCATGCTGACAAAGGCGTTACACTCTGCGCTCAATTCCGTCATGATTTTATCGATCGGGCCGGTCTGTCGCGCTGTCACCAAGCCGCCTGCCAGAACATGTAGGCGGCCCTGATCAAAGAGTGCTGCGAAAGCCTTCCAGAGAGGTTGGTAGACTATTCTCAACCGTTCGCACTCAAGGTTGGAGACCGTGCGACCATTGAGGTGCTGATAAAGTTTCTGCCAGGAGCCATCTTCGTCGCTGAGCGTCTGGAAATCACTGAACACACGGTGTTCGTAGCCGTCAAGTTGCAGCTCGAGGCCATGAGACAGCTGCTCTCGAGAGACCAGTTGTTGGTTGCCCTGCAGGTCATGAAAACGGCAGAAAGGGTCTTCGGACCGATCAAGTCCCAGCTCTTGCCAGAAGGGTGGCATCGGCAGGGCGAGTCCTTCCTCTTCTGGCGAGGCTTTGTCGGCAGCCAGATGAATTCGTCCCCGGGTTGCTTGAGTCCTATTGTTATAAACGACCAGGAACTTTTGTCCGATTGGGCCGTTGCTGTAGGCGAAGACGTTTTCATTCACGCCCTGGTCGGTCATGAAATCGTAAAGAGAAAAATATTCGATATCGGCGAACAGGTGACGGGAGTGTAAAAGAGGAAAGATCTGTTGCTCATGATGCTGAATAAATCCGACATCCGGCTCTTCTTTCCAGTAGGCGCGACGGTACTCCATGCCATATTTTTCACGGTAACCTTCAACCTGGCCATGGCCGAACATTGGCAGACCGGGCAGGGTGGCCAGCATGGTGGCAACGCCGAAATATTTGTCGCCTTTGCCGAACTGTTCAACGGCGGTCGCTTCGTCCGGATTGTTCATGAAATTGACGTAGCGCTTTAATATACCCGGATTGTAGGCCAGCGTGTCTTTAAGAATCAGGCGGTACTTGGTGTTCTCTTCGCGCTTGAGCATGTTCATGAAGGCGCTGTTGTAAACCCGGTGCATACCCAGGTTGCGCACAAAATAGCTCTCCATCAGCCAGAAGGCCTCGGCGATCAGGAGCGTGTCAGGAGCTTCCCGGTTAATGCGGTCAACCACCTCACGCCAGAACTCGACCGGGAAGGCCGCGGTAAAATCCTCGTCGGACAGGGCAAAGGCCGAACGCGACTGGACTCCGGCGCTGCCTCCCGGTGGTGGAAACCAAAGACGGCGGAAATGCTTGCGCGCCAGGGTCATAGCGGCGTCAAAGCGGATCAGGCTGAAACGCCGGGCAACGGCAAGGATCAAGTCGCTCATGGCCTGTCGGACTTCCGGCATCAGGAAGTTCAGTTGAGCCGTGTCGTTCCAGGGCATATGAGTGCCATCGTTGCCATGATAGATATAGCGGTGCTGACCGCTGTTATGGTCATGATGCTCAAAGACCACTGCCGCATCACTGTGATCCCAGTAACCCTTTTCAATGCGAATGCCGATCCCCTCCATCTCGCACAGGTCCGGCCCGCTGAAATCATAGGCTGGATAGGGGGGCTGGTCAGTTTGTAGAAACCAGTCAGGGTGTTCCTTGACCAGTTCTGAGTCGATGCCGGTATGGTTGGGGACGACGTCGCAGGCCAACCGTATGCCGTGCTGACGACAACGAGCCTCGAGAGCCCGCAAGGCGTTCTCGCCGCCCAGCTCTTCTGCAATCCGGTAGGCATGCAGTGCGTATGCGGAAGCTTCCGCTTCCGGGTTGCCGCACAGTTGCTTGATGCGTTTAGAGGCACTGGAACGCTCCCAGATGCCGATCAGCCAGAGAGCATTGAAACCCCGATTTGCCAGACTGACCAGTTCTTCCTCCGGAATGTCTGCCAGGGTGGTGATGCTGCGCTGATAATGGCTGCTGAGCTGGTCGAGCCAGATGTAGATCGATTTAGCCAGCAGGACGCTGGTGGTCATCCAGTCGGTGTCGGCAGTAAAGGCTGCGGCGGCATCACTGCCGTCTCCTTCGCCAAAGAGAGGCATAGGCGATGGCCCGGGTCCCGGCAGATAAGCGCGGCTCTCTTCTTCGGTGAGGGCTATGGCAATCTGCATCTTGGTCACCACCTCTTGCGGCAGCCATGGCGACCAGTTCTTAATGATATAAGAAATCTGTTCGACCAGGTTGTGCGGGTTCTCCTTCGCTGGTCTGCGCAGTAACTCCGGTAGCGATTTGCCATGCTCTTGCAATGGCTCCGCCTGTCCGGCGAACTGCACGATCAGGCTGCGATAATCAAGGCGTGAGGCCAAATCGCTGTCATCGAGAAGGTCTTTGAAAGATTCTGCCGCCGGGTTTTCGCTCAGAGCGTCGAGGAAAAAGAGGTCGGCAAGTAATGCCTGTCTGGCTTGAATGGTTGTTGTTGCCATTCCCGGTTCGTTGACTAGGCTGAGGGCTTCGCCAGGGTAGCATTCAAGATAAGCTTGATAGGCTGTCGATAGCTCGGGAAGAGCCTGTACCCCCTTGGCGGAATGAATTTTAGAGAGGCCAGGCTGTAAACCAATTTGAGGCAGGTAATGTCGGGCCATCCCTCTGGATGCCGTTGTTAAGAGTGCGAAAAGGTAGACTTCTGCTCCGGAACTCTGCCGCCAGAGAGCGATCTTGCGAGCCGCATGGATATCAATGTCACCTTCTGCGACCTCCCTTAAACCTGCCTCTTGTAAGAGATGAAGAGCCTGCTTTTTCAGTAATAACTTATTGATAAAAGTATGGGGCATTTAGTTTCAGGCTCCGATTCCTGATCATTATGGAAAACCTAAAATCACATAAAAGCGACTGTGCTTTTCAGTTAGCAGGCTGCATTGAGCACTACCTGGGCATTGCTGTCAATCACGTGAAAGTTAGCACCGGTCAACATCGGCCAGTTCGGCGAGCCAGCCGGAGACTTTCACGCGATAAAGTTCGAGCAGCTCGAAAGCGACCTTTTCCTCTGTGGCTTCAACGTAGATGTGAGCGATCGGGCGGTGTTGGTCGGGCAGGACCAGAACCCATCCCTGTTCCGTGTCGATGCGCACGCCGTCGATCAACGAGCCTCGTTTACCGATGGCGTACTCACTCATCCTGCGCATCAGCCCACCCTTGCTCTCCCGGGGGCATGACAGTTCCAAATGATGGTAATGGTTGCGGGGGAGTGTGGCGAAAGCCTGGTCCAGAGACAGTTCGGCACGGACAGTGAGTTCCATGATCTTGGCGGTAGCAAAAAGGCCGTCGAAGTTTGGCTGAAATTTTGGGAAGCCGAAACGATCATCCATCGAGGCCACAAAACGGACCTGCCGGTTGCGGGCTGCGTCAACAAGTGAGTAACCGTCAGAGCGGGTGCGCTGCACGGTCAATCCGGCAGCCTTGGCCAGCTCTTCAACCGCTTGAGGAGCCGCAACCGGGACAACCAAGCGACCCTCGTTCTGCGCTGCGCAAACCAGAACAGTAAGGACGCTAATCGCCTCACGGTTGGAGAAGATGTGTCCTGCACCGCTGACGACACGGATTTTTTCTCCGGAAGGTCCGACCCAGAAGCCGGCGTCAGCCTCCAGGGTTTTGACGATGCGACTCAGCCGATCCAAGGCGGCTTCCAGTTCGTCGGTCGACATGTCCATGGCTTTCTCATGAACGTGCGAGTTCAACTCCGTTACCTCAAAACCGAGGTCAGCGAGCAGGTCTGGCAACAGGTCTGCGGCAGGAGAATGATTGAGGTCAAGGACGACCTTCGGGGAAGCTATTTTTAGCAAGTCGTTGTCCAGACCGCGCAGAAATCCTTCGCGATAGAAATCATAAATACGAGGCAATTCTTCGATACCGCCCGGTTCAGAATAATGGGCGCGGCGAAAGTTCTCCTTAAAGTAGATGCGCTCAATCCCTTTGGCCGTGCCTGAAGGGATCTCGTTGCCATCGGCATCAAAGAAAATAATCTCCGTGGCGGCAGGATCTTCTGGCGACTGGCGAAAATGAATACCACCAACTTCACCGAAGGTCGTCAGCTTGTAACGTAACACCGGCAGTGAGATCATCTTGATGTCACGAACGTTCACCCCGGCGGAAAGCAACCCGCCAACGAAAGAGCGTTTGAGCATTCGCGACGAGCGAATGGCATCGCGCCCGGCCAGGATAAAACTGTCCTTGGGCAGCGTTGATCCGTAGGCTGCACCGAGGCGGGCAGAGAACTCCGGTGTCAGCTCAACGTTGGTCATGCCACGTACCAGGGCTCCTTCGAAGAGGCTTTTACGCCACTTTTCTCCCCAGATCAGGTTGGTCGATACGGTCGACCCGCTTTCAATGACCTTGCGCGGCCAGATTCTGACATTGGGTCGAATATTGACGTCATCACCGACCATCGTCTCATCCGCAATCACAACTCCGGATTCGATGACCGAATTCTTGCCGACGCGAACCCGGTGCCCGAGATTCGATCCCGTGATCCTTGTCCCCGCTTGGATATAGACGTTATCCCAGAGAATGGCATCCTCAAGCTTGACCCCCTCCTCGATCTGGCAGTTACGCCCAACCACGCAGTTGGTAAGGCTTGCATTGCCTTTGATCCGGGTGTTGCCTCCCAGAACGACCATGCCGGAGAGTCTGGCCTGTTCGTCGACCTGGGCGTCAGGGCTGATAAATACCCTCTCTTCTGTCGATCCGGCAGGCTCATGAACCTTTACAGTGACCCTGCCGTGGCAGATGTCCTGGCATGCCTCAAGGTATGCCTCCGGATTTCCGATGTCGGCCCAGTAGCCTTGCAGGTCGCAACCAAACAGATCGTCTGCATTCTCAAGCATTTTGGGGAAGACATCCTTGGCCCAGTCACGGTTCTCCCCCTCCGGGATAAGCTCAAGAACTTCCGGTTCCAGAATATAGATGCCCGTGTTGATGGTGTCGGAAAAGACTTCTCCCCAACCGGGCTTCTCAAGAAACTTGGTGATGCGGGACTCTTTGTCGGTGATAACAACACCGAATTGAAGAGGGTCGGTGACCGCTGTCAGGGTGATGGTCGCCTTTGCCTGTTTTTTCTCATGGAATGCGATTGCTTTTGAGAGGTCGAAATCGGTTAAAAGATCACCACTGATAATCATAAATCTTTCATCGAGGTGTTTCGCTGCAGCCTTGACTGCGCCGGCGGTGCCAAAATCCTCCAAGGGGGTCACGTAAGTGATATGGACGCCGAACTCGCTGCCGTCACCGAAATATTTTTTGATGACTTCCGGCTGGTGGAAGAGCAGTAACACCAGATCGGTAATACCATGTTGTTTGAGCAGGTTAACGATGTGTTCCATGATCGGTCGGTTGATCAGGGGGATCATCGGCTTGGGCATGCTGATGGTTAGAGGATGAATACGGGTACCGAAGCCTCCCGCCATGATGACAGCTTTCAATGAAGTCTCCTTAACTAGTAATAAAGTGGTGCCTGGTTCTCTTTGGTGGAGATGTCAGGGTTTTGCGAGCTGTCTGCGGACTTCATTTTTCAGTTCGTCGAGATTGGAACTTTTGACCACGTAGGCATCTGCCAGCCAGGAGGAAAAATCCTCCTTGTAACTACTGTAAGCGGTGCAGAGGATCACCGGGGTTTTCTCACTCTCGTGGGCTATTTGCTGCAGGAGTTCCAGGCCGCTTTCCTGGCCAAGCTGAATGTCGAGGACGATCAGGTCGAAAACCTGATTACGCAGCTGCTCCAGCGCTTCGCTGCGGTTACCGCAAGTCACAACGCTATGGCCTTCATCTTCAAGCTCAGCAGCGAAAAGGTGCTGGATATCTCCCTCATCATCAATAACCAACAGGTGTGCCATGCTGTACTCCTTACAGGGCGTGTTGAGAACCCGTTCATTATACCAACACACCGCTCTCTGGCAATACCGTCGGTCTCTTTGTCCCCTTGCTCCCGCCAGAACAAGGTGGCATAGTTAAAGTTAATATGACACCGTAGCAGGCTGATTCTTCTTGTTTTCAGCCCGTTTCCTTATGACCCCTACTGCCGCGTGCATTCTTTGGTTTAATCGATGAAGTCTTATCAGCTTTTCTCCAGTCACCTTAAAAAACGCTTCGGTGGCCGAGTCCACAAAATCTCCGTTGACGCAGGTTTTGGTTGCCCCAATCGCAATGGCGGTCGTTCTGGCGCCGGTTGTCTCTTCTGTGACTCGGGTGGTTCCGGAGCGGTTGGCATAGAACGCCAGTTGAGTGTCGCCGCACAGATTGAGCAGGGCAAGGAGGTCATGACCCGCAAGTATAAGGCGGGTAAGTTCATGGCCTATTTTCAGCCTTTTTCCAACACCCTTGCTCCTGTTAACGTTTTGCGTGCCCTTTATGATGAAGCACTGGACGTTAAGGATGTGGTCGGCCTGGCGATTGGCACGCGTCCAGACTGTGTTCCTGCCGAGGTTCTGGACCTGCTTGCAGAATATCATGAAAAAACCTACCTCTGGTTGGAGTTGGGACTGCAGAGTAGCCACGATCGTACTCTTGACTGGTTGAAGCGTGGTCATGACTTTGCGACTTTTGTCGAGGCTGTGCAGGGCGCAAAATCACGTGGTTTGCGTATCTGTGTGCACGTGATTCTTGGTTTGCCAGGTGAAAGCCGAGCCGACATACTGAAGACTATGGATGCTCTTGCAGAGTTACAGGTCGAGGGCGTGAAACTGCACCTGCTTCATGTTCTTCAGGATACGCCTCTTGGCGACCTCTATGTCGAGGGTGAAATTTCAGTGATGGGTATGGAGGAGTATGTTGCGCTGGTTGTCGATTGCATGGAGCATCTGCCTCCCGAGACTTTGATTCACCGTCTGACCGGTGATGGCCCCAGGGCGCAACTTTTGGCACCGCTCTGGTCGCTCAAAAAATGGGAGGTTCTCAACGCTATTGATGCGGAGTTCGCACGACGCGGGTCGCGTCAGGGAGACTTTTGCCGTTGCTTGACATAAAGAAGAGAAGGGCAAGCCCTGGAAATTGAAAACGCCCCCTGTGTCTCAGGAGGCGTTTTTGACAACCGCTGTCGGCTGGGCAGCTGTTTCAGCTGGCCCGCTCCAGGAAAGGAGAAGCAGGCTTGCCCAGAGGATACTGCCGAATAAGATCAGGTAACGGAACATGGCGCGGAGGATAACCGAGTCGAGCAAAAAAATCAAGAAGGCAATACACCCGGCAACATAATTATTGTTTCCATGCCGGGCGGCTAAATGGCCAGAAAAATGACTATGGCGAAAACAATTGCAGCGATAATAATGCCTAAGGTGACTTTCCCCCCGCCTGCGGCCGCTGGGGTCGTCGCTTCTTCAAGAGAACCAACAACCGGGAAACGTTCAATCACTGTACGCACGTGGGGGGCCTGGGCCAGTTCCTCGGTCAGGTCCTTGCCGGCCTGATGATCAGGGGGGTGCAGCCCATCTTCCCAGCGTGGACTGTCGGTCACATCATACACCGTTCCGTTTACAGCGATGTACGCGCGGCGACCGTCGCGGCCATCATGTTCGGCAAGTTCAGCAAGGGTCATGAGCTCTTCTCCTTATTGTTCCTATGAGGTGCCCGGGTTTTTGATGATATTTTAAGCCTTTCGTCCTTGGTTTGTTCTTACCTTAGCCTATATAATACTCATTATTTGCGGGTTAGCAAGATCGCTGACCTGGGGGACGTAGTTCATGTATCAGGAACATTTCAAGCTGCGGGAAGCGCCTTTCTCGCGGCTCAGGCTTATCGGAACCTGTTGGTCGTCTGGCCGCAGACAGGAGCTTTCTCGGTTGGTCTTGGCGGAGCCCTGGAGGGGCAGAACTTACAGAAGGAAGCTGTCGAGTGTTATCAAAGAGCTCTGAAAACGGAGACTCTGCGTGAGGATTTGCTTGCCTAAGCGCAGAAGCGTTTGAGGACTCTCAACTAAGTTAAATCCAGCCTTGATGAACTGATTACGGTCAGGCCAGACGACAATGCCCGCCCTGACTTTTTCGATAGCTAGGGACATTGTGTCCCATTGACTGTTAATCCAGCCTCGGGTGATGAATGTCTCTCCTTAAACAAAATTTGAAGTCTATCCTTGATTCCCGCCGCCGTTTGTATGATGAGGTGGACGACTGGTTCGCAATGTGTCTACAGGCCGGAGGGACTTCTCTCGCGTGCAGAGGGGGCTGCAGTTCCTGCTGTCGTGGTTTGTTCGACATCACCCTGCTTGACGCCTGGGTTCTCAAAGACGCTGTCGCCGCCTTACCTGAGACAACCAGACTCCAAGTGCTGGGGCGCTGTCGACCCCGTCTTGTTGAACTCAGAAAACGCTGGCCGGAGCTTAAGAATCCATATTTACTGAATGCCTTGCCGGATATGTCATGGCAGGAGATGCCTGAAGAGGACCTGACCGCTTGTCCACTGCTTGATGAACAAGGATATTGCCTGGTTTACGCTGCCAGACCTCTGACCTGTCGCCTGCATGGTCTGCCGAATGTCGATGTGAGTGGTGAAGACTTCGATGGCACCGTCTGTACTTTGCATCCCGGCGATCCGGCAAGTTTGACGGACGATATCCTGCGCTGGCGGTTTAGAGAGATTTTCACCCGGGAGATTGAGCTGTTTGGTCACTTTACCAGGGAGTTGACCGGAAGGTCCTGGGATGAGCTTGATACTTTTATCCCTTTGGCGGTGGTGGCGGATTACGACAAGCTTGACTGGCGTCGCTTGCAGATATAGTTGTTGCTGCCGCTCCTTGGAGATCGTTTTTAGTCTCCTCAGAGCGACAGCTCTTTGCTGTGATATTATTGTTTTCCTTGCCGGTGCCTGGCTGCCCCCCTGCGCTCCTGTCTCTGCTGGCGGAAAGCCTCATGCTGTTCCTGCTGCTCAGTTGAGAGAACCTGGTTGATCCTGGTCCTTGTGGCATGTTTGGCGATCATCATGTCGGCCCGCTGGTCAGATTGTTTGCGAACCAGTGCCCGTAAACGAGACTCATCAAGAGTCTCGGCCCTGGAAATTTCTTGAAGCTCCTTGCGGTTCGTGCGCTTCTCTTCCCGTAGGGCTTCATTCTTCTCTTTACTTGTGGCAAGAATCTCTTTGATCTCCGTTTCCTGTTGCGCGGTCAGATCAAGTCGTTCTTTAAGCTGCTCGAGCCGGGTTGCTTGCTGTTCGCCGTTTTCGCACGCCTTGCCATGTTGGCCAGGTTTTGCGAAGGCTGGTGTGATTGCTAGGGTGGCAAGAAATAACGCCAGTGTTAAATATTTCAGGTTATGCATGATGGTCTCCTTACTTTGTGTTGAGTGTTGGTTGCTGCCGGCAAGGTTATTGATTTGCTTGCTTGGACGAGTCATCCTGAAAAAGGTTTACTTTGAGGCCGGGCAAAATTGATCAACTTTGTTGTCGTGTCATCGCACTGTGCGATTGCACAGTGTCCAGAGAGAAATTCTGTGGTATTTTCTAAATCATGAGACTTGCACTGAAACACCAGATAATCATGGCACCAGCAGCCGTCCTCTTCCTTATGACCTTGCTGCTCTGCTTTCTGCAGTTCACTTACTGGGACTTGTCGGTGAAGCGTCAGCAGGCCAAGAATCTCAAAACCGCCTTTATTGCCCTGGCCGAAGCTGACATGGCCTCGCAGCGCATGGAGGGTATTGTTGGCTTCCTGGCTCAGGCCCAGATGCCAGATGCCAAGGCCGTAAAGCAGCTGTCCTTTTTGCACGAGCATCTTTCGGCGGCTTTCGAGCAGTTGCTGGAAACCGAGCTTTTGGGAATGTCTGATACCAGCCTGCTTCGGCAAAGTGTTCGTGACCTCAATCCCGAGCAGGGAGTGGATCTGGATAATCTTGCAGAGGGTCTGAAATTGCTGCGGCCTAACATCAAGAAGCTACTGAACTCGTTGAACCAACAACGTCTGGATTTCGGGGCTCTGCATCAGGAAGATATTGAAGCGCTGGTTGCTGAGACAACCTTCGTTACGATTGTCGTTCTCGGCATTGCTATCCTGCTCGGAATTTTTCTTTCTCTTGCCTTCGCGCGCAACATCCTGAGCCGCATTAAAATTCTTTCTGACAGCGCCGCACGTATCACTGCCGGCGAGTTTGTGCCGCCTCCGGCTCCGGATAAGGTGCGTGACGAACTTGACGGCCTCGCGGTTTCCATTAACCAGATGACAGATCAGCTGATCCGCGTGGTGGCGGCCGAGAAACTGCTCGAAGGTGCCGAAGAGGAACGTCGGCGCATTGCCATGGATATTCATGATCAGACCCTTGCCGAGCTATCGGCTGTACGTAGAAAGATCGAGCATCTACGCGAGCACTCTTCTTGTGGTGAAGAGGCGATATCAATCGAGACAGATTTACAAAAAGCGATGACCAATCTGCGAGTGGTGATGGATAATCTGCACCCGCAGACCCTTGATATCCTCGGCCTGCCAGCGGCCATTGAATCCATGCTCGACAACGTGTGCGAGCCCCCCGGGACGCCGACCTATCATTTCATGGCTGGCGATGATGTCGCGAAACTCCAGTTGCCACGTCTGACACAGGTGACCGTTTATCGGATTATTGTCGAGGCTGTTAATAATGTCTTGCGGCACGCTCACGCAAACCAGATGGAGGTTGCTATGAGTTTGCGAAGCAATTCTTTGATAGTTATCGTTGAGGACAACGGCCGAGGCTTTAATCTCACTCTGCAGCTGCCGACAGAGAGTGGGGGCCGGGGGGTTCATAACGTTCAGGAACGCGCCCGTGCTATTGGTGGACAGGTTCGTTGGCAGAGTTCGCGTTTTTCTTCAGGAACACGCTTTGAATTGGAGTTGCCACTCAACGAAGGATAAGGAGAAAGCACCATGGCACCATACGCCCTGGTTATCGCTGAAGATAATCCGAAAGATTTCGAGTTCCTCAAGCAGATGGTAGAAGCCTGGGAGCAGGACTGTACGACGGAGCATGCCGACAATGGTGCGCTTGCTCTAGAGCTGGCTCTGAAACACGATGAGCCGCTGGTGATCAGTGATATCCAGATGCCACAGATGAATGGCGTCGAGTTTGCCAGGGCTCTGTGGGAGCAAAAGCCCCAGGCACGAATCGTCTTCTGGAGCCAGTTCAAGGATGAGATGTACGTGCGGGCTCTGTCCAAGATCGTGCCCCCCGAAACCGTTTATGGCTATGTGCTCAAGTCGAGCGCCCGGGAAAAGATTTCAACGGCCATGGCCACTGTCCTTTTCGAAGACCAATGCTGGATCGACCCCGAAGTTCGCAAGGTGCAGGGCCGTACCGGTCACAGTCAAACAGCGCTCTCCGATATCGAGTATGAAGCTTTGGTCGATATCTCCCTCGGCTTGACAGATAATCTCATTGCCCAGCGGCGCTATCTCTCCCGGCGAGGTGTGCAGAGTCGCCTCAACTCTCTCTATGGCAAGCTGAGTCTCGACCAGGAGCAGTTCCAGAGTGATAAGGTCGGTGATGCTTTCAACTTGCGGAATCGTGCGGTTGCTGTCGCCTTACGCCGGGGCCTGATCAATGCTTTTGAGCTCGAGCACGAAGATGACGACCTGCAGGAGTGGCTGAAGCGTTACAAGAGCGGCAGAGGTTAAAGTCGGGACTGACCCCGCACGGGGACTGTCCTTTTCCGATGCAGCTTTGGCGTTGTGTTCGGGCACTTATTATGTTAGAAAATTGGTCATACCATATAGGGAGTGGGGAAAAGGCATGACCATTGTTCTTGAGCCGATCAGGCCGAAAAAAATATCCGAGGAAATCGTCAGCCAAATCAAACAGCTGATCTCAAAAGGTGAACTCAAACCTGGGGATCGTATCCCTTCCGAGCGTGAGTTGGCAGCAATGCTGGGTGTCAGCAGACCCTCTGTTCGGGAAGCGATTATGGTTCTTGAGGCGATGGGTTTTCTGGACTCTCGCCAGGGTGGGGGCACTTTCGTCAAAGCATTGACCGCGGTCAGCATCATGGATCCTTTGGCCAAGCTGGTGGAAAAAAGGGATCCTGAACTTTTGCGCTCTCTTGCCGAGGTGCGTATGGGACTTGAGAGCTGGTCCGCATATCTTGCAGGCAAAAGGGCCACGGCAAAGGACATTGCTGAGCTGCGTCGACTCTATTATGTCATGGAGAAGCAGGCGGCGAAGGGTGGCTGGGATTCTGAGGTCGACGCAGAATTTCATTACGCGATTACCGCCGCCAGTCACAACAGCTTGCAGATGCATGTCCTCGATTCAATTCATTCTCTCTTTCATACAACTATTCAGGTTGCCTTAATGGAGTTTTACCAGCAAGAAGGTCACGTCCAGTTGCTGCTGACGCAACATCGAGATATTATGGAGGCAATTGCTGACCACCAGCCTGAACTGGCGCGGCAGAGGATGATGGAACATCTGAAGATGGTCGAGGAGAAGATGGCTCAACTTCTCAAGGAGAAGGGCGCCTGATAAAATCGGAGACGCAGAACGCGGGGCAAGATAACCGAAAAATAAAAGCAAGCGGGGTCAGAACAAATTTCTGACCCCGCTTCTTTTCCATCCAGCTTTAGTTTTTAATCTTCGCGCTCCTCGTCCTTCGTTCCGCTTTTCAACCTGTCGCAATCCCCAACAACTCCGTGATGTGCACTACTTCTTGTATCATGCCGGCCTGTTTCAGCCCCCAGGCCAGTTGCAAGTGACATCCGGGGTTGGCGGTGACTAACAGTTCGGCACCGGTTGCCCTGATATTTTCAAGTTTGCGGTTGAGAATCTGCTGGCTCTCTGTAGTGTACTTGAGGCTAAAGGTCGCTGCACTGCCGCAACACCAGCTGGCCTCTTCCATTTCGCGATAAACGATTCCTGGAATCGCCTTGATCAGCTCCCGCGGCTGTTTGCTGATGCCTTGCGCATGGCAGAGATGGCAGGGTTCATGGTAAGTGACGATTTTTTTGACCGGTTTCAAGCCTTCCGTTCGTAACCCCTGCTCTGCCAGGAATTCACTGACATCCTTGATCTTGGCGCGGAAGGTAGCAAGTTTGTCATGCTCTCCGGCCTCCTCGAGCAATTCTTCGTACTCTTTCAAAGCTGCCCCGCAACCGGCACAGTCGGTCACAATCGCATCGACATCGAGGGCCATGAAGAGATCGAGGTTATGCTGCGCTATGAGTTTGGTTGTATCGCGATCGCCCTCGGTCAAATGAGGAGCGCCGCAGCACTTTTGTTCTTTTGGCGTAACGACTTCGAAGCCCTGATGGGTCAAAACACGCACAGTTTGACGGGAGACTTCGGGATACATAAGGGTCATTATGCAGCCGAGGAAAAACGCCACCCGACCGCGTTGTTCTCCTTCTGCAGGAATGACATCCGCTAACTGTGGACGTAACGGTGGATGCAATTCAGGGATCATTCTTTCGGCTTTGTCGACCCACTCCGGTCCCAACTTGAGCAATTGCGAGTGCCTGACCAACCACTGGATACCGAGCTTCTGATAAAGCCTCGCCGGCAGCATCGAGGTCTCGAGCAGGTCGGGATTGGGCAGCATCTTCTGCAAGACGAATTCACGGAATGATTTGCTTACATGCTTGAGCGGGAAGAACTGGTGGGCCTGACTGCGACAAATTTCCATGACTTCACCGGCACGTACACCGGAGGGACAGGCGGTAGTACAGGCTCGACAGTCGAGGCAGAAGAAGGCTTCTTCTTTGACCGCTTCAGTGAACTCGAGTTTTCCTTCAGCCACGGCCCGGGCCAGGGACACACGACCGCGCGGGCTGGAACGCTCACGACCGGTGAGGGCGAAGGTCGGACAGGTCGGCAGGCAGAAGCCGCAGCGCATGCACTGCAGGACATCTTCATATTCTGGTGCATTCTCGGGGGTAAAGTTGCCAAGTTTCTCTTTGTCGGCCATCAGTTTATTCCTGACCGTCTGCGAAGATTTTTCCGGGGTTTAGTATACCTTCGGGGTCAAATGCTTGTTTGATTCGTTTCATTACCGCAACGCCACCCGGGCCGATCTGCCTGGCCAGGTATTCTTTTTTGGCGATACCGATGCCGTGTTCCCCTGAGACGGTACCACCCCAGGCAAGAACCTGCTCGTAAAGTTCATCGTAAAATGCGTGCGCACGTTTCATCTCGTCTGCGTCTCGTTCGTCACAGAGGACTGTCGGGTGCAGGTTGCCGTCGCCGGCGTGACCGAAGGTGCCAACCGTCAACGCATATTTCTTAGTTAATCGCTCAATCAGGGTAAAAGTTTCTGCGAGCATCGAACGGGGCACAGTAGCGTCTTCCAGCAGGGTCGTCGGTGAAACCCGCGCCAGCGCCGAGAGAGCGGTACGTCGTGCCGCAGCCAGACTGGCAGCTTCTTCAGCGTCCTTGGCAACCTGCACTTCTGCCGCTCCCACTTCCCTCAGTATCCGCTCGACCCCTTCGGCCTCTTCGGTCACCATCGCCGGATGACCGTCAACCTCGATCAACAGCAATGCTGCCATCTCACGCGGTAAACCTATTTTGACGTAATCCTCGACGCAATTGATGGTTGCCTTATCCATGATCTCCATGGTTGAAGGGATGATTTTTGCGGCGATAATCTTGCTGACCGCCGCACCAGCAATGCTGATATCATCGAAATAAGCGAGGAAGGTCCGTTTGTCCTGCGGTGGTGGGATCAGCTTAACTGTGATTTCGGTGATGATCGCCAGGGTCCCTTCGCTGCCGATCAGGAGATCCTTGAAAGCGTAACCGGCGACGTCTTTGACGCTTTTACCGCCAGTGCTCAGCAGGCTGCCATCCGGCAAAACGCATTTGAGGGCCATGACGTAATCGCGGGTGACGCCGTACTTGAGGCCGCGCAGGCCGCCGGCGTCTTCCATAACATTACCGCCGAGGGTCGAAATCTTCTGTGAACCAGGATCCGGCGGATAGAAAAGGCCCTTTGCAGCGACGGCGTTGAAGAGGTCGAGAGTAACAACACCGGCTTGGCAAGTGGCGGTCAGGTTTTCTTCATCGATTTCAAGGATCTTGTCCATTTTGTTCAAGCAGATGACGATACCGCCATCGACCGGGATGCTGCCACCGGAAAGGCCGGTACCGCTGCCACGCGGGGTGATCGAAACTTTGTGGTCACGGGCAACCTGCATAACGCTTTGCACCTGCTCACTGTCGGTGGGGTAGACGACCAGATCAGGCGTCGCATGCAGGCCAGGCGTAGAGTCGTAGCCGAGGACCAGCAGATCTTCCGCTGCGGTAATGATGTTTTCTTTGCCCAGTTTGTCAATCAGAATCTGAATGGCTGTTTCTGAAATCATGGCGTTTCCCTTAAAGACTCCGTGGCTTGCAGGCAAGAGCTGCATGCCCCGAAAATATTGGCTGACGGAGTTTGCTCTGGTGGTTTAGAAGCCTTCTTCGTGAAAACCTTCCGGAATCCTTACCACCAGAACCGGCTGGGCTGCGCTGTGCAACACTTTGTGGGTCGTGCTACCGAGGATTGCATCTCCGATCACGGTGTGGCGATGTGCGCCCATAATGATTAGATCGACAGCGTATTCTTTTGCAGCAGCCAAGATGACCTGAGCTGGTTGGCCTTCTTCAATCCGAACTTCGCTAACGCGCTGTGTGCACACCTGGTCGTCAGCGCACTCCCTTTCGCAGAGACACGCGACGCGTTCACGCAATCGCTCCTTGCCCTGGGTCTGTGCCGTACTGTGGATCTGCTCCGATTGCTCGTGGGAAATGTGCAATTCCACCAGGCTCTGGGCAAATGTTGGCAGGGGCTCCAGTGCCGAGATGGCAATGATCTGCGCGTCATGTTGATTGGCCAGGGCAAGGGCGTAGCGGAAGACGTACGGAGCCCCTGGTCCCATGCCTGTGGCGTAGAGAATCGTCTTGATTTGCGGAAGCATTATGTCTTCTCCTCTAAAGCGAAACTATCTGCCGAAGAAAACGTCAGGCAGGTAGGTAATGATCTGCGGGAAGAATATCATGGTCGCCAGGGCTAAAACCTGGATCATGACAAAGGGAAGTATCCCTCGATAGACATCGCCCATGGTGTATTCCGGTGGCGCAACCCCCTTGAAATAGAAAAGGGAGTAGCCAAAAGGCGGGGTCAGGAAAGACGTCTGCAGGTTGATGCAAATCATCATGGCAAACCAGAGTGGATTGAAATCCAGGTCCATTGCGATCGGCGTGAAGATCGGTACGACCACAAGCAGGATGGCTGCCCAGTCGATGAACATGCCCATGAAGAAAACAACCGCCATCATAATGCCGAAGACGACAAAGCGATTCACGTCCATGCCGAGCAAAACATCAGCGACAACATCGCCACCGCCCATGCTCAAAAAGACCACGGAGAAGAATTTGCCTCCGACGAAGAGGGCCATGATCATGGCTGTGGTACGGGCCGTTGAGATGCAGGCCTGGGTAATGACGTTCCAGTTCAACTTACGACTGACCAGGGCCAGTACCAGAGCGCCAACGCAGCCCAACGCTGCTGCTTCAGTCGGAGTCGCGACTCCCGCCAAAATGGTCCCCATAACGGTGAGAATCAAACCGAACGGCGGCACGAAGTTCTTCATCGTCATGGTGAATTTTTCCAAGACGGTGGCGGTACGCTCTGCCGCGGGAATCGGCGGCCCGAGTTTGGGGTTCATGTAACAGCGCACGGCGACATAGAGCAGGTACATGCCAGACAAAAGCAGACCGGGCAGGATGGCTGCGGCAAACAGGTTGCCGACCGAGGTCTCTTTTTGGCCGGTCAGGCCACCATAAACGACCAGCATGATCGACGGCGGGATCAAAATCCCCAAGGTCCCCGACGAGCAGATAATCCCCGCGGAGAGAGATTTGTCGTAACCTCGTTTGAGTAATGCTGGTCCGGCCATCAAGCCCATGGCGACAACCGAGGCACCAACAATGCCGGTTGTTGCGGCGAAGACGGTTGAGACCACAATGACTGCCAGTCCCAAGCCGCCGCGCAGACCACCCAGTACGGTATAGAGGGCGTCAAACAGCCCTTCAGAAACCTTGGATCGATCGAGGACCTGGGCCATGAAAATAAATAGCGGGATGGCTACAAGGGTGTAGTTAAGAAAAATTCCCCAGGCATTGTTGGCAAACAAACCGAGTAATGCCGAAAAATTGAAGCCGTTATCTATCAGGCCGAAGAGGGTCGCAACTGCGGCTAAAGTTACCGCTAAGGGGTGGCCCATGGCAATGGAAGCCATCAGCGTCACGAACATGAGTATGGTTAAAACTTCTACGCTCATTGGTCTCTTATCTCCAGGCTCAAGCAGGTATTAAGGGGTTTCTTTTAGGGCACGGATATCTTGGATCAGTTTGGCTATTCCTTGCAGCAAGAAGAGGAAAAAGCCGACGGCCATGAGCGTTTTCACCGGATAGATAGCCGGAGCCCAGGAGCTGGAAGCATGCTCCCATTGTTGCCACGAGTTAACAGCTAAAACCCAGACATAAAAACTCAGCAGCCCCATCGAGGGAAGAAAGAGAGCCGCGTTGGTGATGATACGCAGGATAATCCGCGATTTTGGTGACAGCCGCGATTCAAAGACATCGATAGCAACGTGAGTATTGTGTTTGTGGGCGTAAGCTAAGG